>Ga0325401_1003321_pt1 | contig 14700 bp, 9 predicted proteins | sample PopdelMetagenome_FD_205666 | JGI IMG/M metagenome (GOLD analysis project Ga0325401, IMG submission 205666) | Populus deltoides microbial communities from Bellville, Georgia, United States - Xylem-PdKOR-R2 | ecosystem: Host-associated > Plants > Phyllosphere > Stem > Wood/Secondary xylem | place...
GTTCAGCTCGGAATAGAAAAATTTAAGATTGGATTTGAAAATAAATATTGTAATATCTAATCCATAGATATTCATTATTATTTTTTATTATGCTTAATTAAAATAATATTTTTTATTACATAATAGAATAGCTTGTTTATATGCTTCAAAATATATTTTGATTTAATTATAAATTTAAAAATATTTAATTAATTAAAATATATTAATATCTAGTTAATATTTTTCTTATAAATTCTATTAAAAATCCTCTATTAAATTTTAATTACCGATGCCAAACATGATTAAGTGATAGAAATTATTTTTTAAATTATAGTTTATTTAAAAATATATATATTTTTTATATTTTAAAATTTATTTTTGATATTAATTTATTAAAATAATAAAATAAAATAAAATAAAATAATTTAAGAAAAAAAATTTAAATTTTAACACAACAATACTTTAACATTATACCAAAAGTTATCGAAGAAGATATTTAAGGATATAGTAGTGTTGATTTTTAAAATTTTTTTATTTAAAAATATATTAAAATAATATATTTTTATTTTATTTAAAAATATTTGTAATTTTAGTAAATCAAAATAATATAAAAATATATTAAAAAAATTAAATTTTTTAGAAACATCGTAGAGCAATTTCAAAAATGTTGTTAATTCATAATTTATTGAAAGTAGCAGCACTTTGATTGGCGAACATATACGGCAGGTCTCCTGACGCAGAACATCAGCAAAAGAGGAGAACATCCAACCAAACTTGAGTGTGCGTGTCACGCGCCTCAGGGAAGAGGGTTACCCGTATGGTGATGCAATCGTGGCGGCTCAAGCTGCGTAATTTTCCTAACTATAAATTCAAATGCTAACACTTAGCCGTTGGACGAAGCTTTTTGTATGCTCTTGTTTCCATTGATGTCATGGCACCGCAGGTCCGTTCAGAGGATTTTCGGCATCCTAGAATAGAGATGAAGATTTGTACCGACAGAATTAGAACCATTTCATACTGTAGTCGCTGATATTTTTTAAAATATTTTTTAATTTAAAAATAATTTAAAATAATATATTTTTTATTTTTTAAAATTTAATTTTAATAATAACGTATTAAAATAATATAAAAATACTAAAATATTATTAATTTAAAAAAAATATTTTTTAAAATAAAAAAATAAACACGCTTAAAAATGTAAACAAATGTTAAATATCAGCAGATAGAGTATGGTATATTAATTTTAATTTTTCTTAGTACAGGTATAATTTCTCAAATGATAAGTTTTAGAAAAAAATTAATGATTTAAAAAATATTTTTAATTTATTTTATATTAAATAATCAACTCTACTTAAAAATTATAAATTATTATTTGAAGTCTAGAAATAATTTTTGAACATTTAAAATGGAAGCAGGTATAAAGATCCACGTCTAATACAGAAAGACGGGTATAAGGATTTTAAGAAAAAAATATTAAGATAAAAGGTAGATCTTCCGATTAAATGTATCTTCGTTGCCATCACCGCGAGATTCTTGTCCCTCTCGCTGTCTGTATGAATGTATGTATATATAGACACCATCCAAGCATTCTCATTCAGTCCCTAAAAATAACAAGCCACTCTCCTTAAATTCTGAGTGTGGGCAACAGACAATTAACCCTGTGTTGATTTCTTTATCCTCTCCCCAATCTTCAAAACTCCTAATTGAGCTAGTCTGCCATGAGAACAGACATAGATAGCTTCTGGATCTTTGCTTTGGCCTCCAAATGCAGAGTCTTTACACAAGAAAATATTGCATGGTCGCTTTTGATCATGGGTTTAGCTTGGATAGCCACTACCCTTATTTACTGGGCATACCCTGGTGGTCCTGCTTGGGGCAAATACAAACTCAAAAACACTTCCTTCACAATTTCTAAGCCAATTCCAGGTCCCAGGGGATTGCCTCTTATAGGCGGCATGAGGCTTATGACCTCCTTAGCACATCACAAGATTGCAGCGGCTGCAGATGCATGCAAAGCCAGGAGGCTCATGGCGTTTAGCCTTGGTGATACTCGTGTTATCGTGACATGCAATCCTGATGTGGCTAAAGAAATACTGAACAGTTCGGTGTTTGCAGATCGTCCAGTTAAAGAATCAGCCTATAGCCTAATGTTCAATAGAGCAATTGGGTTCGCTCCTTATGGTGTTTACTGGCGAACCCTGAGAAAAATAGCTTCTACACACCTTTTCTGCCCCAAACAAATCAAAACTGCGGCGTCTCAAAGACGCCGAATTGCTTCTGAAATGGTGTCCATGTTCAATGACCGTGAAGGGAGTAGTTTCACCGTTCGTGGGATACTCAAGAGAGCTTCACTTAATAACATGATGTGCTCAGTTTTTGGACGCGAGTATGAATTGGATTCATGTAATAGTGAAGTTGAAGAACTGAGAGCTCTAGTTGATGAAGGGTACGATTTATTGGGTACACTTAACTGGACCGACCACCTTCCTTGGCTGGCAGAATTTGACCCTCAAAAAATCCGATTCAGATGCTCAAATCTCGTGCCAAAAGTAAACCGGTTTGTCAGCCGAATCCTGGCTGAGCATAGAGCTCAAGCTGGAAATGAAACCCCGGATTTCGTTGATGTTTTGCTGTCTCTTCAAGGCCACGATAAATTATCGGACTCCGATATGATTGCCGTCCTTTGGGTAAGCAAGCAGACAAACGTATATATGTACATCACACGTGAATCTTAATACACTATTTTTGGTCCAAACATGTAACTTGCTATTGTTATGTGTGCTAGAGGATGTGCACACATATAATTTATTTCGACGACAAGCAATTATTCTGCTATTTCTGTTTTGTAGCAAGTTATTGTACTGACTGAATATTGCCTTGTTTCACTTTCTTTACGCGTAGGAAATGATTTTCAGAGGGACTGATACGGTGGCAGTTTTGATGGAGTGGATTCTAGCTAGAATGGTACTTCATCCTGATGTTTTATCAAAGGTCCATGATGAGCTTGACAAAGTTGTTGGAAGATCAAGGGCCGTAGCTGAATCTGATATCACGGCAATGGTGTATCTCCAGGCAGCAGTGAAGGAAGTGTTGAGGCTACACCCACCTGGCCCACTTCTCTCGTGGGCCAGGCTTGCCATCACTGATACAACCATAGATGGGTATCACGTGCCTAAAGGGACCACAGCAATGGTTAACATGTGGGCCATTTCAAGGGACCCAGATTCTTGGGAGGACCCGCTTGAATTTATGCCTGAGAGATTCGTGACTAAGAAGGGTGAGCTGGAGTTTTCTGTTCTTGGGTCGGATCTAAGGCTTGCTCCGTTTGGTTCCGGTAGGCGAACCTGCCCGGGAAAGACATTGGGCTTAACTACGGTGACCTTTTGGGTTGCGTCACTACTACACGAGTATGAATGGCTGCCGTGCGATGGAAATAAAGTTGACCTATCAGAAGTACTGGGTCTGTCCTGTGAGATGGCAAATCCATTGACAGTTAAACTGCGGCCCAGGCGTTCCCATTATAAGCCCACTGTACTAGGTGTACAGAACTACGTACTAGATGTCTAGTCTGGATCCAAAAAAAAAAAGGAAAAAAATGAGAGAAGACTTCTCCGCGATGGGGTTGCAAATCTTAATCCTTGATCCACCATATGATCATGTTGTCTTTAGTCTGTCTCTTGCGTGTCGGTCTTTTTTTTTTTTTTTAATTTAACAGTCGAGTGTCAAATATCGTGTCCCTTATTTATATATGTCATGACATGTTTCAACTGGTGTAAATACGAGTGGAAAAAAAAAAAAAAGAGTTTCAAGTTTCTGTGTCTCTCTGCAGCTCATCACTTCACCTTTTGTGTATTCCATGAGAAAATAGCTCAAGTTAGTTGCTCATTTACAATCCTCAAGTAAGAAATAAGTTTTGAAAGCGGCAAGTGAATCCAACACTTGACTACATAGTTGCATTTGTCTTTTGTAGCTTCTTGACAAGATATCTAAAAGAACTGCAGATTAATATATGAAGCTGCTGTTCCTGGACCTTGTCGTATGCTATTGAAATTAATGTGCTGCTTTCTTTTTCATAGCGGTATGCCATGGCTTCCGTGGTTTTTATGATTGAAGATTTTAATTAATTTTCCAGTGAGATATGGTGTTTCTATCGATTACAAACCTACGGTATAAACCTTGCTAAATCAACTATGATTTCAAAATTAGTCTTGTTCAATTTAGTCCGAAACTCGGATGACCTTAACTCGTAAGCCTTGATTAACACATGGATTGAACTAACTTCAACTCAGTTGATCCAATGAAACCTCGAATAAATCCAATCCTTTGAATTATTAGTCCAAGCATCATTTCTCGGAGAAAATCCCACAAAAGAAGCAAGAAAATAATGAAAAGATATTTTCTGCGCAAAGTCAGAAAATAATGTATCTTATTTCTTTAATGTACGCATTACTTTTTTTTTTTGTTGGTAAAGTTACATACAACTTAAAATGATTAAGTGATTCAAATAAAATTTTCCTCCATTTATTTTGACTAATTCGTTCAATCATTGATTTAGGATTGAACTACCAACGGGAAGACCTAAGATCCTTATCGAGTTGGCAACTAGGACAAGAACTATGTTCACAATTATTCAAACATTATTCAACTTGTGTGACCTATCAATTCACAATTTGTTATTTCAGATTTTAACTTATTCTTAGAATGGGATGAATTTACTTTTCTTTTTCCTCTCTCCTTTTGCTTGTCTTTCATGATTTTATTTCTCTAATTAATTGTTCAGCCCATTGCATATCTAGTGTTTGTTTCGATCAATAACGTTGACGTTTTGGGTTTTTTTTTCCTTTTCTTTTCAGAACGCCAAAAGCTACGTACCGTCACATATATTATTTTCAATACAAACTTATTTTTTTTAATTCATACATAACCAAATAATTCTATATGTTTAATATCAATACAAAAGCTAGTGTGTTATGACATACTTGACACGCATTTTGTGGTACAAATGGTGGGGATAAAACCATCTGCCGCCGGTGATCAAGTGGAGGCGGAACCCATGCTAGCCCCACTTCAGTATCGTTATGGTTTTTCATGCAGAAAATATGATTAATTTTAGCTAGGTAAATATCAAATTACTTCTCCATTAATCTTGTTAGAAGCATCTGATAGAACACTGGTGTTAAATGAAATTTGAAATAATATATGGTTAATTGTCAAACTAAAAACTATGTATAGATTGCGGTGAGTTTTACTAATAGACTTTTCCATCATTATATTTGTTGGTAAACACCGAGGGAATTACAGTGGAAAAAGAAGGATTAAAAAAACCACAAAAGTACAACGACGTGTAACTTTTTATGACTTTATCGATAGAATTAACCCGACGGTAAAGTTCGTCCGTAAATATATCGATTGAAATAATCCGTCGGTATATAATGATAGAATTATAGAAGGTATTACAGTGAGACTCAAAAAGATAAATCATATGATGACGTGGTACTTTTTACCGATAGATTGCCCAATGGAATACTTGGTGAAATAATTTCTTTGGTAAATCCATCGGTAGTATTTAATTTATGACTTAGCGATCTCCCCTCCTCTCCCCTCCTCCATTTCTCCTTCTTTCTTATGTATTTTTTTTGCAAAAAACAGCCACCCCCTCCTCCCCTCGAACTTAACGCAATTCAACATTCTACAACAAATCCGGCAACCACAACACTTAATTTGTCAGCTTCCGTGTTCTTATTCAAATTTTATTGAGGATTCTCCATCTTAAGTAAGTTAATTTACTTTTTTTTTTATTTGAACATAATTTTTAAATGTTATTTTTTTTGCATATTTTTGTAGTATATATATTTTGTTTGGGTTTTTACTTATTTTATAGTTTTTTCTCATACAATTTTATTATATGCATTTATGATTTGTACATGTTATGATTTGTTTTATATTTTGTAAAATTATATTTGTTTGTAAATTGATGAAACTTAAGTCAAATTTTTTACTTCGGTGTTTTTGATGAAATAAATAATAGCTTATTTAACGGGTTTATTTTATATTTTATCAATTTTATTGCCGAGTTGTAATTTTCGGTAAATATGTAGAAATTTGAATTTATGTAGTTATATAATTGATAATGAATTAAGAGAACTATTAAAATAGATTGAACAAGATTGAGTTAAACCAATATTTTTAAAAATTTATTTAGTTAACGTAGTTGATTAATACATGTTGTCATCATTATTTATATAGGTTTGATATAAGTAATGAATGATCGTTCATAGATGTATCAAGATTCACCATAAGAGGTGCAAAAAATGAATTATTGTAATGAAATTCAGGGTTTTATTAATTATGCAATATCTAAGTCGAGAAAATTTAGTAGAGGTGGTATTAGATGTCCATGCAAGAGGTGTAAGAATAAAAAAAATCAATTCAGATGTTGTAACAATGTATATTCTACAAAAAAGGTTAATGGAGAAATACCTGTGTTAGTTTACACACGGAGAACCATTTGTTCCTCATGATACAATGGTAGGGAGGATGGTTGAGTCAACTTCTTGTATTAGCAATTTGCATAGAGTTGTAGATGACAATAGTAATCCTTATAAGAATATGGTTATGAATATGATATAAATGAATCAAGGTTTGTGTTATGAGTTCGACTTTTAATGCATTAGAAGTTGTCTATTATAGGAAGTTAGAAAAGATAATTGAATTGTAAATATCATAACAAATATAATATACTTTTTTTATTCAAATGCTATTTGTATGACACCACTAATAGAGAAATCAGAGTAAATCTCCATCATAATTTGGTTGAAACTAATTTAAAGGCTAGACTCTGCAATATTGATAATGTCTTTATTTTTACCAAGCAATGCTAGCAAGTTTATTACACATACACTTTTTTATTTTAAAAAGGATAATTTAAGAGTTGATTGGTTATTCATAGTGAAAACCAAACCCATGGGTCGTGTCGAGTTTGTTCAGGATGAAAATGATGAATTAACTATAAGAGATGATGTCTTTCAACTTAGTAAGTTAGTTGATCGATATAGATACAATCTGTATCTATATAGTTTGTTCAGGATGAAAGTTAGTTGCTTTGTCTAATGACATAGAAGAAAATTCAAATTTTTGTATCACCGATAATATTTTTGTTGATTTTGACGTTAAGTGAATGATGTTTTGAACTTTATGTTGTGCGTTGAAATTAACATGTTTTATTGTTGTGATGTGAACTGGTGTTATTATGTTGTGCGTGCAGCTGTAAATTTAAGTATTTGCACAATGAATATATAAGGAATATAGATACAATCTGACATCAAACACCGTTTTAAACCGATGGAAATACCGATGGAATGTGTTCGTTGATATATTCTAGTGGTGATGGGAACTATTTTCCTTCTCCCTGACACTGTTCATAGTGTTAATTATACACACACTAATATACCGATAACATGTTTCCATTGATATATTCCAGTGTAGATGAGAATTGTTCACTTCTTAAGGTGCTATACACTTCTCAAGGAGCTGATAATTAATGTTTTTTTTACCAAGCAAATCAACAATGAAATGAGAATTCCAATGTGATGACAATTAATACTCTTTCAAATGTGGTACATGTTCCCCAAGAGAATGAGAATTCCAACGCGCTGGTAATTAATGCTTTTTTGACTGTTTACTCTTTTACTGATGGAATCACCAATGGAATAAAAAGCCGTTAGCAATATTTGTAGGGATTTCTGAAATTTTTCATGCAAATTGAAAATCTAAACTTGATTTCACAGACAAAATCACCAATGAAAATTTTAAAAATTTTAATATTTAATATTCCATCGAAGTTTGTCGGTAAAACCTAATATAAAGACCACGGGCATATCATACGAGGCTTCATCTTCTTAATTCTTCTTCTTTCATCCTCTTATTTTTGTTCACAACCCAAGTCGAAATCAAGCATCATCTTCTCTTCTCATCCTAAGGTATGTTGTCTTTCTTTATTTTTCTCCTTATTTTTCATTTTTTCTTGGGGTGTTTTAACAATCCCTTTTCATTTATTTTGTTTTTCTTTTTTTCTTAATTCTCAACCGACACTAAGCATGCCATAAAGGTAAGATTTTTTCATTCCTTTTTCTTCTTTATTTTTTTTTTCATTTTTTTGTAATTATTCTTGTTCAATTTTGTGTTGAATTTTAATTGGTATTTAAATAAATTTTTTCATTATTTTGAAGAATTTTAGTTATTGTTTCCAATTTTGTTGTTCAATTTGAATTAAACGTGTAGGATTATTTTTAATTATTATTTTGAATTTTTTTTAATTTAGATTAATTTTTTGTAAATTTAGGATTAAATATACTACCACTTAGAAAATGAGAATTTTATGCTAAATTGAATTATTCTAATTTTCCCTTTAATTTGTGTAGATGCCTAGAGGCAAGTCTGTTGTACGTCGTGAGGACATGATTGCTACTAGTTCTTCTAGCAGAGATGCTGATGATCATAGGTCATTAGGTACCGACCAAGAACAAGCACCTGAGGCATAGGTATCAACTCATGATGCGGGGTCATCGGGTTCAGTGCCGTAATGTTGAGGGAGGGTCATTATGGGATCCATTTACTCACAGATACAAGGCCTAATGGAAGGACGACCTTTCCATGAAAGTCTGACTTGGTTTCACAATGACATGTTTAATAATTTTTAAAAAAATTAATTTTATTTAACGAATGCAATTTCAGGTTTACAAACATTGAGGCTGCAAGAGCAATAACATCGATCTTTAAATCATCGATGGGAAATTCATTGTTTTAATGGAGTCAGGTTTCTAAATATTCTGAATGGAAACCGTAAGTCGATGCATGGTTTTCAAGGTTTAAGGTGACTATTAACTTAAATATTTTTTTATTATGTTAATTTGGTTAGTTTATTGAAATTACTGAAAGTTTCCGTTTAGAAATTTTTATTGCAAGGAAAAATTTGAATGAGAGAGAGCTAATGATAATGTTGCGAGGAGGGTTTAGGAGAATGGCACTGCAACTAGGTAAGATCAAAATCAGGATAATTTTTCTCATTTCAAATATTAAAATTTTATTTTTCAATTACTAACAAATAATTTATTGGTAACATATAGGTTTTGTGATTTCTGGTACGAGGCGCAAAAGAAAGCAAAAAAAAAATATGTTAGAGAAATTGAGCTTCCAGCTTGAAATGACATGACAGTTTGGAAGGATTTCAGACCACTGTATATCTCGGAGGCTGTGTGGGCAGACTACATTCAACTTGTGATGTCCATACGTTTCACTTTACAGTCACAGTTCGATAAGGAGAACCAACACCAGCGTGTTCACAGTTTCATTACCACACACATCGACGGCTCCGTTCCATTCATTTTACATGCAAAACGGATGATAATATTTTTCTTTATTACTTTCATTTTTTCATTTGTTATTTTTTATAAATATATTTAATTGACAATATTTTTATCTTGTAGGCTATAGTTCTTGGACACGAGCCAAGTCCGATGGAGCTTTTTGTTGAAACGCATGTATGGAGTGGTGACCTCCAAAAAGGAGCGCAACAGTTCATGGATAGTTGAACTTAACACTTTATGGTATGTTGGTTTTCAACCATTTTTTCATGAACTTATAATTTCCTTCAATTTGATGAATTTATTTTTTCTTTCTAGGATACATATAATAGCTGTTTGAAGGAGAGATACGAGGACGATCCTTCGACTGATCTGGATCTCGATCTAGATTTATGGTTAGAGGCAGGATCGTCCAGTGGGCCCGATAGAATTAGATATACAGACTCTCTAACATTACGACCGAGAACTTGAGGATGACCCATAGGGTTTTGATCATTAGATGCTCACAATCAATTGCAAGCACTCAAACTTCCAAGTTTGAGGCAATGTTAGACCAACAAATATAGAATCAGACGACCCATCTTAATAAAAAATATGAACTAATAATTGCGTATTATGAAGAATTTTGCCGAGTGGTAATGAAGATGAGATCACATATTGATGATCAATGTGCTTTTCTTTATTGGCTCCACGGTCTTAGTGACAACCAACCTCCTCCTCCTCCTATTCCAGCGCTGCCTTTGTTTTAGATTTATTGTATTTGAACATACAAATGTTTATAGTTGTAATAAATATTTAATTTTTATATTATTTTAATTTATTTTAATTATTTTTCTACTTCTATTCAATATATATTTTTTAAAAAATATTTTAAAATATTATTGATGAGGTTACCAACAGACCATATCTGCCAGTATATTCTAGAGAGTTGGAAAAGAATTATTGCAAATGTCACAGCTATTGTTACATCCCTAAAAGAATTATAGATGATATTTTGTCGGTTATATGACAAACTTCCTGAGGGAAATACCGATGAAATGAAGCAAGTAATGTTTTTGGCGGGCTTTGTCCGTTTATAAATTTATCAGTAAATTTATTACCTGCAAGGTCACCGACAAACCATAAATTACAAACAAGAGTTTTTTCAACGGAGTGTTTTCATCCGTGAGCCCGTTAGTAAAATATTTACCGATGGATTATGAGCGTAAGTACCAACAAAAATTTCTATCAGTAAAACTGTTAAATTGACCCTTTCTTCTAAATTTGATAATAAACTGATAACATGTTTACACGATTTTATATCCCAAACGTCAAAAAAAAAAAAATCGAGGAAAGCAGTCATAGTTGATTGTCTTGATTTTGGTATTAGCCTTACTTCTGCGTTTTTTATCCCTCTCTTAATAATTTTTATTAGATTCGAGTGATATTCATGGACGTGATGTTTTTTTAAAAAAACAAGCACACCTCATCCAATCATGATATGATTGGACCGCAATTAATCTATAATTTGTGATGATGAATGCGTTTTTACTCATCACTAATCACGAGATTATCCAAACCGTCTCCAGCTTAATTAATTATATATGCAACCAAGCTTCCAATTGGCAATTGTGTGCTGAAAGGGCCTTGCGGCTTTTTACGATAAGAAGGCTCCAAGTTATTATTATTTTTTTAATATATATCATATTCCAACATTTGTGGAAACAACTTGAACACTGGATTAAGTGAATTTAATTTGTTTCATCAATCCCTGTATATGAATTTAATAATAACAATAATGTCTTTCATTTTCATTACTCTACACGCAGATCTAATTCGTTATATCCAGTGCATGTTACATATGAGGGAAGCCCATATGATTCGTTTTAATGAAAGAATAGTAAATTGTGATGTGAATACAGAAGCTATTGATTGATTTCTCCCCCCAATATGTGTAATTTTAATTCACTTTATGAATTAATTGAGATTAAATATTTCTTAGATCATATTTTTATTTTGGTATAATATATTTAGAAACATTTGATAAATTTTCTTAAATTTTAATTTCAAAATTTAAACTTAAAAAGTCAAATTTAAAAATATAATTCCTTAACAATCATGTCAATTAACTATGTCATAGCTGGATTTAAATTATGAATTTAAGGAAAGTGATATATGAGTTTCCCATTAACTTCATGGGTAAATATATTCAACATCTTTTTTCCTGCAGTAATGTAGTTTGAATAGCTCAATATATATACATGGATGCAAATGTTGAAAAATTTAAAACACATAACATATCAAATATAATAAAATTAATGGGTGATTTACTGTAGTCTCCCTCACATTTTTCTATTCATCACTATATTGTGGTGACTTTTTATCATTCACATAAAATTTGCTTGACTTTAACTCACGGTTGTTTTTGTCTTTTTATGTGGTATTTTAGGCCTTATGGATTTATTTAAGGGCATTTTGGTTGATTTAATACATTTATAAACAGTAAAATAACCAAAATACTTCTAAGTGTAAAAACATACCAGGTAGGGGTATTTCAACATTTTCTTTTTTTATACACACTGAAATTACACATGTACTCTTAGATTCAAGAAATTTAATTCATTGGAGGCCAGGGGTATTATGTTCTTTCAATCATATTTTTTGTGTTAATTGTTAGTTTGGTCAATGGTAGTTATGTAATTGATCGTTAAAATAATATTTTTAATTTGAAAAAGTTTTTGGCGCATACTTTAGGTGGTGCATGCAGTAGCTTTAGATGCTAAAAAATGAGCTTTAGCCGTGTTATTTTATTCCTCATCATCTCCCCTACCATTTGGAGTGGCACATGATGTCCAGAAGTTGCCGGTTTATCGCTGATGACCCTTTTTTTTTCCTTTTCATTTCTCTATCCTAACCCAATAAATATACTACGATCCTCATTGTTATTGGTATTTCAGATTCGATCATTTTAGTTTTGATTTATATATTTTTTTAATTTTTCTTTTTGTTAAAGTTTTGTTGTTTTTCAATTTAACCCTTGCCTTTTAATTTTTATTGATAATATTTTTTGATTTGGTCCTTTTACTTTTAATTTCTTATTTTTATCTTTTGCTCTTTTGTCAAAGTTTTTATGGCTTTCAATTTTATTCTTTAGAGTTTTTGTTTTTTCAATGATAATAATGATTCCAATTTGGTCCATCTTCTTTTGATCTTTTATTGTTTTTGTTGGCTCTTTTATCAAAATTTTTATGTGTCGGTTATAGTAATGGTGGTAGACATTTTGTTTTTTTTATGCCATGTTTAAAAGTTACAGGAGCACAATATGACATTACAGAAAAATAAGTAAGTGGATCACTAGACTGATCGACAATAATTTTAGTTACCTCATAATCACTCATTTTTATAGGTCATTTTCCAACACGTTGTGATCGTTAATCATTATGTGCTGATGTTACAAGTGGGTTTTGATTATCTACTAATTATGGTGCATCTTCCATAGGATTCTCAATTTTCTCAGCATCAAGTTTCTTTTTTTTAAAGCAACTTATTCCTATTCTTTTTCTGTTTTTTTCTTTAAAAGAACCAACATGTTGAAACTCGTTTCTTTTTTCTAGATCAAATGCTTTCTTTTTATCCCCTAAAATATTTTTCTATTTCTTCATTTTTTTTTTTATCAATATTACTCTCAAGTTCCTCCTTCTGCATCTCAATTCCTAACAAGATATTTGCATGTATCTTTTGAATCCTTTTGAACCATTTAGAATTTGCTCCATTTTATTCATGAAATATTCACGCTTATGATTAAGTGACTCAACATCTTGCTTATGTTGATCTCTTACTGCTTTCTTCTCTAGTTTAACACTACTATGCTCATTTTTTAGCAACCCAAAAACAACTTATCTCTTCTTAGTTACACATTCAACTTCCTTTCTTAGCTCTTCTCTTTTTTTCACCAATCAACTTTATGTTGATCTCAATTCTTGTTTTTTAGTCTGTCTTTTGCATCCATAAGTTCTAATTTCTAAGCTCCTAGAGTGTCTAAGTATCATAAATTTTAGTGATTTTTCTCTCATTCATATGATAAGCCAGCCATCAATAAGGATACTTCTTCTTTATTTTATGTGAAATTAGATTTTCCACCACCATTTTTATTCAAATTAGCTTGACATTCTAACTTGTTATGTCCATGCCTATAACATGTGAAGCATTCAACTTTTCAATTTGGATATTGTCTTTGGCTTGTAAAAACTTGATTGATTGTTGTCATAACCTTTTTTTATTATTTTAAAATTGAAAGGCTGATTATCTGTAAATTTCTAACGCATGAATCTATAATTATTGTTGCTTGTTCTCCTTTCTCTTCCTTAACCACCTCTTTGCGAGGTAGAAAAATGATTATTAAATGAAACTCGTAAAGCTTGCTCTTTCATTTTTTATCGATTTGATTTTTGCTCATGAATTAGCAATGAACTTTGCAATTCATTAATATCATTAGATTCATTTATTAAACACACAATAAAAATGAATTTTAGCGCTAATGATCGAAAAATCTTCTCAATAATGGTGATATCCTCTATTTTTATCACTATGGATTTACATCTTATTAATAATTACCATCGTTCATGAAAAATAATTCAAAACCGACTCTCACATATTTATTCTAAGAAATTTGAATTTCGTACAAAGTGCTTGAAGCTATTGTTTCTTTGCCCTAGATGTTCCTTTGTACTTTTTTTCATTGATTTCTAATTATCCTTGGAGGTTTCTTTCTAAAAAAAATGGTTTCCAAGATAGATTGATCAATCAATTGGAAAAGATTATTCTTTAACTTGATCGAGCACATCATCATTATTGATCTAGATGGTGATTTAATTATTCATTAAAAAAAGATTTTCAATGCTCCTTCAATCTTAAAAAAGTCCCCATCAATGTGCTCAAATAATTATAATGACCATCGAAGTAAGAAATGGCAGGTTGAACAAAATTATCGAAAGCCATGAATTTTTTTTCGCGTTGGAATTGCTACTACCGTAAAATGTCCTTATTGCTGCCAATATTTGCTGTTTTTCTACTATTATTTGCTGCCTTTTTTGAGGCTGGAGTGTTGGTTAAAAACTGGTACATTTGAGGTTGCTGCTGCCTTGAAGGAAGGTCTGTTGTACGTTAGGAAGCTACTGTTGAAGCTGCTGTTTAAGCTGCCGGCGGCGGCGGATGCTTTTCTGAGCTACTGGTGTGTTTAAACTGTGCTACTTGGTTTGAGAAGAGCTGCAAGTGTGAAAACCTACTGCAAAACGAGTTGCTGTTGCTTCGTGGTTCAAATTAACTGCTGTTGCTGGAGAGATTCACTGATACTGCCATGAGTTGCAGCTATCACGGATGG
>Ga0325401_1003322_pt1 | contig 14699 bp, 12 predicted proteins | sample PopdelMetagenome_FD_205666 | JGI IMG/M metagenome (GOLD analysis project Ga0325401, IMG submission 205666) | Populus deltoides microbial communities from Bellville, Georgia, United States - Xylem-PdKOR-R2 | ecosystem: Host-associated > Plants > Phyllosphere > Stem > Wood/Secondary xylem | place...
TTCTTTATAATTTGGGGCTCGATAAATACTCACAAATTGACAAGAACACACCTTTTTTTTCCAGTTGCCATCAGGCGTTTTATTGAAACAATAAATCCGAACTACAAATTTCTCATTGATATTCAATGAGTTTCTTTATGCAAAAAATCAGATATCCAATTACAATGAAAAAATGACACGAGCTTGCCTCTCCCGGTAGAAAAGATCGAGGAAAAAGGAATGGCCCAGCAAGCAAAACTCGTCGTTAATGCAGCGTGTAATGAGATGGATGACAGAGTTGCGGTGTGGAAAAATATTATTCAGCCTTCTGAAAGGTTGCGGTGCGAGTAAATATTATTCAGCCTTCTGAAACAGTGATTTAGCTAATTGAAGGTTAGTTGAGTGAGAGAACTTGGGAGGTAATGTCATTAGTGGATCATCCCCACTTAGTTTTTGAAATGCCAACCCCAACGTGAATCCCAAGGCACGACCTACAGGAACTGCAACTGCATTTCCAATTTGACGATACCTGCAAAAAAGTTCAGAAGTTGGTCATATAAACACCATGCTCGTTACTGCAGTCACTGCACGCCCGCGCATACATATACACAAGAGATTGAGAACAGGACAGTGTATACACTTTATAGGAGGTAGGAAATAGCAATTTCATCACTCAAAGAACCAGTTATGGAAACAAAATTCACTAGCCAAAACTAACAGGGCTGTGCAAACATCGATTGGACCACTGCTCTAAAGCATATAAACAGGGCACAACTTTCAGCCTCGCTTTTATTCAAAACCTTTTGAGAAATCCAAAAGCAGTTGCTGCACAGCCGCTGTTTTGAAAACAGATAGGGTGATCAAGCAACGGGGTCAACTGGCAGGTAATTGGTCAACCCGCTTGTTTAACTATAAATTATTTGAGTTAAGCTAGCATCTAAACTATATGTATTAGCCTATAATTATGCCAAAGTAATGATAGATTGTTGATATATTAAATTTTTAAGTCCTTCATGAAATTTTAAAATAATAATAATAGCAATAATAACTTCAATGGAAACATATAATAGGTATAACTAAAAACTTAAGTTCACATGTATTAGGAACAACCAAAGGAATATAACTAATACACATGCTAAATTAGTCTAATGTCAAGTGACAATTATCATTCTCCACAACTCTTATCCAAAGATTTTAGACTGGTGCCACTCGGACCAATCCAGTCAAACCAGATTGTTTTGACAAGCTTTCACTAGTTCTGATTGGGTTTCTGTTTCTTTCTTTCTGAACAGTTTCAATTTTCAAATGACCTGCTATGAGCACTAGGTCAGTTTCGAGGTGGTTCACTGGTTAAAAAATGTCTTCCTTTTCTTTTCAAAAGTATGCACACAGACGCTGTCAGATGTTTTTGAGAAGGAAAAAAAATAGAAATTTTCTGAAGAAATATACTCACCTTTGTTTAACTGTCCCGCAGAATCTATAATAATCAGGAAAACCTTGCAGCCTAGCACATTCTCGTATGGTGAGAACTCGATCTTGCTCTGGATGCATCACCGCCTACAAATGCATGAAGAGTTATTACAATAAAAAAATATATGATTATAAGCTTAAACAAGAGCAAGGAGGGACCTGGCTGTGAAGATCCGGAAAAGTAACAACAGTCGACACTGTTTCATCCCACCATAATCTCGCATATGGCCTAAACAGATACTCAGATCTTTAAAATGTTTGAAAAAAATTTATAAGAGAGGAAACAGGAGAAAAACTGTAACCTTCTAGACTTTCCTCCTTCGAAATTTAAGGCAAAATCAGGTACCTACAAGCAAATAAAACACAACTTAAATGAGTGCCAGTGCCCACTAAGCATGACATCAAAGTCCTAATTTACAACGGCCATAATGCAGTCCCTTTCACCCAGTCAACAAATTTCAATACTTTTTGGTCTGTTCCTGTTCCTTACAACAAGCTCGTTTTGTTTAACCACCTCCCAATAGCTTTATGAAATATTTTAGTACTTCAAATCCCATTTACCTTATCTGTTCTTTTCCCCCTTGTCCAAATCATTTTTTGTATGCTAAAGTATATTTCAGAAATAAACATGGGATTGATATGTTTTATTCTATTATTTCTTGGCCGCCAACAATAAGCAGGTATTTACTAAGTGCAGTTTGGATGTTTAGCTGAAAAGAGATCAATATATGACTATGTTGATTTCCTTCCAAACGGTTATTAACGTAATGATCAGGTGGTTAGTCTTTAAATGCGAGTGATAGTTCTGGTTGAGGGAAAATATTTGTTTAATTTGGCAGGGACAAGACATGATCTTGAACCCAACTTGAAGCCATTAAAGTGTGTTTGGAGCTGGCTGCACAGAAAGGATTGATCAAGTATCAATGCTTTCTCTTCCATTGTTGAGGCCGGCTGCCAAATTGACTGCAAATTCCCTTCATTTTGTTGTTTAGAAGTATTCACGTATATATCTTGGAGCACAATGAATCTACAGAACTATTTAACTGTCTCTAGTTAACTTCTCTTATAACAGAATAAGTAAAGAGTTTAGGAGACAATAATTGTAAAACTATAGATCATTTCATTGTATAATTCAAAATGCAGGAAAATAAGTTAAAACATGCATTCCTATCTGCAATTTATTTCACAATCATTAACTGAAAAAAAGAGTCGATCTGTCAAAGGAAAATGCAATAAATCACTAACCAGGGGCTTTCCGGATGGCAACAACATTTGCTCTTTCGTTGGATCACGCCGGGCAACATTGTCAGCTCCTACAACCACACCAGGTAGGTCCCTGAAATTTGCTCCCTAAAAGAATTTCTACATGAGAAAGAAAATCAAGGAATGAATCTCAGCATACCAATCCACAGAATCCATATTTATCCAACCTTTTTTTTAGGAATTTGGCAAACTCGAGCAAAATCTTCTTCAGTTAATGAATAAGGACGATGGTCATATAGGAAATTGATCATTCTTGTTCCACTGAGCTCAGAACCAGTCATCTCTACAGAACCAGAAGAGAGAGATAAAAAAACAATTATGTAGTCAGCAATTAGCTTCATGAACTCTCCCAAAGTTTTAACTTATTTTTAAAATATACAAATGCATGTTTCACCAAATGTAAGGTCCAAAAGCTGACAACCTTAAATAGGAGAACGATTTTCATTCTTCCATCTGGCTTACACTCCAGTTTGGAAAGAACTCGTCAACTTGTGATAAAATTATATGAACAATATGGTAGTTTCTTGCATGAATACAATTGGGGAAAACATAGTTTTAAATCTTATCATTATTAACCGACAGCAAAACCTGCCATGAATCTTTATCTTTTTTCTCTGATGATGGATAAAAAAAATTAAGCATATTCCAGATGACACACTGTGACTTGAACTTTTTGTGGCAACAACTCTAGTAGATTAAAAAGAGCTTGAGTTAATTGAAAGTTGAATAGTGGGAAAGCAACCTAGAGTCCAAACTCAAAAGGGTTCAAATTAAGCAGAAACAAGTTTAATAAATGTATTGCAACTTTAGCAGCATATAGGAAAAGAAGGAGAATATGTTAACTTAAATGCATGCAAAGGAATTGATACTATTACTATTATGCAATGCAACAATTTAAACAAAAAGGATAGAGTATCATATCTATCTATAGCAATAGTAGATCTAAATGCAAAGAGAAGATGTACAGATCTATGGTTGAGCCACCTAAGAGTCCATTTTTCAGGTGCTCATGCAGTGTGGAAATAGAAACAAACTCGCCATATCATTAAATTTTACAAAAAATTCATTCATGGACTACTTTTGATTGAGCTCCAAACCCATCAACTTTATCACAAGAATTTGTCACTACTTTATTGCCAGTATTTGTCATTATCTCTCACAATTTACAAGACTATCGGGTTGAGATTAAACAGTCACGTTAAGACAATGAAAGGCATAAGCTTGTTTGCAAAAAGCAACAAAGGATTCAGACAACCACCAAACTCAAATATAGGTCTCATAAAATTCAAATTTGGCCCCAATGAAACATTGTTAGGATAAGGTTCCCTGCAATTTGAATAGATCTATACTGCTAAATTCTGAATCTTGACATGCATTTTGCTTTTCTTTCATTTAGCATGTAGAACTTTTGGCATGAAAGGTAAAGAGAACCAAGATGGTCAAGTATTTCTGTTTTGACACATTATTTTATTGGTTTATTGCCGAAGTTCTATAACTTCTCTAATGTGAAAATGTTCTAAAAGTTTAATTTATTTAATAACCCAAAAAATGGAGATGAAAAGTTTAATTTATTTCTTAGCTACCTCATTTTATTATATTTTTGGTAATGTTAAACATTTAGTACACACTCATAATGAACGAGAACTCACAGGGACAGGATGTGGAATAAAAGAACAAAAAGTAAATCAAGGGGAAGTAAGAAAGAAGAGAATGGTCAAAAGAAACCATAAACATATTCAGTCGTTTGCTTTCTCATAGACCATTACTGTCTCTGCAGCTTCAGAGTAAATTATCCCAAGGAATATAAGCAATGAATTTGCAAATGCTTCTTAGAAATTGGCAGATGCTTGTTAGCTATAGAGTCAAAGCAAAACGGTTGAACTCCAGATGCACAACTAGATTACTATGTGACCTAAGAACCCACTAAGTTGGAAGTTTTCACCATTTGACCAATTATGCTTCTTACTAGAAATTGTCGGACATAATCATCATGTTCAATAAGCATAACTGAGATGGAAAATGGAACAGAACGAAGACAAGAAGGAATTGGATTACCATGAGAACCAATTGAAGATAAAAGAGGACCATTTGAGATGGTTTAGCCTATATCCAGCTTGAATGTAGAGAGGCACTGGTGTGGCCTTAAACAGTAAAAAACAAAAGATTTCCCATAGATGGAAGAAATTGTATACATAGGAACTTCAGCTTATTAAACTACCACTTAGTTAATTGAGTTGAGATGGATCCCTATAATACTGATATATAACTATATAATTTACAGATGGCTCTACTCTAGATAAGATAAGCTCAAAATCTAATTATGCAAGTCGCTTGTCATAGTAATACTAAAATTTCAATTATTTCATCACCCAAATTTAGACAGTGAACCGTATCCACATTTACATTTACAAAAGATAATATTGTGATGCCTCTGGTATAGTAATTCAGACTATTAATATTACCAAATTTTGCAATTTAAGAGTAATCACATTACCATTTCTTGTTGACCTTATGAATTGTTGAAAGTCAGTTTCTGGAGGCTTGTCGTATGCCATTTCCTCACGGGTTTCATGGCTTGTGACCTTTAACATCAAGTAAGATGAGAGTAAAATAGAATTACTAAAGTTGTCCATCAATAAATGGAAATACAGCATACAGTGAACCTACATCTGGAAGATCTGAAATGGCATCACGAAGAACTGTGGCTTTTTCTAGATCATCACGAGGTTGATCTTCATCATAGGCAACAGTGTTCCGCTGCAATAACCAATCAAATCATCAACTAACTATAGGCTGCAGATAAATGTGATTTCAGACCTTTGTGAAAGAAAACTGATACCTCAAACTCAGGTGGAGGCCAATATCTGACAATAACATCATGAGAAGGAAGTGGAAATTGAGGCAGTTTCTGCAGGGGAAAAGAAAGCAACAAAACAATTAGATGGTCATTTAACATCACAAAGAGAACAAGATATTCAAACTGTCATATATGCCTGATGAATGTTACGTCTTTTAGCAATTGAAATTTCATGTTGTCTTGACCAATGAAGATTACTTACATCACATAAGAATGGTTGTTCATTTTTTCTATTTTAAATGGTCTTCTTATAGACTTATTCTAAATACAAGTTTTGGGGAAATGAATGGGTCAAGCTCACTATAAAATATCATAATGATTGACACCATGAATTATGAAACTTGCCTCCTTGGGATGAGCTCCCCACAAGAAAACACGCAGCCGAAATTGTGGAAGACCATAACAACCAGCTGCAACAGTGCCAAGCCTTGCTTGGTATTTCATATGCACCAATCGGCTTAAAGCATATCTAGCAAACGAAGCCTTGTCAAATCTAAGGATGTCAACTACATTTTCCATCAGCACATATTTAGGTTTTAAGAACTGCACTATGTCCATGAAGACTACAATCTGAATATTTCTTTCATCAGCAAGTGGAGAATCAACATTTCTATAGCGATTATAGCCACTAATCCCTTGGCATGGAGGACCTCCACAAATCACATCAGCATCACCCTGGTACATATTGATTCATTAGGAAAATGCTGGTATAAAAGTTTAGACAGCATCCCAACTTGTAGCAACAGTGAACGAGAACTCACAGGAAGTGGCAAGATCTTGGATTTGAACCCCTCTCTTACAAAATCCCGTATAGAATGTTCACAGTTACTGAAAATTTTCAAATCAATAGGTAATATTGGACAGAGTCAAGCAGAAATATTGCATTCTAAAAAGCATACCTTAAGCCTTCAATTGGTTCCCATGAATCTTCACTGGTACTATAACCCTTCCAGTGCACCTAACGAAATAGCTATGAGTAGAAAATCATCTTCACCAAACTACAATATCAAACAAAAAAATGAATATGAATTATGACCCATGATGTTTAAGAGAAAACAAAGTTTCATTTATTTAAACGTGCAATTTCACGCCTTTTTTACCATTTATTTTAAACATGTTCTAATACTTGACCTCTAAAATTATTTAGGGAACATGCTTGTAGACTTAAGCAGAAAGTAGTCAAAACCCAAGTAAACTTCACTATTAAAAATTTGAGAGGAAAAAGGATAGGTACTTAAACACTAATTTTACTTATTAATGCTTTTATATCAATACAAAGTCCAAAATTCTTCTAATACAATATGTTCTATACTTTTGCAAACTTATCAGTTTATATTTTTAATGCTAAAAATGATATCAAGATCATCAGCTTGACTCTCAAAAGCGCGAGACAAGGACTTCCCTTAATAACAACCATTTGGAATCGTTTATTTATTTAATGCGAATTGATCCTGAAAAGCAGTTATAAAAATTAACATCCCATTAATTATAAAGTTTGGGGTATGAAAGATGATGTCTTATGCAGTGAACCAACAGAAATTTAGAGAATGGCAATTGTCGTGAAGTACCTTAAATTTCAGCCCACGCTTTCCTCTCTTATCGGTCTTCCCATAACAAATGTCAACAAGCCTAGCGACTTCATATTCACCAGGAGCAATATCATCATCATTTGAAGAATTTTTATTTTGTTTTGACATACTTGATGCCATTGACCGTGACTTATGTGTCCTTCCTACATCATTGACCGCATACCGTTTGCATAGCTTTTGCCATTCCTTCAATAGTTCAAGAAAATCCTCGGCAGCTTCATTCCTAACCTATATTTAAGACCATCATATATCTCATACAATTCCATTTTTTTACAGAAGAACTAGCAGTGATCAAATGGTAGATCAGGCACACTCACATGTGTCTCCGGATGATTTAACTTCAAGCTTTGACATGCAGACTCATCACTGTCTAGCGCCCATCTCTAAAATAAAAGGGGAACAAAACTAAAAAACAATCATGTGTGTGCTTTACATGAAATTTCTTGACTTCAAGGAAGTAACATTACAAAATTTCAAGAAAGTACCGTCACAAGATCGACACAAGAAACTTTGGCACCAAGGCATAATCCAGTTGACATTCCACCACAGCCAGAGAAAAGATCTAGTAGTGTCAACTTTGCTTTGTAACTACCACAAGTGGACATGTTTTCCATTGAAATATCACTGGGAGTTGCAGAACGAGAATCACAGAAAGGCAGTGGTGATAACTCATGTCCCCTTAATGAACAATCTGGAGACAGAACATCAGATGTATAAGTGCCATGCCTGGTTCAAAGCTTTCATCTTTTCATTAGTCAGTTTTGTATATTTTATGGAACAAAAGGAGGAATTCAAGGTCATGCAAACACATGGTAATTACCAGGCTGTTCAAGAAAACCAAAAGCAGCAGGATGCCAAAAATAAAGTGAAAGTACCACTCAATCCTGAAACTTGTGAGATGCCAAAAAATGGTTTTTATTAGGCTCTTTTACACACTACTTTGAGTTAAAACCAATCCAGCTTGAAAATTGAAAAAAGCCCTCCACTATATTGTGCTTAAAAGAATAGGAGTGAGACTGATGACCACCACTTAAGGTCAACATTCCCAAATGGAGAAGCATCACGGCATAAAACAAAAGAAAGGACCACCTACTGAAACAGAACTATAAAGATTTGTTTGAAAAGAAATTGGAACAAATACAAGATGAATGTTTCCTACTTTTAGCCTGTGAAATATCAAAAAATAGATTAATAGAGTGCACAAGAAGATTGGTTAATTTATTATTTTTTTTTGTTTTTTTGTTTTTTCTTCCTGAACAGAGCACTATAATATGAAAGTCCTAAGCCCTAGTTGCTGCAGTGATTCAGATGCCTTTCTTAAAAGACAGCTGGGGCAACAAGAGCATTCCAAACTAGTTGGGGTTGGCTGTATGCATCCTTTTATGCCATTCAGCTGATGCAGAGTGAATGAACATAAATATGTTGACATGAATGTATCCATGCTAGAACGTATAAAAGGATGCGTATGAGAAATTCATTTAGTTGGAGAAAGATAAGAGACACCATTAATGGATGGACTATCTTAAAGATATAGTTAGATCAGATGCTATCTAATCCTGCTGTTTTTGAAAAGTGTGTTGTCTTCCCTACAAACACACCAGCCAGCATAATATCTGATCATTAAAGAGTCAAAAACAAACAAAAATACACAATAATGGCTTATATTTATAGCATTCAGACACTGCAATGAAACTGTCATCAACCAGCTCAAATTTTGTCTTACATACAAGTGTTATCTTCCCTTTTAGAATATGTTTTTTTTTGTTTCTCCGAGGTGGATAGATGGTGACAGTAATTCAAACAGTATATCATACTGATCAAGGATACTATTTTAGCTTCAACCTATGCACCTTTTTATCTAGGAAGAAAAGATTGGCAACAGATAAGCACCAGTAACCCACAATACCTAATTGCATACTGGAATAAACACTCTTATCGCAATAGACTATCTTCCAGCTGATGCAAGTATTGGAGGAAAGAATAAAAGATCCAAAGGAACTATTTTCCACCATGTTGTCCTCCACACGCAAGACTCAGATTTGTGATACAGAATTGGTGGCATTAAGGGAGGTGATTTAATCAACTAATGCGTCAATATTTAATTTTATGTTTTTTGAATTAGAATGAAGCGAAGATATTGTTGAATTTGTCTCTTATTAGCTGTTCTTTCTCAGTATCCTAAGGTTCTTTCTTTCCCTCTCATCACCTACAAACCTAACAGTTGGGATCAAAATTTACTAAGCATGAAAAATGTGAAATTTGATGTTTGGGGCTTATCAAGCACCTTGGTTCCTGACCAATATCTCATGCCTTCCATTGAATGATGAAATTGTTCCTTCCCTTCCTCCATTTGACATGCAATTGCAGCAAGACTCAAACAGCAACTCGGTACCAGGAGTAGAATTTAAATTCTTACGAGTCAGCAAAGTTCGAAATGTCGAATAATCCACACAGTATTCCATGTCAAAGTAGAAGTCAGACGCTGGTGTTGAATGAAATTTTAAATGTACCTGATACAAGTTCCAATTTATTAAATAAGCATGCAAAATAAATTAATTAGGGCAAAAAAGGAAGAGATGCCATCAAAGCCTACAAAAACTTCAAAAGGCAGCCTTCCCGAAGATTATGGAAGTTGATAAAAATCTAGAAGTAAGACTGAACCTTACCCTAGGTGATTTCTGTACAACATTGACTTTAGAAATAATGCAATCTATTGGATTATCATTCATCACTGTGGAATAAAATAACCGCTTATTGTCATGAAAATCAGCTGCTTCTTTCATCACCTGAGGAGACGGAAGAGTGAAGAATTCAATACAAAAATAAATAAATGATTCGATCCAACAAAATTTATGTACTCACCGTATCCTCAGCTCTGTAAAACCATTGGACCCTAAAATAATCTTCCCTGTCTGTTGTCTTGAAAAACTCTAAGATACTACCAATATGATTTTTTGCTCCTTCACCCTACAAATTGCTCCAATAGATAGATTAATGGTTCTGAAAAAACTCAAAACCGTTTTTCCTTCATAGTTTAGTAAAAGAAGTGTAGGCAATGCAATACTCCATTCTTGTGCCTAAGCTCTACTACGAAATAGGCTAATCCAAACTGTGCTAGCAACCATCCTGAAAAATCAATTTCAGAGGGGCAAGTGCAAAATAAAGAAATGCTGCATGATTAGGTAACAAAAAAAATAAAATATATAGAACTTGTTAATTAAAAATTTAGAGGATTAACATTTAGTCTGAATATCATCCCACATCTGAGTGTTTTCTTGCAAGCAAAATTGTAAGAGAGACAAACAATATACACATACCAAGCAAATGCTTGGTCAATTAAATGAGGCTGACAAGCTGAAATAAGCAATGGAGCAAAATACAGCTATTATGTAATGGAATTTTGAGTTCATATTATGTGACACCATATCGTTAACAAGAAGCTCGTACATAACATGCATAGAATAACAGCTTCTACCAAGGGTATGCGACTTGTGACCTCAAAAATATAGCCTAATCATAGGGTAGCAAAAGTACGAGTAGCATCAAAATAATGATGATTTAACCTGATAGGAAGATGAAATGGTAATGTTGCACATAAGAAAAGAAATATCCATCTTCAGTAAATTCTCATAAAAAATAGGTGCATTTACCTTTACATAGACACAATCTCCAAGATTAATGATGCGACCTTCAATATCAGCCTGAGTGTAATGGCATTCAACATTCCAAACAACCTTATCTTCATCATCATCACTGAACAAACGAGCATAAACAAAAATTGGCAAGCAAAAAACCATAAGAAGCTAAAACATTATTGAAATAGGATACATAAAACAACAAATACCAGACGGATAGAATAGCTCATAACTGATTGCTTACTCTAAAGCGAGTCTTGGATGCTTGGTTCTCTTACTCTGCAAACTCAAAGATGCCCGCCATGAATATTGGAATAATCAAAATCTTAAGGCAAATAGAATTAAAACAAGTAGCGTATGATTTACAGATAATTTCATGCACTAAAGTTATGGAGCATGTCGATAATTTCATGCACTAGAAGTTATGGAGCATGGAGCATGTCAAGTCACCACTTACTAGGAAGGATAAGATATCACTTGTTTGATCTGAAATCTTAATTAGCTAATACTACTAACTTGTTACAGGTGCAAAGGCCACATAACAAATCATTTTGGTAAGTTTGTTTTTTCAGTTTTAGCAGCAATGCAACTCCAGGAAACCAATTTTTTAAACTAATCTTTTTTCAATCTCTCGGAATTAGAGGTTTGAATCTTAAGATCCTAGAGGAGGTTTTTCTGACACAAAACTGTTGGTTAACAGACTGAGGCAGCATTCTTAGACATGCTGTTTATGTGATAATCTGGTCTGTTTGGTTGGAGGACAATTCTAGAATCTTCAACACAAGCAACCACTCTTATATATTATTTGGATAGTATAGTGTACTTCACTTCTTATATACATGCTATTTAGCAGGTCTATTTCAGGGGTTTTCCATAGCCAAGATGCAAGTTATAAGGGGGGTTACCTTATCATCTAAAGCTGCATGTTCTAGTTCTTAATTAAATTATGGCAGAAAAGGAAAAGAAAAACATCAAATTGACAATCATCTTTTGATATACATGTAAGATTGATGTTAGGCACAGGCCCTGCAGCATTAGAACCTATATAACCTATTAAGACACATGATTTCTGTGACAACCACATAGAAGAAAAACTGCAACCAGAAGTTACCTTGAAAATCAGTAATAGTTCGTGTTCTAGTGCAACAAACTCATTTACAGTTAATCAGGCATAATTGATATACATCTACCAGCAGGAGGAAGTACAGAATTCTGATGCCACGATGACCATCTAAAATGTTTGAATAATAAAATAACACAACACCAGATTATCTTAAGATTTGCAACAAGATCTTATATGGTTGCCAAATTTTCACGTGGCAACAATAAATTCACAGACAAAAGTCAGATGAACCAAGCACAAATATAGCTATTATCACCCAGTTAGATTGTTAGAGCCCCCCAAATTACCTAATACTGAAATAAAAGTGCAATAAAAAACAGTGCCAAATATGTACTGAAAATCAAGTTAAAGATAAAATAAATTTATAATGAAACAAGAATTTATTAGTCACCTTCATTTCATATCGCCAATGCCACCTTTCTTGAGCTTCATCATGGGGGACAGGATCTCCAATCAGGGAACAATTACCTCTGTGTTCCTTCTGCTTCTTCCCTGAAGAAGCCTTCTCCAAAGACCGTTCTTTGCCAGAATTCTTCTTTGGAGATTGCTTCTTACCTGACTTGTTTTCCCCATTTTCAGTCACAACAATAGAGTTTGTCCTGGGAGACCGTCTCAAGAGCTTTTCATCTGACATTCCTGAAACAGAATTTTCTTCACAAATTTTAACCCTTTTAGAAGGGCATGCATCCTTCGAATAAAAAATCCCACTGGAACAAGATATCACTTCAAAATTCCCATTCCCATCCCCATCCCCATCCCCATCCCCATCCAATGCCGAGGACCATTTACAAGATTTTATGGGAGACTCGTTAATAACAGCATTTTCATTTGCAAAATCAAAACTTGGAGACATCCTCAACGGCTCCTCCTCAAACACACTTGAGCCATCATCACATTTTACCATCCCAGTTTGACTCTCCTTATCTCCATGCCATGGAAGCAATAGCGGTTTGGCTTCAAACTCTCCCGAATCCCCTACTTCAGAGTCAGAAATTGTCAACAAAACAGACTGACAACCACGCTTTTCACAGCATCCCAGTTTAGCATTTGCTGAACTGCATGCTACAGGTGACCCCTTTGATAAGTCCTTACTCGAGCATTCTACTTTCAAACAATTTCTTTCATTCTCTTCGCTAAAAAACAAGCATGCATGAGCTAATTACTAACTACCAGCTATAAAATTAAAATTTAAAAAAAAACAGTAAAAAGTCGACCAAATAAATTTACTGTGTGATAAAATTATTACTTTACTATGAAGCGCGAGCAATTTTCACTCTGCAGAAAATCAAGAGCCCACTGTTAACATTGAAGTAAACACAAGTACGCAATCCATAACAAAAGAAAAAAAATAACAGACTAAAGAGCGTGCAGAAGAGAAACGACACCTGAACTAAGGCAAACTGTACGTCCAATCGGCCGTTTTGATTTCTCGGTGACCTTGACATCTCGTCAGACACTCTCTTTCTCTTCAAGAAAGTCCTCACTTTACTGACCGCAACCTCCGCGTACCCATTTGCCAGCCTCGGGGACCTCCTCAAGCGCGCTGTATCCGCCAAAACAACTGAAGCGTTTCGTTCACTAACAACAATCTCCATGTCCGCACTTGACAGCCTCGGCGACCTCCTCAAAGCTGAAGAATCCAACAAAACTGTTCGGTTGGCGGCAACATTTTGCATGCGCGAATTCCCCACCCTTGAGGACCTCGACGGGATTTTGCGGTCAACAGAAACGTTTCGAGCAGCGCATTTCGTTTTAGAAACGTTTCGGCTGTGCTTTTTCCTCGAAACGCTTTGGGGAGAAGCAGGTGTGGGTTCAAGCCTCGGAGATCGTCTGAGGGAAATGTGAGTTGTTTTGGGTTTGTTAGATTTGGGGGTTTTTGAAGGTACATTGTTGTTTGGTGGAGCTAATCTTGGAGATCTTCTTGAGGTAGAAGTGGATTCGTACACCTGCAAAGGTGTTAATTTTGGTCTTGAATCCGTTGGTGATGATGACGATTTCATTGCATGAGATAAGATTTGAGAGGGGGGTTTGGGATTATTATTTTTAAAGGGCGTGTGGAGTGTGGAGTGTGGAGTGTGGAGTGTGGATAGGTAGCAGAGTGTTCGAATCTTCGATTAACTAGAAATAGAGAGTTCTGAAAACAAGAGAGCGTTAATCTCTGACAGACACAGTCGTGGACGGAGCACTAAAGGGATGGACCAAGCGATTCTCGACAAGACTCCCCGAATTTGAGAAGCAAGTCTCCGCACTGAAGGGGATGGGAATTGATAATCTCACCGCAACCGGGATTTTAAAACAATTTAAATTAGATTTTTTTTTTTAGTTTAATATGGGTGTTCGGGTCAACTTGCGCGCACCTTGATTCGCGCACCTCGATTAATTCTATAGGCCCTAAAGTTAACGACCATGTAAATCTCCAGTGACCATCATATAAGCAACAACAGGACTCGAACCTGAGACTACAGATAAAGCAAATCTTTTGATCACAAACTCTTATCACTAGACCACCATTTAAATGATTAATTTAAATTAGCTTTCAAGTAAGAAAAGTATTTTTTTATTTAATCAAGAAAACACTTTTTAAAATTTAAAAATAAAAAAAATAATGATTAAATATTTTTATTTTTATTATATATTTTATTTGAGATAATTTATAAAATTAGAATTTTTTAATTTTATTATCTTTCAATTTTTTAATATGTCAAATTTAATCTTTATTTATTTATTTTTAAAATAATTTAAGAAACTAAAAAAAATTAATTTTATTTTTTTAACTTTTTCAT
>Ga0325401_1003323_pt1 | contig 14695 bp, 10 predicted proteins | sample PopdelMetagenome_FD_205666 | JGI IMG/M metagenome (GOLD analysis project Ga0325401, IMG submission 205666) | Populus deltoides microbial communities from Bellville, Georgia, United States - Xylem-PdKOR-R2 | ecosystem: Host-associated > Plants > Phyllosphere > Stem > Wood/Secondary xylem | place...
ATATAAGTTAACTAAGTATAGTAAAGGAAATGAAAAGCATGAACAAGAGATTAATGAAAATAAAACTTAAGCATTACAACAATAAAGAGAGAGCAAGAACATGATCTTGATCTTAGAACCAAGCTTCCTAAATGAATGGCAAATGCCTCCTTTTATAGGCTAAAATTCAGAACTATTCATTTGGTAATTGATTATTGATGTAGTGGCCAACTATTGATTTAGTGGACTTGGTGGACAGCAGCACTCAAGCACTTTGGCTGGATGAAATGACATTGCTCCATTCAGAATTTGGCAAAGTGTTCCTCATAAAAGTTGTTGGAAATCCTCTTATCTTGTCACCCATAACATTTCAGAGCATTTGGATCACTAGAGCTCGAGATATGGCTAAAATACTGAGTAGTGCTGTTGATGGACGTGGTGGATAGACCTCAAGCTCTTGTCTGGACGAAATGTCATTGTTACCATCCGAATTTGAGAAAATCTTCCCCATGCAAGTTGTTGAAAATTGTCGTTTCCTTCCACCCACCAAATTTCATGTCATTTGGCCTTCTAGAACTCCAGATATGGGTAAAATTCTAAGCAGTGTTTGGGCTGGATTACAGGACAGATTCTGACTTCTCTTTTGTGGCCAAACTTTGAATTTGAAAACGGCAGATTTGGGTCTTACACTATTCATGAACATTGTAGGCCTATTTCTTAGCTTTCCATCCATATAAATTAAGCTGAAATCCAAGATCTACAGCTCTAGACATGACCCAATAACGAAACAGTGTTTTAATTTGAATTGAATCGGCATCTCCTTTCTAATCTTAGCCGTTTCTTTGTCCTTTCACTTTCAATAGTTAATCACATCAATCAATCCTTTGAATTATAAGATATGCCTGCATTTAAAATGAACATTTACCATAAATTAAAGTTATCTTATATTATCAGATCTGTTATTATAAAACATGTTCTAGTTAAGGAGTTATTGATACTTCAAGTGCAAAATGATGATATAAAACCTTGATAAAAATACACTTTTAAGTACTAATCAATAAGCATGTTAGACATCAAATGTGTGATAATATTGACGATAAATATGTTTACCTCTAGTACTAATCCCACCATTTTTTTTGTGATATATATAGCAACTTGATTATCACACATAATTTTGATTGGATTATCATTAATTTCTTTTAGATCTGCAAGAAATCTTTTTATTCAGACAATTTCAAAAGTTAAGTTGATACATGCGATATATTCAGTTTTCATGGTACTTTTAACTACACAACTTTGTTTGTTTTTTTTTTTTTTTTTGCTACACCTGAGAAATCAACATCAGAGTATCTAATAACTTTTGAGTTTTTACCTTTATTATCATATGTCAAATTATAATCTTTTGTGCCTTTAATATATCCAAGTATTCTTTTAACAACTATCCAATAAACTTCTCTAAGATTACTTTGAAACCTACTTACAAGACTTACAACAAAACTAATATAAGATCTTGAACAAAGCATAACATACATTATACCACTACAACTTAAGCATACAGAGTATTTAACATTTTTCTTCAACATCTTCATTGACATGACATATTTTCTTATATAATTTTATTTGTTTATTAATGAGAGTATCATTGGATCAGAATTATCTAGATGGAATCTTTTTTTATTTTTTATTTATCTATATATTAAGATATATAAAGAGTTCTACATTTTTTATCTCTAATAACTTGGATGCACAATACATATAATGCTTCACATAAATCTTTCATCTCAAAATGAGATTTTAAAAAACATTTCAATGCAACATCATTACCAACAATCAAATTATCATCAATAAATAAATATAAAAGTATCCATACTATTCTAATAATAATCACAATGATTAAAGTCATTAGCTATAAAACCATATTTAATATCAGCATTAATGATGGTAACAAATATATTTTTAGCAAAATCATGCTCCTCAAACAAAATTTCTATGTCAAGTTCCTCAAAAGCAAGCATGATTTCTCTAGTACTCTTATAATAGAAGAGCTAGCATTTTTAAGTGATAGAAGTGGAACACCAACATCAATTATGGAATCAATTTTGTCTTGAAAAAGATTATGACAAATTCAACGCTTTTACATACAAAAATTGGTACCATTCAATTTCTCAATTTTCCTTAATTCCTGACTAACAACCTTCCTAACCAAAATTATAACAATTAAAAAACAATTATTAGACAACTAACCAATAATGGAGAACCTTGATATAATTATGTATACCTTACTTCATCAATATGTTAATGATGTGTGAGAGAGACTAACATTTATGCTGCCTTGGAAAAAAAAGTGAAATTATGACCATAATGATGGTTTGAGAGGGAAGAAAAAAGAATGTACTAAGTAATATTCTATGAAGCAAGTAAAAAATTACAAGAACCACAATAAAAACCTTAGGCTTTGATACCAATGATAGTTTTTATAATTTATGCAAGACAACAAAATTAATCTAAACAAAAAGAAAAGAATTTGTTCCAGATTAATGGGTGAGTGACTTTAGGTTTTATCTAGAAAAAGAATTTTTGTGTGGTTTTGTTTTTCTATATCTGGTAGCTTTTATTTATATTTATGGAGGAGTTTTTTATCCCAGTATGCAAAATATCTAGATAAATAATATTATTTTTAATGTTAATGTTCCTAAAAAATAGCAACCTTATCTCCCATAAAATTCATATTTACATATAAAATTCTAGTTAAGTGCAACCATAAAATAGTCAGTATGATCAGGTCAAACTTCACAAAGTCAACTTGACCAAGACAAATAATATAGAGATGTTATTGCAAGGTTCTCAAATTAATTTTTACCATTACATTTATTTGGCTAGTCCTGTACTAGGGTTATCTGGCCACTTTATTCAACAGCTCATTAGGATTAGGATGTTGCTATTGCTATTTGGGTTTCAATCTAAATCCTAACTCCTGCATCATTATTCTTAGAATTTCAGTAAATTTGAATCATTCATGGTTTTGTTATTACAAAATTTATTGGAATTTCATTTAAAATTATTGTCAATAAACACATTTGAGACCAAATTAAGGGTTCAACTCACTTTTAGGCTAGAAATTTATTAGAATTTAATCTTCAATATAAGCTATTTAACATAAAACATTAACATAACTTAAATAAATTATGGTGAATAAAAAATTAGTCTAAAAAAACTCTACCCTTGGTAGACATGTTTTTTAGAAACTCATAACTCTTTAAAAGCTTTATCCTCCATAGAAGATAAACAAGCTTTCCTAGTGATTTATTTTGTGGAGATTTGAAAATTTAAAATTGGACCCAAAAAGCACTTAAGCTTTTAGAGGGTAGACCTAAGCAAATTGGGTTTTTAGCTTAAACTCGCACGTGTTTCAGCTGGAGCTCTGGTTGGGGCTTAGGTTTAATGTAAAATATTTTCTTGGGCTATAAAAGGCTATTTTTTGGCAATCTATTCTAAACTTGAGCTTGGGTTTATAATTTTTTGCCAATAAGGAATTAATTTTTGTCAGCCTATTGTTTTTTCCAATCCAACCTCTGAATGATAGAATATGATTAGTTTTTTCTTTTTCCAAAAACAATTTCTCAGAACCTGAAAAGTTTTTTCACCTTAAAAGACAACCGATTTACAGCTAAAACATTCTAGTTTAATTCTAGTTTTTTGGAGGGTAATCAAAGCTAATAATGAAGGATTTTCTATCGGTTTTGGTTCCTAATATTCTCTATAAAAGTGACACAATGTATAACATGGATAGAAACTAGGGTTCCTCGATCCTTAAAGGTTTAAAGCCCTTAATCACAAAGAAAGAAATTAGAACTCTCAAGTCCTCATGTTAGAGCCCTTAACTGTAGAGAAATCTATGATATATTCAGGAAAAAAAAATTTTAATTCAATAATCTTTAAATAAATAAATAAAAATAGACTATAAAAATGTCTAAATATAAGAAAGGCATTTTAATTAGTAAAATCCTAATTAAATTAAAGGTTGTAACTCATATAGACCTTCGATCATATGGATTGATTTTTGTCTCTTGGGTTGATCTACCTTGATCAGACAAAGCCCTATAACCCTTATAAAATTCATCTTCACCCTTCACATAGACAATTAGTTGTCTAGGTGGATTTTCAAAAATAGATCTGGGATTAGACTTGCCCCGAGGTAAAACTCTAGATGCATTACTCTTCTTTTTAAGATTCTTATTTGTGCTTACCCATCTTAATTGATTTATCTGCTTAGTTAAGTCTGCTACAGAATGCTCCCGCCAACCAAGTTTTTTTTTAGGGTTTTTCGTGTTGCCTTTTGAGCCCTCATAGTGTCCTAGATGACCTTCATTTCTACATTACGAAATAGGTTTTTACCATCTTCGTCTATTAAATAGACCAACTTATAATGATACTAATTGACGCAATGTATAATATGGATAAAAACTATGATTCTTTGACGACCCCCCCCTAAATTTTTATAGCCCTAGACTACAGAGAAAGAAACTAGAGTTCTCAAGCCATCATGTTACAGCTTTTAACTATAAATAAAACTCTGATTAATTCAGAAAATTATTTAATTCAATAATCTTCAAATAAAAAAATATCCTACGATAGTTTTTAAATACAAGAAAAATATCATAATTAGTAAAATTATAATTAAATTTAAAGCCTTAATCTAGATAGAAAAAAAACAATCTGAATACAAGGGGAAAAAATTCTTGAAGAGTAACTTCCAGACATTATTTGAAAACTTTATTGACTTCATATGACAATGAAATCTTAATGCTATATAAAAAATGATCTTTAAAATTTTTTGTTAAAATTTTAACTTGATCAGATGATCAAAAGTTATACTTATTTTACTAATTTATATGATGGACTCTTCTAGAACTCCTTTAAGACCTGAAAAATCTTAACTATCAAGGAAATAATATCGAAAAAATAATTATACTAAAAATAATAATAAAAAAGTTCCTCATGTCAAAAAAGCAGGGTGAAAAAAGAGTGTTTTAGGGGTTGGTTTTTCTGCACAAATTCTATAGAGTTTTTTACACTCCTTTTCACCTATATTTCCAGTTTTACTCCTCTATTTTAAGCTCTATTTTTCCTTTTTATTTTCTTTTTATTCTAGAGTTAAGGATTATTTCTTATAAAGAGGTATTTAAATCTATATTCTTTTAAATTCGTTAAACCTTGTTTATGAATAAACTTGAATAAAGAGTTATTGGAATACTTTTGAAGTTAGTTATTTTATGGCAAATAAAGAACAATAAAATCCGACAACAAGAAGTTTTACATTGGTTATGTGCTAAATAGGCATCTTCAAAGCGAAACCCGTGAGGAGTGTCCAAGAGAAAAAGAGATCCCAAGGCAGGAACGGCCTTATTAGAACCGAACTAGATTTCTTGTGATCAGCTCTCCCAAAATCAGCATCACCTTCCGAGATTACCAGGAGCTATGAACAGCCAGCAAGCAAGCAGTGTAATCTTCGAATGAATCGTTGATCAAGTTCTCTAACATGTTTCCACTTTCAGAAGTTCCCAAAAGAACTCATCCAGAAACTCCAAGTAAATCATTAATCACTAAAAACAATGTCTAAATTCAACAACAACCAATTTCAAAATAAGTACTGAAAGCTGTCCCTTCGGTTATGTATCTATGAACAAAACTTCGAACACAGTTGCAGCCAGTACCTAGCATTTCAACATGATTGCAGGTTGCCGACACCATTTTTACATTGCAACTGAACAAGTACATAAAACTTTATGATCTCATCCTTATCTACATCCATGTACAGGTACAATTTGGGAAAATAAAAATAATATAGAAATAAACATCTAATTGTCCATAATAAAATTTTGGACTTCTCAATATGAATCAGGAGACCTGCATTGCATGTCAGGTATGTAAAGATGCTTTCCGTCACTTCTCAAAATTGATTACTCGTCGATAACTCATTTATATTGCGGCCATGGGTCCATTGCCTGATAAGTTATCACCCCCGTTTCCTGATGTTCGGAATTTTTCAGTGTCCTGGACTCCAATTCGTGAAAACTGCTTCATTAGCATATCAATATAGGCAGGTAAGCAGTCCTTAAAACTCTTGGAGCAGCTCTTATCACCCTCGTCAACATCCTGAACCCCACCGTTGACCAGACACCCTACCTGAGCACCATCCATGTAGGCTTTACATGCCACCAGAATATCATTAGCACGCTTGTGGAAATGACCCAGTACAAAGTCCTCGAAATGCTGTGGCCAACCATGATTTGAATTGATTAGTTTTAAAATCTAAAGATAAGCAAGCCTTTTCACCAACTTAGAAATCTCATGCACAGTTTGCTAGTATTAATGCAAGCCTGGTCTGTGCTCACTGGGTCTATGCACAAGAAACAATTACCATTCAGACTGTTCCGGTTATTCATGGCAAGTACCCTTATCTGCCTAAACTTCCAATGGTTCTCACTTCTAACATATTTTAAATGTACTAAAAACTTCTCCAATTGGCAGTTTAGTGCTGGAACATAGGAAAATTACCCATATTTTCAATAATTTAAGCTTCTCTGGGATTGTTATCCAAATAATTCAGATGAACATTTAAACCAGCAATAATTCATGAAGCAAATAAGCAGTGAAAGAAACTTACCTTAGGCGGCCTCCTCATCGTGTAAGCCATTGTTTTCAGCGAAAAGCAAAAGGTACTCTCACTGTACTCCTGAGATCGCTTTTCACCATTTGCCGAACCACTCAATCGTTCATATCCAGGCTCATTAAAGAAGGGCTTCTGATTCAATATCAATGCCTGTATAGATACCAGAACTTGTAGCACAGTCGAGACTCCAGGCTGCCACATCTCATTCTTGTTACCCTGCCAGGTCCCAAGAAGGCTGAGGCATACTTTACCACAACTATACAAGTTTGGGTTGAGTCGAAGACCGCCAGAATGGTAGTAGACAAGCTAGCACAGACAAATCCAAAATTATGAGATGGAAAACTGTTCAACAGAAGATGAAAAAATAATACACACACAACCTCTATCACATACCGGTGGTACTTTGGGGTAGCCAGCAGGGAAAAAAACATCAAAGAAAAAGAGACCATCGTGGTAGGGAGTACCCTCTGCTCCAATAATTACAGCCCGCAATAGGTCCATCCTTGTTTCATAAACCCTAACAAATATAGAATCTGTTGACATAATAATAGTAGGACAAACAAAACGTGAGAATGAATTATGCAAATATTGAAAATTTATAACCTATTAAAATCATAAAGTTTCTCTCGATAGTAAAGGGAAAAAAAGGCAACATGCTTAAGAGCATTAATGAAATAGAGGATGAGATAAATAAATAAAAAGTCCTTGTGACATTTATTGTTAGCATACACATAAACATCAGTACACCTTCACCAGTTTCCCCCTTGTGATTCTGAACAGATAAACATTATGAACAACATGAAGGGAGCGGTGGGTAGGAGGTCCTTCAGAGAAGAAAAAAATGGGACCCAACATCCACTCAAACTTGCAATAGTAATTAATGATCAGAATCAGAAAGGTTACAGCTTACCTGGCAAATCATTTTCCAGGATTCTCCACTCGTCCTGAATTCTCTTTGCCCAGGTCTTTGGTGGCTGCCAGAAAGAGGATGCTATAGCATTATGCAATCAAATCATTGATAGAAAAATAAAAGAAAAGTTAGCATGGTTGCATCTTCTAAAATACTCACCTGCTTCATCGAAGAACTATTAGTATAGTGATGATCTGAATGATCTTCGACTGTATCAAATTGTTTAAATTGTTGAAACTTTCTGAGGATATCATCTTTATCTACATTTTTTGGAGTTCCAGCTGCACTGTCTTCAGGAGGGATATGTAAAGCATCAAATGGATCATAGACATTTGGATGACTTGTATGGTTAGGAAATGAGTAATTTAATTTTGACACCAAAGAAGAGATGGAAGGGCTAATAATAGGAAAATGATCCAATCCACCAACAAATGGAGGAGCGGGATTGGTATGTCCCAAATGTGCTGGGCCAACTCCATGAGGGAGCATAACACCGTCTAAGTGCTTTGCATAACCATAATCAGTCAAACTACTTGAAGAAACCAGCTCTATTTTACTCTGGAAAGGTGCAAAATTCAAGGCACTCCCCCCATGTTGTGAAACATTTTGTTCTTCCTTACCTTGGGCAGTTTGGGGAAGTGGCCAAGGTGAGGACAGGTTCACTCCAGAATCATGGCTCATGGAATCCATTGGGTTATGAAAACTTAAACCACTCACTGAACTCAGCTTCTTGCTTACATGGCCCGGCTTCAATGACCATGAACCACCACCATTAGATTGCATTTGATTGTTTGTATTGAAAGAATTAGTTCCATTATCAGATTTCTTAGCATTATTATCAGAATTTGGCAACCAAGGAATAGGGGCCTCCACTCCAGGAGGAATATCCACCTTGTCAAAATGGGATTGTAAAAATGAATACTCATCAAAATCCACGAAGTCATCAGGATAAAGATCCATATGTGTGCCATCATCGTAATCAAGACCATCCATGTTAATTATATTATTTTCTCCAGAGGAAGGACTGAAAAGACAACTGGAAATACCGTCCTAGAGAAAAAATTAAAAATATCAATAAGAAAAGAAAAGAAACACAATATATTAGCTCTAACAGGGGTACAGTGTATAAACTAATATGTACCTTAGCTTGACTGTAGCCATCAGAGTTATCTTTTATGGATTTTCCTTTGTTCTTCAAGTCATTTTTCTTGTCAAGAATCATCACATCAATGGCATCTTCATCCTTGTCAACATCAATTATTTCATGAAGAATAACCTACAAAAAATATTTTTTTTACAAATACAGTGCATGAACTGATGGGAGCGAAAGGAAAGTGAAAGAAATTAAAGGTTAATGCCTTTTCTTTGAGAGTCAAGATGAGAAAAGGAAACTTTCCTAATGTTATCTTGAAGAGATTAGAAAAAAAAAATTATATATTGATGAGAATGAAATGGAAAAAGATATAATTTATTGATTTCACTTTCTTTTCCACTCATGCCACGCAGCAAGATAAATTTTTAATGAAGAAGTTTGATTCTTTTCTTTTCTTTTCCTCTCATTTTCTTTGCATTATTTCACTTGTTTCCCTTTGCAGATATAGATATCCTAAATAGTTTTAGAATATCTGTTCAAGGATAAAAAAAAAAAAAAAAAAAAAGAGGAACCATGGAAAGAGATCAACATCATTTAGTAAACAGTAGTTAAGAAAGCAACGTTAACAATACAAAGTGAATTTTTGATATATTTCTTGCACAAAACTTAAGAAGCTGGAAAAAAATAAATACAACACTATAATTACAACAAGAACCTGACAGCAAAATAAGCTGAATACCAAATAGGTAGGTGTTATATTCCTGCTACTTAAACCATTTATCTCGAAGCATTTAAGGGAGTAGTCATTCTATTCCTGCCATGGAGTAGATAAATCCAATGATGCAGGGCTAAAACTGGCTGGATATGGTACTGTAGCAGCAGCATTCCAGTAAAATTTCCAGCATTGTTGTAAGGATTAAGAGTATCTAGTCTTTGCATTTATTTAATTTGTTCATGATTGCTTGTACAGCACACATTAGGTAAAATGAAGATTACATGTGTTCTTGAGTTACTAGGATTTAGCCTCTTACAAGTAGTTACCGTCTCAAAGCCATATATATAGAAAAGGTTGGCTTTTCAAATCTATCATGAACTTAGAATTTTGATAATTAAAGTGTTTAACAAGGAAAGAGGTATTATATTTGTTTCCCTCTGCAACCTTAAGTCTCAATGGAGTACCAAAATATATCCATGGCTCCATGCCTCATTGTGTTCCCATACACAGCAATTGGTGTTGGAGCCAAAGACAATTCATAACTCTGCACCACACAAGATCACACAAGTTGAAGAGAATAAAGAACAAAATTGCTGTGATTGCACCAGAAACAACATAAACTAGAAGCTCGTACTTATCTAAGCCTTTCAAAACACCCTTGAATCATAGAAATTTGTTTGAAACAGTCTCCCATTGAAACTAGACCAATTGTTAATAGCAGCTGCAAAGTCTGAGTTTGTTTGCAACAATAAATTAATCTATAGGATGGAAAAGGAAATGAGATTGGATGAAAGAGAACCATGACCAAACACCATAAAAGAGCACCAAACTCCGATATAGTCCCAACCTTAAGATATTACAGGTCAATTTATCAAGTTCAAATAGTTGGTCTCTCTTTTCCCTTCTCTCTAGTAGTGAGTAAGAAAGTAGTCTTTCTTAGTTTGAAATCTGGGGCTTACAAGATCCAGGACTGAGAGTTTTTAGTATTACCTTGATTTTGGGCAGCTGTCTGAGGGCCTATGCACAAGTGCAAAGACAAGAACTGCTGAAGACATGTCTTCATTCCCAATTCTGCAGCTATAGCTAGGGCTTTGGAACACTAGTACCAAATGGCTAACATTTCCTCCCTTAGCGCTCTCCCTCCTTCACTTCATGAAGGGGGAAGATGCCCTCCACAAGGCTTTGCTTGTGGCAAACCAGGTTCATACTAAATTAAAACAAGGAATAGAATGAATTGGTGGATAGCTTTCTATCGGTTCCAAGTCCAAGTAAAGTTGGTTTGACCATGCCCATGGCTGGATATAGCAAGTGCGCAGCGCGCTCCCAACCTTTTCATAGGCCAAGGTGCAAAGTCCAAAAGCAGTGGATTGAAGGATTCAAACAAACGATTCTATCCACTGTTAACCTAAGGACAGCACATACATTGGGTCATTCGGTCACTACCTCGATCATAATCATAGTTTGCTATCTTCCCGAAGATAGCAAGCGGAAGAGCAATTAGGCGGTGTGTCACCCTCCTGAGCGGTATGGTATGAAGCCCGTAGACAATGGCTTTAGGGAGATGCTTTGAATTAAGACCCCGAGTAGTTTACCGGACAAATTGAGTTGTCGATACCTCTCTTAGTGGAAGATCAGAATTCTCTTCATCACGAGACTGATCGGATCCACAGTGGACACCCGAGAGACCTCCACAAGGCAGGCTAAAAGAGTCAAGAGGACAACAAGCAAAGAGTTATGCTTTCATTTCTTTGTAGTTTGACACAGCATTTAGAGGGGCATGACAGCAGATAGGGACTACCCGCATGGATGAGTTATCACATTATTCACCTGCCATGAAAAATAAGCCATAGCTAGAGAAGAGGAAGAATCCAGCCCACTAGTAGTACTCATCCCTCCGACGCCGCAGAACAGCTCCCTATTCCGTCAAAAGTGAGATCGGATTACCCAACTGACTAGGTTGGTTTACGGAGTGTTGGAATAGCTAAAGCCCACTCCGAATCCATCTTTCAATGTAGAATGTAAAATTGTTCAGATGTTAGTAATAAGTCAAACTTACATTTGAGCATTCTTAATCCTAACTAGCTTTAAAAACTTTCCAAATCGCGCTCATTAATTCTAACCTAATCCCCAACCTAGTTTCATCTATCAAACCCATCCTACAACTAACCATTTTAACTCCAAAACCATTACATTACCACAAAAGTAGTGTGCTTGAGAGGGCTACTTAATGATCCCAAGTCCTGACACCCTTAGAATAGGCCAAATGCAACACAAAACATTTTGAGAAAAAAAAAATAATCCAAACAATAGATAGCAAAGCAACCCACTTTTCCTACAAATGCAAGTTTCTAAAATATGTTGATCATTCCTTCTCTCCGAAAATAGCTTACTGTTAGCATTATAATTTCATTCAAACACAGCCATTCTCACTAGTATAGGCTCAAAAGGGGCACCACCTATCAGAAAACCTCTCCGAAATCTCAGCCCTTTTCCCATTATAACCAACTCAATTATTCAAGCAATCAAAAAAAAGGCACCAACTTTGACAATCACAGAGACATTAAATCCCCAGGAAAAAAGAATTAATCAGTAAAAAAATCAAGATAAATTCATGATCGGAATAAATGAATAAAAAGAAAAGAAAGGCTCGAAATTGAACAAAGACAACAACTTTTTTTACAAGAACCTGTTTGTTTTTTGGCTGTTTAGTGTGAGAGCGAGAAACAATCGGAGCTGGAGGAGGTGGGACTTCGATCACGTCAGGGTCCATGAACACTCTTTTTTTCCTGTTTCGTTAGTGAGAAAGTGAGAGGAAAAATAAAGAAACAAAGAGGAATTCCAATTCAAGAAAAGGAAAGGTAAAGAAGGTATTGAAAGAGAAGAGAGACTTGGAATTCAAAGGGATGTGTAGCGGCGGCGGCGGCTTCATTGATGAAGATGATGATGATGATCGGCTTGTGGAAGAATCAAGAAAGAATGAAACGCGGCTCGGCTCGGCTTGGCTTGGTGAGAAGACAGAGAGAAGTGGTTCAGTTTCGGTGTTTTCAAGGCTTCGCGCCTAGCAAATGGGTAAGACAGAGATGGATGATTAGCTCGAGTCTAGAGTTGCTTCTTGTTATGTGTCTTCTAATTTATGTCTTAAAATATTTTTTAATTTTATTTTTTTAGTATTTAATTGTAATTTTTGTTGGATTATCTTCTCCGCTACTATACTGATTATTGTGTCATTTTAAATAGATTTATGAGTTTCAATGGAAAACCTCTCAACCGATGGATTACCTGTAACAATTCCATCAATGGCTGAGATCGAAGAAAAAAGTTCGTAGAGATAGTAGTAGAGTACTGACACAAGAGTTGGACCCTCTGTCTTTCTCCGTAGACTTTTGCGAGTTTTCAGGGAATGATACGAGGATTTTCCACATGTACTAGTGGAAAGTCTGGTTATGGGACCCACTTCTTCATGGACTCCACGTCAGATATAGTACTTTCACTTTCTACTGTTTTTTCTGAATTGTTTTTGGACCATCCTATATGTTGATTAATTAAAATTAAATATTATTTATGGAAATTATTAGATAACACTAAAATATGAATATTATTTCCTTTTTTCTTTTTATGCTGGTAATAAAAAATCAAATATAATGCTATAAAATTAGAAAAATGTAAAAATATCCCTAGTTTCTCTGGCCACTTGCATTACAGATTTTGAATTTAGCATTAGGCTTCAATATATTTATTTATTTAAATTAAAGGGAGAGCTCGAAATCATGTAAATATCAAATGACTTGATTTGTGTAAATTTTATTATTTTATGTAAAATAATTGCTGGATGGTGTTAGATCCATGGCTGGATTCAATAATATATGAACATTAAAAATTTATTAAAATTATTTTTTTAATAATTTTGAATTGTTTTAATGTTTATTTTTAAAAAATATTATTTTAATATATTTTAAATAAAAAATATTTTAAAAAAATAATGAAACAGAAGACAAGGCAGCTGATGCCATGCATCGACAGTTGTCGTGGAAGAGATTTACAGAGTCTGTGACGTATTGTTCACGTAATGCACATAAAATCTTATTTAAATGAGACATGGAATTCATAAGTTAGGAAAGACAGGAGCCACTCTACTGACGTTTTCCAAGGGTCCGTACTAACCTACTTCCTAGTGCCCAAATTCTTGTCAGAGAGTATTGAATAATAGGCCAATGGCTTGTTTACACGTGGTTTAACAAGATAATTCCTCCCTGTCATTCGATAGTGAGACCTCTTATCGCCTGACAATAAATTTTGGGAGGGTCAATGAATATATTAAAATTAAGAAATGTATTCAAACATGTTAAAAATAAACTTGTAAAGAATCGACTAGAAAGGGATAATATTCATGTAAATATAAAATCAACTAGAAATTTCAAGTTAATGAGGTTTTTTTTTTTATAATTTGATTCTTGAAAATAACCACTCGTGTTGTCTAATAACATGTTTATAATTAAAAAATATTAAAAATATATTCAAAATTTATATAATAAAGATTTAATTGTAAGTTTTTCTATTCGTAAGTATAATTTTGCATAAGAAAATTTTAGACTTTTTTGGAACCATCACTTAATTTAATGAGTTTTTTCCCTTAACTTTGGAGGAGTTGTGTCCCCGTATGCAATCTCCTAGTTACTCCCGTAATTTTATAAGATATGAAATTCATATGGACATAAACCTATTCACAAATGCTTTTGAGATAGATTGTTTTTGTGTTTCAAGAATTTTTTTAAAAAAAATAATAGCTATTTATATTTTTTATTTTAAGTTTTTTTTGTTTTCAGATTGTTTTGTTATATCGATATAAAAAAATTATTTTAATATATTTTCAATCGAAAAAAACTTTGAAAAGCAATCGCTACCACAATATCAAACAAGCTTTCCATGCTACAAATAATAGAAATTCCCGACGCAAAACTATGGCAATCTCGAGTTTTCAGCGTTGACTATTTTGAAATTTTGCGTTTATAATTTTGTTTTATTCTATCATAAATTAAATTATTTTAATCACAATAAAGTTGTGTTTCTTTCAAGGTTTAAAGCTAAAGATTAAGTGTTAAGAGATGAAGTGTTAAAGGTATATAAAAAATAATAATTGAAGGCTAAAGTATTAAAGATATATGTTAATATATAAAAATTGGTGACTTCAAGTTATGATTGCTTTACGAAAAAGTAATTTAAAGTGTTTCTGCACATGTAATTCAGTTAAAAAAATATTAAAAAAAATTGAATGAAGTATTTTTCAAGTCATGGAAGGAAAAACCATAAAATTCATATATAATGGAG
>Ga0325401_1003325_pt1 | contig 14692 bp, 11 predicted proteins | sample PopdelMetagenome_FD_205666 | JGI IMG/M metagenome (GOLD analysis project Ga0325401, IMG submission 205666) | Populus deltoides microbial communities from Bellville, Georgia, United States - Xylem-PdKOR-R2 | ecosystem: Host-associated > Plants > Phyllosphere > Stem > Wood/Secondary xylem | place...
AAAAAAAAAATACATCCCCATAATTAAAGAACCGAAATTTTTAGTTGAAAGGTATTAAATTCAAACCTTATTATATTATAGTTAAGAATTTAAAGCTATAGTTATTAGATTTAATACAAGAACTAATTTGAAGAATATATAGATTATCGGGTCAAATTATAAACGGTAAACTAAATTTTTTAAATGTTAATATTTTGTTTTTTTCAATGAATATATTTAGTCAAATTAATATCTTGTTCGATTGAATTAAAAAACTAATTTAAATCAAGATTTAACTCTGAATTTTCTCGAATTAACCATTCAGTCATAGAGTTGGAATTCTAACTTCATTTTTCAGTTTCGATCAGGAGAAAAATCATGGTTTCTTTTTAAACACCATGGTCAACGGATTTGAGGTACTTTGGTTGAATTAACAAAGCAATTGCCTTCCAAAATTGGATGTAGTCGTGGTGGTATTTTTAGAGTTTCAAATTCATAGCGGAGTCCACGATAGGACCCTCTGAATGCCGCCTCTCCGCGTTCATTGGCTGAATTTCTCAAATTCAAATTCCAAACCAACGACTTTTAAAATCTTAAGACTCTACCATACCTTATTCAACACCCAATCACTTGCTCACAACCCAATCTCAATGGCATCACAGTAAATTCAGCTCATCTCAAACCCAGTTATACTTCTTGACGAAACCGTGGCAAAGATTGATTGGTGAGCTAGTTAGCTACAAAATAAGTCGTGCTCACTTTATTAGACCCCCAAGAAATCGACGGTAAACTTCATCTTTGCCCCTATAGATTTACCAAAGCTCTATTCCCACCCCTGCATAGCGTAAACGTTTCCAATATTATCCTTCTAGTTCCAAGGAAGTTCTTATGTTATCCATGATAATTGAATATCTACTACCTTTTGAATCTAGATTTTGAATTTTGTAGCTTATAAGGGTGTTTTTTTTATTATAATAAACTTAGAAGCACAAAATTTGTATTTAGATTAAGTAAGTTTTTTTTATCAAAATAGTTTTTTAATTACGTAACTACTAATTCGAACGAGTTTATAAAGCAAGTTAATTTTTAATTAATTTTTTTTTGGTAACATAACGAAGATTAGAGAGAATTAAGAAAGTAGGAATAAAAAAGTAAAAAGGATCATTTATTATATTTGACTTTAAAGGGTGAAAGTGATACTTTGAAAAAACTATAAGAGTAATATTACAAATACTTAAAAAAAATGGATAAATATGTCACGTTTCTGCATTTATAGGGATCAAAATGTAGTTTAATTTTAAAACGCGTTATCATAGAAACGGATTTGTGTATATATAGGAAGGAAACAGAGAGGGCCCACAAACGTATCAACTCACTGCACTTACTCCTCCTTTCCAGATATTATTATTATTATTATTAATAGGAAAAATCAGACTCTGTTTTCTGTCTTCTCTTTTTATTCATTTTTCCGTTTCTCGATTTGTGTTTCGGAATCTGAATTTTTTTTGTTTTCGAGAGAAAAACGTGTATTAGCTGCTAATTAGTAGACTCTGTTAGCTGCTGGCGGAGTATAATGGGGAATTGCTGCTCTGACGTGGCCGGCGGTAGGGCGGCAGTTGGTGGCAGCGGCGCCGCCGCTGGAAATGACGCTGTCGATCATTTCCTCAAGTCTCGTGGCATGTACAGCTCTCAGATGGAGGTCGGTTGGTCGGTCCTCGAATGCTTTTGTTGTTAGTACAGTAAATAAATATGTTTTAGAGTTGTTGAGTGTTGATAATTATGGATGGAAGCTATGATATGATAATGTTAGGCGTGGCATTATTTATTTAGATTGATTTCTGGAGTAAGTTTTTTCCAGCTTTTAATTAGTGTTAAGATGCAAAAACTTTCTGATTAAATAGAAGCTGTTACCAGAAGCAGAGTTGGTTGATTATTAATTAGGTTAATCAATTTTTTGATTTAATTTGATTTAGAATTGTTAACTGTTGATAATTCAATTCATTTTGAATGATTAGGCATCTGGTAATGAACATGAATTATGTAAACCATTTCTATGATTATAATTATTCAATTCATTATTATAATCCTAGTATAGGTTAGTTATTGCTCGAAAAGAATGTTACAGTTGAGTATATGTGTTGCAATTAAATGAGATTATTTGTTATTGCATTTTCATGTCTGGCTTACCCTTTTCGTTCTCCATACTGAATCTTCTTTGTGAAAACCATTTCTATGCAGTTATCATTTTCTGCTACAAACTTGCGTGACCGGGATGTACTTTCCAAGGTAGGAGGCTTTACCTTTTTTATGTGTTGCGGTAAAAAAAATTTCAATTAGGGGATCAGGGGGGTATGTTTAGTTACTTTTGATATTTTAAGTTCTTGTGCAATAGCCTGATAATTTCAACTGTTTCAGATTTCTTTTCTTCTGTTTCTTATCATATAAGTTTTATCTGCTTTAGAGCGATCCTATATTGATTGGTTATACGAAAGGAAAAGATGGAACGCTTGCTGAAGTTTTCCGAACAGAAGTAGTTCTTAATTCATTAAATCCAACATGGATTACAAAACACGTGATTACATTCCAGTTTGAAGCTGTTCAAACGTTGGTGTAAGTTCTATGCTTGTATCTCCATATTCTTTTCAACCAAATACAAGTTCTATTGGTTGCACTATATTGTGATCTGTGTCATTTACCACAGGTTCCATGCATATGACGTTGACACTCAATTTCACAACATAGATGTAAAGGTATCCTTCTATAGTCTGATTGCTGTTTCCTTTGTTGCTTCCCTTTGTTAATGGCAAATTTGGTTATATTGTGATTTTCTTATCAATAGTATATTGTCGAATATTCTCTCTAACAAACTCGGTTCTCTTTCCAAGATCAATATGTTTGTTCAATAATAACTCTCTGTATGGAACAACATGTTAAAATATTTCACCATTCTTGCCTGTTCTATTGAAGTCTTGGTTGGAACTGCAAGACCTAGTTTACAGCATGAAATTAATAAAAGAGATGGATGGTCAAATAATTATAGTTTTCATAATGTTAAAAAAGCACTATGCAACTCAGAGGAAAATAAGGAAAAGAAATATGCAATTGCACGTTTTTAAAGAGGTTCCATAAATTGCCTGTCCTTCATATTACTTTTTTTTCCTTCTTTCGCTTTTGGTTCTTTGGCACATCGGGAGATTGAGAAAGCTTTGGGCTTCATGATTGGAGTAAACCTTCCCTCATCATTTAAATTTCTGGCCCCTCATCCTTGTATTTGAGTTTCAACCCCATTAGGGACTGGCTCTTATCCTTATTGGTATTTATGAGGGACTATTTTGGAGGTGGCTGATATTGTCTCTAGATACAGTACATGAGAGTGACATTTTAGTCTAAAAAGTTTTTAATTTATTTGTCAAGAGATTCAGGACCATTGATTTTTTAAAGAATGATATGGATTCAAAACAAGAAAAAAAATGGAAGTGTTGATTGTTCATTTATAGCACTCAATTCTATAAATTACCTTTCCTCGGTCAGTAAAAGATCTTTGTTATCATGAAAGGTATTGATTAACTGCTCTAAACATAAGCACCAAAGTGAGAATGGTCTTGGGATAATTTTTTGTTGTAAACTGGGTTGCCTTTTATTTTTGGCAGTTGGGTGGGTGGGGGTGTTGGAATTTAGCTATACCACATATTTATGGCTGATGAGGTATTTCTGTGCAAACAGGGGAGAGGAACTTGTTCATAAATAGATTTTCCATGATAACATTTTGAGGGAATTGTTGGCTGTTTCTCTGGCGTATGCTTTCCCTATCAAAGGTGTTCTCTGGTTCATTTGTAAAATGAATGTAAACATGCCACACTGTTTGGATATTACATGGATATTGTCCAGTGCTTAGAAAAATGTTTTCAAGAAACAGTGCAGAATGTTTATCACAAGTTATTGTCATTGGAATGAATAGAAGCATGCCCTATTGATAATTAATGATTCAACAAATGCAGATGCTTAAGCTAGAAGAGCTACAATTTCTTGGCGAAGCATCTTGTGTATTATCTGAGGTATGATTTGAATGCCACTCTCCTTCACTTCTTTCTGTATAGTAATTATTAAAGAATGGGAATCTTGGTGTTTTTATTCAAAGGAGGGAATTCTCCTTACTCTAATCCTAGCCAGAGGGACCTTATAGTAACTATGATGAAACCTAAGATCTAAATTTAGACCAAATATATTGTGTTCCTTGTAAGAAGGATACAGGTGTACAAATTAAATGACCTTGAGAGACTTGTTTGCAGTTAAATTTTTAATTACTGAACCAGTCTTGTTTCTGTTGGTACAGGTTGTAACCAGGCCAAGTAGGTCATTGACTTTAGATCTTTTATTTAGAGAAGATCCTACCATGTCAGGCAATCCTCGACATTGTGGACAACTTATTGTGCATGCCGAGGAATGCATAAGCTCAAAGAGCACAGTGGAGATGATATTAAGATGCTCAGATTTGGAACATAAGGATCTGTTCTCAAAAAGTGTATGGGCTATTGAGATCTTGTTTCTTGTTGTTTTGTTAGGCATTTCATGAGAAACATAAATAATTGTTTTGTTATGTTTCTGCAGGACCCTTTTTTGCTAATCTCAAAAATTGTTGAGGTTGGGCTCCCCATTCCTGTGTGCAAGACAGAAGTCTTAAAAAATGATCACAACCCAGTGTGGAAACCAATCTATTTGAGCATTCAACAAGTTGGAAGCAAGGTAAAAACAAGCTCCATGAGCTGTCCATGTTTTATTTTTTTATTCGAGTTCAATACCCACCATGGCCTTCCAGGGCAATGTTACCTTTCTAATTGAAACTGCAGGAAAATCCATTAATGATTGAGTGCTTTAACTTCAATAGCAGTGGCAAGCATGATTTAATTGGGTAAACGGTGATCTCTTCTTCTTCATTTTTTATTTTTTACCTTACCTCCATAACTGGCATGTTGATAAATCTTCTTCATTGTTGATTTATCAGAAAAATTAAAAAATCATTAGTTGAGCTGGAAAAGCTTCATTCTAATGGCGAAGGAGAGAATTTATTTTTACCCACAACTGTTGGGCATAATCATCAGAATAAGGTCTGATTATCAAATTGACTTGAATCTTGAATCTGTCTCTTTTCGCTGTTGCATGCCTAATTTGCTTATTTTAATGCAGGTGTTAAAGAGCCAGCTATTTGTGGACAAGTTTTCCCAAAGCAGTCAATGGACATTTTTGGATTACTTGGCCGGGGGATGTGAACTGAACTTCATGGTGGCAGTTGATTTCACGGGTAACAGTTTACAAATTTTAACTTTAGCTACCATGGGTGATTTTTTTCCCCTATGGACCAAACGCTTTCTCTCTCAATAACATTTGGAGTGCAATGGAAATTATAATTTATTTTTGGTTTGATGATTTAGTATGTGATTCTACATCAATATTTATTAATGTCCTTGAATTAATGTGTATCCTTGTTCTTATTCTAGTTCTGCCAATTTCTTGACGTTTTCTCCTGTCTTTCATTTTAAATACAGAAGGCACGATTATGTTTTTAGCTATCTACAAAAGTTATCATGACATGTAGGAATTTTTATTTTGATCTACAGACCTGTAAAAGGAAAAAAAAGGAAGCAGAATTTCTCTCTTATTAAAGATATCTCTGAATAATTTGTGTTTTTGTGATACACAAAGCATAAGAGGCTGGAACTTTTTAGTTGGATCATGTTTTGAGGAGTTTATGGCATTTAGGATAAATTGCTTCCACATTTATTCTTATTTCACTGTTGGAGGTTTCCATCGAAACAATTGTTCATAAAAATAAATAAATAACACCATAATCTATATGTTTTAAGAACTCTAATGTATCCTTCTACCTTTCATTTTCTTCTTACAGCTTCAAATGGAAATCCCCGCCTCCCTGATTCCTTGCATTACCTTGATCCATCTGGACGGCTAAATGCATACCAAAGAGTAATAAAATTGCTCTCTGCTGTATTCTTAACTTCCTTTTATCTTCTTTTTACAATGTACATATATCACCTCATCGGCCAATTTGTTTTCCAGGCAATCTTGGAGGTTGGAGAGGTGTTAAAATTTTATGATTCAGATAAGCGCTTTCCGGCCTGGGGATTTGGGGCACGACCAATTGATGGTCCGGTCTCACATTGTTTTAACTTGAATGGAAGCAATAATCACAGTGAGGTGAAATACTTTGAAATCAGAAGTCAGATGTTTGTACTTTACTTACAATGCCTGTGTTTTAAGCGTATGCCACTCTTCCAGGTAGACGGAATCCAGGGAATTATGACAGCATATACCAGTGCTCTCTATAATGTTTCTCTGGCAGGGCCAACACTTTTTGGGCCTGTGATCAGCAATGCCGCACTAATTGCTAGCCAGTCTCCTGCAAATGGAGGAAAAAAATACTTTGTTTTGTTAATAATTACGGTAAGAATGACACTGAAATTCTGGCTGGTTTTGTCTGGCAGGCATGCTATGCTGATAGCTCACCAATTTCACAATTTAGCACCTTTTTCCTTTCTAAACATTCTATTCAGGAATTGCTTATTCCAATTCTGTAATGTAATGTCATTCCGTTTTGATGTAGAATTTAATTATTTGTTTTTCAGGATGGATTTAGCATATTCTCAGAAGAATAAGACTTTCGTGTTTAATATCTTTAATTTTTTTTTTTGCACTGAAACGTGACTGTCTCAGGATGGAGTTGTAACTGATCTCCAGGAAACCAAAGATGCCATAGTGAAAGCATCTGACCTGCCGCTATCAATCCTCATAGTTGGAGTTGGAGGAGCTGACTTCAAAGAAATGGAGGTATCTTTCTTAACATCAATACCTCTCCATAGTGGAAATATTTGATTGTGTAAACCTCAGTTATTTTATCGACCACCTCTGATTTTCTGAAGTTTAATTATTGCTGCCCAGATTTTAGATGCTGATAAAGGAGAGAGACTAGAAAGTTCAAGTGGACGTGTTGCTTCACGTGATATAGTCCAGTTTATGTCATTTCGGGATGTACAAAGTAAGTATATATCTTGTAAATCAATTTGATATGGAAGCTTCAATGATATTTTTTTGGGTGGTAACATAAATAATATTTGCAGGTGGAGAGATTGCTGTTGTTCAAGCACTTTTGGCAGAACTACCTACCCAGTTTTTATCCTACATGCGATCCAGAGAAGACATCCAACCAAGCATTTGATTATGTAAACAAGTGTACATATAATTTTCTATTTGTGGATTCATGCTACGAGTTTTCCTGCGTAGGCCAAATGGTGCCAAATGCATCGTGGCTCTTAGGTGATGAGGCCTTGTTCATCTTACTAGAAGAGGTAGTAAGAAATGCGTTCCCAAACTTGAGCTTAAAGATTTATCAACAGAATCCTCATGCTGAACATCAGAAGTTGGGCTGCGCATTCTTCGCCAAGCTAGTTGGCTGGACAAGTTCCATGGTTTTTCCCAGCTTGAAACAGTGGCGTTTCACGACTTTGAAACATGTTTGAGAGGATTGATGAAGAACTTTTCATGGATTCCGGAACCAACCAGTCCTACTTAGGCAGATGGGAGAACCAACTAATCCAATTCAACCATATCAGCTGAAGGACGTGCGAGGAACTAAGTCATGATTGTAACAGTCATATCTTCATTATTTGACACGATTGTTTTCAAGCCACTTTGTGATTCATGTTCTTGGACTAGATGCAAGTGAAATAACACTGTTTGGTGTGAGAATTATTTGGCCGATTTATTCCTTTTTCATCATCTGGCTAGTCAAAACAAAAGGTGCTCGGTGGTTTTGCCCTACAAAGCATCTGAGCTTTGAAAACGCTAAAGAAACAGGACGTCATGATCCTTTATTAGGCGGATTTGCTTAATACATATTACATAGGAACATAGGGTATCGTCAATCACATTTTTAAAATGATAAATTCCCACGACAGAAATAATTTTATGTACATGAAGATATTTTCCTCTCCACTGTCTCCTATCTTCTATCCCAAAATAATGATCAAACACGAACATCATTAAAAACAGCAAACAGATAGAACAAAATTAGGCTTATTCCAAGACATGCCAGTTTTTGAGCATCCCACCTGGTTCAGGATTTAGGCATTGTTGTTGCTGTTGTTAAACACCAAGTAATAACATGGGATGCAAGGAAATTGGCAAACCGTCCATAGTTCGTTGATTATAGGAGTTATTGGCAAGGAAATAAAAAATAAATCTACGTTCATTCCCAGCTTGAAATAGTGAAGTTTTTTCACTCGTTTTGAAGGATTAATGGAAGATTCAACCATATTGCTGAAGAATTGATACATAGGAACCAACCAGGATAATATCAGTGACGACCCTGATCATGAGCATGCTTTTGCAAAACCGAAAGACGTGCAATGAACAAGGTCCCAACTGTTATCTAAATATGTTCACCGTGGGACATGGTTGTATTCAATCCCATTTGGGATCCTTGGTCATCAGAGAAGACCCTAACATCATTTGGTGTGAGAATTATAAGAGCCTTCTACAAATGCTTTTCCTTTCACATTTTATTGCTGCCTTTTCATCAGCTGGCCATCCTAAAGTTTCAACAAAGAGGTTTCTGGGTAGCTTTACCCCCCTAAAATTTTAATTTTCAAAAGAATTCAGTAATAAAATTGACTTTAAAAGTGCTAAGGATGACAGAAACAAGAACTTCACATATGATCTATTATTAAAATTATATGTTAATATGCATGACTGAAAAGTACTGTCAAATTGATGTGGCAAAAAAAATGAGATAATAGAACATGATTAAACTGGGAGAAATTGGAAGAATTAAAACTTGTTGGAGAAATGCTGATTTTAGATATATTTAGGCCCTATCCAAGAACATGAAATGAAAGGAAATTGGCAAACCATCCAAATATAGGCAAGGAAATCAAATTGACAATAAGTAAAATTAACATATCCAAGTCATGAGAGTATCAAGCAAGCTAATAATCAAATCCACATTTGACTGGCCATTAAGCAATAACAAAATTTTGCTGAAACATCCTCTAAGTAGGAAAACTCCACTTCATACACCTCTCATCTAGCTCTTTGAGGCTTGTTTTTCTTTTGACTTCTGGATCTTCAAAACCTTCTTCACAATCTTTTGCTCCTCCACCAAGAAGGCTCGGATTATTCTGCATAATAAACACACCAAAACCACTTAATGCGGGTCTCATCACTTCAAAAAAAAAAAGAAAGAAACCATCAGGGTATCATACCTCTCCCGAACAGCGCTCCCAGACAAGACTCCTCCATAGGCACGGTTCACAGTCCTGCGGTTCCTAGACAATCTAGATCTCTTGTATTCGGCAGGTCTCAAGTGAGGGATCTGAAAAGAAAGTAAAGATTCCATCAAAACCAGCACCACCAGATCGAGCTTTGTAAAGAAAAGAACAGTTAAAAACACTGCAGCCAACAATCATTCATATCTCACAAAGAAAACTTTCACAATATGGAGGAAACCATCAACCAATCACATATAAATGGAAACCTTGTATCAAATAAGCAATAACAAATTTATATACTAGCAAAAATCATTATCAAGATTACAGTAATTCATCTTATTAGACAACTAGACGAAGTAACTTAAATTCTCAAGCAAATGGAAAATGGCAATGAAGTGCATTTAAGCAGGGCTGGCTTCAAGGGAAGACTTGGAAACTGCTCGCCACAAAGCAACAGAGTATAGTTAAAACTCACCCCTTTAATTTTTAACACTTGCAAGATAGTGATTGCAGTAACCTGCAACCCAAAATTTCTGGGGGAAACCAGCCAACACGACAAAAAAAGTCATATCTAAATCCTAAACTCCCAGCAAACCACTCCTCACCCGATACAGGCATTAGCAGACCTATGGCTAGAACTGTAAAAGTAATTCAAAATGATCCGAAGTATTATATTTCCAACTCATAACAAAAAAAAAAACTAAAAAACTGATGCATCTACACCAACTGTGTATCATTTCATACAAAATCCTTAGTATGAAGGATAAAATAATCCACGGTACACAAATCTCCATACAAGATCAAATATACTTAGCAATCCAATGTAGTAATAACAGCAGATTCAATCTAATAAATAACATCCCAGTTAGATGCATAAAAAGAAAAAAAAATAGATGATAGAAAAACTATACCCCTTGAATCCTCTTGCCAGTAACTGGGCACTTGGGTCCGCTAGCTCTCTTCTTGGTGGTTTGGTAAATCAATTTCCCACCTTCAAACCATAAACGGAACAGCAACAAAAACTCATTACCCAATTCGCTATTTTCTTTAGCATAAACAAAAAGCAGGAGAAGAAAAAGGCAGATTCAACAACATTACATGTGATGAAATGGACATGTTGCTAACTTACCAGGAGTTTTCACCACACGGTGTTGGTTAGACTTGGTGGCGTAGCTGTGACGCTTCCGGTAAGTCAGACGCTGCACCATCTTCAGATCAGCTCTTCAGTCTCCGTGTTTGTGTATGGTGTGCAGACAAAGGGGAAGACGGGAGAGCGTTTATAGCTAGGGTTTTCTTTGAAACCCTAATGCAAAACGATACGCCCAATGGAGTTTAAGGTGGGCCTAAAACACTTGGGTCGGCCCAATATTGCAATGCTCCAGTCTAGTAGAATGGGCTAAATACTGGAGTGTAAGGCCCAATAACCGGTCCAAACTAATTTGACAATTTCATTGTATTTCCCCATTGATCTTGTGGCAAACCTTCATTCTCAAATCTCAACAGCAACAACATGATACAACCATAGTCGGTTGGACTCAGACCAGTGTAGGAGAGTCCCACCATGATGGAATAGAACAGATTCATGTAATAATTTTCATAGAATTTCTTTTTTTTTGTTTTTTTATCACATAAAATTATTTTGATAAAATCATATAAACTTGTTACTTATTGTACTCAATCACTAATTATTATTTTTTCATGAAATAAAAACTTATTTTTATTATTTGAAAAAATATTTTTTTAATAAACCCACCCCTCTCAATACATGAGTTGTACCTTGTACTAGATCTAGCCGAGGTCAAGTTTTAAATGTATGCCTCAAGCTGTATGTTTTTTCCCCCTGTCTATCCTCCTTGCTAAGCCTAAGAGTGAATAGCACTAGAAGCTACCGAAATCAAACAAATTCATTCTATCTTGTACAAATTATCTCGACATCAGTTGCAAGGTGCAGGGCTGCAGGCCCTCATAATCTGGGAGGCAGAAGCAAAAATCATTGAATCAATGCTTGCTCTCCAAATGTAAATTTCAATTGTCCAGATTTTGGTATTAAATTCCAATCATTTTTTTTTTAGTTTAAATTTCTTTTTAATTTATCTAGTTTTGATGTATTGTTATTACAAATAAATTTTAAAAAAATATTTTAAGATTTCAAAACATGTAAAGACCATGAAACAGCATTCATAGAGACTAACAACTCCAGCGGCACGAGCACCCGTCAATCCTAAACTAATTCCAATGCCCTTGTTTGAAAATCAAAGGGGATTGCCCCCTAAAATTTTAATTTTCATAAGAATTCAGTAATAAAATTGACTTTAAAAATGCTAAGGATGACAGAAACAAGAACTTCACTTATGATCTATTATTAAAATTATATGTTGAACATGCAGGACTGAAAAGTATTGTCAAATTGTTGTGGCAAAAAAATGAGATAAGGGATCATGATGAGACTGGGAGCAATTGGAAGAATTCAGACTTGCTGGAGACATGCTGATTTTAGATATATTTTGGCCCTATGCAAGAACATGGAATCAAAGGAAATTGGCAAACCATCCAAATATAGGCAAGGAAATCAAAATGACAATAAGTAAAATTAACATATCCAAGTCATGAGAGTATCAAGCAAGCTAATAATCAATTCCATATTTGACTGGCCATTAAGCAATAACAAAAGTTGGCTGAAACATCCTCTAAGTAGGAAAACTCCACTTCATACACCTCTCATCTAGCTCTTTGAGGCTTGTTTTTCTTTTGACTTCTGGATCTTCAAAACCTTCTTCACAATCTTTTGCTCCTCCACCAAGAAGGCTCGGATTATTCTGCATAATAAACACACCAAAACCACTTAATGCGGGTCTCATCACTTCAAAAAAAAAAAGAAAGAAACCATCAGGGTATCATACCTCTCCCGAACAGCGCTCCCAGACAAGACTCCTCCATAGGCACGGTTCACAGTCCTGCGGTTCCTAGACAATCTAGATCTCTTGTATTCGGCAGGTCTCAAGTGAGGGATCTGAAAAGAAAGTAAAGATTCCATCAAAACCAGCACCACCAGATCGAGCTTTGTAAAGAAAAGAACAGTTAAAAACACTGCAGCCAACAATCATTCATATCTCACAAAGAAAACTTTCACAATATGGAGGAAACCATCAACCAATCACATATAAATGGAAACCTTGTATCAAATAAGCAATAACAAATTTATATACTAGCAAAAATCATTATCAAGATTACAGTAATTCATCTTATTAGACAACTAGACGAAGTAACTTAAATTCTCAAGCAAATGGAAAATGGCAATGAAGTGCATTTAAGCAGGGCTGGCTTCAAGGGAAGACTTGGAAACTGCTCGCCACAAAGCAACAGAGTATAGTTAAAACTCACCCCTTTAATTTTTAACACTTGCAAGATAGTGATTGCAGTAACCTGCAACCCAAAATTTCTGGGGGAAACCAGCCAACACGACAAAAAAAGTCATATCTAAATCCTAAACTCCCAGCAAACCACTCCTCACCCGATACAGGCATTAGCAGACCTATGGCTAGAACTGTAAAAGTAATTCAAAATGATCCGAAGTATTATATTTCCAACTCATAACAAAAAAAAAAACTAAAAAACTGATGCATCTACACCAACTGTGTATCATTTCATACAAAATCCTTAGTATGAAGGATAAAATAATCCACGGTACACAAATCTCCATACAAGATCAAATATACTTAGCAATCCAATGTAGTAATAACAGCAGATTCAATCTAATAAATAACATCCCAGTTAGATGCATAAAAAGAAAAAAAAATAGATGATAGAAAAACTATACCCCTTGAATCCTCTTGCCAGTAACTGGGCACTTGGGTCCGCTAGCTCTCTTCTTGGTGGTTTGGTAAATCAATTTCCCACCTTCAAACCATAAACGGAACAGCAACAAAAACTCATTACCCAATTCGCTATTTTCTTTAGCATAAACAAAAAGCAGGAGAAGAAAAAGGCAGATTCAACAACATTACATGTGATGAAATGGACATGTTGCTAACTTACCAGGAGTTTTCACCACACGGTGTTGGTTAGACTTGGTGGCGTAGCTGTGACGCTTCCGGTAAGTCAGACGCTGCACCATCTTCAGATCAGCTCTTCAGTCTCCGTGTTTGTGTATGGTGTGCAAACAAAGGGGAAGACGGGAGAGCGTTTATAGCTAGGGTTTTATTTGAAACCCTAATGCAAAACGAGACGCCTAGTGGAGTTTGTGGTGGGCCTAAGAATTATTGGTTCAGGTCCAACACTGCAATGCTCCAGCCTAGTAGACTGGGCTAAAGACTGATGTTTAAGGCCCAATAATCGGTCCAAAGTAACGACAATTTCATTTATTTCCCCATTGATCTTGTATTTTCCATTAACCAGGCAAACCTTCATTCTCAAATCTCAACAACAACAACATGATACAACCTTAATCGGTTGGACTCAGACCAGTGTAGGAGAGTCACACCATGATGGAATAGAACATATTCATGTAATAATTTTCTTAGAACTTATTTTTTTGGTTTTTTTTGTCGGATGAAATTGTTTTGATAAAATCATAAAAACTTGTTAATTTGAAATTATGATCGTCCCTTAATCATTAATTATAAAACCTGAATTGCAAATTGATGCAATATCCAACCAATTTAGAATCTAGACTAATCCAAGTTTATAAAAAAAGTAATTCATCTTGGCCTGATAAAAAAATTAGGGTTGACCGTGACCTGATCGATCCATAAAAAATTATAATTCAAATTTATTAACCTTTTCCCATGAAAAAAAAGTTGTTTTTATTATTTTAAAAAATATATTTTTAGTCAACCCAATTCTTCCCAATACATGACTTCAACCTTGTACAAAATCCAACCCGGGTCAGGTCTTATATCTATGCCTCAAACTATATGTTTTTTTTTCGCCCTGTCTGTCCTCCTTACTAAAAGAGTGAATGGCGCTGGGAGCTACCTAAATCGAACAAATGCATTCTATCTTAAACAAGTCATCTCGACATCAGTTGCCAGGTGCAAGGCTACAGCCCCCCAAAAATCTAGGTCAAAAGGCAGACGCACAAATCAACGATTGCTGCCCTCACTCCGAACGTAAATTTCGATTGTCAAGATTTTGGTATTAAGTTCCAATCATGATTTAAAAATTTTTAAAATCTTTTTAGTTTTAATTTTTTTAATGTATTTAGATAATTTTAATATGTTAATATTAAAAATAAATTTTAAAAAATAAAAATAAATATTTTAATATATTTTTAAACAAAAAAAATATTTTAAAAAATAAACTCTACCTTATTTCAAAAATAAACTTTGAAAATGAAACAGCATTCATAGAGACTAACACCTCCAGCAGCGTGTGCACCCCGTCAATCCTAAAAACTAATTCCAATGCCCCTGTTTGAACATCATAGGGGATTTGCC
>Ga0325401_1003326_pt1 | contig 14689 bp, 11 predicted proteins | sample PopdelMetagenome_FD_205666 | JGI IMG/M metagenome (GOLD analysis project Ga0325401, IMG submission 205666) | Populus deltoides microbial communities from Bellville, Georgia, United States - Xylem-PdKOR-R2 | ecosystem: Host-associated > Plants > Phyllosphere > Stem > Wood/Secondary xylem | place...
ATTGGGAAATAATAAGGCCTAAAGCGAAGAACATGCAATGGAGTTCACGACGGAATACGAAGTGAGTGAAGAAACCGCCTAGGCTTATGAAGACAGGAACTAGTGAAACCCAGGCTAAGAAATGGCCGAATCGGTCACCTTTATGGTAGCGTACGTGGGTGAGAGTCACAGCTTTAAGTGGCGGATTGGGCATTTTTTTGGAGAGCTGAGAGAGATTTGTAATTTGTCTTGGGCGTTTGGTTTCAGGGGATGTGTGGAGCACGTTGAGAGCTTTTAAGAGGCAGGAAAGATCAATGGCGGAGTAACCAGGAAAGTGGAGACACGTGCGAGTAGTTTAGTTGAACTTGCCAAAAAATACCAAATCTCATAAACGCTTCGTGTTGGTTTTTTATTTAAAAAATATTTTAAATTATTTTTTATATTTTAAATTATTTTTTAATATTTTTACATTATTTTTATTTTTATTTTTAATATGTTGATATTAAAAATAATAATAATATTATTATTTTAATATATTTTTAAATAAAAAATACTTTATAAAATAACTACAATCATACTCATTATGATTACATAAATATGGCCCAGTAGAATTTACAACTATATTTAAATATAAATATTTATTGGAATTTTTATAATTTTTTTGAATAAAAAACCATTGAATATATACACTTACTGTATTGTAAAAATTTATTTCATAATTCTATAACTTTATTAATTACTTTCCGATTCTCATAACTCATTTTTTATTATATTTTTTTAAAATATAAAATTTAAAGTATTATTTCAAATATTCAAGAGGTTAATTATACTTAAAAAAATATAAAAATCACTTTTATTACATTATTTTTATTTTTCAATGAGAGATTAGTATTTTTTTTCTAAATTGATTTCATACATATTAATAACTAATAGAATTATTTATTGGGCTTATTTGTAAGATATTACAGTTCATAAATATTTGTCTAGTTAATGTGGGATCTGAATTGGGAGTCCTACAATTCGATGGTTTCTTTAATTTTAAATTTATTTATATTCCTTATCTTTTTGTTATTATGATTGTTTTTTATAGGAAAAAAGATATTCACCACATTGATCTCAATTTTAAGAATAATAAAAAATATTTTTAGAAAAAATTAAATGTTTGCTGGAATTACAGGTGTTGGAACCATAAAAAAATATGTTTACTCTTCCATTAAACTAAAATTTCAATCCAAACTCAAATGTTGGTTAGGAGTAAGTAAAAAAATTAGAAAATCAATTAAATCAAAAAAATCAGAAAAAAATAACAAAAAGAATTGAATCGTGAAAAAAACCGATTAAAATTAAAAAAAACCGACCGGTTCGGTTTTATTTTTATAAGCCCGAAACCAAAAAAACTGAACTGAACCGAAACCCAAACCGAAAAAAATCGAGCCAAACTAGAAAATTCGAGCCAGACCAATTTGAACCGGTTTTTGTTCAAAAAACGAATCGAACCGAACCGAAACCGGTCAGTTTGAACCGATTTTGGTTTTTTAAAAAAAATTAATTTAATTATTTTTTTAATAGAAACTGACCCGAAAATAATCATTTCTAGAAATTATTTTATTCCAGAAAAATAAAAAATACATGTTTGATTGTCAAGTCATAAAAAATACGAATTTGATAAAGTAAAACGAATTTGATAAAGTAAAAGAATAAATATATTTTTTTTAATGCTTTGACTACTTGATCATGATACTTATTTTTATTCTACCTTTTCGGAATTTATTTTGCAAGGAATTTGATGTCAAAGTCAGACATTTCCACGGATTCCTTTCAATCTTCTCTTTTATCATGTTATTGAAAATTAGGTAAGAGTAATTCCTATTTAATATAGTTAGTTGTGCAATTATTTTACCATTAAGAAGCAAGAGTTTCTTGTACAAATTGTTTATTAATGTGTATTATAATATTTGTTTACAATTTTGACATAAAAAAATAAAAACAAAAGAGACAATACAAAGAATGAAATTGGAATAAAATTATGTTTTATAGTAATATATAAGATAATGTAACTATTTATATATCTTGTTTGATTATGATAAACAAGACATAATAAAATATAAAAAATTATATATTATTTTTAATATATATTGTTATTGGACTTACAAATCTAAAAAAATAATTTGATATTTTATTTTTTTTAAGGTTAGTTTAAATTAATAATATCATAATAATCCAAGTTATGAAACTTAAAATGACTTGACAGGTTGATCCGAAACTCGAATTGATTCGAGTTCAAGAAAAAGTAGAGGAATGATTGATTTGATCTAATTCGGTCAGAAACCTATATCAACTTGGGATAAAACATGGGTCAAAACCATTTATTTTTTTAAAATAAAAATAAATTTTTTTGGTCAGTCGAGATAACCCTCTCGACCAATAACTTGAACCTTTATTTTATGTTGATCTGGGTCATCTTGGGTTAATTCTCTTAACATGTGATCCGAGCTTTATCCTGGATCGATCATTGAGTTGAAATTTTAAATTATGATAATAATTATTTTTATTTTTAACTCTGGTCAATGATCAATTTTACTCGTGACTCGAGCCTTGCCTCAGATCGACTCTCGAATCAAGTTTTCAAACTATTATAATAATTTTTTTTATTCTTACACTAACCCCAGTAAACTCGACCCGTTATCCGAGTTTTATCCCGAATTGACCTTGAGTTGAGTTTTAAAATTATAATAATAATAATAATTTTTATTTTTACATGTTTTAATTAAATAATTTTAGAATTCAAAGTTTTTTATAAAAATATTTTATAAATAAAAAATAATGAATGTTATCTCTAAAAACATATATTATCTATACGTTTTATTTTTTAAAAATAAAAATTCATTTAAAATCATTATAAAAACATTTTTTTTTTGATATTTTTTTTTTATCTTTTAATCAAACAAATTTATTTTTTCACTGCATCTGTCCCTTATTTCGTCCTGGAATGAACTTAGCTATAGTGAATATCCCAGTTGTTCTAGTATATTTACAATAAAATCGCTGCAATTTGTGAAGGGGTTTTGTTTATGCTGTCTCATCATTTCTTTTTCTCTCTTCACATTCAAAAACCTCACTGAAAAATAAACGAAAAATAGTGGCTGAAGCTGGACCACCTCCTCACCAAAGAGATCCTATCAAGTCTTCAGGTTTGTCTCTCCCTTCTTTTCTTCCCTCGTAAACTAGTTTAACCGTTTTCTTAAGTCAGTTCCACCGCTCTGTTTGGTTGCCGAGATTTTTTTTGAAGAAATTCATAGAATCATTTCAACTAAACATATTGTTAATTTGAGTCAGCACAAGTGTGTGTGTGTGTGTGTGTGTGTGTGTGTGTGTGTGTGTATATATATCATTGAATGCTCATTTATTTTTGCTGTGGGTAGTTAGGAATGTTGCGGCGAATAGGAGCCGGCAAAATGCGGTGGCGGTGGGTGAGGAAAGGTGATGCGGAACAATAAATAAAAAAATTAAAGAAAGAACAAAAAGAAGCTTTAGAAAAAAAAGAAGCTGAAGAAGAAAAGAAAGGGGATTAAAGATATGCAAAGTCTGCAATTTTCATTAATCATTAAAAACTGTTATTCAAAATGACAGAAGAATATATAAATAGTAAACCCTAAAACATCCCGCTATTGGGCTTGGCCCATCAAATCAAACTGTTTAACATAAATAATAAAATAACAATGAGTAGACCCAAATGGGCTAAATAAATAAAATAACAATGAAATAGGCCCAAATAGGCTTAGTCTCCCAACCAGAGCGTGACAGGCTGGGCCATTCTACGTCGTCTCCGTCCATATACTCATATAGTTTGTGGTGTGGGTCTGGTGTCTCCACCAAAAGGAGAGAATCGTTGGTTTGTGCTAACGTCTTTATAGATTGGGGCTTATTGGTGATGGCATTCCTATTGAGAAGGACATGATGATTTATGAAGAGCAATGAAAACATTAATTTCTTGTTATGAAGGTGTTAATTCGTGTAGCATAACTATACTAAGCTTAAGACGATTAAAAGAAAACTAGGGATTTTAGGAGAATGTTCATGAAATGAAAACAAATTCCCCGCGCATGTTGGGTAATTTCTTATAATTTTTTCACACAGCTCAGTTGCTCCCAAAACCTTTAGCTATTTTAATATTGTTGTTATCATGAATATGCTAATTAGTACTGTGCTAATCATCAAGGTTGTCTCGAGTCATGTGTATCAATTTTCTTTGGGATCTAATTTAATTAACAAACTGCTCTGTGCCGTATCTGCAGACTGGTATCTTTCAATTCATGGCTGCTCAAGTTAAATTAGAAGCTTGTTTTGCATGTCAAGAGGAGATGAGAAATGTGGTTAATTGAAGTTTGACCAATAAAATCGTTACATATGTTGAGAGTAGTAATGACGGACATTATTGGAACTGAATTTAGAATTTGATAAGCTCAATGTAGATAAACTGTTGTTATTGGGAGCTGAATTTTCATATGGATATGTATCTTTAAGGATCAGGAAAATATTTGAAGAACATTTGCTTAATGTTAGTGATCTTAGCATGAATGTTATCCTAAGGAATGTATATGTAGAACTTTCTAACGGTTTTGGTGTTGAGAAACATGTATCTGAACACTATTTGTCTTCTGTTTTCAGCCCATATCAGTCCTTTTCATGAACATGTATGCCATTGAAATTTTTTTATGCTAAATTCTGTTTTAGGGTTTTTTTTACCTCTAAGTTCTTTTGGAATTTGTTTGAACCATCTTTATGCTTGAACCTTCAGGGGAAAGGTGCAATGCAGAAGCTAGTTGGTGCCCTTCGGGAGTTGAGGTGTTTGCTGTCTAAATCAGAATTCCCTCCTGTTGATGCTGCTCTTAAAGCTGGAGCAATTGCCTTGCTTGTGCAATGTCTCTCATTTAGCTCTCAAGATGAACAGGTACAAAGTTGTTGTTGTTGTTTTGGCAATTCCTGTAATTTGATGAACTATTCTCATACCTGCTATTGTTCAGCTCTATTAAATTATTAAAAAGAGTCATTCTCCTTAGTTAAAAGGGGTCTGTTTTTGGGGGGAGATCTCTATCCATATTAGGTTCTCATAGCCTACCAGCAGTTACATTTTTCTTTCTTAAACTGAAATGTATGTCGAATGAATGCTCAGTGCTTGTCAGAGAAAGCATTATGTTGCCTACCTGGTCTATGAACAAATTTAAAAACACATAGCTTCTAATAAGGATGTAAATTCAAACACTGATTCCTATCTTATTTGCAGTTACTTGAGGCAGCACAGAGCCTTACAAACATCGCAGCAGGAAAATTAGAAGAAACAAAAGCATTACTGCCTGCATTACCGCTGCTTATTGCACATCTTGGAGGTTTGTGATGGTTGGTGTATCCTTTTTAGTGTCAAGAAATTACTTTTTCGCCTTCTTTGATAAAGATAAGAGTCGTGTTGTATCTCCCTACTAATTTACGAGGGAATGATAAAGATAAGAGTCATCCTATGTGATTAGGATGATCTGTATAGGGTGTATGCCTTATCCTGTATTTGAATCCCATGTAAATTATATCTCTTGTAACAAACATAGAAAACTGGTCTTTGTATCAGATGTAAACACTAAGGTTATATAAACCAGAATACAAAAGATATCTGGTAGCCTTTTCCAGAATTATTTCATGGTATCAGAGCCAATTATAGCTAACGCTTTTGTCAATCCTATAGCTGCTATCACAGACACTTCTTTTCCTTCCGCTGCTTTTCATCTTCCAACTCAAGTTATCTCTATTAAACTTGATGGAACTAACTTCCTTGCCTGGAGTGCTCAATTAATTCCTCTGCTTCGAAGCTATGGTCTAATGGGAATCATTGATGGTTCCGAACCTAGCCCTCCTAAATTTTCCAGTGAAGAACACAAGGCACAAGGGACTCTTAATTCTGCTCATGTAATTTGGCAGTATAAAGATCAAACAATACTTAGCTGGATTATCTCTTCTTTATCTCTTACGGTGGTTTCCACCATTTAAGGTTTGGAGACTTCCCGGCTTGCTTGGCAAGCTCTTGGTGCAAGATTTACTACGCCCTCAACTTCACGAATTTCTCTTATCAAGAGGAAGCTACAATCTTCACAACAAGGTTCTATGTCTTGCCAACAATTTTTGGATGAAGTTAAATCCTTTGCTGATGAACTATTTGCTGTGGGGAAACCTGTTGATGATTCAGATTTAATTTTATTTGTTCTCAATGGTTTTAATTCCTCTTTTCACTCCTTTGTAACGACTTATATGTTGCTTGCTAAGGAGAAGTCCATGCTATTTTCTGACTTCCATACAGAGTGCTGAATTATGACTTTATGCAAAAATTCCATAGTCATTCTATTCAACTTGAGGCAGGACCATATGCTTTGTACACGCATAAAAATGGTTCCAAACCTGGATATCGACACAGTATCCACAAATCTCGTTTCTCTGGATCTTCCAAACCCTCTAGTGTTTCCTCTTCTCAGTTTCGACAACCATTATCTTACCTGCCATCCTCATCACCAGCCACACCTGCTACAGCGACTTCTCGCTCGCGATCTCTCTGTCAAATTTGGAGAAGAGAGGGACATCAAGCTCTGGACTGTTTTAACCGCATGAACTACTCTTTTCAGGGCCGTCATCCTCCAATTAAATTAGTTACTATGGTGGCTGAAGCTAATACTACTTATCTGGGTCAAAATCAATGGTATGCTGACAGTGGAGCTAATGTTCATGTTACCTCTAATATTGCTAATCTGGCCAGTTCTCAACCTTATACAGGAGATGACTCAATCGGCGTAGGTAATGGGACAGGTTTGATCATCTATTGTACTGGCACTACTTCTTTTCATACTGCTTCTTATATTCTCACCTTAAACAACGTTACATACTGTCCTCAAGCATTTGCACATATGCTCTCCATTAATAAATTTTGCAAAGACAATAATGTCTACTTTGAACTCAACAGCTCTCATTTTTTTGTGAAGGACATCCTGACGGGGAACACGCTTCTGACGAGGCCAAGTGACAATGGATTGTACCCAATAAACCTACGTCAACTTCCATCTTCCAAATTTCATGCTCTCACCATGACAGTTGGCGTCAAGGCTTCTACCTCCACATGGCATTGTCGTTTAGGCCACCCCTCCTCTGCCATCCTTCATCGTGTCATTTCAAAATTTTCTCTTCCAGTTAATGATTCAATCAATAAACAGACTCTTTGTGTGTCTTGTCAACTTGGCAAATCTAAACAATTGCCATTTTCTAACTCTACAATCGAGTCCACAACTCCCTTAGAAATAATTCATTCTGATGTTTGGTCCACATCCACACCTTCGTTGAGTAGTTGTCAGTATTATGTAATTTTTATTGATGACTATACTTGCTTTTATTGGCTATTTCCCTTTTCTACTAAATCTGATGTTTATTCAGTTTTTGTTAAATTCAAACTTTTAGTAGAAAAACAATTTAATTACACCATTAAACAATTTTAAAGTGACAATGGTGGGGAATATTGCTCTAACATCTTTAAGCAATTTTTAAGTGCCAATAGAATTTTTCATCAATTTTCTTGTCCCATACCTCACAACAAAATGGCCTTGCCGAGAGGAAACATCGTCATATTATGGAAATGGGACTTACTCTTCTTGCCCAATTCGGTTTACCTAAATAATTTTGGGTTGATGCATTTCTCTCCTCTATTTTCATTATTAATCATTTACCTACCAAGGTTCTTGATTATTTATCCCCATTTGAACGCCTTTTCCACATTCCTCCTGACTTCACCTATTTCCGGGCTTTTGGATGTCAATGCTTTCTATATCTTCGTCCTTACTCAACTGACAAATTATCTTATCATAGCACACCCTGTATTTTCATCGGTTACTGTTCTAATCATAAAGGTTTTTGATGTTTTGATCCATCTTTTAGGCGTGTCTATATATCCCGAAATGTGATTTTTGATGAAGGTAATTTTCCAGCATCAGTACAATCTATCTTCACTGACTCTGCCAGCAACGTGTGCTCCTCGGGTAATTCTCCTAACCTATTGTTATCTCCTCCCTCCACTATATTTATTTCTTCACCTGTTTTTCCCGCTCCTACTGTCCCATCTTCACCTTTCATTTCTCAACATTCCACCTCACCCGACCATGATCTCCATCCATTTACACCAATTTCCACCTCTAGTCATTCTGCAACTCCTCTGGCCTCTCCCAATTCCTCTGCATCCATTCATCAATTTTCTTCTTCCCATGACAGTAAGCATCCTGCTCATCAAGACATATCACCTTCTCCTCACCTACCTCCCTCTCACATGGTCACCAGATCCTAGACTGGCCATCTTAAACCACGTAGCTTTCCTGGTTTCCACATATATTACTTTACCCGTCACCCTCTTCAAGCTCTGCATGCAGGTATGGTCATCTCTAAACCTTGCACCTATGCTCAAGCAGCTTCTCTTTCTGAGTGGAATGCAGCAATGGACACTGAATTTCAGGCATTACTCAAGAATGACACTTGGTCTTTATGCTCTCGTCCTCTTGGTAAAAATATGGTGCCTTGCAAATGGGTCTTCAAACTAAAGAGACAGCCTGATGGAAGTATTGAACATCACAAGGCTAGACTTGTTGCTGTTGGCTATTTACAGAAAAGTGGGATAGACTTTCATGACACGTTCAATCCTGTCATCAAACCTTCTATTGTTCATATGGTCCTTACAATTGTTGTTTCTTTCAACTGGGACATTAGGCAGCTTGACATCTCTAATGCTTTTCTCCATGGAATTTTAGAGGAAGAGATATACATGACACAACCGAAAGGCTTTGAAGATCCGGTGCACCCTCACTTTGTTTGTAAGCTTCACAAATCTCTCTATGGTTTAAAGCAATCCCCTCGAGCTTGGTTTCATCGTCTATCTACTGCATTATTGTCTCTTGGCTTTCATAGCTCCCAGGTTAATCCCTCCTTGTTCACTTAGCACCACAGTTCAGTGCATGTGTTCTTATTAATATATGTGGATGATATCCTTGTAACGTCTAATGACCAGGAATTCATTACATCTCTTTTTTCCGGGTTGAATCTTCGGCAAACAAGATATATTATTAATCTTTTAGATCGCGTACACCTCCTTGGCATCTGACCTTATAGAGCTCTTTGTGTCTCAGGCTCCAAACTATCCAAATTTGCTGGGAACCTCTTTCAGATCCAACTGAGTACAGGCAAACAGTTGGTGCCTTACAATATGTCACCCTCACGCGTCCTGACATTGCATACTCAGTAAATCAGCTTTGCTAACACATGCAGACTCCAACCTCTGCCCATTGGACAGCAGCCAAACATGTCCTACATTATTTGAAGAATACACTCGATTATGGCCTTTTCTACAAACCTGGTTCCTTCTCTATTAATACCTACTGCGATTCTGATTGGGCTGGTGATCCCGATGATAGACAATCAACATGTGGTTATGGTGTTTATGTAGGTTCCAATCTCATTTCATGGTCGGTTAAGAAACAACCTGTGGTTTCCAGGTCTAGCACTGAGGCAGAATACCGTTGTTTAGCTCTTGTTACAGCTGAAGTGTATTGGCTGCGTATGCTTTTGTGTGAGCTGAAAATTTCCCTTCAGGCTGCTCCTGTTGTTTGGTGTGACAATATCAGTACTCTAGCCCTTACCTCCAATCCAATTTTCCATGCACAGTCTAAACATATCGAAGTTGATTACCATTTTGTTCGTGAGAAAATGGCTAATCGAGACATAATTTTACAGCATGTCCCCACTTCTTTGCAGCCTGCCGATGTTTTTACCAAAGGACACACAGCTGATCGTTTTTGTTTGTTGCAGGACAAACTCTTCGTGTTGTATCTCCCAGCTAATTTGCAAGGGAATGATAAAGATAGGAGTCATCCTATGTGATTAGGATGATCTATATAGGGTGTGTGCCTTATCCTGTATTTGAATCCCATGTAAATTATATCTCTTGTAACAAACGTAGAAAACTGGTCTTTGTATCAGATGTAAACATTAAGGTTATATAAGCCAGAATACAAAAGATATCTAGTAGCTTTTTCCAAAATTATTTCATTCTTGTCTCAATACTTTATGATATAAGTATGTTGGTTTCAGTGATGTGAACCCATACTGGGACAGCAATATAAGGTTAATCCGAGTGATAATAAAATACCACTTTAACTTTAATAATTAAAACATTTGTTTCTTGAAATTTAATAATTCTGAAAATTATAGCCTGGTAATTCATGGGTATGTGCGTAATTTTCTTTCCTTGTTTTATCAGATAGTTGCTTGAAACTCCATGTAGAAAAGAGTTCCTTTCCTATGGTTGCACAGTGTGCACGGGCATTGGAAAATTTTGCTGTTATAGGAGAAGAGTTAAGAAGTGTTTTGCTATCTCAAGAAGCCTTACCACCTCTTGCAAGAATGATGTTGCCATAAAAGGGTTCAACTATGAGAACAGTTGCTTGGGCACTAATGAACAACTTTTGCATTTGTGTGCACACATTTGGCTTATGATGCTATCGTAAAATTAGAACCATGTCCCAAAGATTAAACACTCTTCACACCCTTCAAAATGCTAGATGCTCATTAACAACTCAAGAGGCACATCCCCAAGTAACTTACTTTGAGAGGTTATATGCATGGATCTAATTTTGTTTGTTGGAAAATAAGTTCCAAGCCAGAATTTGCGAGGATCTAGTACTTTGTATGGTGAGATGCCTTAAATAGTTGGTGCATCATGGAGCAGTTTCTTAGGTGTGATGCTAGAGAATTCTAATGTGCAATTTCTAGGAATCCTAATGCGATGCTGAATGGTACATCTACTTTTTTTTAATAGTTTATCTAGTTGCTTTCTAATATCTAGAAGTAGCACTAAGTTATCAATTAGTTTTCAGCAAACACAATACCTACAGCCCAACTCCCCTTAGTCATTTATCCAACTGTCATTTTGGTTATCAAAGACACCCAAAATTCTATGTACCAACTAACTTTGTGTTGAGTTTGCATATAACCAACATTAGAGTTTTGTGACAATTTTTGCTTCATCAGTTGTTAAGTTGTAGGCTTTCCTACACCAACTTTGAATTTCTCTGCCTTAATCGATTAAATTCCTAATGTCTTCAATTAAAGGCATTGGACATGAGCCACTCTTGTGATTTAAGTACCTATTCCACATTCAGGGCGACAGGCACATATTGCATAATGGACATTAAAGAAAGCATCACTTAAAAAAAAATTGTCAGCAAGTGCATCATGTGATATATTCATATGCACATCCTTGTGCTTGTGCGCTTGTTTAAATTTCGTTCACAACACAGCTTCAGTGTGTTTGAATGCAGGGACTAGATCCTAAAGCCAACGAAACTCATTAGAGTTGATAAGGTTCTAGATGCAATTCTTTGGCATTAAAGGAAAGCATAAGTGGTGTCAATCAATCATTTTTAGTTCTGATCATTTGGGTTTCTCTATAAAAAGCTTTTGAACTTCCTTTCCTGAATTTTCTTTTAGGGCTCTTTTCTTTAAGCCTTATGGAGGCCGAGGTCGCTACCCATGTTTACCATCTGAGCACTGTTCTTGGTCTTTTTGTTTTTTCAACCCTATTCCCTCTTCTAATGCTTGTTAAATCTATATAGATCTGACCCTTATGACCAGAGCCATAAAAAGTAAGTCCCAAAGCTTTAAATGATATTGGTTCTTATGCCATTTGAAAAATGGCATTTAGTTGAAATTAGTCAGTTGATTAGATTTTAAGATTTGCTGGCGCTCGATGTTGATCCTGCATCCTGCCGATCATTCACAGCTCATTTTCGGTATGCAAGGTGCTGTACCTTGGCAATCATCTTATGCATATTATACCTTTTGCTTCATGGCATATACATGTAGCCGGCCTAGAACAGGTTTTACATCATATATGCCACAATTTCCATTTCGGTGTCTGTGATTGCTTGTTTATTTGAAGCATGTTTCACTGTTTTCCTTTCCTTACTAATTTCTGAAGAGCCACACTTAGAATGTACCAAACAATTAAGTTTGTTTCTTGTTGATTAGCTTATTAGACTTTACTTAAGAATGTAAAAATCATGATTGTAGTTCTCTTGCTGCAATTAGCAATAGTTAACTTACTAAAAAATGGTTTTGTTTTTAAGGTTCTGTTATTAGTTTTTTGCCTTTTCTTTTATTGTCCCGGGAAGAATTCTTGGAGAAGTTGTTGTCTTAAAGCTTCATCCTTGTATCTTGTACGGGACAATATTACCATCTCTCCTCTTTCTTCATTTTGCTGTGGGGAATAATTATCTCATTTCTTGAAACTTTTTTATTCATTGTTTTAGAAAGTTTATCCGAGATTAAGGTAGCATTAACTTGTCAAATTCAGGGATAAGGAACTGACAAATGAAGTAGCATGGGTAGTGGTATATCTCTCAACCTTTTCGGATGTTGCTACTAGTATGTTGGTTAAAAGCGATGCCCTTCAACTACTTGTTCAATGATTAGCATCATCAAATAGCTTGCAATTGCTCATTCTGGTACCCTTTAATTTGAGTTTTTACAAAGCTTTTGTTAATTACTGCTGATATTTATTTATTTATTGGTATTTGGGTTTATTATATAAAGCTTAAATTGTGCTCTGGATGTTATCCTATACAGTTTGTTGTGGTCGTCCAAAATATTTATTTTGTAACTTTGAATATAATGTCATGAAGCTGTGCATTATAATGTGAAGAAAATCTTGTGAAGTTGTACATTTACTTTTGCCATGTAGTTACTCTTCAGAAAGACTAGAGGAAGTTAAAAAACAAAAAAAAGCTCATCAAAAACTAAACCAATTCTAATACTATGGTCCTACTATTTTGTCGTTTACCATGGGGAAATTCAATGTTTATGTTTATGCCAGACAGTTGATTTGGAACTTTACAAATTTACATTTCCTTGATATTTCCATAATTTAATGGAATAAAAAGTAAACATGTCTTATGTGTTTATGTTCCTTAAATCAGTACAATAACGCTTTGCTAAATGGATATGGGATGCTTGCAAACTTATTATTTCCTTATCTTTGGATTGTTTGACAAGTAATTTGGTAAACCCCCAATCTAAAACTGGTAAATCACTGTTAGAAATGGTAAATTTTCGATTGAGAAATGATAAATTAGACAGAAAAGTTTTGTGAATCAGAATGAACATTCCTAGATGATTAATTTAAATGTCAGATGAGATAAAAAAATAAATCGGTATGTGAAATATTAAATAGCAATAAATCACGTAAGTTTTTTGATCGGGTAAAATAATGATTTGAAAGAGAAAATCTTGTAAATTGTGAATGGCTTCTCCCAGAAACCATTCATGGTCGATCATTTTGTTTAAAAACACTAGATAAAAGTGAGCCAGGGATCAAAGGAGGGGTTTAGGAGGAATTGAACTAATAATTGAAGATTTCTTAGAGTTTTGGAGAGCATAAAGTGATGGGTTGGGAGGAAAGAATTAAAGGAAGAAAAAAACTTGTTTTTAACATCTTTATCCTTCAAACTACTTGTGTTTAAGAGGTGAGAAACTTTAATTCAAGCTTGGTTTGAGTTTATCTTATGAGTGAAATGATACATTTTAGTTAAAATATGCTTGATCGAAACTTGAAATTGATTGAATGATTGTTTAAATTGATGAAATTGTGTTTGAAAAAATGGTAGAAGAAAAATTCTGCTCCCACCATGAGATGAATTTTTGTCGGGTGGGGATCAAGGGGAGTTAGGAATTCGATGAAATTGTTATGAAGATTGCATAGAATTGTGGTGGTATAGGTAATTAATAGATAAACAAGATGTCAACATTATTAATTAAAAAGGGAAGGACCCATCATTTGTCCGTCATGGAAATTGAACAGGTCTTGTTTATATGGAGGAGTTGTAACTGTCTCAATTGATGAAAATTTATATTTGAATGTATTTATGTTTGAATGGATGAAGTGAAACATTCAAAAAGTTGATGGTAGATTAATTGTACAAGGAAATCCACCCTTACCATAGACAAAGATTTCGACCAACTCTATTTAAGAGGTTTAAAATTATTGGTTTAGTTGACTTGAAACATTATGTAAAGTTGTGATGATGTTAGCATAAATATAGCTGACTTGAATGGGGAAAATTTCATAAAACAAATATGTGGTTATGCATCAAGTTAATAATTGTAACCTTTTTATTGATTCACTTTCAGTTGAAGTTTGCAAATAGAATTTAAAATATATTTTTTTATGAAAATTGTAGTTAAAAATGTTAAATTTCAAGCAGAAGGAGTAGTTGGAATGACATGACACACACACACATATATATATATATATATATATTAAAATGACTTGTAGCATAATGATCAAAATAATCTAGCGTTATCATCTATGTTCCCATAGTGCAAAGAAATATTCCCATAGGTGGTGTCTTGAATCATTACTACGTGCGTAGACGTTTATAACATCGAATCGTGAACAGGATTGGCTGTTGAAAGCTATTCTAGCAAGCGATGAGTCTAGCTGAGTTCTATTTGGCATCGCAGTGAATTATACTTTTAAAATTTTTTAGTTTTAAATTAATTTTTTATATATTTTTAGATTATTTTGATGTTGTTATATAATAAATAAAATATAATTTTAAATAATAAATATTTTAAAAAATAACATTTA
>Ga0325401_1003327_pt1 | contig 14689 bp, 3 predicted proteins | sample PopdelMetagenome_FD_205666 | JGI IMG/M metagenome (GOLD analysis project Ga0325401, IMG submission 205666) | Populus deltoides microbial communities from Bellville, Georgia, United States - Xylem-PdKOR-R2 | ecosystem: Host-associated > Plants > Phyllosphere > Stem > Wood/Secondary xylem | place...
CAAAGGGAAATAACATCCTGCACTCTTAAGGAGTTTGAAAAGATAACCTGGAGCATCAATGGACAAACAGATGAAATCCAAAGTTTTCATGTCCTGTTTGATTGCTGTGAGGAGTAAGAGCAAATGTGATGCTCATGAACTGCCACAAGATGTATCGGAACATAAAATTTTTTAAGATTAGACCTTCATTCTAGCTCGTTTTAGATTCAATCTTCAAGTCCTCGAAGGGCTCGGTTAAGTGACAAGGAAAATGGTTTAACTTGAGGTCATCCGTTCAAGTCTTGCCATTGACTTCTTAGTGAGATAAGTTCAACTTGTGTGGATACCCTAAATTTCAACTTGCTGTAGAGGCTTTTCTGGATTTGTAAATGAAAATACGCAATGTTCTTTGTCAAGTAGATGAGCAATGCTTTCATCTGTACACCCATTTCTGTAAAAAGAAAAGAATAGGGTTTAATCTTCTGTGAGTAATTTAGGGTTTAGATTTCCTGGCGTAAAAATCTCTAGGGTTTAACGACTCCTATCTGTTTTGACCCTATTTTTTTAATACGTCTCTGTTTATATATATATATATATAATAGCAATAGGGTTCTCAACGTTATCGTCTCGAGTTCCAGTTCAAGTGTAAGACTGCAGTCTCTTGAATGGTAGCTAGTGTGTGGATGGTTTGCCAAAATCCGACCTGAGAAGAACTTCTGTTTTTGCATTTTTGTATTTCAAAGTATATTTTTTAAAAAAAAATTATTGTTTCTTTGTTACAAATTATTTTTTTTATGTTTTTATATTATTTTAATTTGTTGATATTGAAAAATAATTTTTTTAAAAAATAATTTTTTAATGTATTTTTAAAAATCCAAATATGCTTTTCATCACGGCATGTAAAAACAAGTACTAGGATACTAAGAACAAACCATCTGGCGAGCACTTAGAAGTTGGCAGACAGATTAATCCCATTTTCGACCAGATTGTCGCCAATAGCTTAATCTGTTTACTGAGCTGTAAATCGACAGAATTTATCGTCTTACGTGGTTCTGCAATTGTGTCCAGATTGAAAGAATCGAAAGAATAGTCTGAATTATGTCTACACCCAGAAGGGCTACATCCTGACCTTGAAATTTTGCATTTTGCCATTGCCTCTTATATGGCATATGTATCAGATGAGTAACTTGGGATGGTGGGCCTGTGTAGTGATCCAAGGCACCAGCGTTAGACACCGCCCCCATCATCATTCACCTCTGTGATTAACCCAAGAAACTTCTGGGCATTCCCTGACGAGTTCAAACATGCTTTACGGCGACCAACCGTCCCAACAACGTACTCCGAGCTGACATTTTTTGAGGTCGAATTTGGTCGCTATAGTTAAGGAGGGGTAGAGTTGCCAAAGGAGGTGCAATGCATACTTGAATTCATATAAAAAGTAAAGGCTAGCGAGTGTGAGGAGTGGTTCATGGCATGGGAATTTAAAAATACATGCCATCTACCTTTCTAGTTTTGTTTAAGCGAGTATAGAACTACCTCATTACACTTTTATTATGAATAATATAGTGGCCCTAAACTGCATTATCGAAGCTTCTGCAATATGCCATCATCGTACATCTATGCTGTATCCAGTGTGTCTATCGTGAATCCTTGGATAAGAGGCTGTTGCTTTCGACTTTCCGACCATTGCAGAGCTCATCACAACCATCCCCCCTTTCAAAAACGGCAGCAGCTCCCATTCCTGTGCCTGCATTTAGTCACAACAGCTGATCATATAAGCGTAAGTTCCAGCAACACTGCACGCATAGAGATGGAGAGGATGAATACCTATGCACATTGACACCACCCCGAAGCGACAGTCCCTACCACGGCGCTTCATCTCATGCAGTAAAGTAGCCACACATCTGGCACCTGTAACAGCTAACAGGCAATTAATTAGTCTCTGATCAAATGATTAACAATTGATCCACCTCATTTCCATGTGTAAATTGAAAATCACAACGATCCATTAACAAAATCAAAACTTTTGATGCTCTATGCAACTCTTAAGCAGATTTACATGCAGCAAGAAACTGTTTTCACCGTGGATACAATGATACTGTGTTCCTGCAAAATTAAAACACCTAACTGGATGTGCATATTCCCTTCTTTCTCCCCAAAACAACATTGACTCCAATCTATTAGCTATTACCAGCCTACCAGCTTATTAATAGTGCTTTTGAAGAATAGAAAGATGGTTCGAATAACTATCACCAGACATTAGAGTGGAATTCATTTTAACTTCAATTATCCACAATAATGTACCTGTTGCACCCAGAGGATGTCCAAAGGCCATCGCACCCCCATTGACATTGATCTTCTGTGAATCAAGCTCCAGCTTCTTACGGCAATAAACAAACTGGGAAGCGAATGCCTTGATGAGGAACAACAAAATTTAGTTAGACCCTGAAGCAGTGTTTGATTCTGAAGTATAACTGTGAAGTATTCATTTTTCTTTTTACCTCATTTATCTCAAAAAGATCAATATCCTCAAGTTCTAGACCAGCAGCCTTCACTGCAGCCGGGATTGCAACAGCTGGGCCTACACCCATGATGGCAGGATCTACACCAACAGCAGTAAATGTCCTGCATAGCCAAAATAATTTAAATGGAAAAATGAGGAGAATCCATTAGTTATTCTCATCATTAATTGTTGGGCATGAAAACTGACAAAGTAGATGGCAAGTGACATCTAAACATTTTTTTCTCAAGTAAAACAATGGGATATGCATTTGCAGAGGGCTATCTTCCTAAACTACATAACAAATGTGCTGCAGGGGAATTGCTGGAGCAAGAAATTATTGGCCCTGAATGAGGTTGTATACCTTGAACCCAAAAGCTCAAGACACCTTATTTCAGTACTAAAAGTTCTGAACTAAAATAAAACGATCAAAGAATACAAAAGATCACATGCCAACAGGTATGTTGGACAGCATTTCCTCTATAAAATGATTATTGTAGGAAACATGAAGCAAATTCATCCAACAACCACATTCTCTGGTCAGCATGATGATGATAGTGCAACCTCCCCCCTCTCCAGTGAAGAAATGCAATCTGGTAGCTAACCCAACAAATTAGGAACATTAGACCATTTCATAGAAAGTTAGGAGTTGAGCAAGTCATTGATACCACAGTTGCGTGGGCGCATGACCCTTTTTTTTTTTTTTGGAGGGGGGGGGGGGGTGGGGGGGTGTTCTGTAAATTCAAGAAAAATCTTATAACCAAAGCAAAGTAAAAGAAATGTTTCTAGACTTGGTGCTTCGATGTGTTAGATTTATAATCTTGTCGCCCACCACATCCATCTGCCACTACCTTCGGTTTATTGCACTTTATGATAGAGATAAACAATAAGTTTCTAGGACTTACATACCTGAATACACCAAGAATTGGTAGCCCTTTACGCATAGCGACACTTCTTTTCATGAGCAACACCGCCCCAGCACCATCACTGACTTGGCTAGAATTCCCTGGAGAAGAACTACCACATGATCAAGTGGTTCAAAACAAACTGAAAACAAATGAAAATGAGAAAGCGCACAGGATGCATACCAGCAGTGGTGGTCCCATCTTTCTTAAACAAGGGCTTTAATTTTCCCAGTTCTGTTAATGATGTGTTTGGGTGAATTCCATCATCAACAGAGATTACAATGGGCTTCTCATCACCAGTTTTAGGGTCAACGATCTTCAAACAGAAAAATACCAACAAAAATCAGATAATACATATTCAATTCTTGAGACAACAATGACCATAACATGTAAGCACATGAGATAAACAGGATCGATTTTTTTCTCAAACCATTCAACTAAATATATACCTTTGTAGGGACAGGGATGATTTCATCCTTGAATCTTCCAGAAGCAGTAGCAGCAGCAGCCTTTCTATGAGAATCAACCTATCAACAACCATTTAAGAATATTAATACAGCAAATCATATTGAAGTATACTGCATAGCAAATCAATTGCACTTACTGCAGCCTGATCCTGCTCCTGCCTTGTCACACCGAAACAATGTGCCACATTCTCAGAAGTAACACCCATGGGCAGAAGGCAATCTTGAGCCTTCTGGAAATCCTTTACCTGCCATAATCAACATAACCTTTAGAATCCCATCCAGATCAATAAATAACAAAAAAAAAGCTCACCAACAAACCTTCTGAAACTAATTATATAAAGAGAAGTATAAAAATACCTTTGGATTCACATCTCCATCCCATGTCATTGGATTAATTGTCATGGATTCCAACCCAGCTCCAATTCCTATGATGAAATGATAAAAACTGTGAAGCCTAATAATTAACAGAACATTGAAATACTACACTATAAAAGGCATTTCAGGGGATTTCTCTTACCAATTTCATAGAACCCTGCTTTGATAGAAGCAACCACATCAGCAACTGCCTGAAGCCCAGACGAACATTGCCTGTTGACAGTCCTTATCGGCACAGTTTCTGGACCGAATTCAAAAACCCGATCAAGTTAGCAATAAAGCAGTAATGCAACCAATGCCCCTTGAAAGATGCAAGTCAAGAAACATACCAGGGAAACCAGCATAGAATGCAGCCATCCTGCATTCACTTGCTCTTTGAGATCCTGGGGCCAACACCGAACCCACAACAATATCCCCAACTTCTCTTGGATCCACATTCGTCTTCTCTATCAATGCCTACACCAACCAATATCCACAACAACAACAACAACAAACACAATTCTTATTATCCAAAATGGAAAAATTACAATCAAAATCAAATAATAACCTAAACTAAAACCAAATTCAAAATTAAACCTTCAAAACAAACCTTCAAAACAGGTGCAAGTAAATCATCAGCGTGGGTATCCTTGAAACCACCACGCTTCGATTTGCAAAGAGGAGTTCGATATGCTCTTTATAACCAAAAATACAAATGAATTAAAATGCATAAGAAATCAAGCTCAAATCAGCAGGACCATCTCATTTCGACTACGAACTACTTACGCAACAATCACAACGTCATCTCCAAAAGCCGAAGTCCTTTGATACGCTGCGCTATCTCCAGCTAAACAAGCAGATGCCTGAATTCACAAACAATCGAAATCCAATTATTAAAAACACTCTAGTTTATATCAATAAATTAATTTAGTCATGAAAATCCAACTTGTATTAAGAAAAAAAAAACACCTTAAAGTCAAACACATCTCTCAACATATTGATAAAAACAATATAAAGCAACATGTTTCATAACTTTCAAAATTTCAAATCGATCCTTCAACTTTCATGATCTAAACTAAACCGGAAACACTCAAAATATCAGCTAAAATATCGACCAAACGATTAAACTTACAGAAAGAGTAGATTCAAAATTGTGAGGGGATGGAGAAGAAGGACGGAGGTGATCGAGAAGGACACGTTGCCTGTTGATTGCTTTCTCCATTTTTCCCTTCTTTCTCTGTCTAAAACAAAGGTGAAGCTGATGCGTCAAAATCTCCGCTGGTGAATAGACAAAAAAGGGGACCGGCTTTTACATATTTTTCCAGGTTGGCTCTTGGCAGTTGCAGATACATGTGAAAGCAGAAGGGGGGGAATTCTAAGATTTTGGATAAAATAATATTTTAAATATATACTGAGCCACTGTCCACTGGCACGTGTCTGTCAACTCTTCTTTCTTTTCTTTGCCGTAGCAGGTTAGATTATAGGTAAGTCCATATATTTTCGTGATTTTCCACTCTAGTACTTGTAGTTTAAGACTCCTGAATGTTAAGTCTCGAATTTGTGAAACTTTCCGATGTACCCCTTGACTGTTATATGGTTAAGGAAACTAATAGCGTTTACGCTTTTAAGTCGTTTTCGGGTTTTTTTATTATTATGAATTTTATGGAATATGAGGAGTTTGTTATCACATAGGAAATACATTGACAATTTAAAATTTGTTTCAACTACATAATTGTTAGGTTATTCGGAGATTATTTTTTTTTAATTTGATTGTCTTGCAAATATGGTGAGTGTTCACTGTATTTATTATGTTTCTTTCCATCTCAAGTTTTTTTTTCTAATGAGCATTTTTTAACTGTTAAAGTTTTATTCTTATATGTGGTTATTCAATAGAAAACATATGTTGATTAAGTTTATGTAGTGTAGCTAAAAATGAGGCAACAACAAAAATAAAAAAATTATCCCAAGTAAAGCTAGGTTAGAACATGAAATCCGTGATCTAGACATGAGATATATCAAGATTACATCTATATCATGCGTCCTAAATTAAAGGTCATGTTTAGAATCTTTTTGTTACTGCAATAAAAGAATCCAAAATAAAGGGCACAGACCTTCGACTTCAACTCAACAGAGATCCCTAGAGCTTCTGGCTGTCTAAGTTGTCCTGATTCTACACTTACAGCACAACTAGTGCAACAACCTGCAAGCACATAGCATTTTATCTCGAACAATTTTAACCAGAAAATAGCAAGAGCCATAGGCTGCAGGGTAAATACACAGGCAACCCTGTTTCCAGAAAGAAATCATAAAAAAATTATCACCAAATGGCCTATCAGAAAGTGTAAAGTAAGTTTTTATATTGATTTGCTAGGGTTTAACACTCATGCAAGAGATCTAATAAAACTAGCACTTTCTTCTGTATAAACTTAAGTTCTAGGTTTAATTGACACTGAAAACGCCATACTGCAGTGAGCTATAAGTTACTTAATACACCAAAACAAAGCTAAGAAAGAATTGATAAATAAACAAACAAACAAACAGAGAGCGAAAGGGAAATTATTCGTTGGAGAAGATGATTACTGGATAAAAGGTGTGAATGTGCTTCTTTCCTTTTCTTTTCTCCCTCCCCACTCGATTTCATAATAAGCTAAAATTAAAGACCATACCAAGGGAGACAGTACATCATATCTGACCAGAAAAACTTTAAATGCCCAAATCTTATTTGATCATGAGTCTTTCAAATCATTCCATGGCAAACTCGTAACGATAAAATTTAAAACTTCATTAATCCTCTGGATTGAACCTTAGGACACACATTTATGCCAAATGGAAACAGGTCCAAAGGTGACAATAATTGGCCTCACTGCTATACGATGAAGCTTATTTGCCAGGAAGAAGAAGATACAAGGTACAGGCCCTCAAGTTTGAGAGCTTTTACTGGCTGATCACCGTAAATGAATGCAGAAGCAGCTCATTAAAAAAAAAACACTGGAAGCAGCATGCAGTCACATGAAAACATTTCCTGATAATAGGCAGGCACAGTTTAATTGTTATATTATTGGACCATAGCCATCTGGTTTTAGTGAAGCAATAACTCTATCCTCTAAAATCTACTTTCTTATATGTATACACAGTGTGGGTGTGACAAAAACATCAAAAAGTCGAGCAATTCTATACAATAGTGTGATATCAGAGAACAATATTACCGTGCCTGCAAGCAAATGGAAGCGTGATGTTCTGTGATTCCGCTGTGTGCAATATATACTGGTTCTGCATTCCCACCCAAAGCACAAACAACATAGCATTTAATCTCCTGATTCTATTATAACAGCAATTCGATTCACTTGCAAGCTATCTATATTAGTAGTATTTTTTTCCCGGGAAACAAACAGAGTCTGAATTCCGTACCTCTGGAACAAGGAACTCGTGAACCACTCATCGTTGCCGATCATGAACAGTGACTTTATGAGGTGGAATCGACGGAGAGTTGCCCGTTCGATCGTTCACTCCTACTGAAGTTTGTAGCTCCGATGTCGTTTTAACACAGCGGAATTTAAGAGAACTGGAGTTTGGAGATGTAATTTGCCGGTAAAATGAGGTGAAGGAGTGGCAAGAAATGCTAAGGTCCATGGATTCCTTTACTTCTCCTCTCCTCTCCTCTCCCTCCTACTCGCGTTTATGTTAAGAAAGGTCCATGGAGAGGTGGCCACTTGGTACTTCCGTTTGTAGGGAATCATTGCCACTTTTTTACTTGCACTTGTTTCGTACTTTGTTTCTTTCTTTTTATTTTCAAGATTTGTTTTACTAAAACTTCCTATCTTTTAAACGCTAATCAACCCTATTTTAAGACTTTTTTTATTAATTAATTTATACTTATTAATAAAATAAATTTAAAATATTATAGATTATTTTTTCTAATATCTAAATTGTCTTTCTAATTTATAGATCTTCTTCTTTTGCTGCATTATTTTTACAACTAAGATGATAGTTGGAATTGTGATTCAATTATATTTTTTATAAAAAAAAGTTAAATTTTTTTATTTTTAAATTATTATTTTTTATATTTTTAAATCATTTTAACATGTTAAGGTTAAAAATAAATTGAAAAAATAAAAATATATATTATTTTAATATATTTTAAAATAAAAAATAATTTATACCACAAAGTTTACTCTCCGTTGATGACACGGATTTTAAAGCGTTGACATTTTTTTAAAAAAAATAATCATGTGAAATCAGAAATTTAGATAAGTTGGCATAGAGCATGGATATATGTCAAGTTTAGGTCACCACAGTAGTTTAGTACACCATTATGAAACGTCAAAACTGAGAATTTACATAGACAAAAAGGCTACATGGATTCTAAGCAAACCAACGGCATCCTCTACTTCCCTGCAGCAGATATTGTACAGCAGCAGATAAATTTTTTTTTATAGGTTTTTGGTTAAAATTATAATTAAAATTAAAATTTAAAAAATAATTTAATATATTTGATTAAGAATATTTTTGAAATTAAGGTTATAAAATAATTTAAAAATATATATTAATATTAATGGTTTTAAATTTAAATATTATAGAATTAACTACTCCTATTACATCATGAAACAAATAATACTTTATATAAAATATTTTTTATTGTTTCATTAAACTGTTTATAATTCCATTACGTGTAAAATTCAGCCGATAAAAACTATAGTTTTTATAATTTTGTGAGCGTGTAATAAAATTAAATAAAATATTATTAGGTATAAAATTGATATTACAGTGCAAGTGAATTTAATTCTCTATATTATTTTTTCAGAAAAAAATATTATTCACATCACAATGCGAGTGAATTTAATTCACTCTAAACTAGTTTTTTTATAAAAAAAAAAAACTATTCACGTAAACAATGCAATTCACTCGTGAATCATAGGTTGAAACTTGTAAAAAAACAATATTTTACTGCTTTCAAAAAATCATGATCCTGATGCATATAAATGATGGGACTCTTGTGTTTTGATTGTTTACCTGTATATAACCAAACAGCCATTTTATATATTTTTAAAAAAACACGAATGCTAACGCATTGTCAATCGGACTCAAAGAGTTTCAGCAGCCCACATGCTAATTAGCAAGATGTTCTTGGCGCATAGCATTTGTTTTCCTGGATCTTAATTGATTCTGAAACAAAAGGCAAGTGCTTGTGTAAGTCAATGACAGAGGGGAAAAAGTACTGTAATGTTTGATTTAAGAAGTGAAATGTGGGACGAACACCACAACCACCGAAAATAACTAAAATCTTGTCTAAGCTGATCAATGTATTGTTAGCCTAAATCCAAAAAAAAAAAAAAAATTCTTGTGTACAGTAGGTTGTCTCTTCGTCTTTAGAAAAGTTCAATTTATCTCGCATTTTGGGTTGGTGAACTTTCTACTGCACACAGAATGATGTGTGATGTTGTCCCGAAAATTCAAAGTAGTCTTGGGGAAAATATCTATGATTTGGATAATTGTTAATTTTTTGCTTTTGAAAATCTAGTCTGTTCTTCTTTTGAGATAGATGGTGGCAGATAACCAATACCTGAATTTAAAGATTTTTTTTTACAGTTAAATCAATGATTTTCATGAGAAAATACAATAATATTATAAAAAAATATTTTAGAAATAAACATGCAGTAAAAAATAAAGATTCTAAAACTATTATTTAAATAATTTATGATTTATTTATAACTCATGAATTGAATTTTTTTTAGAAATAATAAATTAAAACGTGATATTGTTTTGATAGTATTTAGAAGGGAAAATATCTGGAACATATATATTAATATTGATAGGAAAATTTTCTAACATGTATATTAATGTTTATGGAAAATATATCTAACATGTATTAATATTAATAAAAATATAATGGATTCTTAGGAAAAAAAATTATACATCTAATAAGAGTAAAAAGAATATAATTTAAAATGTAACTATCCTAAGAGTAGATGAGTTTTTCACTTGACTGAAACTCATGTACGGATAAGTTCTTTGCTTGACTGCGTTCAAGAGAGGTTTGTGAGGAGATTGGTAATATTTTATTTTTTTTTTATTTTTGTCTGTGTTGCAACTTTACCAAGTTTGTCCGTTTTAATCCCGTATTAAGGGATGAGAGAGAGATAGTTGGATTTTTTTATATTATTTTCATAGTTATTTTAGGTTTTTTTTTACAAATCAGGAAAATTAGATCGGCTTAGTACTGATTTAAAAATTATAATTTATTTCCAGAACAATTTTATGATTATATATATATATAAGTGTTAGAAAATGTGGTTGGGCCGACGTTTCTAAAAAATTTTATTTTTATTTTTGTTAAAAATTAATTTTTTATATATTTTGGATCGTTTGAATGCATTAATCTTAAAAATAATTTTTAAAAATTAAAAAAATATCATTTTGATGTATTTCAGCACAAAAAACACTTTACAACTATACTCCCAAACATGTTTATTTGAAGCTGACACCAGGATGGCAAGTTTAATTTTTGCGATCCCGTTAGGTTTGGATTTTAACAATTAGAACCTATAGACTACTCTTATAGTTTGAGCTACTAGGTGAAATTTTAAAATATAATTTATATTATTTTTTAACAAATTTATATTATTTTTTTTATATACTTATTAAGATATATGGTGATCAATTAATTTGATATAATATAACGTTCAAGCTTTTTATTTTTATTTCAAATATCTTATTATGTGTTGAAAAAAATAACAACTATCTCAATTATTTTTATACAATAATTATTTTTTGATCCAGCCCTCAATAAAAGCACAAGCACCGTACCTAGTATAACATTAAGCCGGGCCGGGCAAGTAAATTAATTAGCTAATTATTTAGTAGGTGGCTAACTGGTAAGAGTTTAAGATTAAAAAGTTTATTTTTCTTGTTGTTTTAGATTTGAGTCATGTGGTTGCTAATATGATTGCTAATATGATGATTACTAGAGGCTTACATAATTGTTAATTTTAGGGCCCGTGAGATTAATCGAGGTGCGCGTAAACTGACCCGCATACTTAACTTAATAAAAAAAAATTAATCAATTCATTCAAAAAAACTTGTAGAAATCAATTCGAAATTAATTTAGCTGGATGATTTTCTAAGGCTTTTTGAATATTTTATATTAGAAGAGTTTTTTTAAAAAAACTTGATTTGAATATCAAACCCGGGAGCATATAGGTAGTTAACTATCTCTATCCACGTACCCAAACGGAAAAATGGCGTAGCCAGGGGACAACAACACTCCCAGGGTTTTATATTTTTTAATCTTAGTCATAAAAATGCACTATACCTTTAAAATTTAACTAGGTTTATTTTATAGGAAAATATGCATTTTGCCCCCTCCAAAAAATTATGTATAATCTTATAACATATTTGTTTATTTTATATTCCCCACACCTAAAATCCCAAGTAGTTTCACAATCCAGGTCCCTGTGGAACGGAAGCAGCAATAGAGTTTATTTTTGTATTTTAAAAATGATTTAAAAAATATTATTTTTTATTTGTTTTATTTTATTTTTTTATGTTTTTAAATCGGTTTAATGTGTTTATATCAAAAATATATTTTAAAAATTAAAAAATATTATTTTAATATATTTTCAAATAAAAAATATTTTAAAAAACAACTAGTACTATAATAGCAAATAGACTCAAAAAGTGTGTTTGTTTTTACATTTTATTTTTAAAATTAATTTTTTTATTTTAAATTGTTTTGATGTTCTTACATTAAAATTAAATTATAAAAAATAAAAAATAAATATTATTTTAATATATTTCAAAACTATAAATATTTTTTTAAATAATCAATAGTATAATTTCAAACACATCAGCTTAATTTATCTATTAAACTCAGATACGTGACAAAATCTGCACAAAACAGCCACGATCCAAGAGGTGAAATTGCATGTTACGCGCAACCACGACAAAAAAAACAGAAGAAAAAGACGAGGAGTGAAAACTGCAGGTTCCAACGTATAATAAAATGAAGAAAAATAATTAATTAATAGTATCCCAATTGAATGAGGCGTAGCAATTTGTTTTGATATGGCCTCGTGCACATCCTTATATGCACATTGCGCTTCATGTGGGTTATGGAGCCCGAGTTAGACACCTGTCTTTACACACGTGATTTCTCGAACGTGTAGCAATAGAAGGTCAACAGATAGCACACTGCCCACCTGAAAGTAGCAGCGATCGATTGTTAATATTGCACGTACAAAAATAAGGTCAAAGTGTGAGATCACGGGGAACAGGGAAAACCAGAGGTGGGGTTTGGGTTTTCGGTTTTGGAATCACAATTTTGCCCATGGCACGTGCTAATCCTGGTGCATGGCCTTTTTTCCCACCAGGCTTGTTTCTGGCTAATCGTTCTTAACTCTCTTTTCTTCGCGTGTTTAGTATGTTTTTGTTCAAAAAAAAATATTAATTTTATATTTTTATGATAAAAAAATAATTTTAAAAACATTTTAAAAAAATGTCGTTAAAACAAAATCAAACACCGTAAACCCACATTTACGTTGCATTTGAGGTTGAAAGCCACGTTAAAAAAAATCATTTCTCATACTAATAAAATTACAATATTTGTTAATTATGAGGGGTATAATTCAATTGATTAGATTCTAAATTTGCTTCTTAAAATTTATTAATTCGAGTCTTATAAATTTTAGAATCACTGAAAACTTACATAATCACTAACTTTATGGTCTATAAAATTAGTCAAGTCGATATATACACAAACTAGTTAGGACAGCCACATTAACAAAAAAAAAATTATCGTTTAATTATTGAAAACCTAACCAGAGTTGACATTTCCAATAAAAATAAAATTGTGCAGCAATTAAAATTAAAAAAATAAAGAAATTGATGTTGAATGAAAGTTCATGGATATATGATTTGAACACGTTAGCATTTATAATTTTATTTTTAGAACTTATAATTGTACAATATAAGAGTAAGTTTTTACTTTAGACATGTGAGGCAACAATACCATCTGTCATCTGAAAAACATATAAAATATTTTTAATCAAAACACAATATTATTTTTTAAAAATATATATATCTTTTTAGATTTTATACAGCTATCCAAAGACTCGTGCCCTTAGCCAGATGGAACCTTATACTAGAACTAAAACTAATAACTATAATTTTTAATGTTCTTCAGTTAAATCAAATCAAGTGAATTTCTATGTATGGTTGTTAAAATCAAATTAGAAATTGAATTTGATTTGTACAAAATTGATAAACACGATCAAAATAATATAAAATTATAAATTTATTATAAATTTTATAAGTTTAATGAAATTATAAATATCTTCTCAATTAACTCACCTTTCTCCCATATTAAATAAAAAAACTCTAGCCCACTCTTTTCTCTCTCTCACCACATGATACTATCATATCTTTTTTTTTTGTTTCTTTCTTTTTCTATATTTTTTTATAACCCAAGGTGTTCGGACCAATTTACGCACACCACAAATAACATCCAGATCTATCAAACCCTCTGCAAGTCTAGTAAATAAATAAGACACCGCAGAAATAACAGGCGTGCACACAAAAATACAAATCTAGAATACAGAGATAATAAATTTTCATTTCTGAACCGCTATGCCACAAGCCTGGATGCCTTCTCCTCTATGTTTATTGTATCTTGAAATAGTTACCACTAATTAATTCTAATTATTCTAATTTTTTTAATGCCACTAATAATTATTCTCGTTCTAGTTACCACTTTAATAATAAACGGTGGAAATGCTGATCACATCAATTCGGACTGCGACCCTCTCCACAAACATCAATCGCAATCGTTAAAGATCGAAGATCGATGATTATAGGAATCGAGTGGCTATCAAGCAAACGATAGAAACTTGACAGTGGTTAAAAAAATACGGACAGTGAGTGGAGTATTCTCCGAATTAGTAGTAATAGAAAAAGGTTATTTTAGTAATTGGTATTAGATAGATAATATATTAGCAATCTCTACTTCCAAAGATATAACTAATTAAATGCGGTATTAAATTCTTTTTATCATGCTTGATCCAAAAAGTAAATAAAGTTCATAAAATAACATAAGATTGCCAATATTCATCACTATATATAGAGATAATATTTTATAAATCACTTTTATGATAAGTGAATTACTTATACAACAAGCCTGTAGTCCGCGCGTGGATGGGTGGTCTGACTTTTTTATATGCACGGTTGTTATATAATATGAAATTTTTGAACGTAATTTAGGTAATTGTTTTTCTTATTTTTTTTTAATTTTAAATTTCATATGGTTGTTAATCATGGAGAGTAATAAAGTTTCTTATTTCTTATCCTTCCCTTTCTAATAGTTTTATGACAGTGTTTATTTTTATGTTTTAAAAATATTTTTAAAAACAATTTAAATTTTTTATTTTTTTTCTTTCAAATTAATTTATGTGTGTTTTTAAATTATTTTGATATATTGATGTAAAAAATAAAAA
>Ga0325401_1003329_pt1 | contig 14687 bp, 12 predicted proteins | sample PopdelMetagenome_FD_205666 | JGI IMG/M metagenome (GOLD analysis project Ga0325401, IMG submission 205666) | Populus deltoides microbial communities from Bellville, Georgia, United States - Xylem-PdKOR-R2 | ecosystem: Host-associated > Plants > Phyllosphere > Stem > Wood/Secondary xylem | place...
ACTCGGGTGGGGGCGAGGCGTTTCTCACCTTCGTGGAGCGAGAACTGCTGCCCTATGTGGATGCCCACTATCCGACACTGCCCCACCGCTTGCTGATGGGCCACTCCTTTGGAGGCCTGACGGTGCTGCATACACTAGCCACCAGGCCGCACCTGTTCAACGCCTACGTGGCGCTTGAGCCGAGCTTGTGGTGGGACGGCACAAGCCTGCTGCAACGCCTCACGACCAAGGGTTTGCCATCAGCTGCCCAAGGCAAAAAGCTATTTGTGGCCGCAGCCAACACCCTGCCCCCGGGCCAAGATACGCTTGCCCTGCCCCGCAGCACCTTGCAACTGCGCGCAAACCTAGCCTTGCGCACGTGGCTACGGCAGCAGCCGAAAGGCGCCCTGGCCTGGACGTGGCAGTATTATCCTCGGGAAAACCATTTCTCGGTTGGTTTGCCGGCGCCCATCGATGCGCTGCGCGCGGTGTTCCGCCATGCGCCCGTTCAGCTTCCCCCGTCGGCAACGGACCTAGCTTATACAGCAGAGTCCATGCAGCAACAGTACGCCGCTATGTCGCAGCAGCTGGGCTACCCGGTCGTGCCGCCGGAAGAACTCATTAATCAGATGGGCTGGTCTTGCCTGCAACAGCAGCTCTGGGCAAAAGCCGCGGCCTTTTTTCAGTTGAATATGCGTGCTTACCCGCAGAGCTATAACGCCAATAGCAGCCTAGGCGAGTATTACAAACGGCGCGGCGACCAGAAGCAGGCCCTGCGTTATTATACGCAAGCACTGCGCATCCTCGACGTACCGGAGACTCGCCAGGCCATACAGGAGCTACAAGCACAGCGTGTGCCCTAGCCAAGCGAAAATACTCTTGCTAATCAGATCCCAAGTTCAGCGGTTATCCAGTTCTCGTTACCTGTATGGTTCGTTCTACGCTTGCTTGCCTAGCTTTGGGGCTGTTGCTCAGCTGTCGGCTGTATGCCCAGGTGCCGCCAGTAGAATTTGCGGGTACGTTGTCGCTCTTTGGGTCGCCTGCTCTGGTTGTGGTTGATTTTCAGCCCCTACAGCAACCCGGCGCCAGCCTAGCCCTTCTGGCATTGCCGCAACAAGGCTTGCACGGCCTGCAACTGCAGCCCATTGCTAGCCATGACGACGACAGCCTGCGTTTTACCATCAACAGCTTGCCGGGGAGCTACGTGGCCAAACTCCACACCCTCGACTCTTTGCGCTTGCGTGGGTTCTTGCTCGTCGCGGGTCAACGGCTGGCCCTCACACTACGACCGGTGGGCGCTACACCCCGTACCCCACGCCGCGCCCAGACGCCGCTTGCGCCTTTGCCTTACCGGGAGCTTGCTCTGTCGTTTGCGGGTGGCGCACCCGGCGTGCAGCTAGAAGCTAGCCTAACAGTTCCGCCGGGCGCCGGCGTGGTGCCGGGTGTCGTGCTCGTATCTGGTTCGGGGCCGCATAACCGTGATGGGGAACAGTTTGCGCACCAGCCCTTTCGCGTGCTAGCCGATGCCCTCACCCGGCGCGGGTTTGCCGTGCTGCGCTACGACGAGCGCGGAGTGGGGAGCTCGACGGGCAATTTTGCAACGGCGACTACTGCCGATTTTGCGGCGGACGTAGCCGCGGCCGTGGCCGCCCTGCGCGCGCAGCGTCATCTGCCCGTGGGCCCCGTGTACGTGCTAGGCCATAGCCAAGGAGCACTAGAAGTGGCCCATGTAGCAGCGCAAGACCCCACCCTGGCCGGCATCGTGTTCCTCGGTGGCATTGGGCAACCCATGCTGACGGTCTACAAGGAGCGCCTGCGCGCCCAAACGGCATCCCGCTTAGCTGCTCCCGACACGGCTGGGCGGGCGGCCATCCTGGCAACGCGTCGGGTGTATGAAGCGGTGCTGGATATCATTGCGGCCTCGCCCGACAGCGCCGCTGCTATGGCCACCCTCCAGCGGCCACTCACTGCCCAGGGCATCAGTGCAGAGGATATGGCCTATTTCGCGCCTACTTACCTGGAGCATACCCTGCAAGATCTTCTACGGCAAGATCCACAGTCCAACCTGCAGAACATCAAAGTGCCCGTGCTGGCCGTGACGGGTAGCCAAGATCTGGAGACGCCCGTCAGCACGCAACTACCGGCGCTGGCCGCTGCCTTGCGGCGCGGCGGTAATCGTGCATTTACCACAGCTGTTGTTCCGAACGTCACGCACTTTTTCCAGACGGTCGCATCAACCACTCCCCAGAGCCCCTACGATAATCCCGAAACGTTCTCACCGGCGTCACTGACGCTCATCGGGAATTGGCTCACCCAGCAAGCCGCGCAAAATAGGGCGGCCTCTCGAAAGGGTAAGAAAGGGCAAAAGCGTTGAGTTACTTGACCCAGTAGCATGGCGCCATCGTGGCAGAGTTGTAGAAGCCGAAATTATTGGCTGAACAGTTCATCCCGACAGAAGACGCCTCACTCCGCAACCAACAACGTCTGCGGGGCGGCTTGCTTGATGCGGGTGAGCAGCCAATCGGCCTGGCGCTTGGTGCGGGCGTTGCAGAACGTGTAGCAGGCTTTCAGCTCTTCGTCGCGCAGACCTAGGGTGGCCTGCTGGATAACCGTCCAGCACAGCTGTATTTCCTGGGTAGGCAGCCACAGGTCATGTAGGTTGCGCAGCAAGGCTAGGCTGCGCGACCGGAGCCGAGGCTTACAACAAGCCAAGGGTTTTAACTTATCTGTTGAAAGCTAGCTTGTCGCTAGCGACTACATCAGGATGGGGCCACGGCGTGAAGACCTAGGCGGACTCAATGTCCATTTGCTGCAATAGGCCCTCCCGAAGCGTGTACAAGTGCTTCACTACGCCTTCAAAGACGACGTTGCCTTGCTTGTCCTTTACGAGCTGCTGCACCGTCACTTCTAGCCGGCCGTCGGGCAGCTCCTGGATGTGCGCGGGCTCCACGTGCGGGTCAAGCTCTTGCCACTGCCGCTGCCAGTAGTCGCGCACTTCGTCGTGGCCGGTGGCGTAGTCGCCTTCCCAGGCTCTGGCCCAGCGCACCTGGGGGTGGAGCGTGGCCAAGACCGTCGGAATATCGCGGGCGTTAAAGGCCGCGTAGGCTTGTTGGATGAGGTGTTGAGGGGTTTCCATGAGGTTGAACTGGTTGAGGTATACTCCTTAATCCTGCTGAGGCGTAATAATCACCTGCTGTTGCTTGAAAAAGAACCTAGGATTGCGTCAATCTCCGCGCTACTCGGCAACCTAGCTTTGTAAGTAGTTCAGGGTGAAAAGGTCCTGCTGCGCTGGTCGAACCGGAGGAAGGCGTAAGCCAAGAAGCTCTACCGCTTCGTTGTTCGAGAGTAGAGACACATACTTGTGTCTCCTTGCGTTGCTGATGTTGTTTAACCAGAGTGTTCACGGCCATCGTTCAATGAGGAGACGCAAGTATGCGTCTCTACAGCGGGCGAGCATCTGCAACGAAGCGGTAGGGTTGCTTGGCTTACGACTTCCTCTGGTTCGACCAGCGCGCAGCAGCACGTTCTGCTAAATTGTTTTATCAATGCTCTGCAACCTAAGCTACTTCGCTGGCTCAATGCCCCATTGCTCATTCGGCCGCGGGCCCATAGTCAGCACCAACGACCCGCCTTGCAACAGCTCCGAAGCCGGGAAATGAAAGGACTGTAACGGCTTGCCGTTGAGTGTAGCGGCTTGCACGTAAAGGTTGCGGCGAGAGGCGCCCTTGGCTTCGATGGTGAATTTCTTGCCGCGCCCAAATTGCTGACCTAGGTCTAGCTCCACTTTGGGGTAGAGTGGACTGCCGATTTCGTAGCCGGGCGTAGCGCTGGTGCCGCCGTCGGTTTGGAATAAGCCTAGGGCGGCCATCACCAGCCACGCGCTCATTTGGCCCTGGTCTTCGTCGCCGAGATAAGCGTTGCCGACGCCGTAGCCGTAATAGCGCTCCAAGATCGAGCGGCTCCACTTTTGGGTCGACCACGGCTTGCCCGCCCAGTTAAATAGGAAGGCGAAGTGCATGGATTGCTGGTTGCCCTGCACCACGGGGTAGTTCCAGTACTGGTCGTTCATCCCGTTGTAGCGCCACGGCTCACTCTCGCGGAAGCCCCATTCCAGCCGGTCGATAAAGGCCTGCTTGCCCACGCGTTTGATCAGGGCGGGCACGTCCTGGGGCACAAAAAAAGTGAGCTGCCAGGCGTTACCTTCCACGTACTCCTCGTTGGCACCCGTGCGGAACGGGTCGAAGGCTTGGGTCCACTGACCCGTGTTCAGCTTGGTGTGGCTGTAGCCGGCGCTATCCAGCGTATTCTGCCACCAGTACCCGCGGGCGTTGAATTTTTGGTGCAGGTCGGGTTGGTTGAGTGCTTTGGCTAGCTGCCCCACCGTCCAGTCATCGAAGGAATACTCCATTGAGTTGGAAAAGCGACCTAGGTCGGAGGGCACGTAGTGGTAGCGCTCGTAGGCGACTAGGTCGCGGTTGCCGGCAAAGCCCGTGAATACTTTTTGCGCCGGGGTCGTTTGCATCTTTACCGCGGCGGCCAGCACTTTTTGGGCGTCGAAGTCGCGGATGCCCATCTGGTAGGCGGCCACCATCTGCGGAATTTCGTGCTCGGCCACCATCACTGGCACGTAATTCATGCCTGCCGGGCCTTTCGCCAGCCACCCGTAGGCGTCGTACAGGGCTAGCTGCGACCGGACCCAACGGCTGCTCCACTCGGGCGTGACCAAGTTCCAGACTTGGTTTAGGTTCCAAAAGGTATTCCAAAAGGCGTCGCAGCCTAGGGCTACGTCGTCGGGTTGCGCGAGGCGGTGCACCTGGCCGTCGGTGCCGCGCCATTCCCCGTTAGTGTCGCTCCAAGTATTACGGCTGCATATCGAACGGTATAAGGCGTTGTAGAAACGTACTTTTTCCAACCGGTTGGTCGTGGTGATGCGCACGCGGTTAAACAGTGCATTCCAGGTAGCAAGCTGGTGCTGGCGAATGGCCTCGAAGCGCCAGCCAAAAGGCTGGTTTACTTCTGTTTGCAAGTTTTGGGCGGCGTTGGCAATGCTGACCAGCGAGATGCCAGACCGAACTTGCACCACGGGGTGCTGAGCGGCATCGAACTCGGCAAACAAGCCGGCGTTTTTCAGGTCTTTTGCGGCGAGGGTGGTGCCGTACTGAACCTGGTTGTTGAGCCAGCCACCTAGGCGCTTGATCGGCTGGTCAAACTCCACCACAAAGTGTAAGGTGTAGTCCTGCGAGGCGTCGTTGCTCCACACGCCCGGCGAAAATTGGTGAATGGTGCCTTCGAGGCGGGTGGCGCTTACCTGCTTCACCTGCACGTCCTTGAGCTGGTAGTCGTACTCCGATGGAATATGGAAATCGAGCAGCACGCGGGCACTGTCCCGGTCGCGCGGAAAGGTGAACCGCTCGAAGCCGCACCGGGTCGTCGCCGTCACTTCCGCCTTGATGCCGTAGTCGGCTAGCTGCACTTTATAGTAGCCAATGGGCGCTTCCTCCGTCTGCTTATCAATGCGCGAGCGGTAGCCGGACCCCGTTTGTAGCTCGTCGCCGATGGTGGTGCGCAGCTTGCCGTTGGTGGCAAAAACACCGAGCCCAGCCATGGTCCATTCGTGAATGTGGCTGAAGGTGCCCACGCTCTCGTAGGTGGGTTGGTAGCCCGCTTGCCAGCCGCTGTTCTGGTTATCGGGGCTCATTTTTACCATGCTAAAGGGCATCCATGGGCCCGGCGCAATCATCCAGCGGGAGTGGGCCGTACCCAGGCGGGTATCCACGTAGTCGGCCAGGGTTTGGGCTTTTTGCGGGGTGCGGTTAACGACGCCCTGCTGGATGATTTTGCCGTTTTCCAGAATGGCGTAGCGGCTTTGGGTAGGCTTGGTTACCGCGGGCATGGGCGCTTCAAATTCGTAGGCGCCCTGCTCGACCGTTTCGCTGAAAATTGGTTTGTTATCCAGCTGCACGCTCAGCGTCGGCGTGCCCCGCACATGCTGCACGTTGACCAGCAAGGGCTGCTGCCGCGGCCCAGTGGCGGCCAGCTCGTAGGAAGCGGGCGTTACGCTGCGTACAAATAGCTGCTGAGGCGCTTGCACCGCCGCGCCTGCCGGACCTAGCAAGCTCACTTGGTCGAAGAGAACCCAGGAGCCTTGCGTGACGGTGATAACCACGCTGTTGCCTCCTAGCTTGAGCGTGCCGGCGCGGAGAGGAATTTCGAGCGTTTTGGGCGTAGCACCAGCTAGGTTGCCGCTGATGCTGGCCGTATCTACGGGACTTTCGGTCATGGTAGGGCGGCGCTGTTGGTGAACGTCACGCCCGGCGGCACTCAACTGGATTTGTTCCTGCTGCCCATTGATGCTGATCTTAAGCAGTGGCAAAAACGTTTTAGCATAGTCCGCCAATTGAACGACGAGCTTGTAGCTGCCGCTGGCCGGGAGCTTGTTGAGGGCAAAGAGCAGGTTCACTTGGTTCGTGCGCCAGCCGGCAGTGCTCCAGGTGCCACCCCACGTATCGACCGGGCCGGGCAGCACGTACGGGAAATCCCGCCGCTCCTGCGAAGCGCCGATGAAGTAGCATTTGTCTTCGTACCCGAAGTCTTGCCCCACAAACTTGCGAAAGCCGCCCGGCGCCAACGCAAACTCTGCCCCGGACTTATCAGCCTTGCCTACTTGCCAGATCATGTTGGCCGCTTTTTGGGCGCGGGCCGAGCCAGCGCCACCAATAGACAGCCAGATTAACCAGACCAGAATCGTTGTTGGGCGTAGCATAAGCAGGGGTAGGAAGGGCTTGGAATGCGTGAAGAGCGAAGATGCGCTTAATCAGTGAGTTGCCACGGAATGCAAACGTCTATTTTCAAAAATAATCCTTGCTGCTAAACCGGCCCCGCGTATGTTCACTTAGCCTCACGGCGCTACCCGCAACCTAGGTTGTCCAAGTGAGGCTCACGGCTTCACCTCCGAGTAAGTGACTTTTGACTGACCTAGCTTCAGCTGCTTGCTCAAGTACGCGCGCACGGGAGTATCTACCCAGGTCATGATGGCGTAAGCGAGCAGCAATAGCATCAGGATGGCAATGGGAATGATGATGGCGTGGGTGCTCACTGGGGGCTTGTACTTTTCTACGTAGCTCAAATAGACCCACAAAAAGGGGTAGTGAATCATGTAGAGCGGGTAAGAAAGGGCGCCCAAAAAGGTGCACACCTTGGCCATGCGCAGCGTAAGGCGGGCACCCGCGCCCAATGCCACCAGAAATGGAAAATAGAGCAGCACGACCACCGAGTCGGTTAGCCAGTTTACTTCCTTGGAGAAGGGCAGCAGGAAGGCCACCGCCAGCAACGAGCCAATAGTGAGAAACCCTAGGCGCGAGGGGATAATCCACCGGGTCCGGTACACCACAATGCCGATCAAAAACGAATAGCTCATCCGAATGGCACCCCCGCCAAACGAGTCGCCGCCAAAACCAACCCCTAGGAAGGTGGCCGCGCGCGCCTCGTAGCACAGCGCCCCGGCGGCCAGCAACGTGCACACCGCCAGCACCGACGGCCGCAGGCGCACCAGCACGAGGGCGTACACCACGTTGGCCACGTATTCCCAGAATAAAGACCACGTGGGCGGATTCAGGTGAAAAAGATTGAAGTACCGCTCCGGCACGAGCGGATACGGAATCATCAGGCAGGAAGTCAGAAATAGTAGCCAACTCTTGTCGGCGTAGGTGGCGTAGAGGTTGCTGAAAGGGTCGAAGCGGAAGGCCAGTATTCCGAGCACGGAGCCCACAATCACGAGTGGGTGCAAACGGAGCAAGCGGCGTTGCAGAAACGTCAGCACGCCAATTTCTGCCAACCGCGCGTCGTAAGCGCAGGCAATGACAAGCCCCGACAAGCAGAAAAAGAAGTCGACGGCTAGGTAAGCGTGGGCAATGAAGTTGTCGGCGTAATCGGGCGTGGCAAACTCCATGAAGTGGAAAATGACAACGGCCACCGCCGCAATGCCCCGCAGGCCATCCAAAATACCAAAGTAGGGTGTCGTTTCCGGAGCCGGAGCGGCGGAGTTTGTTTCAGTCATAGCGGTAGTGGGTGGGAGCTAGGGGCAAGGGCTAGGCGCGCAACATAGCGCTTAAAAAGCAAGCGAAGCGTACAATTTTCGTCCAGTGGCTTCTTCGGCGCCGGGCAAGCAAGGGCACTTAGTGCACGCGGTCAAGCAGTTTCCAGATGGCCAGGAACTGCGCTAGGTTGCGGGAGTCTTTCGAGAGTTCGGTATTCGTCACGAAGATCTTACCCACCTGCGTGACCGGGTCGAAGAACAGAAAGCTCGTCAGGCCCGAGTCGCCGCCCGTGTGCCCCACGGTTCCGTTGCGCCGATAAGCCCAGAATAAGCCTTGGTTTGGCTCCGTCGGATCGAGGTGCAACGGCAAGCGGCCGGCGGTGAACTGCGGCCGCAGCAGACTGTCGCGCAAGCTAGCCGAAAGCGGGACTCCGGGACTGAGTGGGTTAAGAATGCTGTGCAGGTAACGCGCTAAGCTGTGGGTGCTGGTAAACAAGCCCCCGTCGGGGTACGTGATGGTGTAGTAGGGGGAAACCACCCGCCCCCGCGCGTCATAGAGCGTGGCGAGCCGGGCGGAGTCTACCTCGGTGGCGCTCCACCCCGAGTCGGTCAGGCCCAGCGGCTGCAAGATGTGCTGGCGGGTAAAGTCGGCGTACGATTGGCCGGTGGCGCGCTCCAGGGCCAGGGCGGCCAGCGCCGCGCTTTCGTTGCTGTAGGCGTAGTAGGTGCCGGGAGCGTGGGGCACGAAGTGGCGCCGCCTGTACCATTTCCCCGCGGAACTCAAGGTGCGGCGCAGGTACTCCTCGTTGCTGAGCGTTGCGGTGGTGCCCTTGGCGTAGGCGTGGCGGTTGTAAAAGCCCTGGGCATCGGTAAGCCCGGCCGTCATCGTGGCTAAGTGCCGCAGCGTGATGGGCTGGCCGGGAAAGTAGGGGTGGTGGACGGCGAAAGGCAGCAACTCGTTCACCGGCTGGTCAAGTTGTAAGCGGCCCGCAGCGGCCGCCTGAAGCAACGCCACTCCAATGAGCGTTTTGCTTACCGAGCCCACGCATTGCACGGTAGCGGGCGTGTAAGGGGTTTTACGAAGTTTGTTAGCGTACCCAAAGCCGTGCTCATACACGGTGCCATCGGCCCGCACAACGGCCACTGCAAAGCCGGGCAAGTCAGACGCTTGCCAGTGCTGCTGCAAGGCCGCGGTAAGGCCAAGGGTGTCGGGTGGGGCGGTGGGCAGCGTCTGCGCCGGCGAAGCTAGGGGCACTAGCAACAAGGGAAGTAAACAGGAGCAACGTTTCATTGCCGACAAGATAGCAGCCGCGGAGCGCACGTGCCGGAAAAGCACGGCGCCTCCTTGCTTCTGTTCGGTGCAACCTAGCCTCCTAGCAAGCTAGGTTGCCGCCACACCAGCCAAGGAAAGGAAACGGCTTTGCCGGAACACTCCGTATTGTCAGTGTCCTAGCTGCAGGCGCTGTTCGCCGGTTATAGATTCTGGATGTAGGGGGCTAGGTCGCGGGCCGCGGAGTCCTCGCTGTTAGCTAGGTGCTCGACGATGGCGGCGCGCTCGGCAGCCGAGCGGCTTTGACTGAGCTTCTTCTGCCCCTGCAAGTCCGTTACTTCTACTTCAAATGTCACAATGGCACGTTGCAAGCCGGCTTTGTATTTCTCTGGCAGCGTATCCCACTGCGCTTGGTAGCTCGGCTCGTAGGTGGCGATGAGCTGCTGCAAGGCCTGCTCCGTATCGGTGGCGCCCTCCAGCACGCGCACGCGCCCGTAGGCGTGAATCGCGATGTAGTCCCAGGTTGGTACGCTTTCTTGCTTTTCGTAAAGGGTGGGCGAAATATAGGCGTGCGGCTCCGTGAAGATGACCAGCACTTGCTGATCTGCCCACGTGCGCCACTGCGGGTTGGCGCGGGCTAGGTGAGCGGCCAGCCGGATGCGCGACCCATCGCTCGTGACGCTGAAGGGCAAGTGGGTGGCCACCGGCACGTTATGGTCGGAGCTGACCAGAGTTGCGAAGCTGTAGCGCTGCATAAAGGCCAGGGATTCGGCCTGGTCGGTCAAGCGATACTCAGCGGGAATATACATAAGCACAAGGCCTTATAAGATGAATGCGGGGCGAAGCTAGGGCGTGGCAGACTAGGTCGTATGGTCCAGTTTAGTAAAAAGCCATCTACCAATTGCGCGGTGCCAGCCACTAGCTGCGTTTTTTCGCCTTCCCTTACTCTTGCTGCGGGAGCACGATGGCATAGGTGCTTTGCTTGCCCGTAGGCGTGAATTCAAGGAGAGTTCCTACGCCGACAAAATGCACTTTGCAGGGCTCAGGCTCCGCCGAAAGGCTGGTAATAAAAGCGCTACCCGAATAGTTGTCGCCGCTGTCGGCATCAAACCACACCGAGCAGATTGCCTTTTTTGTTCGAATCTCCTGCAATTCGGCCCACTTATCGGGTACAATAATATCCGACAGATCAAAGCTATAGTGTTCAGGAAAAAGAGGCGGCCGTTCGAGTCGCAGGCTGCAAGAAGTTTCTTGGCAGAGCGGATTTTCTGCGTAAACGATGGTGACTAAGCCGGGGAGGAGTCGGTGTAAGCTCATGGTACTAAGCTAAGAATTTTTATGGTCAGTTTTGCATGCGAGCGGGAGTTAGGCGGTTGGTTTAGGCAGCGTTTGTTAGGGCCATTTAGTCGCGTCGCGTTGCCGCTGCTTTCTAGAAAGAGTACCAACGCAGGCGGTAGGGCGGGGTCGCTTCCCTGCCAACTGCTCTTCGTGGCAGGCCCTACCCCAAGGAGCCTGGTTTAGCGCGATAAGGCGTGCTAAAACCCCTACTTCAATAAGTGGAGTTTTCTAGTTAAACATTAGCTAGTTAGACGCAATGGCTCTTGGCAACATTGCTATAGCGGACTACATTTCCCTGCTTTACATTGCATATCTTTGATACACAGTATCATCGTTTCAGGCTTAGGAGGGTAACGCAAGAGCTTGACTGAAAATATTCTACATCGGTTGATATGGTGCTTGGCACCTTTTATTCTACTGAGTGCCTGTGACGGGCCAACAAAACCCCGTACGTATCGCATTGGATTCTCGCAGTGCAGCACGGCCGGCACTTGGCGGCAGGCCGTAACGGCGGGCATGGAGCGCGAGCTAAGCTTCCATCCCGAGTTGCAGTTGCAAGTGACAGACGCGCACGACAATAGCCAGCTGCAGCAAAAGCAAATTCGGGACCTAGCGCGACTTTACCTAGGCTAGGAGCTGACCACCCGCCTGCACCCCTGCTGGCAGTTCTCCCTGGACCGTCTCTGGTTTACACCAGCTCGCTACGAGGAGCAAGAACGGCTGCCCATCTACCGGGTGCGCACGCTAGTTGGCGCCGTACCCCCATTGAGTTCACACCTGAGTGTGGTGCTCAATACCGAGCCCTTCGTGTACCGCGCTGATGCCTGGCTGCAAGAGGTCCGCTCCCAAGCCGGCTTGCAGTTCGCCTCTAGGTCGGGTATCACGGCGCAGGCGCTGTACTGGAACTGGTGGGCTGGCTACGAGCCGCGGCGCGTGCGCTGGCAGCATACGGTGCTGCTCACGGCCACCATGCGCCTTACTAAACTGCCACCGCACCAACACCGCTAATAGTTCATCTACTACTTAGGTAATATGATTGCAAGTGACAATATATCAGATAAATAACGAGTGTGTCTACCTTTTATAATGAACCCCGAAAGCTGATTTTCAATCTGCTGTGTCGCGGGGGAATAGGCTAGGATCGCCTCCGACTTTCTTGCGAATGCCCTGCGGATTGACGTCGGCAAAGCGCAACGTCCAACGCGTGGTCACTGAGGGCGCCATCCCGTCTAAGTAGAGCAGCAAAGGCAATAGGCTTTCTACAGGTGCTTCGTAGCTAATCCATGTTGCTTCTTGCTTTATTAGCCCGTTCGGCAATAGCTAGGCTGGTTTATGAAACCAAGGGCTAGATGTCTGAATCAGCGCATTTACCACGCTAATACTACTGTGTTGAACTGGGCACATATACCCGAAACGTAGAGCCCACGCCCGGTGTACTCTGCACCTCGACCCGGCCCCCTAGGTTCTCCGCAATTTTCTTGACCGTGTACAGCCCTAGGCCCGAGCCTTCCACATGATGGTGCAAGCGGTGAAACAGGGCAAACAAAGAAGCCTGCTGGCGCGCATCCAGGCCCAGCCCGTTGTCTTCTACGCTCAGGCACCAGTGCCCGTCTTGGTTGTCGCAGCGCAGGCGCACGTGCGGCGCCCGGTCGGGGTGGCGGTACTTGAGGGCGTTGCTGAGCAAATTATAGAGTACCGAGCGCAGGCTCTTGGCGGGCACTGCCACCACGGGACAAGCGGCGGCATCTACCTCTAGCTGGCCACCCGTTTGCTGCAGGGCGGGCAGCAGGTCCTGGCGCACATCCTCCACTATGGCGATGAGCTCCACAGCAGGCGCGGTTGGTTCCGGTGCCTGGTGCAGTTGTAGTACCTCACTAAGCTGCCCTAGCGTCCGCCGAAAGCGCTCCACTGCCTCCTGCATCAGTTGCAGCAGCATGCCAGCGGACACGGGCGGGTCTGGCAGTTCCTCGCGCAGCGCTTGCAGAAGTCCCTCTAGATTATTGATGGGCGATTTCAGGTCGTGCGAGGCCATGTACACGAAGCTGTCTAGGTCGGCATTCACGCGCGTGAGCTGCTGGTTGAGCACTTGCACCTGCTGGCGCGCCAAGACCTGCTCGCTCACCTCGAAGGCGAATACGTACACACCTTCTACCTGCTGGTGCGCGTTGAAACGCGCCTGCAAGGTTTGGTTGAAGTAGCCTGTTTCGGGGGGCCATCGGCCCGCCGAACGATAGGGAGTGGTACCTCCTGGTCTTGGTGGGTCTGGCCCGTGCGGTACACCTGCTGCAGTTGCTCCCAAACCGGACTGGCCTGCAACTCGGGCACTGCCTCTAGCAGGGGCTTGCCTAGTAGCGTGCGGCCCACGAACAGCTGCTGGTAGCCGGGGTTGACGAGCTCATACACGAAGTTGGGGCCCTGCAGCAGGCAGATGGCGGCGGGGGCCTGCTGCACCAAGTGGCTCAGCCGCTGCCGCTCCCGTTCGGCATCAAGCAGGGCCATATGCTCGCGGCCTTGCGCCTGCGCCAGGGCACGCCTTGCTTGTACTTCCTCAGTCGCATTGACCGAGTTGTGAATGATGTAGCTGAGCTTTCCCTGCGCATCGAACACGGGTATGTTGCGCGGTAGCCAGTAGCGTTCCGCGAAGTAACCCGGCCGCTCGGGGTCGAGCACATCGTAGTGTTGCAGGGCCATTTGATGAGGCTGGCCCGTGGCGATGACGTACTCCAACGAGGCCCGCAAGTTGCGCACGGCATGCGCCTGGGGCGCGGCGGGGTTATCGGGAAAAGCGTCGAATAAGTAGCGACCTACTAGCTCGTCGCGCGTTTTGAGCGTATCGACTAGGTACGCGTTGCTAGCCGTGAGAATGATCAGCTTAGGCGAGACAACGAGGTAGGAATCGGGTACTGTTTCCAGCGCGCGTAGTGATTCGACAAGAGAGGGGGTAGGCTGCATACAGTAAGTTAACGTAGCCTGCGAAAAAGAAGCGAACCGAAAGCAGCTCCTGCGGCTTGGGCTAGTGGTTGGAAGCTGGCAGACCAAGGCCGGCGCTGGCATGAGCTTGCCGAGGCGATAAGTGGCAGGATACGCGAGCGTACGAATGGAAGGGGCGGCCAACCTAGCACCATAGGAAGTGTAGCTTTTCGCGGCCAGTATGATTTCCTGAGGTGCACTATCCTCGGAGCTTACTCTTGTGATGTACGTTCATATAGTTAATGCTACCATTTCGGACTGGATACTGCCAGACGTGGCGCTGACGAGTTTTATTCTGTATTCGGACCATCATGCGGAGCCGCATGGCCTTAGCCGTGTGCCTAGCCGATGTTATCGAGAACGTGCGCTAGGACCTGTTGCCGCAGCTCACGGCGGCGCAGACCCAACTAAAGGTAGCCGTCGACGCGTGCTAGCTGCGGGTGCTTCCTGGGAAGAAGCTGCGTCGTCTGCTTTATAACCTATTCTTCTGCAAGCATTTACCGAATATGTAGCAGCTGCGCTTCGGTAGGGGCTTCGCGTAAATTACTCACCAACTAAAGCTAGGTGGGTTGATTAAGCTGTAGTCTCGAATCTTTGATTAAATTTGTAGTCACGACTACAAATTTAATCTTTTCACTTATGACTACCCAACTCGGATTCGTTTCGCTCCAAGTCAGCAACCTGGACGCCTCCCGTCAATTCTACACCGAGGTGCTGGGCTTCGAGCCTCTTGCCACCGAACAGCCCGATGCTTGCGTATTTGCTACGCAGTCGGGAGCCGTGTTTGCTATTCGTAAGCCGATGGTGGACTTGCAGGCTGTTGACCGACTAGGCTGGGGGGTAGGCTTGTGGTTCAATGTGACGCACCTAGATGAGTTTCTGCACCGCATCCACGGTCAGGCCACCCTGGTGCGGGGCATTCAGGCTACCCCGTTTGGCAACACGGCGGTGATAGCCGACCCAGACGGGTACACGCTTACCCTGCTAGAAGTGCCAGCACAATGAGTGTACCGCGCTACTGGGTGGTGGTCGCCGCGCGCGACCACGCCCTTTCCGGGGTGCAGCAGGGCATTGTGCAGGCCAACCACGGCAAGG
>Ga0325401_1003332_pt1 | contig 14685 bp, 10 predicted proteins | sample PopdelMetagenome_FD_205666 | JGI IMG/M metagenome (GOLD analysis project Ga0325401, IMG submission 205666) | Populus deltoides microbial communities from Bellville, Georgia, United States - Xylem-PdKOR-R2 | ecosystem: Host-associated > Plants > Phyllosphere > Stem > Wood/Secondary xylem | place...
TGATATTGAAAAATAAATATTCTAAACAAAATATATATATATATATATATATATATATATATATATATATATATAGCAATTAAAAGTTTGAGGATCAAATTTGATATAATCAGCAAATTATATGACATTTTAAAATTTTTCACAACTTCCGGAAAGTTTTTTCCGCCCAAATTTTCCAGGAAAATACCTTCCTGAAAACCAAGCCAAATTTTTCTTTGACTGGAAAGTATTTTCCGTTAACCAACTTTATTAAAAACAAATAAACATAAAAAAAATTAAAAAATAATTTTTTAAAAAATAAATTTCAAGAAAGATAGCGTCGTAATCATCACCGAATTTACCTGTATATCAGTTCGAGGGCTATCTCTCCAAAACCAAAAAGAAAGAATTAAAAAAGAAAGAATTTCACTCCAGCAATGAAAAAAAGGGCCCATCATTTTCGTGATGAGGGTTTCTACAAGAAACATAAGGCCTCCGCCTGGACCATTGGTCTTTCCTTGGTCGGGCTAGCAGTACTAACTTCTCTACGTTAATTGTCGTTTCCCAGATGCTCAAAACTATTCTGTATCTGTAGTTCAGTGATGGAAACCCATATTCAAATTTTCATGGCTACAAGCTGTTGTGTAACTTGAACTCTAAACATCCTCCCAAGTAATGAATTAAACATAATAATTAACGAGATAGTATTTTTCTCACGTTGTTCTCATCGCATTTACTGGAAAATAAACATGAAAAGCACGAAATCCCATTCCCTTAATTTAGTAATTTGTTTTAGTATGTGTTTGATAATGTGATATAATTAAAATGTTTTTTATATTTTTAATATTGATTTATTAAAATCATAAAAAATATTAATTTAACACTATTTCAAGGAAAAAATAGTTTGGATAATAAAAAATATACCAAATTGCAAACTAAACTTGATAAAATCCCCACACACTCTACAAGGATATCATGAAAGAGTAATATAAAGAATCTACATGAAATTAACATATTTATTTATAATAAAATAGGCTGAGTGAATAGATATCCGAAATTACCTTAAATATAATAGAGTGAGTAAGTAAATAAAAATGTAAGGCATATTTCAATAACTAAACAAAATAACAATAGCAATTGCTCTACAATTCAATCAAGTTTATGTTCATATAATTTTTAAAATTTATTTATCAAACAAATATGTAATTGTAAGCAGATAACAATAGAATTATTAACAACAGGCTTTTAAATATAAAAAAAATCACAATAAACTTGTAATTTCAATAAGGCTGTAATTATAAACTTGAAGTTTATATTGTAATTTAGTAGATTTATAATTAATTTTCATTACCAAAAAAACTAAATAATAATAATAATAAAATATTCTCTCGAGTCAAGTCAAGAAAAACTCTATAATTAATTTGAAGTTCTTTCATTTGAGATTGATACAAAAAAACCCGAAACATGTTTTTTTTTTTTTTTTTAATTTTTTTTTTAGTTTTCTATGTTTAATCCGACATAAAAGATCAGGAAGCACCATCATATAACTGCACGGGGTTGTGGCAAAAAGGAATTCAACAAATGCACGATGAAATGTACCATTTTAACTTTCATGATCATGCCAGAAAGAAATCATCAATCAATCTTTAATTCAATCTATTCATCATCTACCGCAGATTTTGAGAATCCTTTTGTCTACCTAGCGAGGTAGTTTCCTAGAAATTGCAAGCCCCATTTAAGAGTAAATTTTTCGTGGTCGAGAGGGAAAAGGTGAAACTTGACTCCGTTGTACCAGTACCGAATCAAACATCAATGATAATTTTGAAGGCTGGTGAGTTTCCTTGTGAGGTACTTGCAATACAGAAAATATGCACAGCCTTTTTCCAGATAATTTTGTCATGTATATGTATGCTTGTATGATAGAGAAAATCTAACCCAAAATCGACCTTGATATCTCTTCTTAACAATAGAATTAATCTTAAATTATTATTCATAAAAGATTATTCATAATACAACTGATTAAAGCTTCATTTCCATGACAATATCAGCATTAATGCTTAACGATATAGTAAGAACATGAAATTAAGGACAACACAGATAGATGCCTACATTTCATTTGCAGAAAGTTCTTCCATCCATTGCTTTGATCCGTCCATAAACCCTGGACTCAATCTGAACATGAGAATACAAAATTCCATCTGATTTATAGCGCCATCTCCATCCAAATCACCTTCCATTAACATGCACACAAGCTCATCATCCCTCATCTCTTGCAGCCCTAGTAGCACAATATTTCTCTTCAAGCTCTCGAACGTGATTAGCCCCTTATCACTATCCATTAGCAAACGAAACCCATTACACAGCTCCACCATAAATCCTTGTGTTCCCAGTCCCTCCAACATGGAAGGGAAGTAGTCCTGAAATTCAACTGCATGACCTATTGATGCCATTGATGGTTAAAAAGATGTACAAAAAAAAAAAAAAAACTGGAATGTATTGATAGCTAAATATTATATATAAAAGCCAACGTGTGAAAGAAATCGAATGCCAAAACAAATGGCGAAAGCTTGAGAGAGTTATGTGACTAATGGGATGGTGGATGAATCAGTGAGGAGGGTGGGGTTATATAAGAGAAGGAAGGAGATAAAGACAGAAAGGGAGAGGTCTTCGTGGAAAGAGTGAGCCTTAGAGTAAATAACTAGGGAACAAATAAAATAGCAGCGAAACTTTTATGGTTAGCAGCGAGCTTCTTGCTTCGTTTTTTTTCAAAGCTTATGTGAAAACTCTACTTCCTGGAAGCTGCAAGGATCACAGGATCTTCCTGAAGGTTCTTAAAAGTGAAGTGTGTTTGATAGAGAACTATAGCTTGTTTGCAACTTACACATGGTGAGACAAACGTGAGAGCAGGAAAATTAATAAAAGTAGAAGCTTTTGTAATTGTGCCAAAACCATACAGTAATTGACGATTGCATCACCTATAAATACAAGTACTCGGATTGACTATCAAAGCACTTGATATCAACTCGGACTAACATATCCGCATGCATGTACGATGCTTTTAATTTGGCACCAAAATTTATAACAACGCCGAAATTCCAAATTTATAGACCAATATTTGTTAACTATGCAAGCATCAATATCTCAAGAGAGTTCCCACTAGCGACACATGTATCTAGCTAGTCATCAAGATTAGCTAGTGGGACACGCTCCAATTTCCAAAACGTGGAGCTCTGGCATTAGTGAGATCTGTTGGATCGCTTTAATGGCTGATTATCGTCTTTGTGCTACGCATATTTCAACTCACTTCAGTACATACATACACATACAATTCAGTGTCCCTCAGTACTGTCCGGTGCGTGTACGTTTAAGATGGTGAAATGAAAGGGAAATGGGCACTATGCAGGTTTTTCAAGTGCTGATTAATGAGATGAAACAGACAGGGAGAATCCGTACAAAAATATTTATCTTTGATATAAAACTTGTAGTTGCAAATGGAGGAGGTTGATGGCGATGCAACATGGAAAATTTTCATTGAAATTTGTGGCATCGCTCCAACTGAAAGGAAATTTCACTGAAGTTTCCTTCCTCACTCTTTGTACGCATGTTAGAATGTGCCCTCTTATCAACTCCAGCTTATAATGGTTAGAATATTGAATAATAAGGATCAGAAGAGAGAAACTAGCAAGTACTCCTCTTAAGTCTTAAGTGAATCAATTGATTAATGCTCCCTAGCTACTTTGAGTGCCAATGATGTTTCTAACACAGCACTAGTGATAGAAGAAAGGGACGCATGCTTCCTGCACGATCTTTAGCTTTAATTTTCAGAGAAAATCTTGAAACCGCGTACGGTCTATAAGTTAGTCGCATAATTTTCAGAGAAGGGTTAATACTGAAAAAATAATGGTGTTTCTTTAGCTTAGTGATGATATATAAAATTAAGAAATAATACAGCTAGAAGCAGTGCATGGTTTCATGTCTTACAAACATATCTATTAGGGGAAAAAAACAACTCCCTCTGATGATTTCTTCACTTCTGTGGAGCTCACTTCACTTATTAGAGATTCTGAACTATATTCTTATAAGATTTTTAGCCAGTTTGTTTTTTTTTTTCATTTTAAAAATGTTTTTTTTTAAAAAATTAAAATTATTTTTTTTTATTTACTTCAAATTAATTTTTTTAATATCTTCAGATTATTTTGATGTGCTAATTAATATTAAAAATTATTTTTAAAAAATAAAAATTATTATTTTAATATATTTTTAAATAAAAAATATTTTAAAAATTAACTGTTAGGATACTTCTGAATAGGCTCTTTATATTTACACACTGCTATGACATTAAATATTAAAACTCAAGTGTTGTGCATTGTATAATAACATCATCTACTTCTATAAGAGCTTGGAAGTAAATTAAGTACATGAACATGTAATATCTCATGCCTCTCCAATTTCATCTGTTTTTGAATTAATAATAAATAATAATATGGGAATTTATATTCAATTAACATGTATAACGTTATGCATTCTTTTATGCATGTGACTATCGACTAAAAAACCTTTTTTTTTTAAATGAAAAGACAATTCATATTAATAAAAAAGTTTATATATTGAATAGGATTTAATAATATAAGTTGATTAAAATATAACCCTTATCATCAAATAAAAAATATAATAAAATCAAATTAGTGTCAATTTGAATTTAGTCAAGCAAGCAGGATAGACCGTTCATTTATGATAAGACACAACCTTTTGGTAATGGAGTAATCAAACTGGATCTGTTGTCTCCAAGTGAAGATATCATGTCAATGATTTTGAAATCCTAAAAAAGCAGACGTTAGTGGCATATTTAATGACATGATCATACGTTATTAGAAAACTATGTTTGTAATTTATTTGTTTTTTTTTCATATTTAATGTATTATTTTTCTATTACAAAAATAACTATACATTAAGTTCGAACAAAAAATAAGGATGTTAAATTCACATTTTGTATTTCCTTTAAAGATATTAATCAATTTTCATTCATGAAAAAAATGTTTTGATGGTAAAACGAAGATATGCATGATCTATTGTGAAAGATTGTTTTCTTAATGATGTGCAAAATGAAAACAACGCCTGTGGAGTATGTTTGAGATATAAGATAACTATTTCCAAAATATCTCCAAAAAAAAAAAAAATTAAAAATACTTGATCAGAAATATCCGATACATTTCTTGAAGTATCAAATTAATTATCTCATGAGACACGAACTTAATTAAAGTGGCTATGTGAGGTTTTTGAAGCATTATTTGTGATTCATAGATGTAGAACAAAGATTTTGGAATCCCTCCTTTCTATTACACATTAGTACAAGAGAGAAATGCTTGTACACTATATATATATATATATATAACTTTAAAAATATAATTTTTTTTATTAATGTGAGTGTTTGAACTAATTTGTGTATATTTTTATTAAATTTATAAGCTGTAAAATTAACGATCATATAAATTATTAGTAATTTTAAAAAGATTTAAATTCATGATTACGATATAGCAAACTAAATACATCATCATTTCAAGATTAGTTTTTCTCTTTTACTTTAAATGGTTTTCATATGAAATATACAAGTGAATAGATAAGGGCGACTCTCACATATTTATAATTTATTTACAAGGAAATCTAAAGGGCTGGGGAGATTTAGTGTGTAAAATGTACTGTGGATTTCCTTATAAAATACTGTACATTTATTGTTCACAGTTTTATTTCATCTCTTGTTTTATTTAGATCTTATAGGACTAAATTGTAGGCTAATTTATTAGGAGATGGTAAAATTAAAAAACAAGGGATCAAAGAAAAAAAAGAAAAAGAAATGAGTGGTATTTTTGGACTTTAAGGTGAAATACCCATTTTAACCTTAAAAACAATATATGAGATAATTTTCACAACAATTCATTTGTAATTGCCAAACTTAAAAGGGGGCAATTAAATCTTTTTTTTTTATAATGCACAATAAAATGATCAATATATCTTTAGATTCATTTTTTTTTTTTAAAGTTTATGTTCAGTGGTGTTTTCATCTTTTATATTTTTAAAGAATACTAAAATGACTTCCATGCCTATAAAAATGGATTTTATATAGCTTATGTTCTTGGATATTTTTGTATTCGCATTTATAATTTGTTTTTTTTATTAATACTAGATTGGTTTAGAGATAATTTTATAATTCAATACATACAAATATTATTAAAAAAGTTATGCATTAGCACGTGGGCGACCACACCTTCATTTAGGCAGTAAGTGCAGAGTCGTTCGATGACCAAATACTGTTTTTTATGGCTGAGTTTGAATTGGCTCAACATCCCCTTCTTGAGGAGAAAGTGAGTGTGGCCAATGACCATCCAGTTTAGCATTAATAACCTTTTTTTTTCACCTTAATTTCTTTCCCCTCAATTTCATGCTTGTTCCTTTAAAATTTTTAAGCAACCCGTTAATTTTTAGTTCCTTATGATTTGGTCTTTGTTTTTTTTTTACTGTTTGTTTTATTTGGAATAATTTATAAAATTAAACTTTGTTTTTAATTTCACATCTTTTATTTATTTTCATCTTTCAAATGTGGTCTCAATTCTTTTAATTTCAATATGTTTTATCTAAGATCAATTTTTTTTTTTATAATTTCTTCCTCATATTTGTTTCATATTAAACTTGATCTCCATTTTTTTTATTGCTATTTTTTCACTTGATAATTTTTTCACTTTTATTTTTTTTTTGTTTCATCCTTAACATTAAATTATTCTGGAGTTGAGTTTCTTGATTAAACCAAGGTCTGAGATTTTGACGAGATGCGAGTTTCATATATTAACCCGGGTTTAAAAGGTTCGTCCGAGTTATCTTGTTTTTTTCCCTCCTTTTCTTATGCTAATATTTTTTAGGTTCATACTTCATTATTTATTCAAATGGAGATTGAGTTCATTATCTTTATTTATTTGCTTTATATAGAATTTTTCATTAATTTAAAATATAACCCGAGTTATCTTAATTCTTTTTATTTGTCATTCTTTGTTGAATTTACTTTGATAATTTTTTAAATTGATGTTTTATTTTTTAATTTCATCATTCAATACATTAGACTAGTTTTTTTTTTTAATTTTACCATTCAACATTGGATTGTTTAATAGTTGATCTTCATAGTTTTATTTAATTCACTTTCGTTTATGACTTTTTTTTTTAATCTTTTACTAGCATGGATAATTGTTTGATTAAATAAAAAAATTATTCTAAGAAATAAAATTATGAAACACAACTGAGTATATGAAATGTATTGCAAGATAAAATATCTTAATTTATGTTATCTCTTCATCATCGGATGTCGATTAATTAATTCGATGTGCATTAAAACATTTCAATTTATGATTAAAATTTTTTTTATATAAAAAATATGCTGGAAAAATCTATATATATATATATATATTTTTAAAAATTATCTGATACACAGTAAACACAAGTAAAATATTTAGTAGTATTATAAACGTTGACAATATAATTGTGTTGTCTTATCGAATTCTTCTGGCAGCAGTCCTGGTCAAAAAGAAAAAAGAAACGAAAAGACCCTCCTGATTGCTTGTGCTTGAGGTTTATCTCTTGCAACCATAAATGTAAATAATTTCGGGTATGTTACCATTCCTATTCAGCTCATCTTCTTACTTATATAGTTTAGGTCTTAGATTAAAATTTTTATTTGGACTGTTCGATATATAATTCCAATACAAAACTTTCTTAAGTTCTTATCCCTATAATTTATCTTCTGCAATTTACTTTCTGTAAGTTTATTTTCAGCTCAATTATATTTTATCTTTATATTTAATTTATTGTTTTTTTATATGCTTTCTTTACGGCTTTATGCTTCATCTTTCATGCATTTATTTTATTTTTCGCATAATTTACTTTTCATGAAATTTACTTATTGCTTTATTTAATTGCTCTCTATGCTATGCAATTTAATCTTTTATTTTTTTCTTGCAAGTTCTATGCTCGATGTGAATTCTTCGTGCATTTTTTTTATTGCATATAATCTTTACGATCTGTTACTTGATGTAGATTTTACAGCTTAGGGCTTTAGATTGTGACTAGATGACATGCTGCGGGCTTATGACATATCTGTGCGTTGTCATAGACTTATAAAAAAAAACATAAAAAAAATTATACGAAGAAAGACTGTTGCAATTTATAATTTTTTTAGGAAAAAAATTACAAAAATAATTTTAGAAAAAAACATAAAAAAACAAAAGAATAAAAAACCATGTAGGAAAACACTGTAGCAATCTATAGTGTTTTGTGAGGAAATATACAGTTGTAATTCTCAACCAGCTCAATATAAAAAAAAATAAAATTGCAAAGGACTATTTTGAAAAAAGTCACAACAAAAAAAACCATGTGAGGAATGACTGTAGCAATCCACCGTGTTTTTTTTTAAAAAAATACAAAGCTAAATTCTCAACCAGCTTAATATTAAGAAAATAGAAGCAACAAAGATAATTTTGAAAAAAATCATATAAAAAACAAAAGAAAAAAAAGACCCATGTAGGGAAACATTATAATAATCCACAATGTTTTGTGAGGAAAGTTACAGTTGCAATTCTCAACCAGTTTAATATTAAAAAAATAAAATCGACAAAGATAATTTTAGAAAAAATTATAAAAAAAACATAAAAAACATGTGGGGAAACACTATAGCAATTCACAATATTTTAAAGAAAAAAACTACAAAGCTAAATTCTTAACCATCTCAATATTAAAAAAATAAATTTCACAAAGATAATTTTAGAAAAAAAACATGTAGAGAAACACTGTAGCAAAACAAAAATCATGTGGGGAAACACTATAGCAATCGATAATGTTTTAAAGAAAAAAACTATAAAGCTAAATTCTCAACCAGTTCAATAGTAAAAAAATAAAATCAATAAAGATAATTTTGAAAAAAAAACAAAAAAACAAAAAAAATGAAAAAAAGAAGAAGATAATTTTGAAAAAAAATAAAAAAACAAAAAAATGAAAAAAAGAAAAAGAAAAAAGCATTTTAGGAATGGGAAAAAATAAAAAAACAAAAAAAATGAAAAAAAAACATGTAAAGAAAATTAAAGTACTTTCCCCACATCATTTAGAATATTAGTTAATAAACCTTATGTTTATTGATCGATTTTTATCAACATAAACCTTTATGTTTAAATGTTGGGCAAGTATGAGGAATTGTGGAATATTGGTGATGTGCGAGGAAACCTCACATTTTTTAGGATCTATTTGAGATTGTGATAGCGGTTGCAGTTTAAAGTATTTTTTTGCTTAGAAATGTATTAAAATATATTTTTTTATTTTTTAAAAATTAATTTTAAGATCAGCATATTAAAATGATTTGAGAATATAAAAATATAATTTTTAATAAAAAAATTCAAAATTTAAAAGAACATGATTTGTACTGTGTTTTCAAATAGACTTTTAATTTTAAACGAGCCTTATCATTGGAGGGACTGAAAGGAAGGACTAAAAAATTTAGTATTTGTAACTTAAAAAATGTATATTAACCAAATAATGGGCAAATAAATTAACCATTTAAACATAAACAATTTCCCATTTCTTTTTAGATTATAAGAACAAATTAAATTGTTTGGTTAGTGTAATCCTCCAAATTCAATTCCCTGCATTGCTGCTAGAGTGCTCCAATGCAACAGGTCAACAGCTCTGGCTTTCTTGGAAAGAAAATGAAAGTTGTTCATTTTATTTAGTGAGAAAGCAAGCCAATCAGAAATTTAAGAAAGGAAAAATGACATGGGCGACTAACAATGGCAATCAAAAGAAGACTACAGTAGCTGACCAGTTCAGCACCGTTTTTTAACCAAGAAACAATAATGAAGAGCCTTCCCTTCTTAACATTCTGATTATTATTAATTTCTTTTTATATTTGCTAAAATCTTCATTTGCTGCTGATTTTATTACTCCAAAGCTACCTCTTAGAGATGGTGAGACTTTAATCTCTGCATCTCGAAGTTTTGAGCTTGGTTTCTTCTCTGTGGAAACTCAAAGAACAGGAACCTGGGAATATGGTATAAGAAGAGCCCCGAGACAGTTGCGGGGGTTGCAAACAGGAACAGCCCTATCTCTGATCTCTGTGGAGTTTTAACAATCGGAAATGATGGGAACCTTGTCCTTCTCAACCAATAAAAGAACGTTATCTGGTCTTCAAATGTGTGGGCAATCATAGCAGATCATCCTGAGGCACAGCTCTTAGATTCTGGAAACCTTGTTCTGAAGGACCAGAATAACGGCACAAGTAGGGAAAGCTACCAGTGGCAGAGTTTTGATCACCCATCAGATACACTTTTACCAGGAATGAAGCTGGGATGGGACTTAAAGAGCGGTCAAGAAAGATACCTAACATCATGGAGAACTACGAAGGACCTTCCCTGGGGATTGGACTGTTGAAAAAAAAAAAAGATTGGGTATGCTAGCTAATTTATAAGAATAAACATAAGAATAAAGCTAAAAAATAAAAAGAAGAATACGATGAATGATATTTTATTAAGAGTTTTTTGAAATGATATATCTTTCTAGCTTTTCTCTATATCTTTCTCAACTTGTGTATTATGCTTAAGATTACAAGCTTGTTTATAAACCTCAAGTCCTAAACAATTAAAGAATTAAACTATTCAAAAGAAATTATAATATAATAAGGAATTTAATATTCTAATTAAACAAGGATTCTAATAAATTAGTTTATTACAAATTCTTTTTCATCAAGGATTCCTATATTAACTAGAATTCTTCCTTTAGCTAAAATTAAAACCTTATAACCTTTAAATCTTATTAGTCTAAATTCTAGTTGATAATGAACTTCAACTGTTATTATTCTTTCATCTTTTCTTTCTCTTCACGATGTCCTGCTTTAATAGCATTGATGTTGTTCGCATTCCATCATTACCAAAAATTGATGAAGGTAGTTTCACCATTGTATTCAACATTAATTTTATTTTTCCAAACCATGTTTGTGTTTCTAAACCTTTAACCGGATTCATGACTTTTCCAAATGAGATTAACTTTTGGGCTTGCACGTCTTCAATTTCTTGTAGCTTACCTTTAGTGTTATCGATTAAAGCAAAAACTTTATTGTAATCAATTCCTTGCTTTTGATTATAACTTTTTTCTTCCAATCTCATCTTGTACCTCTCTTCTTCTCTTTTGACTTTTTTCTTTTCTTTGTAGATCAACTTAACACCTATTAGCTTCTTTTCTTTTGGTCTAGGAACCAATTTCCATGTGTTATTTTTTTCGATTAATGCAATCTCCTCATTCATAACAATTTTTATCTTTTCATTATTTATTGCTTCTTCAAACACTATAGGATCACATGTAGCAAGGTAACAATATAGTGTTACATCGTTATCAATAAGATTAGTTACCTCGTATAAGTCATTAAAGATCCTCATCTTTTTTGGTGGACTTGGTGGAATACCACTACTTGAGCTTTCACTAGAAGAAGAAGAAGAAGAAGAAGTTGAGTTCATTAGTGTTTGTGGAGGTGTGACTATAGGTTCTTGATAATCTTTATATCTTTCCTCTTCTTCATCAAGAATCGGTAAGAAATCATATTTCTCACCATCATTTACCTTTCAATCCCATGCTCCTTTTTCATTGAACTCAACATCTCTACTAATCACCATCTTTCCTTCATTAGGGTTGTAAAGCTTGTATCCTTTGGACTTTTGGTCATAGCCCATAAAGATCATCCTTTTGCTTTTGTCATCTAGCTTGGTCTTTACTTGCTCATCTACATGCACATAACCAATGCTTTCAAAAACTTTCAAGTGAGAAACACTTGGTTTTCTTCTACTCCATGCTTCTTGTGGAGTTATGCCATTCAAGCATTTAGTAGGACATCTATTTGACAAGTAGATAACACAATCTATAGCTTCAACCCAAAACTCTTTAGGCATCTTCTTCATTTTTAGCATGCTTCTTGCTATGTTGAGGATGCTTCTATTCTTTCTCTTCACCACACCATTTTGTTGTGGGGATTTGGACATTGTTAGGAGTCTCTTTATACCATGATCTTTACAAAACTCATTAAAATTATTAGAACAAAATTCACCCCTTTATTCGTCCTAAGTGATTTTATAAAATAACAACTTTTTTTTTCAACTAATGCTTTAAACTTCTTAAAACAACTAAACACATTAGACTTTTCTTCCCCAAGTCTTTCTACAATAATTATCAATAAAAGTAGAAAATATGAATTTTTACTAAACGAGCATGGTTTGATAGGACCATAAATATTGACATGTATTTCTTGTAGGGGTTGATTTGCTCTTGATGTAGACTCCTTCGAAAAACTCTTGTGAAATTGCTTGCCCATTAAACATCCTTCACATAACTGATTTGGATGTATAATGGATAGTAGAGCCTTCAACATCTTCTTTTATGCCATCATCTTCAAGCTATCAAAGTTTACATGCCCAAGTCTCATATGACAAAGCCAAGTTTCATCTTTCACATATACATTTAGGCATTTAGGCATATCCGTCTCTATGTTTAGCAAGAACATTCTATTCTTTGTCATGGCTACCTTTGCAATCATATGTCCTTTAGTGTCAAGTAATGTCAAAGTATAATCTTTCATCTTAATCTCATATCCCTTCTCTAGCAATTATCCTAAGCTTAATATGTTGCTTTTCACTGTTGGTATATAATAGATATCACCAATAAACCGATAACTTTCATCTTTCAATTTAATCAAAATCCTTCCTTTTCCTTTGATGGCAACATTTGAATGATCTGCAAAGGTGAAATTACTACTAATTGCTTCATCAAACTCTATGGACTTGTCTTTGTCTCCACACATGTGGTTACTTGCTTCATTGTCTAGGTACCATATGATCTTTTTATTTTGCATTCTCTTATTATGCACCAGTAGTCGAGTGGCTTCCTTATCTTCTTCTATAATAAGATTTGCATTCTCTTCAACCCTTTTGGTTGGATTCCAGCAATCCCTAGTATAATGACATGTCTTTTGACAATTATAGTATTTAACTTTTGATTTGTCAAACTTGTTATCAAATTTGGATCTTGGATTGCTACTGCTAATTAACCAGTCAACCGATTCCCTTTATTTGGTTGACTATTTGATCTGTTGGGGCTGCCTCAATCTCCTCTTCCTCCTTGGGAAGAACCATCATGCCTTGAAAAAAGTGATTGTGCACCCACATCCTCTTGAATCTCATTGACTCTTTCCTCATGAGCTTGTAATTTTCTCATGAGACCTTGTAATGAAAGAAAATTTATATTTTACGACTCCTCTATTGCGATCACTACATAATGGAATTTCTTTTGCAGCGAGCGTAAGATCTTCTCTACCACACGTGTTTCTTCCACCTTCTCTTCATATCTATTTATTTGATTGTATATGACCAATACTCTTGCAAAATATTATGAAATATTCTATGATTCAAGCATATGTAACTTTTCAAAGCCACCATGTTGTTTTTGTAGACGTACCTTTCTCATATTTTCAGCTCTTTGGTTTGATTCTTGCAAAATTTCCCATGCTTGCTTGGCGGTGGTTGTGTTGGCCACTATTTCAAAAGTGGCATAATTCAGACATTGATGAATGATTGTTAGTGTTAGTTGATCCTTCCTTCATGCCGTTTTCACGACCTCTCATTAGGCTGAAGTCAATGTTGCTCTATTTATAGGCTATTCAAAGCCTTTTTCAATCGTCTCCCATACATCTTGGGAACCTAGCCAAACTTTTACTCAAATACACCAAGTTTGATAGTTGTTCTTTGTCAATCTAGGACATTGAAATTGAAAGTTTGAATTGACCATGTTAAATAATCAAACTTAAGCTCTGATACCACTTGTTGGAAAAGAATGATAAGGTGTGGTAGCTAATTTATAAGAACAAAGCTAAAGAACAAGAAGAAGAATGAGATGAATAATATTTTATTAAGAGTTTTATGAAAAGATACACATTTCTAGCTCTTCTCTATATATCTCTCAACTTGTGTATTATGCTTAAGATTACAAGCTTATTTATAGGCCTCAAGTCCTAGATAACCAAAGAATTAAACTATTCAAAAGAAATTCTAATCTAATAAGAAATTTAACATTCTAATTAAACAAGAATTCTAACAAACTAGTTTATTACAAATTTTTTTTCATAAAAAATTCCTATATTAACTAGGATTCCTTATTTAATTAATTAATATTAAAACTTTTATAAACTTTAAATCTTATTAGCCTAAATCCTAGTTAATTTTGAACTTCAACATGGACTTACATACTGGGCATTCATGGTTTGCCTCAGTTACTTATTGCTAGGGCCGGGGATCTGTGAAGAAGGTCCACAACAGACCATGTATTGGACAAAATTGCTAGGGCAGTGTGGTGCTAATGCTATTTGCAGAACTAGATAAAAAAGTTACTGTGATTGTCTAAAAGGGTTTTTGTCCAATTCATCACAAGCACAATTGGATGTTCAAAATATGTTTGGATATGCCAAATGTGAGAGGAAATTGACCTTAGAGTGCCAAAGAGGAGAAGGGTTCCTAAAGCTTGGAAGAACAAAATTGCCTGATTTGATAGAGTTTCGGCTGGTTGAGAGCGTGAATTTTTACGAATGTGAAACAGAATGTTTCAAGAACTGTTCCTGTGCAGCTTACACACATTCAAATACAAGTG
>Ga0325401_1003333_pt1 | contig 14685 bp, 10 predicted proteins | sample PopdelMetagenome_FD_205666 | JGI IMG/M metagenome (GOLD analysis project Ga0325401, IMG submission 205666) | Populus deltoides microbial communities from Bellville, Georgia, United States - Xylem-PdKOR-R2 | ecosystem: Host-associated > Plants > Phyllosphere > Stem > Wood/Secondary xylem | place...
GTGTTGGAATAAAAGAATGGAGAAGAGAAACTGTGGCGATTCCTCCAATCGTTGAAAGATCTTCTGCACTGAAGCTCTCCATTGTTTACTAGTTTAGTATGATTGCGCAAATGGGTTCTCCTTTTTTACCAATCAATGATCTTACATTCACTTAACAGTAAGTTTTGATAAGTGATGAAGGTGGTGGTGGCGGAGATGGGGGAGAATGGTGAAGGTGGGATTTGCGCTGCTGGAAGATGTGGGAAGCGTAGGATCCAAGAGAAAGGAAAATAAAGGGGGTCTGATGTTTGCTTTTTACCTAAAAAAAAGACGAATGTTGTAGTAAATAATAAATAATTGTGTATAATTATCTAAAATTCTAGGCCTGTTTGGTTGGTTTTTTTAAAAAAAATTATGAAAAAATGAATTATTTTTTTATATTTAGTAGTATTATAGTAAATAAATTGAAGAATATTTTTCAATATTTAGTCATGTGAAAACTAAACTGAAAAATAATTTATTAATATTTTATTTTTTTTCAAGTTTATTAAAATAATGAATAACAAATCTTACAAATTAAAAATTTAAATAGGAATAAAATTGAAAAAACTCTAATTTCATAAATTATATCAAATAAAATAAATAATAATCAAAATAATAAAGATCAAATCTAACAAATTAAAAAATTAAAAAATAATAAAATTAAAATAATTATAATTATAATTTCATAAATTATTTCAAATAAAATAAGTAACAATTAAAAGAATGAAGATCAAATTTGATAGATAAAAAAAATTCAATTAAAAAAATGATAAAAGAAAAGCAAATAACAATCATAAAAATGAGAACCAGAGTTAATATAAAAATCAAATTAAATCAAAATTTAAGAGTTGAAATAAAAAAAAAATCAAACAAAATATATATATCAATCAAAAGTTTGAAGATCAAATTTGATATAATCAGCGAATAATATGATATTTTTAAATTTTTCATAACTTTTAAAAAGTGTTTTCCGTCAAAAATAAAAGAAAAACACTTTCCTGAAAATGAAGATAAATTTTTCTTTGATTGGAAAGTATTTTTCGCTGAACAACTTTTCTAATGATAAACAAACATAGAAAAATTTGAAAAGTAATTTTCTAAAAACTATTTTCCGGGCAAACAAACACCCCAATAGTGATGGGTAAACAAAAGAAAATTTTATTGAACTAATCAGACGAAACTACATTTGTTTATGTGCTCTGTCGAAGATCATATAAAAAATACAAAGGACAAATATTACAGCAAAAAAAAAAATTAATTTCTAGCTATTGGTTTAGTGGATAATTTAAATAATATAAAAAATAAAATACAATCACAATAAATAAATAAAATAAAATAAATAAAATAAATATAAAAGAACCAAACCTAAGTATACCTAGCTTATCAAATAATTAAAAAAAAAAACAAGAAAAAAATTGAATGATGAAAATGAAATAGATCGATTAAAAAAATAAATTTACGTTAACATTAAAAACCAATGATTCTAATCATGAACTTGAAATTAACCCAATAGAAAGCAAATCACAAAAAATAAACAAACAAAACTCACAAGAAAAACTAGCTTAAAATGGGGGGATCAGGCAAATCTCTAAAACTCACAGCCCATAAAATGTTGGATTTGGATTCAATCAAGAAACTTGATTTTTTACAAATTTAGTTTTGAATGATGAAATTGAAAAAAATATATTAATAAAGAAAAATTGTAAAAGCAAAAAAAAAAAACAACAAAAAAAATAAGGATAAATTTAATAGAAAAAATCTCAAGGAGGATGAAATTTGAAAAAATAATTAAAAAAAATGTCAGACAAAATAAATAGCAATTAAAAAAATAAAAATTAAATTTGAAAGACTATAAAATCATCGGGGGTGAGACTGAAAAAATTTAGAATTTGATAGATTATTTAAAGATTAAAAAAAATGATAAGAAGTGAAATTAAAAAATATATATAGGAAGGTAACCTAATAAAAGGCAAATCAGAATAAATATCAAAATAAAACCAAAAAAAGAATAAAATATAATAAAATATAAGCTCACATGAAGGGGGAAACAAGCATATTTGAGCTAACTACATAAATCTGGTTTAATATCTAAAACTCGCAACCAATGAAATCCTGAACCCAAGTTCAATCTAAAAGTTTAATTCTCAACCAACTTAAATTTGAATGATAAAATTGGTGAAAAAAATATTAATAAGAAAACTCACAAAAACAAAAAAAAATCAACATAAAGAATAAGGATAAAATTTGATAGAAAAAAACCTGAGAAAGATGAAATTTGAAAAAAAAATTAAAAATAATCACAAACAAAATAAACTGCATTTTAAAAAATTAGGATCAAGTTTGAAAGATTATAAAATCATAAAGGGTGAAATTGAAAAATATTTTTAATTTGATAGATTATTTATAGATTAAAAACATAGTAGGGTCGAATTCAAAAACATTGTAGGGGTCAATAAAGGGAAAACCACAAAAAATATATATATAAAAAGAAAACATTAGCTTGAAAAAAGAGAAAAAAAAATATACAAACCCGAGCGAACCTCTTAAACTTGATCTAATTTCTAAAACTTAAGTTTTAAAAATGATCACAAACAAAATAAACAGCATTTTAAAAAATAAGGATCAAGTTTGAAAGATTATAAAATCATAGGGGCTGAATTTGAAAATAATTGGTAATTTGATAGATTATTTATATATTAAAAATGGTGGGGGTGAGATTGAATAAAAAAATTATAATGTTATAGCTTATTTTAAATTAAAAACAATAGCAATTAAAATGATAAGGACCAAATATGAAGGAAAAATAAATTGAAGGGTTTGATTTAAACTTTTCCAGGGGCTAGCGCAAAAATCAAGGAAGATAGATATAAGAAGGAAAAAAAAGAAATGGTTGTCGAAGCCAAACCAAAGGTGCTTCTAGTACATGCATTGTGTCATTGTGTAGAGAACATCAGGATTTTCCAAATATCTCCCTATAAAGCAGTGTTTGGTAGCTGGATAACTTCACATGCGTCGTCTAAATAGCACGAAGATCGTCTACACTCTGGCATGTGTGCACATGCAAGTAGGGTTTTTTCAAATAATATTTAATACATGAAAATTAAAATAATATTCCGAGTAAATTTACAATAAAACTAATGTAAAATGACCAAGAAACCTTTACGAGAGAGTTATGTTATTTTTGTCTCCAATAGCATAAAAATAATTACATTATTTTGAGAGAGAAAAAAGAGAGCATAAAAACCCTTCTTCTAAGTGAAAGACATTATAATTTTTTTATTATAAAAGTAAAATAGTAATTTAACTATGTAAAAAAATAAAATGACAAAACTAATCTTATATAATATGTTAAAGATATGTTATAGTGAGAAGTCAACATTGCATTCAATGTCTTATTCAATGGTTTTTGTTTTCGAGTCATGTTCCATATAATTTCACAAGGAGATTTAGTTTTTTTTTTGCTAATATATAATTTAGAATCTGAATTTATACCCATTTTTTATATTAAAAAAAATAGCTTGAAAACGTGTATGAGTTTTTTTTTTTATTTCAATCTATTTTTTAGGTATTCTTCCAGGATGCATTTTTTTTGTTTTTTTGCACAAAACATTTTATAGAAAAGAGATTACTTTTCAGATCTCCTATTGTTTGTTGAACACAAAAATTAGTCTTGCTGATCACCCTGAAATTTAGCTCTATTTAAAAGATATATATTACATTTCTAGTAACATATACACTGAAGCAGTCTTGTTTTTACATCATTCGGAGTTTTGTTTTTTTTTTTTTTTCTAAAAATAGCTTTTTTGTTTTTTAACCTTATTTTTTTGCGCTTACAAGTTACAGGGGCCAAAGTCATGGAACAAAAACAGCTACCCTGTTATAGCCAGAATCAGCCCATAACACCATAACATGTCTGCTCTCAACTTACCCAGATGATCTGCTAGGGAACGTAAGAAGAATGAAACCGTTCAGTTTTTTTTTCCCCTCAATTTCTCTCATTCCAACCTTGTTGGAGCGTGTTTGCTTGAAGGTGCTTTTTGGTTTAAAAAAAATGAAAAACATCTTCTATCGCTCCAAGCATCAAAGAAATTGAACGAGTGACACAGCATCTACTCATTGCAGGAACAATAACCTCAGCTTCTGAGATATAAGAAGCCACAAACATTCAACAAAAGGAATAAAAAAGAACACACAAAGGAAATAAAGTACACGACGAGATTAACTTAAACATCTAGTACATATAAAATGGCTATCAAAGAAGCATACAGATTCAAGATAAATAGTTCTTGCTAACAATAACACAGTGCTCTCGATTGAAACCCAGTTCCAAAAATACAAAAAAAGGTATAAAACTAACAAGACATGCTACTGCCTGGAAACCGAATCAGTGATCACCAGGCACGCTCTTAATGATATCGGAATCACCTGGAAAAATACACAAGAAATTGCCACTGTCAGTAGAAATAACAGGATAATAGGATATGTCTCTGAATATCAAAGTAAAGGCCAATTCTATATACCTGCATCAATAATACTGAGGCAGCACACTCTGAAATATTTACCACAAGCAGTGCCCAAGTCGACATTGTCTGATACAGTATTAAACTCACATGATGAGGAAAAGGATCCACAGAGCAAAAGGCGAATTTTAATGAAAATAACCAAACATGACAAAACTTGATGGCACGAACTGTTTTGAATTCAAGAAATACCATTTGCAGGTGTTACAAAAGTAGAACAGACCAATTATGACTGAGCAACTATACTTTCAGAAAAGGGATTGGAGGAACACACAATAAATGAAAGGCGCCGATTAATTCCTACTCTAATAGTTATGGCATTATTCAGCAGACTAACCTACCAATTTCAAATACATATATTGCATGACTTTCAGATGAGCTATGATATTAGAATAAGCAGCAAGGTATCAATTAGAGTCCTGCACTACGCTTCAGACTCATTAACTTAAACCATGATTTCAAACAACAAAAAAAAGCACTGAAGTGAACATCAAGCTACAGAATTCCAAATATTAGCAATGGCAATCCCAAAAGACAAACGTTAGATTATAGAATGAGGCTGAAAAAAATATAATTCCAGATTTCCAAGTAAACATCAGCCCTGGATACAAAAGGCAAGCTCTAAAGCTAATGCTAACTTGACATTAACAAGAAAGATGATAGAGCATTAAGACAGGAAACTCACTTCCGTTGTAGTGGTGAACTCCAACCTTCGCCAACATAGCATAATACTCAATCTCAGATTTTCTCAGAGGAGGGCAATTGTTGGAGATGATTATAAGCTTCCCTGCAGACACGAACAAACACCTTAACAAATCTCCAAGATATGAAAACAAACAGACAGTGCAAAAATCAAACCAACCACAACGCTACACCCATATTAACCATCCGAAAACAAAAGCTCGTAACTTTCTCCGCCAGATCAAGATAACATAACTAATCAATCAGAACCCATTTTAGAAAAGCGAGACACTAACCCCGTTAACCAAGTGAGACACTGACCCCATTTATCAGATCAACAACAAAACAATCCAAATCACAAAAAGAGAGTAGCATGTAAAAGAAACGGAAAATGGGTGCTTACCCTTTGAGTTTCTGAGAGATTTAAGCACGGTCTTGTACCCTAGAGTGTATTTTCCACTCTTCATCACAAGAGCTAGTCTGTTGTTGATAGACTCATGAGTCTTCTTCTGCAAAAATAAGATACAGACCGATCAAAAAAGATGAAAAAAAAAAACCCGAAATATTTAAGGTTTTCTATGTAAGAAAGTGGAAAACATGAGAGGATGATGTGTAGATGAAGATTTACAGTTTTCTTGGCGGCCACCATGGTTGTTATGTGAGATAGTTCGGCGGAGAAAATAGGGCTTACCACAGCGAGGAACCGTGGAATAATGTGTACTTATATAAAGAGGAGGCTAGGGCTTTTGTGGAATTGGATCTGTTTGGATGTGGGGTATTTTACACACGGTTTGGGATACTTAAACCCGGTTTTGTTTGTTGACCTTAAAATGTTTCGTCAATGAAGGTCCCTATAGTTTAGTGATTAACTCACCTAGAACCTCGTAGTTCAAAGAGAATCAATTAAGTCCTTCGTATATGATTTTTGTATTGGATAATTTGCTTCTGTTTGGAATTGTTGTGCTTTTAAAACAACTAAAAAAATTGGTTATAATTTAGACCTTATAATTTAGCAAAATCAATTAAGATTTATTTTTTTTCAATTTATTTTGATTTTTTATTTTAAAAAATAGAAAAGATGAAAAAAGTAGATAGGATGGGAACTTGCATAAAAACTCAAAAACCAAATGCAAAAAAAGTATGCTTTTTTATTATTAGAATAATATTTGAGCTTCTATAAAATATTTTATAGGAGTGACATTGAGAAATTTTAAACTAGGAGGTTAGAAGTGAAACATTTTTAAATCTGTCTACCCTTGTTGTAACCTTGAGTTTTATGCAATTATCCAGCATATCCTTACACCAATAAAACTTGTTAAATCAACGTGCATGAGATCTTGATGGTGATTTTGAATAAAATTATGGAAGTACCCTCGAGATTTTTCATTTTGAGGACGTTTATATTGTATTTATACTTAAATGGATGATTAATACTTGATTGTAACAAATAAATGAAATAAATTAATAGTAATAAAACAATAACTAAGAAGTCAATAATCATTCTCGCTATTTATGTCTTTATCTCAAAAAAAAAATTGTTTAAAAAAGTATTAATTTCATGTTTTTCAACTTTTTTGATATATTCATGTTAAGAAATACTTTTATCTTGTTTTATTTATTAAGGGTATACTAATATTTTTAGTTTAGTGTGTGTGTGTGTGTGTGTGTGTGTGTGTGTGTGTGTGTGTGTATATAATCTCTTTGTATTTAGGTTAAAACATGTACTTTAAAATATACAGATTAATAAGAACTCTAGTCTCCTTATCTCTTATATTCGTATTTTTTTGTGTTAATTTAGATTGCTTTAACATAGTATAAGAGCTGGTTTTATAGAACGAGTCTTAATCACAAACACAACTTTCGTGAATCCAATTTCTGAAGTGATATTTGTTTTGTTTATACAAATTTAGTATTTTGTCTTCCTTTCAACTTCTGCAATTTGTTATTTCATTTGGTTTCTGCAATTTATTATTTGTTTAGTTTCTGCGATATCTGTTCAGTTTCTGCAATCTGGTATTTTGATTTTGGCTGCTTTTGCATTCTGGTTTTCTTTATTTGTTGATTATGGCTACTGAAAGAGATGATTCGCTTCAGTCTGTGAGTGTGAGGTTGGATGAAAAGAATTATTTGTACTAGAGTTATGTAATGAGAAATTTCTTTAAAGGAAAAGGGACATGGGGATATGTTAGTGGAACTTATATGATACCTAAGAATACTGGGAAGGAGGATGTTGTTTTGATAGATACATGAGAAGCAAACAAATCAAAGATTATTACTTATATCAATAATTCTGTTAAGCATTCCATAGGTACGCAATTGGCAAAATATGAGACATCAAATGAGGTTTGCGATCATCTGCAAAGGTTATTTGGGCAATCAAATTTTGCAAAGCAGTATCAGTTAGAGAATGACATACGAGCTTTTCATCAAAAGAATATGAATATTCAGGAGTTTTATTCTGCTATGACAAATATTTGAGATCAATTGGCTCTTATAAAATCGACAGAATTAAAGGCATGCGATGCTTATATTGATAGCAGAGAGCAACAATGATTGGTATAATTTTTAACAGCACCCTGTAATGATTTTGAAGGACTTAGAGATTCAATTTTGCATCATTCTCCACAGCCTTTTGTTGACTCTATTGTCAGTGAGTTATTGATTGAAGAAATACGTCTTCAGTCTTATTCTGAAAAGAGAATTCTTTTTGCTATAAATCCTTTTGTACTAGCAATACCCTCTAAGTCATTCTCTAATCACCAGAATAAGCCTTACACAAAGGTTGTCTTCGATGAGTGCAATTTCTGTAAGCAGAAAGTTCAGTGTCCCAAGTTGAGACAATATAATCAAGTTTGGAAACCTAGTAGACAGTCACAATCTAATATTCATAGACCACCTCAAGTTTATAAACCATCATACCACAAATACTGCAACATTAGCTTCATCGGGCTCTATCATCGATCCTAGTACTTTGACTGAGCAATTTCAGAAGTTTCTCTTCTTATAGCCACAAGCAATGCTCGCTTCTTTTTTCGTAGGTCAGTTGCCTCATAGTTCCTCAAGTATGTCACATTCTGAATAGGTCTTGGATTTTGGTACTTCACATCATATGTCTTTATATTCTTTATCTTTTATCTTTGTGCCCCCTTCACCCTCCATTCTTGTTATAATTATTGATGTCACTCTTATGCCCTTAGTAAGTGTTGGTTATGTTGGCACACCTCACTTGTCTCTCCCTAATGTTTATTTTATTCTGAATCTTAGATTGAATCTTGTTTTTGTTGGTCAATTATATGATTCTAGTAATTATTTAGTCATTTTTTCCTCTTCTTTTCATTGTGTACATGATCTGTAGTATCAAAAGATGATTGGGATAAGCCTTAAAGAGAATGGACAATACATTCTGGATGAGTTAAAAGTGTTAGTTGTTGCTGCTACTACTACAAAACATGATTTGATATTTGTATCTTTCTGGGTTACGGTAAAAGTAAAAAAGGGTATCGTGTTTTAATCCAATAACTCAAAAACTTTATGTGTCCCGTCATTTTTTTTAGCATATACCTTTCTTTTCTATTCCATCCACTACTCAGAGCTTGACTAAACCTGATTTTATTTGTATAGATTCCTTTCCTGAGGACTTTGATATTTCATCATCTCAGGTTCTTAGTACCTCAAATACCCCTTCTTATGTTCGACCAATTTGTACTCATCATTCTGCATGTACTGACATTTTACTCTCCGACACACCCGAAGTTCTATTCTCATCTACTGTAAATCTCGGGTAAATTCCTGTATTTTGATTTACATTTTAAAAAAAGGACAAATAATTAAATAAAAAAATTATAGGAATTAATGGAGTGGAAATTATTATCTAATAAGGTTAATGTGGGACAATGATGAAATTGAACTAGTCAAACTTTTGGGCCAAATGGTTTTAAAACAAAACAAGAAAGTACTTAAATGAAAAGAGGGAAAGAAACTTGTAAATATATAAACAAGTTGGTCAGCCATGTTAGGGCCTGAGAGGGAGAAGAAATTGAGTGGAAAATTATCAAGGTTCATCCAAACAAATCACAAAAAAAGATAGAACTAGGGATTAATATATTCTAGGAAGGGTTTGAACAAGGAAATCTCAAAAGGAGAATAAGGAATTTTTCTTATAAAGGGGCGGCATTGAGAGGAAAATAAGGAGACGGAGGAAAGAATTTTTTGTGGTGATTTCAAGCTTCCCATTTCCTATTTATTTGGGTTAGAAGGTAACAAATCCTTTTCTCTTAGTTAAATTGATGTGATTAGTGTATTAAGATTTCATTTAGTTGTATTAGTGTATAGTTGTGATATGAGTTGTGAGGTTGATTGGGTTAATCTATGAAAGTGTGATGAACTAATGTTTAAAAAAGTGAAATAATAAAGGGTAATGTTTTAATATGTAAAATTGAAGAAATTATATTAGTAATGAATTGATATTGTTGTTTGTTAATTAAATGAGTTCTGTGATAATATTGATGATAAAGAAATTATATTAGTTATGAATTGATATTGTTGTTAGTTAATTAAATAAGTTATGTGGTAATGTTGATGATGGAGAAATTATATTAGTGATGAATTGATATTGTTGATAGATAATTAATTGGTGAAAAAATTATATTGGTGATAAATTGATATTGTTGATTGATAATTAAATGAGTTATGTGGTAATGTTGTTGATGAATTAATTAAATTAGTAATGAGTTGATATTGTTGGTTTGATAATTAATGTGGTTTTGTGGTAGTGTTATTGACAAAATAATTAAACTAATGACAATTTGATTGTGTTGATATAGAATTAAATTGATAATGAGGTGACATTATTGATGTAGTAATTTAATTGGTTACGAAATGAACCTGTAGGATTGAGTGAGGCTACAAGAACCAACCAGCAGACAAGTTCAGCTAGCAGAACGTAAACACCAGGTAGGTGTATAGCACCTTGAAATTTTTTCTTAACTTTAAATATTTAAATTATCTCATCGATCAATTAAATTTCATGCGCCATGCTGATAAACTTTCCAATGATAATTTTTTATGTGAATGAGTGACTAGTGGGCCAGTTATCTTGTTATGGAACTTGTGCCCTGTGAATGGATGACTGGTGGGCCAGTTATCATGGTATGAAACTAGTGCCCTATGAATGGGCAACTGGTTGGCCAGTTGTCCTAAGTTAGAATTGGCGCCCTATGACGTGAATAATTTCAGATTTCAGATTATTGATTTTGTGATTAGTACTTGGAAGATGAGTTGTAAATTTGAAATTTTCTTTGTGAATAACTAAGATATATAAATGTAAATTTTAAACGCTATAATTGACCATGATTATCTTTTAAGAATCATTGTGCAAGTTCATCTTAATATCGCACATCCTAATAGCTTTAGTGATTACTCTCATTATTATCAGCTCTCTTTTGGACATGTAAATCAATAATAATAATAAATACTTCCTGTACATTTAAATGTTATTTTATTGTGTATGCATGCACTTAAATAAATTAGATTAATTAAACTTGTACTCTATAGTGTAATTATTTTTTTAATTATAATTATGATATATATATATATATATAAGCACGTAGTTAATTTCATTTGTTTAATAATAATACTTAAAAGATTAAATATGGTGGAAGAAGGTACATTAAACCTATAATATATGATTATGTATATAATTGTTAAAATAATTGTTTTTCTTTATAATAGTTAACATGATTATTCTTTGAATTGATATGTTAGAGAATGTGGAATATTATTGATTAAGAAATATTGGAGTATAATAAAAACATTGAATTGTGAAAATGGTTTATTAGGGACTGGTGTTGATTTTGTCGATAACTTGTGATAGGCTAAATTAAAGAAAACCCTGCCGAAATTTTTGTAAAAAAAAAATTCATGAATTTTCAAATATATTGCTAGAAATTATGGGGTTGTTACATCTACAGTCTTTCAAGTTTCGTTTAAGATTGTGGATCCATATTTGTAAGTCCACAAATCTACTAGATTTTGCTTATTCTTGTTATTTTTCATCATTTACTTCATTTTTAGTTTATATTCATTACCTCTCTAAGCCCTCTTCCTATAAAGAGGCAATTCTTGATCCTTTTTTGCAGCAAACTATGGATGAGAAACTTTCTAATTTGCATAACAGATACTTGGGATTTGGTTCCTTTACCTTCTAATAAGAGTGTTGTTGGTTGTTGTTTGGTATATAAGATCAAAACTAATTTTGATGAGTCTATTGAGCGATATAAAGTTAGGTTGGTTATAAAATGATATTCTCAACAGTATGGTATGGATTATAAGGAGACATATGCTCATGTTGCAAAAATAACTACTATTCGTACTCTTATTGTCGTAGCTTCAGTTCATTAGTGACATATCTCTCAACTTGATGTTAAAAATATCTTATTAAATGGAGATCTTCAAGAAAAATTTTATATAACGCCTCATTCTGGTGTTTCACATGACCCTGTGTATGTTTGTAAGCTCAAGAAAATGTTATATGGTCTCAAACAAGCATATCGTGTTTTTCATTTGAGATATTTTTTGTTTTTCTGTTGTGATCTCGTCTCTTGGATATATCTCTAGTTGTCATGATTTTGCTTTTTTTATTAAGTGCATTAATGCATGTCGTATCATTTTGTCTTTAATATATTACTGACATGATTATTATTGGTGATGACATTGATGATATCTCAATTTTGAAGACATAGTTGGCTAGGCAGTTTGAAATGAAGAATTTGAGTTATCTTCGATATTTTTTGGATATTGAGGTTACCTTTGAAATGAAAAGCAAGAAACAATATATTATTTCTCAATCAAAACAGAATAGCGTGCTATAACATCTACTACTAGAGATATTATTTGGTTACATTGGTTACTTGTAGATATGAGAGTTTCTCTTTCTCACCCTACTCTTATGTATTGTGACAACCAGTGTTCTATTCAGATTGCTCATAACTTAATTTTTTTATGAGCGAATTAAGTACATTGAGATCGATTGTCATTTTACTTGTCATCATCTTAAGCACGACACCATTACTTTGCCTTTTGTTTTCTCTTCCTTGCAGATTACAGATTTCTTTACCATGTCACATTTCATTTATCGTTTTCGTTTTTGTTTTCTAACTAGCAAACTCTCGATGCTTATAGTTGTCGCATCGTGAGTTTGAGGAGAGATGTTAAGAAATATTTTTATCTTGTTTTATTTATTAAGGGCAAAATGATATTTTGAGTTTAACCTATATATAATCTCTTTGTATTTAGGTTAAAAAATATACTTTAGAATAAATAGATTAATGAGAACTCTAGCCTCATTCTCTCTTATGTTCGTATTTTTTTATGTTAATTTAGATTGTTTTAACAATTTATATAAAAAATAATAAAAATCATTTTTATTTTGATTCTAAGATGGATTGGAGAGGCTACGGGAATGGTTATGCTGTGACCATTAGGGCCTGTTTGGGAGTGTAGTTGCGGTTGTTTTTCAAAGTGTTTTTCATTTTGAAATGCATCAAAATGATGTTTTTTTTTTATTTTTTTAAATCATTTTTGAGATCAGCGCATCAAAACGATCCAAAACATAAAAAAATAAATTATTTTTTAGCAATATTTTTTTTTGAATTTTTTAGAAACACGGGTCAACGTTTCCAAATACTCTCTTAGAGTCATTCAAACTACATGCAGAAATTACATTCAATTTGCGTGGATAATAGTGACTATATTGAAAAGAGTTCTTCCGGTGGTATTTGTATGGTTTTAATCATGATACTATTGCATTGTTTTAATTTAATTACATGCACGAACACGATGCTGTTTTTATAATTTATTCATAGTTGAGTATAAAATTATTGAACCTTGGAATATAAATTCATTCCATAAGATATTGGAGTGAACTGAATAGTTGGTAGACGGAGAACTCTTGTCCTTGATGATCAAAGATCATAAAAATAAATGAAAAGTTGTTTCATTCACTCTCACCACAGTGATGATTGCAAAGAAAACAAGTGTGACAGCCGTTTGATTTTTAAATGTTAAAATAAGGTAAAGAAATAAAATAAAAAATTAATTATAATAAACATATAATTTTAGTTAATTTAAGATATCTAGTCAAACCTTGATTAATATCATGAGATTCGAATACAAAATAAAAAAACAAATAAAAAGGGTTATATAGTTTTTTTATAAAAAAAATGTTAATTTTCTAAATCTATGACTTCGGTTATTGGACATAAATCACCTAATATAGAAAAAATTTAAAATTTAATTTATGATAAATCAAATATTAAATAAAAAATTAAAAAAATAATAATTTCAATCATGTAAAAGAATTTAAAAAATAGGGATGATAATTAAAAATAAAATTATTTTTTTATTTGATTGAATGATAAAATTAAAAAAATAAATTTAATAAAATAACAAGAAAAATCAAAAGAATAAAAGTTGAAAATAATATAAAAAAATCCGACACAAACTCAATTAAAAAACTTAAATTTCAATAAATTTAATGTTGAAATATGAAATAAAAAAATCAATTCTAAAAATTTGTCCAAGTAAAAAAAATTCAAAAGACTAAGAATTAAATTTGATATGAAAAAAATAAAGAAGGGTGAAATTACAAAAATAAAAAATAAAAAAAAATTCTAAATAAGAAAATAGAAAAAAAAAACGAAGATCAAATTTAATCAATAAAAAAATTGAATAGGGTGAAATTAAAAAAAATATAATTTAATAAATTATTTTAAATAAAAAAATATTAATAAAAAAACATGATTAATTATGAAGGAAAAATAAATTGAAGGATTGATTTGAAAATTTAAAAAATTAATGCAAAAATCAAAGAGAAAAAAAAAGAAAAAGAAAAAAAAAAGCCACCGCTGCTGAATCAAACCCTCTCAGTTCATGCAAGCCACCCAGGTATGAAAGGGATGCCGTGAAAAATTAAACATAACAACAAAAGACGGTATTACTCACATGCCACCACAAAGATGTTGGGGCCTCCCACACTTGTTTGTCCCAACCATTTATTTTAAATAATATTATATGTTTATTAAAATACTAAATTACATATGATAAACTTGATTGTAAAAAAAAAAAAAAAAACCACATGATGAAAAAGCCCTAAAAAGTTATTCGTACAGTTTTTGCCTTTAAAAACACTGAAGGTAATATCTTTTTAAAAATCAAATAATGTCAAAGCTCAGCCAACTTATTTTGTTTTGCTTTTAACGGAAAATGTATACTTTTTTTATGAAAAAAACGGAAAGATATTTATAATTATAGTCATTTTTATAATGAGAAATAAATCCCATAAAAAAAACTCATTTACCTCAAATATATTTTATTTATATTTTATCTTAAAAAATAAAGACATCATTATATTATTTCAATCCATAATATAATAAATTTATAGCCATATTGTTTTCATGAAAAACGT
>Ga0325401_1003335_pt1 | contig 14683 bp, 11 predicted proteins | sample PopdelMetagenome_FD_205666 | JGI IMG/M metagenome (GOLD analysis project Ga0325401, IMG submission 205666) | Populus deltoides microbial communities from Bellville, Georgia, United States - Xylem-PdKOR-R2 | ecosystem: Host-associated > Plants > Phyllosphere > Stem > Wood/Secondary xylem | place...
CGCTCGCCCCAGCGCTTCCGCCGGTTGTATACGTCTTGGGTGGCCCGTAGGCGCTCGGCGCATCGCGCCAGCGCGGCCCGTTGCGGTTCACGAACACGATGCCGCTCAGCACCCGTCGGTCGTCGACTCGCAGCCTAACGTGGCTCTTGGGAAAGAACGGACAAAGCCCCTCGAGCTGCTCGTCCGACAGCCAAAACAAGTCGCTCATGCCAGTCTCCTCACGGAGCCTGAATCAGTTCGCGAAGCTCACATTAATGGGTCCTGACCCTAGTTCGAGCAAATGATCTACGCTGTCGATGGTGCGACAAAAGGCATAATGTCGCGACTTGGCACGATCGGCGTTTGGCGTCGCTCTACTATCAATCCCGGAGATTATTCTACCGGCACGAGTACGAGCTGATCGATCTGCCCCGACGTCCCCCCGATCGCATCCGAAGCCGGCGCGAACAATATCAGTGCCTGGACTGGGCAATTCGCAGGGACCGTCAGCGTGCCCGTAAAGGCGCCACCTGCCTGCGCTGAGTTGGGCACCGCCACGCGGCCGAGCTCGCGCCCGTCGCCGCGGCAGGTAAGCGTCCAATAAGGAAGCGCCCGTGTGTCCTGCGCGATGCCGTTGCTGTGGCCCGACAGGCGGTAGGTTCCTGCGGGCAACAGCTGAACCTGCTGGAGCACTGCCCCGCCGATGGTCGCGGGGGCGGAGAATTCAAACACACCGCTATTGCCCGTGCGTTGGATCGAAGCGGAGACGTTGCCGTCGTTGACCGGCACCCAGTCGAACAGCGACGGCGTCTCGAGCATCGCGGTGAAGTGCGGGTCGCGGGTACGGGTGCGAGCCGCACCGGGACGGATCGCGGCGTAGTAGCGCCACGCCATGTCCATGTTGCCGCCATCCAGCAGAATGCCGACGACCGATGCCTGCGCTGCGGGAGGAATGGCGACGCCGCGCGCGCGCAGCCCCGCGAACAGTGCTGCAGTGCTCTGCGGATCGTCTTTTTGACCTGCGGCAAAGCCGATGTAGCTATCAGACCATGGCGGCTTGCCCAAAAGCGTGCGGATGAGCGCAGCACGGATAGTGCCGTCGCGCGATGCCTGCGTCAGCACGGGATAGAGGATTTCGCTCAGATCGGGCTTGGTGCGCAACGCAATGTCATACCAGCGCAGCGCACCCGATACGTCGCCCCGCCCAACGGCATCCTCGATCGACCATAATTGCGTCTGAACGTTCCGACGCGAGAGCGTCTGTGCGTAGGTGAGCAGGCGTCGTGCGGCCACGGTGTCGTTCTGCGCGAGGGTGACGACGCCCAGCGTCGCAGCTGCGGAGACGACGGTGGGGTCGCGGTGTAGCGCTGCACGCGCCAGGACGCCGGCCTGCGACCGCTCGGCGGGGGTTGTCGTCGGGGTGATCAGCGATGCGGCGTGGGCGGCATTAAGGCGCCCGTCGTAGAAGACGCGCGCGTCAGCGGATTGGGGCCGCGACTTGGCGGCGACCTGTGCCACCGAAAAGGTGACGCTCTCGTATCCCAGTACGGCGAGGCCACACGCCAGCGCGATCCGGCCTGCCCATTCACGCGGCGAGTGCCGCTGGCGGCTGACGCGATGCGGCGTGCGCGACGACATGCGCGGTGTCAGCCCTGACCCTTGGCGTCGTCCTTCGCGCGTCCATAGCCGTAGCCATATTCATAGCCGTAGCCATAGGCCGTGCGACGCGCTTCGAACTTGGTCAGCACCCCGCCGAAGATACGGACGTTGGCCGCGGCGAGGCGCCCGAGCGCCGTCTTGACCTGGGTCGCGCGAATGCCGTGCGATTCCACCGCATAGATCACGCCCTCGACACGCGCCGCGATCAGCGGCGCGTCGGCGAGGCCCATGACCGGCGGGCCGTCGATCACGACGTGGTCATATTGTTCGAGCAGCCGATCGATCAACGTTCCGAGGCGTGTACCGGTCAGCAGTTCGGCCGCATTGGGTGGGATCGGACCCGCCGACATGGCGGTGAGGCCGAGATCGGGCATCTGGAAGGTGAGCGGCTCGATCGCCTCCTCGCCCGCCAGGAAGTTGCTGAGCCCGCGCTCGTGTCCGACATTGCCGAGATGGTGGACCGAGGGCGAGCGCATGTCGCCATCGACGATGATCACGCGCTTGCCCGCGCGCGCCAGCATGGTCGCGAGCGCGAGCGCGGTGATCGATTTGCCCTCGGCCGGTCGCGTCGAGGTGACCGACAAGGAGCGCGGCGCGCCGTGCTCGGTCGTGAAGCCGAGGTTGGTGCTGACCGTAAGATACGCGTCGACCAGATCCGATTTGCGGTCGAGCAGTTCGTCCCGCGGCGAGCGATCGCCGCCAACCTTGGGCACCGAGCCAAGGAGGGGCAGGCCGAGCTTGCGCTGGACCTCGTCCGGATCGCCGAACGCCTCGTCCATCTGCTCGAGCGCAAGCGCGACGATCGTGCCGAGCGCGAGACCGCCGACCAGCGATATGAGGAGATTGATGAGCAGGCGCGGGCTCGACGGCTTCTGCGGCTCGTCCGCGGTGTCGACCACCGAGATGTTGTTGACCCCGACACCGTTGGCGACGCCGATCTCCTTGTAGCGCTGGAGCAGCCCGTCGTAGAGCGCGCGGTTGGTATCCACCTCCTGCTGGTAGATGTTGTACTGGATCGAACGCCGGCGGTCGTCGAGGTAGCTCGATTTCAGCTGATTGACCTTTGCCTGGAGCGCGTCCTCGCGTGCGGCGGCCGACCGATAGGCGCCCTCGATCGATCCGCTGACGCGCGTTTCCTCGCGTCCGATAGCCCGGTCGAGCTGATCGACCTGCGACTTCAGCGCCCGTGCGGCGGGATAGCCCGGCTCGAATTGCACCATCATCTGCTGATATTGCGCGGCGAGTTCGGCGCGGCGCTGGCGCAGGTTGTTGATCGCGGCATTCTCCAGCGCCTCGCTCGATGCGCCAGCTCCGCCGGAACGGTAGCGCGCCTCGGCCTCGATCCGATCGGCGGTGGCGCGCGTCAATGCGGCGTTGAGTGCAGCGAGGTCGTCGGCAATGATCGAACGCTCGGACGTGACCAGGCCATTGCTGCCGCTGTTCTGCGCGGGCAGATTGATGATCTTCTGCTGCGACGCGTAGCCGACGAGTTGGCGCTGGCTCTCATCGAGCCGTTGTTTCTGGAGCTGTAGCTGCCGCTCGAGCAGGTTGCGGCCGTAGGAGGTGGCCTGCACCTTGCGCTCGAGATTGGTCTGGATGAAACCTTCCGCCCAGGCATTGGCGACACGGGCCGAGAACGCCGCCTGCGGGCTGGTGAAATCGATGTCGACGAGCCGCGAGAGCCGCGTCGGATTGATTGACACGTTCTGATCGAGGATCTCGCCCGCGACGCGCTGCCGCTCCGCCCGTCCCGCTGCGGTATAGCGGTTGTTCGTCAGGGTGAACGCGGGGTCGTCGCTCTTCACCCCGAACATCTCGAAGAACTTGGGATCGTCGACGAGCCGCAGCTGCGTGGCGACGCGCTCGGACAGCGCACGCGATTTCAGGAGGCCGTATTGCGTCTGATAGAATTCCTGATCGGCGAGACCGGTGTTGCGCTCGACCCCCTGGATGTTGGTCACCTGCGAGGCTTCGCGCGCGATCTCGACGGTGGCCGTCGCCGTATACTTCGGCGTCATCAGCAGGGTGACCACAAGCCCCAGCACGATGCAGGCGATCGTCACGCCGATGATGACGTATTTCCACCGCAGCGCAATGCGCAGATATTGTTGGATTAGCGGCGGCGCAGTGTTCTCGATCGGGCGCGGTACGACGACATTGGTGGCCGTATCCACGGCACCGGGCTGCAGGATCGACGTGATGACGTTCATGCTTGTCAAACCTTACTGCAGGACCGCGATCAATGGTGCCGCGAGGAGCGGCGCCAGCGACACGAGGTCGCGGAAGCGGCGTCGTGCCGGGCTGTCGCCGACCACGACGACGTCGTTGGCGTAGATCGCCGGATCGGCATAGGCGCCGCGCCGAATTGCATCAATGTTGTAGAGCCCTGCCATCTTGCGTCCGTTGACGGTGCGCAGGATCACGACGTCTTCCTGCTTGGCGAACTCGGACAAGCCCTTGGCCGATGCGATCGCACGGAGCAGCGTCATCTGGTTCGTGACCGGATACAGGCCGGGCTCCGTCACCTGTCCGTCGATCGTCACGACCTGGCTGACCGAACTCCTGATATTCACGGTCACGGCGGGATTGCGGACGTAGCGGCCGCGCAGCGAACCCTCGATCGTCTGCGCGAGTTCCTGCGCAGTGCGCCCGCGCGCATCGATCGTGCCGATCAGCGGCATGGCGATCTGTCCGCCCGCGTCGACCTGTACCTCGCGGCTGAGGTCGGGGACATTGAACACGTCGATCTGGATCGTGTCGAGCGGCCCGATCAGCGACTGACGATCGCCTGCGACCAAGTCGAGGCGCTCGGGTGCGGGCAGTCCTGTGCTGTTCGGGACGACGGTCAACTGATCGGTCGAAACCATCGGCGCCCGGTGTGCGCATCCCGCCAGAGCGGCAGACCCTAGGAGGGCGAGGCAAATCGTGCGCATACGCGAGGGGTTTACTCTGACGGATGGAAGAAGCCGAAGCTCATAGTTTGCGCTCTGTCGAGCGTAAAGGTGCTTTGCCTGCGACATCATTGCCGCTCTTGGCCGCGCCGAGCCAGATCGCCGCGATCGTCGCGATCGCCATGACGAGCGGCGTGCGCGCGGGATAGTCGACGATGCTCGCGAGCAGGATCAGCAGCAACGTCGCCGAGCCGAGTCTGGGCATCACCGCCTCGTCGCGCCACGCCGCCACGCTGCGGCATGCCCACCAGACGATCCCGGCAACGAGCAGCAGCAGCCCAGGGAGTCCGGCAGTCAAGACGACCTCGAGGAAGTCGTTGTGCGCATGGTTGAAATAGGTCGGCTTCAGAAGCGCGAACGGCTCGTGCAAGCGGAAGATCGGATTGAAACTGCCCAATCCGCTTCCGAACGGAAAATAGGTGCGGATGATTGCGATTACGGTGGGCAGTCCGCGTGAACGGATGCCGGCGTCGGTATCGTCGACGAAGAGGCGGTCGATCGATGCCGCGCGGCCGGCCGCGACGCTCGCGAGCACGAAAATCGCGATCAGCGCAACGATTCCTGCGCCGATTGCAGGCAGCGTCCAACGCGGGTATCGCCGCAAGGCCGCCTTCACTCCCCGCCGCGACATCAGGAGACCCAGCACCAGCGCGACGACGCCAAGCGCAATGCCCGCGCGCGATCCCGACGCTAGAATGGTAAGGACGAGCAACAGGACGATCCCAAGCGCGACCGGCGCACGCACGCGCGAGGTGCTGCCCGTTCCCACCCCCCACATCGGTGCGATCAGCAGACCGATCGCGAGGAGCAGCGCGAAATGGTTGCGATTGGCGATCATGCCGTCGACCGCGCCGGGTGTCCCGTTGACGAAGGGGTTGCCGATCCGCGCTCCGGTGAACTGGAGCAGGCCGAACAGCAAGGCGAGCGCGACCACCGCGAGCACCGCGACCGGAATCCAGCGTTTCTGTTCCTCGCGCACCCCGGTCGCGAGCACCAGCATCGCAAGCGGGACGACGAGCGAGGAGACTGCGTTCACCGTTGCGCCCGGTACCAGGGACCAGGGACGCCACAGGTTGTGGGGCGAGATCAGCGGATCGGTGAACGCCATGCGGCCCGGTAGCGAACGCCACACGCCGGGCGGCAGCGGGACGAGCTGCGCTACGCACAGTAGGATCGCGGCCCCTAGGATCAGCGCCGCCCCCCTCGCCTCCGCGATTCGCGGACGCGGCGCGAACAGCGCAGCGGTTATGATCGCGATCCACGCCGCGCCGCGCGATACGACCTGTCCCGACACGTCCTCGCGCGACGCGCCGCCCGCCAGCCACAAGATAACGAGCAGCACCGCCAGCAGCACGAGAGAGAGATCGGGGCTGAAGCGCGCGCCCCGCTGACGTGAAATAGCCATGCCTGCGCTCTAGGTCATCGCGCGGCGCGAGGAAACTGCCACGGCACCCGCCCCGCGGCCTCTGCCTCAGCGCGGCCCCGGGGAGGTGTCGGAGCGTACCGGCGAGATTTGTAATGTCGAGGATTGCAACGACGATCCCTCCGATGCTCCCGACATCGACATGGAGGCGGACAGCGGCGAGAGCGTCGTGTCAGTGCCGATGCGCGCATTGTCGGTTGGACGCACCGCGAAGGCTGTAGCGGGATCGTTGTTGATGTCGGGACGATAGCGCTCGATGCGAAGGCTGAGGCGCGTGTCGAGCCGGCTGTTGATGCGGTTGTTGACGCGATTGGGGTTGAGGTTCGCGGGCTCGCCCCTCGCGTCCAGCCGAGCACCATAAGCGGTCACGGTGTCGCGTACCGAGCGTGTTTGCGCGCCTGCGGAAATACCGGGCAGGAGTATCGCCGCGACCGCCGCGGGGACGACGATGCGCTGGGCGTACGGCACCGGCGAGATGCGAGATGGGGCCTGCCGCTTCATGAAATCCCCGTTATCGCCTCATCGCGAAGGTGTCACCATTCAATCGACAATCATGAACTCATCCCGACGTGTCGACGGGAATACGCGTCGATATGTTGGGTCGTTATGGAGTGGGGAGAACTATCTGCACTCGTCCATAATAGCTCCGCGCAGCGCGGTGTCGAGGCTGCAACATCGAAAGCGAGCACCGTTATGCTCCCGATGCATTGCGGAGGCCGATGCTCAACAGGTCTTCATGTCAACGTGTCGAAATTCGGAGAGAGCAGAACATCGCGGTGATCCATTTTCTACTCGAAAGCACGAACCGTGAACGCTTCCCATCATCGCCGATGTACGCGACAATCGGCAGGCAGAGGCATGGGGCCGCTCGCGGCGATGAAGGGGCGGGCGTGACCAGCTAAAAGAAAGCCCGGCACGAAAGCCGGGCGTCCTCTTCCGGGTGATCCCAGGTGTATCAAAACCAAGCGTCGCCAAACGCCGAGCTGAAGCACAACGGCTCCCTGATACGCCCCCTACTGCCCGCCGCAAGGATGCGCGTTTCGCGCCACGCAGTTTCTTTGTCTCGCATCTCGGCCCTCAAGAGGGAAGAAAGATGACGGCGTTTATCTTGGGAGAAGCGGCGGTGCTGGCGCTACGCGGCGTGCCCACGCGCGGGCAGGGCGGCAACGGCACAGGATCCGCGCGCCGTCCGCATCGCACCGGTGCGCCGCGACAGCATCGAGGCGGGGACGTTCGAGAACCTGTTCTTCGCCGCGCCGGCGAAGGGCGAGACCGACCGGCTGCTCCGCCTCGCGCGCGCCGCGCTCGACGCCGGCCGCCGTGTGCGCCGCGCCGCGCGGGGGGGAGGAACGCGAGCTGACCCCAGCCGAACGCGCGCTCGCCGGGATCAGCGCAGGCGCGGTGCGGGTCTATGAGGAGATCTGCACGCTCGCCCGGTTCAATCGCGGCCGCGTATATCCCAGCTACGACCGGCTCGCGGAGAAGACCGCGCTCGGCCGCGCGACGATCGCGCGCGCTCTCGATGCGCTGGAGGAGGCGGGCTTCCTGGTGCGCCAGCGCCGCTTCCGCCGCGTGGAAGGGGAGAGCGCGGGCCCGCGCTGGGAACAGACGTCGAATGCTTATCGCCCGACCCTGCCCGCGCGCATCATGGCGCTGCTGCCGCGATGGCTGCGTGCGGCACCGCTTCCGTGGACGTCATCCAGCGGCAGCCCGACGAGGGCGACGAGATGGCCCGCCTGCGCGGTCAAATGTCCTGTCGCGAACTCGCCGAGGCGACGCTGTCGGGGCCGCTCGCCCAGGCGCTCGCGCGGCTCGGCGGTGCGATCGACGCGCGGGACAACGATGCCGCACGTGAGTCTCACAAAGATCCTGAACCCCGTCCTCAGTTAATCAAGTTAGGGAATGAAGAGTCGATCCTGCGGACCGACACGCATGATTGACCAAAGATGCATGGCGACACGAGTCACAACCAAACCATATAACGAAACATCGGAGCACCGGCTTTGTCGGCGCCATGCTCCCTAGGAGGAGCAAGCGGGTTCCGAAGCGTATCAGAACCGACGTGCCTTCATGTCGACCTGTCGGCACCGTTGTGTATCGACACCATCACACACTGCAGGTAGAACGACGGTCATGCCGGCCACTTCTGTTCCTGTTGCCCGCGTCGTCGCCGTCATCAGCCAGAAGGGCGGGGCCGGGAAGACGACGCTCGCGCTCCATCTCGCGGTCGCCGCGCACGAGGCGGGACGCGTGGCGCTGATCGTCGTACCGATCCGTAGGCGACGGCGAGCCAATGGGCTGTCTGGCGCCAAGACGCCCCGCCCCAGGTGATCGATTTTCCTCCGCCGCGGCTTGCCGACAAGGTAGCCGCGGCGCGCGAGCAGGGCGCCGATTTCATCGTTATCGACACGCCGCCCCATGCCGAGCGCGCCGCGGTCGAGGCGGCGAATCTGGTGCTGATCCCGTGCCGGCCGTCCGCCTTCGATCTCGCCGCGATCCAGACGAGTGCCAAGCTCTCCGAACTGCTGCGCAAACCCGCCTTTGTCGTCTTCACCGCTGGCCCGCCCAACGCTCCGCGCGTCTACGAGGAAGCGGGCGAGGTGGTCGTCGGCTACGGCACGCCGCCCGTGCCCGTGGTCCTGGCTGACCGTGCCGCTTATCGCCACGCCACAGCGGGCGGCGCCAGCGTCATGGAAACCGAACCCGCCGGTAAGGCCGCAGCCGACGTCCGCGAGCGCCACGCGTGGACGTGTCGACAACTAAGACTAAAGACGCCACGACAGGTGAAGGTCCGATCATGAGTCGCAAACCCAATTCCACCAACCTGCGCACCCATGCGCCGGTCCCGACCGCTCCGGAGCAGAAGACGGAAGCGGCCCCGGCACCAGTTCGCGCGCAGAGCCGCGAAGGCAGAAAGCAGATCGCCGGCTTCTTCACTCCCGAGATGAGCTTCGCCATGCACATGCTCGCGCGACGCCAGGGCAGGAGCCTCCAGGCGCTGATGGCGGAGGCGTTTGACGACGTTCTTAGGAAGCACGGCGAGAGCCCGATCGGCGAGTGAATATCTCTACCCGTCGTACGGTCGGGTCAGTCCGGAAGGGCATTGCCTCGATCCTCGTCCGGTCTATTCGAGCCGTGAACGGCAGATTGCCGTCACTTGCGATGACGCTCGCGAACACGACAAGGGCGCAGCTCGTGGGGCATGGACCATATCGGAACGGACGTTATGACTGATGCCGACGCGACGCGTCGTGGGCTTTTTCGCCTGCTTTCCGCCATCCCGGCGTTTTCCCTTACATCGTCTAGCCGTGCGGTGTCGCGGAGCGGCTCGGCCGACTTTGGGCAGGAGCCTGCTGGCGAGATGCCTGACGGATCGGGACCGATCCTTCAGGCGGGCAAGGGTGCAGTCACCCGTACCATACAAGACAAATTGCGCGACGCCGTCACGGTAAAGGATTTCGGCGCGATCGGCGACGGAGTGGCGGACGATACGCGGGCCATCCAGGCGGCAATGGACGCACACGATCGCGTGCGCATCCCCAGTGGCAATTACAAGGTTTCCACGCTTCGCTTCAAGCGCAACAACCAGATCATTGAGGGCGATGGCTGGGGCAATACGGTCCTGGTATCGACGGCGAGCGGCGCGGGCACGAGCGTGATCGCCAACGGCAAGCCGGCGGTCACGCTATTGGGCTGCGAAATGCGCGACCTCCACGTGTCGGCGACGAAGCTGGCACAGGGTACTGTCGTCGATTGGGCACACATGCAGCACGGAGCGCTTCAACGCCTGTTTGTTGCGGGAGGTGGCGAGAACTGCATCGGTATCGCGCTGGGGGCAACGTGGGCCGTTACGGAGTGCACCTACAATACGATCACCGGTTGCTATGTCGGCGGCGTGAAGTTCGGGTTCCATTCGTCGGACGGCGCGAACAACAACGTTTTCGTCAACTGCCGGGTCCAACCAGCGTTCGCGGGTGGCTACGGGTTTCTTTTCGCCCCGATCAATTCAGCGGCGAGCGTCTCCGCCGTCACCATGCTCGGCTGTTCAATTGAATTTCCCGGCAACGTCGCAGGCGGCGTCTATGTCGGCGAACGTGTCGTGGGGCTTAACATCATAGGGTGCCGCTTCGAGCAATTGTCGTCGGCGATCGTGATAAAACTAGGCGCGATCAACACGACACTGGTCGGCAATTATTACGATGGCAACATCAACGCGGTCACCAATAATTCCTCTACGACGGTTCGCGCCGAACAGGGCGGGCTGCGTGCCGCCGATTTCTTCGAGCGATTGATCGTCTTCAGTGGGACGACGGGCGCAGCCGCCAAAGCGCAGGGAGCGACATCCAGGCGTAACGGTGTCGGCGACTATTCGATCGAGTTCACCACGCCGATGGCCAACGCCTTCCCCGTCGTGTCGGTCTCCTTCACGAGAGCGGCGCGTTACCGGCTGTCGGCCGTGACGGCGAAACACGTCCGCGTCCTATTGTTCGATCAAGCGGGTGCCGCGATCGATGGCGACTATGTCGCTGTCTCGGCGAAGGAGATGGTGTAGCTCCGGAAGAAGACCGGGCATTCTGTACCGAACGACGCGACCGCTCCGATGAGTGGGTTATTCCATCGAGCCGCAAACAGGACGGAAGCGACCGAGTGTTGACACTGGTCGGTCCTACTCTAGGCGTTTCAATCGTCTTCCCGTGACCGCCGTCCCGTTTTCGAGAGGTTTTTTTCGTGCCCGATCGTCTCTTTCTGTCGGCCCCGCACATGGGAGGCATGGAGCGCAAACTCGTCCAAGACGTGTTCGAATCTAACTGGATCGCACCAACCGGGCCAATGGTGACAGCGTTCGAGCAGGATTTGGCGACGCTGACGGGGATCGCCCATGTTGCCGCCTTGTCGAGTGGTACCGCAGCCTTGCATCTTGCCCTGCGGCTGACCGGGGTCGGGCCTGGCGACGAGGTCTGGGGGGCGACGATGACCTTTATCGGGGGAGTGGCTCCCATCCTGTACGCCGGCGCGACGCCAGTGTTCTGCGACGTCGACCCGAACGACTTCCTGATCGATCTGGATCTCCTGGAAACGGCGCTGAAGCGCGCGCGCGAACAGGGCAGGGTGCCCAAGGCGGTCATCACCACCGATCTCTACGGGCACGTCGTCGACGGCAACCGTGTCGCCCGGTTGCGCGACGAGTTCGGCTTCGTCTGGATCAGCGATGCGGCCGAGGCGGTGGGTGCGTATCGTGACGGACGGCACGCGGGCAGGGGTGCCGATTTCGCAATCCTGTCGTTCAACGGCAACAAGATTATCACCACCTCAGGTGGAGGGGCATTGGCGAGCGATGACGAAGCGGCGATCGAGCAGGCACGGTTTCTGTCGACGCAGGCCCGCGATCCGGCTCCCCATTACGAGCATACTACCTTCGGGTACAATTACCGGCTCAGCAACGTCTGTGCGGCCATCGGTGTGGGGCAGTTGACGGTGCTTCCCGAGCGCGCGCAGCAGCGTCGCTGCGTCCACGACCTGTATCGCGAAGCACTGGGCGGCACCCCCGGGCTGAAGTTCAGCCCGGAAGCTGCGGGGATGCAGGCCAATCGCTGGCTGACGACGATGATGATCGATCCGGACGCCACGGGCTTCGATCGCGAGGCGGCACGATTGGCGCTGGAGGCCGAGAACATCGAGAGCCGACCATTGTGGAAGCCCATGCATCTGCAGCCCGTGTTCGCCGACGCTCCGTGTTGGGGCGGACAGGTCGCGGCAGCAGCGTTCGGGCGAGGGCTTTGCCTGCCCTCGGGATCGGCGATGACCCGTCACGACGTTGATCGCGTGGTGGCGGTGCTGCGCCGGCTCGGTGCCTGACGTCGATGGTGAAGCGTTTCGTGGATATCGTCGGCGCCGGAGCGGGCCTGATCCTGCTTTCGCCCGTGATCGTCGTGTGCGCCGTTGCGGTCGCGCGAAGCATGGGGCGGCCGATACTATTTCGACAGCAGCGTCCGGGCTGGGGCGGCCGGCCGTTCGGCATGATCAAGTTCCGCACGATGTCGGATGCACGCGACGGCAATGGTGGTCTGTTGCCGGACGGGGAACGGCTGACTCGTGTCGGGCGCTTCCTGCGGTCGACGAGCCTCGACGAGCTGCCCGAGCTTTGGAACGTGCTGGTGGGCGACATGAGCTTGGTCGGGCCGCGCCCGCTGCTGATGCGCTATCTCGAACGCTATACACCCGAACAGCTCCGCCGGCACGACGTGAAGCCAGGGATTACCGGCTGGGCCCAGATTAACGGTCGCAATGCGATCTCCTGGGACGACAAGTTCGCTCTGGACGTATGGTATGTCGACAACCGGTCGTTTCTACTCGACATGCGGATCCTCTATTCCACCGTCGCCCAGGTGATAGCCCGCAGAAACATCAATTCGACAGAAGCCGCCACGATGCCGGAGTTCCTGGGTACCGCCGACAAATTCTAGCTCGCTTCTTGATCGGACTGCATCGTACCCGAAGGTAGCGAGGTATCCGGTACTCCGGGTGGCCTCTCGCAGGTGATTCTCCAGCTTGGCTGAACGCTTACTCGATCGCACTCAGCAGAATGCGCTCGGCGCCCCGACGTGATGTAGCTCCTGCGTCTGGCTCTCAAGGATTGATCTGCATCACGCAGAGATGCGGTTTGCATCTAACTGACATTGTATCCAAAAATTGTTTACGTTCGGAGCGCTATCGATCGTGAGACTGATACGTCCCTACCCAGGCGCGTAAAAACAGCAAAGTCTGGTTAATGATCAAGGGTAAGACATGGATAGGTATATAGCTGACGGACAATCCGTTAAGGCCGTGATAGAAAGCGCCCAAAGCGGGGACGTCATATACCTGCCCAACGCCCCAATCGAAATCCTTGAGACGATCGAAGTCCCGAGCGGGATTCAAATCATAGGGCAGAAAAGTACCATCGTATCTGCTTCCTCTTTAAATCTAAGCTCAATATTCAACGTAAATGACGAAAGCGACATTGTTATATCCAATATCGCATTCGAAATTCATGGAGCAATTTCAGTAGTTATAGGATTGAACTCATCAAGTATAAAAATTTTATCATTAGTTATTGGAGGTGACATTTACAATGCAGAATCTATTGATGGAAGTCCAGGGGTTATAAATTTTGCAAACTCAAGATATATAAGTGCAGAGAAAAATATAGTTTATAATACTTACGGTGGTATATACGCGCTAGATTGCGCAAATATACAAATAAAAAATAATGGACTAAGTGATGTTAACTACGGGCAGTTTGTTGTTAGCGGCGAAGAGATAGAAATATCGAGAAACAGTGTTTTTAAGGCGGGGACCGGAAGCAGAGAGGGATCAGTATCTTACCAAGGTGACTGCGTCACGGTTTTGGGTGTGGACGGCCTAGTAGTAAGCCATAATTCATTTGAAACTGGATATTGTTATCTTATTTCCTTCAGTGAAGGATATAGTGATAATGTAGAAATTACTGACAACCGTTTCTACAATGGTATAACTCACGCTATATATTCGTACGAAAATACGACCATGCACCGCATGACGGTGGCGGGTAATGATTTTATAAACAATTCCGGTTCTGCCCTCGCATTGGCTGGGAGTGTAGATAATATTATCGTCGAGCATAATCGATTTGTTAACGATGGAATTATGCTCACGGAAAAAACCGCTGTGTCGACGATCAATAACAATGAGGGCCTTGTGGTTGAGGGTGTTCCTGCGACGCTTTCATACGAGGAGATATTACGCGGAAGCTATTTGTTCGGGGTTGTTGCTGGGGACGTCGCCTCCGGAGCATCCGATTCCGTTTGGGAGAGAGAAGGGCAAGAACCCACGGGGAGCGACGCACCGGCAATCACGATAACCGCAGTTGCGGGGTCTCTCGTAAAGCTGGGGGATTATCTTTCAGTGCACACCGGTATATCCACCGTTCAAATCGTGGATGCGGATCCGAACTCTAAAAGCTCATTGATCATGGTCGGTGGGGAAGCAAAGGAGGGGCTATCGACCCTGACCGATGATGAATTCGATCAAGCCGTTATTCGCATTGGTAGCGACTCGAATAGTGAAACATTCTTCATCCGAACGTTAATAGGATACGAATGGTCTGTCTGGAGTAAGATATCGGTTCTTACTCAAAACAAGGATGTGACAAGAGACAACGTATATTTTGTAAATATGCCAAACGACATCATCAACGAGGTTGATGGTGGTGGAGTGGACACGGCTTACAGCGAAGCCCTTTGGTATATTCTGCCCGACAATGTGGAGAACCTAGTCCTGAAGGCGGGTGCCAAGTTTGGTTTCGGAAATCAGCTTGAGAATGAAATCCGGGGGGATGCGGGAAACAACGTGCTATCCGGCGACGCGGGAAACGATCTGCTGCATGGCGGTGCCGGGAACGACGCCATCACGGGCGGTACCGGTGCCGACCGCCTGCACGGCGATGACGGCAACGACGACTTGGAGGGCGGCGCCGGGAATGACGAACTCTTCGGCGGCAGTGGCGCCGATCGTCTCGAGGGGGGTGCGGGCGCCGACCTGATGGATGGCGGAGAAGGTGACGACGTCTATGTCGCGGACGCCCTCGACCGCATCGTCGAAGCAGCAGGACACGGGAACGACCGCCTCTTCGTGGGCACCGACTACGTCCTGG
>Ga0325401_1003337_pt1 | contig 14677 bp, 12 predicted proteins | sample PopdelMetagenome_FD_205666 | JGI IMG/M metagenome (GOLD analysis project Ga0325401, IMG submission 205666) | Populus deltoides microbial communities from Bellville, Georgia, United States - Xylem-PdKOR-R2 | ecosystem: Host-associated > Plants > Phyllosphere > Stem > Wood/Secondary xylem | place...
AATTTGATCTTCTCATAAATTATTTTTAAAATAGAAAAAAGTTTTAACCCTTTAATCATTTACAAGATAAGTAAGAGGTTACTCTATATTTTAAATAACATATATTACTCTAGAAAATGTGGAGTTAGTCGACAAAAGAGTAAAATTTCAAGAATATTATTTTTCAAACAAATTATTCTACTAAATTTTTTTTTAAAAATATATAATTTAATTGATCAGATTTTTAATTTGTTTTTTAAAATTTATCAATTTAAATATCATAAATCTCAAAATTACTAGAAATTTACCTAATCATTAATATCAAAATCTCAATAAATTCAAGTAATAAACATGTAAACCAGTAAAAATACCTTAAACAAAAAAAAAATTCAGTAATAAAAGGATCCAAATCCCAAAATCGAAGTGGTAAATTCCATGCAGGTGTGTTAGGGACAATCCGAAGGACACACATTAGGCCCAAAAAGCTGCAAAGCCAGCAAGGGATGCCTAAAATGAAACAAACAAGCAAAGGTTGCATTGCCTACTTACACTTGTCTCTTAGCTCCTTTTAGAAAATTTAGCACATAATTTAGAGAGAGAAATGAAATCTGACTGAGAGAGAAAGAAAATGAGAGTGAGTGAGTGAGAGAGATCCTGAGAGTAGGTGTAGGAATGAAAAGAGGAGAGTGGAGCGAGAATTTGGGCATAAGAAAAATCGAGAGAAAAATGTATCTGATATTCTTAAATAGGGCTTTAGATTTTGCATGGTTTGAATTCTTCTACCACTTAATTTTTCTTTAAGTAATCTGCTTCTCCGACAATAAGATATGAGAAAAATCAGAAACCTCCTCAGATTCTCTCTCTCTACACTTCCAAAGTCCCTACTTTGTTTCTCTCTCTCTCTCTAATTTTCTAGCTTGAAGGCTGGCTAGGTTGAAGGGTTTTTGCTCTCTCTCTCAATCATACCGATCTTGACACCATACCTTGCGAGATTTTGGTAATCTTTTTCTGTTTGTTTCCTTTCTTTCTTGAAACTGGGTCCTTAAAGTTGTGTAGATTTTGCTGTTGTAATCGTCAGATTTTGATTTCATATTATGGTTTCTTCCAACTCAAGATTTGGACATGTTGTCTTTTTCTCTCTCTAAATCTTTGTATCTGGCTTCTTTAACTTCTTCTGAAACTCTTTCCTTTATAACAAGACTAGCCGAGGAAGAACAATACATATAGTGGTGCGGTATTATTAGTACTAGCAGCTGCAGCAAAATCAAGATTTATTGTGTGTGGCTGTCTAAATCCTTGCATGTTGATGACAAGAAAGTTCCAAGAAGAGCAGAAACAGGAACAATGGTATATATACTGACACTAGCATGGAAAGTGAGGGTGATGTCTTCTTCTTCTTCTTCTTCTTTATGAGGGTTTCCTTTGAATTCTTGAAAACTTTCTTTTATGGAAGATAATTATAACAATGGCTCAAGAAGAACAAACCAAGAAATGTAACACTAGTAGTAATGGTAATGGTGATGGTGGTATTAGAAGTGGCCACATTAGTAGATCTTCTAGGAAGCACAAGCAAAAGAAAGTGCCACAAAGAGGGCTTGGTGTTGCACAGCTAGAGAAGATAAGACTAGAAGAGCAACAAAAGAACGATGTCTCTGTAAATCTGCCTTCTCCAGCTCCTATATCACAAATTAAGCCTTCCAATCTCTCTATGCCAATTCCAAATGTTTATGAATCTCGTTCTACTTCAACCCCATTTCTTCCTGATCTCTCATCTCCAAATTCAATGTTTAGGCCCCAGAATATAGAACTAATCAACTCAAACAGTACTATTCCATCGGAAAATTCGGTGGGGTGGCAATCAGCTGCTGTTCAAGGGCAAACAAATATGCCTAAGATGTGGAATTCTAGTGATTACAATCTTGAAAAGGAAAATTGTGGGGTTGATCCTGCACTTGCTTTTCGGTCTAATTTGAATTTACCTTATGAATCCAACCCCATTTGGCCTCTTCCTAGTTTGATGCAAAGAGCACAGCAACATGGACACCATTCTTCTTCTTCTTCTTCATGCTCAATGGTAAGATATATAGTTCCTTCTAAATACGTGTGTGGTTTCTTAATTTCCTTCTTAAATTTAATGTGATCTTTTTTGTGTAAATCCTAAATAATCTTGCTTTGCATTATATATTTCGTGGAAATTGTGTAGGTAAATGCCTCGTCAGGAAGTTCATCATCATCTTTGCAAAATCCTCAGATGGAGCCCCCTTCAAACCAAAGCTATTATGACAACTATATACCTGTTTGGATAGAGGAAGAGAAGGTGATTTAACTCTTCTCTTAATCAGTGAGTTAATGAATGCAATAGTACACTTTAACTCATTATATTTTTTTCTTTAGTTTTTAGCATAATCAATTAAGATTTCTCTTTAACAATAATGCTTAATACAATTCAAAGGGGGGGAAAAAGGAACACGCCAATTTGTAAATGTCCTGATGGGAAATTTTTATTGGTTTTGAATTGAATGAAAATAATGGGAAGCATTTCTTGCTGTTTGTGAATTTGTTTCACATCTAAGTATAGATGGTTGGCAAGAAGAGACCGCATCCCTTTTCGCTAGGCTATCCACCAGGTTCTTCTTTCCACTGCTACAAGTGTCCCACAAATACCTCATTTGGCAATGGAGGCTTGTATAATTTCAGTTTCAGCAGCCGAAATTGCAGGTATTTTTCTTATTCTTCATGGCATACTTGGATATTCTACTTTACAAGTGTTTTTATTGTATACCACTGTGTCCATTTTAGAGAAGACTCCTCGTGTTCTACTTGTATCTTGGAGCCCACTTCAAAGAAAATCATCAAAGAAAATGAGGCATGCAATGCAGATTTCCTCACTCCAGCCCCTCCTCCTGCTACAACTTTGACATCTACAGACTTCAAGCTCAAGCGTTCAGCTTATCTGGACTTCCATAACTTTGAATCCTTTGATTTCGATTCACTGCCGTATCAAGTGAGATTGCTTAAACAGCAAACCATTTCACTCGTTTTATTTTTTGTATTAAGAAATATTATCCACTTACTTTTCTTTTTCTCTCATGAATTTGTTGAAGGGTAACGTGGAAGATCGAATAATCCAGCAGCCAGGAGTAATTGTACCAAATCAACAGCACACCTACTATTGCTTCCTGCCCCCAGCAATAATGCAAATTGGCGATCCAACAAAGTCTAGTAATGATTACACTGGTGATGAAGTAGGGGAAAATATTGATTTGAATTTGAAGTTATGAACACCTATATAAAGTAGCTTACTTTTTCTTCGTTTTCTTCTCTCTTTTGCTCATCTCATGTGCTATCTGAGGAAGGCCAGCTGTTTCTCTCCATGAGACTATATGTAGTAGGCAGTCCTTGACTCCCTTTTCCCATTAATAACTTTTGAAGAAGAGTGAATATGTATAAATATGGATTTGTAGCTAAGAGTTTGAAAGTGGCCCCTAAATCTTGGCCATGTGAGGGCAAGAGAGAAGAGAGAGACTGGGGAGGTTAGGAGTTCTAGATTTGTTTTTTGATGACCAAGTGATGAATTTGGTTTAGGTTCTGGGATTTCTTTTGTGTGTGTGAGAGAGAGATTAGAGAAAGCACTTGATTAAGGGTTTCTTTCAAACTCTAATTAGCTATATATATATATATATATATATATATATATATATATATATATATATATATTTGATTGAGTAAATAAGTGTTAATTTTAAATATTTAAAAATATATAAAATTATTTTATATATTATAATATTAATTCTGAAATGGAACATGGAAATAAACTGATATAAGAATGATTATTGAAATAATATTAACAAATTATTTAAACGTTATTAAAAATTGTCGAAATAAACATGAACTTTGGATCAATTTGGTACAAAAATGTCATGTAAAAACATGAAAATAAAATCGAGTATTGTACATAGAAAAACATGCTATATTTGAGTTGCTAGACTACCCTTATTTAAGAACTTAAAACAAATTAAACAAGAGGAAGAAATAAAGGAGGATGAGAGATCCAGCCGCCACCACTGGCAACCGGCCACGGCAGCTTCAATTAGAGCCGCCATGAATTAGGGGACTGCTTCTAAAAAATACCCACGGTATTTTCCCGTAGAGATGGAACACCTGTTTGGGAATATAATAAATATTATGTTTTAATTTTTTTTTATTTAAAAATACATTAAAATAATAAATTTTTTATTTTTTAAATTTATTTTTGATATTAACATTTCAATACAATTTAAAAACATAAATTTTTTTTAAAATTCTAGATAAGTCAAACACGGTGTAATATGAATTTTGAGATGGGTTTTAAAAGGATCTTAGGTGCTTTTATTTTATTTTATTTTTGTGTGAAAAATGATGCTTTTTAATTAATTTATTTTTTTCAATCGTGTATTCTAAGTTCATTTTCTGCTTAGAGCATTTCAATCTCTAGTGATGTTTTCTTAACCAACACAACTAAATTTCTACTGCTTAAATACTTGTAATTTATGTATACTAACCCTAAGTAAATATTCAATTCATTTTATTCTTCGTCATCTTTTTTCACACTTTCAATAAAATCTCCTCACAAACGTATTTTTTTTGTAATAATGTTTTCGATGATGATGTCAGGAGATGCTGCATGTCTCCCCTCACACGACAACCTCTCCTGGGAATTTTTCGTGTGGTGTCTTTTTTCCAGTTTTGTTCTGTTTAGCTGGAGCATTAACCAAATCCCTTATGATTAGTAAGGAAATTGCCAAGATATTCGTATTAGGTGAATCCTTGTTTTGCATCCATTAGAATCCCTGTCCCGTTTGTGTCTTGCTTAGCTGCTAAAAAGGGCAAAAAAACACAGCAAAAGATGAGGTTATGTAGTAGCATATTAAATCACAACGAGAGAGAAAGAGAGAGAGAGAGAGAGAGAGGAAGGGGGCAAGGGTTGTTTTCCAGGAGGGAACGGAGCTTTGAAGTCTGAAAAAGCACACAACTGTAAATAGGAAATGTCACAAGAAAATCACATGTACAATGTCTTCTGGATCAGCTCATGTGTCCAACAAAATTCATAACCACGCTTGGACAGCCAAAAAACACTCTCATAAAAGTCCATATGTTCGCTATCAAACAGGAACCATCCCACAAGATCAAACTACGAGCCTTGCTCTGATTTCAACTTGCACAAACCTATGACCAACCCAAGACATAATCAAGAACATAGACCAGTACCAGAGAGAATGGATACAGGAAGTAAGCCAGAAAAGAGGTCCAGAGAGGAAATGTGGTGCGGAAGCTGGCAAAGGCGCCCATCACGATGCACACAATACAAATAACCAGCACTTCAGCTGAGAAGTCCCAGGTCAATTCCCTGAAGTAAACAAGGGCCAAGAATACTGATAGGCAAAGGACATTATTCATAGTGACTGCCCCATATAGCTGCAGTAAGAAAAGCCATCAAGGTCAGCATTCAAAAGAACCGCAGTTTCTTCTATGATTGCATGATTATATACTGACATAAGACTGCAAGTTGCCTCCTAAGAATGTAAGCAAGGCACAGAGTTATCTCTGAAATTAAACAGAGGATAATTCTTTGTTTATTTTCAACCCCTGTAATAAAGGCAAGTCATTTCAAAGGCAACCTTTCAGAAAGCACAACTACCATCCATACTATGAGTCTCCGTAAGTGGTTCATTGAGCTTGTGCTTCTTAGGATATCCCATTTTTCACTACCATGTAAATGGTTAGTGCTGTATGGGGTGTTTTTAGACAGGATACTGCATCACATGCCCAACTGAAATGAGTTAACATTTAGAGGAGACAATGCAAGGAACCATCTCAAATTGAAATGCATTCAGCTTGGAAATAGAAATCAATAACAAGTTCAGAATAGCACTGTGCTTTTGATGCTGCCTCCTTTGGCAATCAGAAATTATATTCTTGAAGACAAGCTATAAAACTGTACTCGAAATTTTTCTATTTTAGATTGAAATGTGACCTTTTAAATAGTTGCAAATGCCTACAGTAAATTATAATCAACTTTAAAGAGCAGGAAGCTGAAACACTGGGACTGGTAAGTAAGAAACACACCTCAGAAAATGTTAACGAGGCAGTGGTGACTTTCTTACGGCTAGCGAAAATGATTGCTGATACAGCTTCACTAGAGTTGGTAGCCAACGGAAGAGCAATAAATGAGATGAAGAAAGTAGGAATACTTGTTGCATCAGAGAAATTGTCAACAGCATCCACCAGAGGATCCGCGAAAGCAGCAGCAATAACAGCACCAGCCAACAACATCAGTGATGCTTTGAAGGACGTCCACCTGGGGTTTTTGACTCCCCCATCACTCTCTCCCTCCTCTGGTTCCTTAGACCCCAATAGAGCGTGTGCTTTCTTTGTTTTCTGCATGAATTACGAAATCAAATGATCATATGATACTATGGCACTAAGGTAAGCCACAATACTGCCACTTACATCATGAAAGTTATCCAAGTACTTATGTGTCCGGGGACCAGGGTCAGGAGAGCCACCTCCTACACGCATTGCCTCATTAATCCATTTTTGGATACCATTAATGAACTCCCCCAAATCAATATGATTATCATTAGATGTGTCAAAATCTTTCATTAATTTAGAAACAGCATCATCCTTGTCGAAGTCTATCTCTTCAAACCGGATTCCTATGACCAGTGCCTTTAATTCAGAAGCAGAAAGGCGACCATCACCATTCTCATCAATAGTGTTGAACAACCTGGCATGGTGTATACATTAGAAAATTACAAATTAAAAGAGGTATAGATTGAAAGGCAAAGACTATCAGTTCAGGTGTAATGGAAGCATGGAACTGACTTTCGTACGACACTTTCATCCAGTGAACTGTCATCAGCCAAAAGCCTTCCTAAAGCACGCTGTTTTAAATGCTTTAAAATTCCTGACATCACGAGTTTGTGCCTTGTATACTTAAGTTTTCTCTCCTGGATCCAAGGCTGAAAGACCTGTCCGATATAATATGAAAGGAAAAACATTAATTTGGAAAGAAGCCCCAAAAACAGATCGTAGAAGGCTAGATTGTAGCATCTGATAACACACAGGCAGGCACCAAACACACATTATTTGACACAATTATCACAAGAACCCAAGCCGCAGTATCTAACATTTAGGCCTTAAAATATAACTACTAAATTGGGCAACTCAGTCGATTCCTAACCTATTTTAAGCAAGGGAAAACACCAAAGTAGTATCAAGTTCAAACATATATTGTATGGCTGTCCGACAATTTTTAAAAACATTACTAGCAATAAATTTCTTCAGTGACAAAAAAGAGAAAAATTGAAGTAATTATTTGCACAATACAGCATGCACAATCTTACATTGGTATATTCAACTAATCCACCCTAACAAACCTGCAACATTGTAAACAAATCACAGACCGTAGAATGGAGAAAACATACACTGGTAGCTAAATTTTTTGCACTCGCTTAGAGCAATAAGCCATTAATTACCTAGAGCAAAAACTGCAAAAAAAAAAAAAGTTTCTACGAAGCTTACAGATATTCACATTCTAGATTTGACTAAAACTTGCAAATTGCTAGGGTCTACTGAAAATAAACTAGATTTACCAAATAATTGCCTGGCTCTTAAAATTCTGGTCTAAACTAGGAAGAAGTCACACCTCAAAAAACAGGAAGTCTGTGATGATAAGGGGTCTGTTCATACTCCTTTACCAAAACCAGATTCTTTGGATGTGAATTTCTCACAATATGGAAAAGAAAGTACTTTGGTTTTGAGCACATTTTCATTGAAGTAGCAACTGGCAACTCGACAAGACACCTTATCCAGCAAGTCACCTTCCAAGAGGTGCATGTCAGTTTAGGATGCAGCTCACTCACATGATGACAAACGGTATATTTACTATGTTCACAGAGTACGGAGAAACACTTAAGCCCTTAAAGGCTACCACTAATCAAGAGGTTGATTTCCAGATTAATTTGTCAAGTACAAAATCATTAAATGACATTTGTAGAATTTTGAATATAATGAAACTTGGAGGAATTATTAGGTCTCACGAGGGTATCAAAAGAATCTAAACTTAATATGCATCAACGTTGGAAACTGTGCAACCATAGAGATCGAAACTTTATGGTAATTTTAGTATGCATATCATCCTTAACCAAGTAAAACCAAATAAACTTCATCGATCTTTGAAATTATAACATGTTACTGAACCTAGCAACATTTGCAATGTCAAATTGTTTAGGAATTAACATAATAATTAAGTCAAATTGTAGGGCCCCAATCTAGAGAGGTTATATTAAGAGAAAAGATAACCTAACTGCGTTATTAGAAACATAAGGGACAAGCTCAAAACTATGCTTCCCAAGCATACCGAGTTCAATTATAAACATGGGCTCCTATTTCAATGAACTACAAAATATGAAAGCATGTGGAATGCCCGTTTAGTTCCTGCCAAAAATTTGCAGCCAAAAGCAAGCCTTTGTAATTTTATGGGCTACAAAGAAGTGGGGACTGCAACAACGAGGTAGCTTTTAACTTCTCAATGGAAAAAACAGCTTAATAATATCTACAAACTAGGTACACAGGAAAGAAAAATAGTTACCTGGTAAAGACAGTAAGATATCAAGATAGCAAGAGATAAAATTAGCCCAATCAAGACTGCTAAGTGCCTTCCTGAAGTTGAGTGGAGGGTTTGCAGTAGTTGAACAACAATAAATGGAAGAATAGATATAGCCATTATTCTTGCAGCATAGCATGTCCAAATATCAGTACTAACTCCACTGCCTGCAGACATGGATAAATTATTTTGAGTATGGAGGCATCTAGTATATTCAACCACAATTTTCATACTGTTTCACATCACAGCTCCAATTGTAATCAATGCAATAAATTTGATAATGAATGTGCACTGTTTTAGAATGATATTTGTTTATAAAATTGGCATACAAGTAACCATGTAATTACTTCAGAATTTGATGGCTTCCATTATCAGTATAATGTTTCACATTTCACAATCCCAGCCCCTCCCCCTCTCTTTCAATTTCTGTAGGATTTAAATCCCTCCCCCCATCATTCCTTTCATACATCTGCTGCTAAGCTCAGCTCCCTCTAAATATTACATTTTTTTCTGATTTTCACTCATCCTTTCCCTTTCTGCACTGTCAATAGAATGCCATAAATTATGCCTTATTAATAGCTGTTAATTTAGGTTGTATATAGGAGAGGAGATTTAACTTACCATGTATAGATTCGTAAAATCACTATGTAATTAGCATGTATAGATTTAAGTTTCTTTGCATAACTGGCAATCTTGCCTATTTAATGAAAGACCCTCTCAAGAGAGGGCAATTCGAACCATTCTGTTACGGTTTCAGAGTCATTCTCTAAGAAATCTTAGTTCTAGTTTTCCCAATCATAGCCTTAGTACTTATGGAGAAGTTGATATTGTTTGTCAATTCTGATAGATTTACTAGCAAAAATTATGTTGCTTGGGAGTTTCAATTGGAGACCTTCCTAAAGGGTAAAGAGTCGTGGGGACATATAGATGGTAGTAGCAAAAGAGGATCTACCGGGGAAAGGTCTCTGACCGCAAGGAAGCTTGGGATGCCAAAGATAATAAAATCACATCCTAGATTCTTGATTCTATAAAGCCACATCTTATTATCTCTATGTCCTCATAGGTCTGCAAATGCTATGTGGAATTATCTCAAGCAAGTCTATAACTATGACAACAATGTTAGGCGTTTCCAGCTTGAGTTGGCCATTGCTAACTATACTTAAGGGGATCTATAATACAACACGTACACAAAACCAGACAAAGAGATCAATTTCTAATGAAATTGAGGCTTGACTTTGAATCTATTTGTGCCTCTCTAGTAAATAGAGATCTTATTCTGACTTTGAAGGTCTGTTATGAGAACTCTTGCGTGAGGAACAACGCTCAATACTTGAAATATTATGGAGCAGTCTTGTGTTGCTTCTAATACTGTCTCAGTTGCCTATGTTGCTTAAGGCAAGGGCAAGGGTTGTGACATGAGCACCACATAATGCTATAGTTGCAAGAAATATGGTCATAATGCTCCCAACTATCCTCAAGAATTTTGTAATTGCTGCAAGTAGTCAGGGCACATTATTAAGGATTGTACTATTCATCCTTAACGCTTCAACAAGGTCTATCATGTTGTTGTTACTGGTGACTTATAGCCAACTATGCTTGTTATTGTAACTTCTGTTGCTGGTTTATAGTCTCTAGCACCTTTTCTAACTCAGGAAACAATGCAAGAAATGATCGTTAGTGTATTTTCAACATTGGGTCTTCAAGGTACTGGTTCTTCATCTCTCTTTTAGATCTTAGACGCGGGTGCTTCTAATCATTTGAATAATTCTCTAAATGATTTAAGTAATGTAAGAGAATATCGTGGCTCTTCACATATTCAAACAGCCAATGGTAGTGCTCTACCCAATATAGTAGTTGGTGAGACATCTTCTTACTTTAAGGATGTTCTTATATCACCTGAATTTAGTTTCTTTTGGCCAGCTTTGTAGACCAAAATTATGATGTACATCTTACTCCTTGTGGTTTTTGTTGTGCAGGATCAAATGTCAGGCAATTGATAAAGAAGGGGTCTAAGCATGGATGTCCTTTTTATCTACAACTACCTATTCCACAAAGTTTGCCTTATTTCTCTATACTGTCTTTATCTTCTAAAGTTCTATGTAATATGTTGAAATTTGGTTTATTGAATAATAAAGAGTATTCTTCTTCCATTGTGTTTCCTAATTGTGCAACTTGTAAACTTGGCAAAAGTAAAACCTAACTCTTTCCTTCTGAAGGAAATAGAGCCGCCTATAATTTTGAGATCATTCATAGTGATGTTTAAGGTATTAGTCTTATTATTTCTCATGCCCAATACAAATGTTTTCTGACAATCATTAATGACCACAGCAAATATACATGGATCTATTTCTTGCAGCATAAATCAAAAGTTTTTCATATGTTCAAACTATTCTTAGCTCTTTTTGACACTCAATTTTCAGTTGATGTTAAAATTCTTTGGTTCGACTCGAGTGGAGAATATATATCTCATGTGTTCCAATCTTTCTTGCAATCTAAAGGCATATTTTCTCTCAACATTCTTGTCCATCACAACAAAATAGAGTAGCTGAACGAAAGAATCGTTATCTTTTAAATGTTGTCGGAACCATGCTCATTAAGCCTTCAGTTCCTCCTAAGTTTTTGGTAGAAGCATTTACCACAACAACCTTTCTCATAAATAGATTGCCTTCCCCAGTTTTGGATTTCGAGTCTCCATATTTCAAGCCTTATACAAATCTTCATATTTTTAGGTGTGTATGCTTTATAAAAACCAAGATATAGAGGGGAATAAAATTAAAAAAAATTAATTCTGGACAAGTTTCTAGTGATTAATTGTCATTCTTGGTATAATTTATGCCCATGAGCAAATGTATATGCTAGAAGCTCAAACTATCTCTTCCTCACGTGTCTAGCAATCTTCAATTGGCAAATATTTTTACCAAGGCTCTAACATGGTAGCAACATAATTTTCTTACAAACAAATTGATGCTTATGGATAACCCACATCAATTTGCCGGGGCATAGTTTTCAAACCCGGCCCGATCCAAGGCCCGGCCTGATCCAAGGCTCAAGTTCCGGGTTTTGACCGGGTCATCGAGTCGCTTGGGTCAATTTTATTTTTTTAATTAAAATAACGTCATTTTAGTAAAAAAAAATCAACGGATTGCAACTAGGTTTTGACCGGGTCTTGCCGGGTCAACCGAGTCACACCAGGTCAACCCGCTGAGTCACATCGGGTTTTTCCTTCCTCTAGCTTTTCTTCAACCCGGCCCAGTTTCAGTCCCGGATCTGCCAGGTCTCGGGTCGACCAGCCAGGCCGGGCCGGGTTTAAAAACTATGGCCGGGAGGGTCAATAGAATGCCATAAATTATGCCTTGTTAATAGCTGTTAATTTAGGTTGTAAATACTCTCATAAATAGAAGAGGAGATTTAGATGTATAGCTTCCTAAAATTACTCTATGTAATTAGCACGTAGAGATTTAAATTTCCTTGTAGAACTGGCAATCTTGCGTATATAATTAAATAACTTCTCAAGTGAGAGGGCAATTAGAACCATTATATCATGTACAAAAGGGCAGCATTCAATATTCGGAAAGCTTATGATGTGTAATCTCAAGAAATTTTATGAAAATGTTCACTATATTTGATGTCCTCATGCATCATACATTTAATTGCAACATATTTAATAAATATGTGTTCGCAAGACAAAATGCATCACTTGCACTGTTTTCTAAAAGAGAGGGGTAGCATTTATCCTAAAAAAACCAAGGAAACAATTAAACTGCACAAAAAAATCCTGTCTAGGAATGTAAATCTGGGCTTCAGAAAACTGATACAGATTGAGCATAACCTTATACCTCTAGATTTTACCAGATTAACAGCCTCGCAAGATTTCTCCACTAGTTTAAGTAAATAAGCTAAGTCTGATACTTCAGTTTGCATGTTATCTAAGAAATACTGCTTATAATCTTCCAAGACAAAGAATGGTAAACAATATTAACCACATTTTCTGATGCCATAGTGCTTTAAATCTTTCAGAACTCAGCGTCTGTCTCTAAGTTCTGTCGATACCATGTTAATTCTAAGAAAAGAGACATACCAGTTAGGCTGAATCTTTTTGTGTCCTTTCGGTCTATTGCAGAGTTTTCTGTCTCACGCATGTCACATTTTCCGACAACAACACACGATCCCCAGATAACTGTAAGAAGCATTACAGTTGACCCGGCCAACAAGCCCATTCCAACCGAGACCTGGTTTTGAGCAGTTTCAGTACTTCCAGAAAGTCCAGAAACTATGGAGCAAAGGGGAGAAAATTAGACAATGTTACCAAACAAAAGCTATCTCGTGTCACCAAAATCGCCATATACAATACAATTGGCAGTAATAATCAAAATGATTCGACAATCACTTTCCTTGTATCCGTAACACAGAATTCACATAAAAACTAATTCTTTTCATTTTCAGATTCAATGTTTCACTGTAAATGTTTAATGCTATAAGTAAATATAAATGACTATAGAAAAAATATAGAAAGAGGTAAACAAAGTGTGTGTGTGTGTGTGTGTGTGTGTGTGTAAAAAGCACGCAACAGTATAAAGCACAAAAAGAAAAAATCTAAAAACTACAAATTTTAAAAAACAAAATCTAGAGGAAGAAAATAAAAAACTCTTTTTTTTGCCGGTAAAACCATCAGATTCAAAAACCAGATAATTTCACACCGAAAATTATATATTTGAGGTGGAATCTATTAATTTCAACTTTTACTAATCTCGTTTTGTGATCTGGACATTTAGGATTTAATTAAAAATGACAACGAACATTTTTAGATCCAAAATGTTCGTTGTCATTTTTAATTAAATCCTAAATATCCAGATCACAAAACGAGATTAGTAAAAGTTGAAATTAATAGATTCCACCTCAAATCAGTCATATTTTCCACAACCAAAAAGAGAAAAAAGGAGATGAAATTACCGAGAATGAGCAATGCATCAGGAAGAGCACCAAGGACGGGAAGAAACAAGCCACCAATAATACCAGGTCCCAGAATCTGAAGCAAAAGCTCACTCCCACTAGACAGATATGTAGCGGCAAAGAACATCAAGTAGCCATAGACGAGAATCAAAAACAAGTTTCCAATCACCGTCGTAGTGCAGGGCAGGAAGCCGTAGGTCTGCTCGCACGTCTCCTCTGCGCTACTCTTGAGGGCGAGATGGAAAGGCGATGATGTAGTTTGATTAAGGGACTGATTGTTGTGGACGCCATCGGAGATTAGATCAGACGGATCAAAGGGGGAGTAACGTGAATGCACGGTTGTGATTAGGAGGAGGAGGAGGAGGATCGGGATGGTGAGGACGAGGTGGCGTCTGTTAAAACTGAAACTGTTCCTCATGGTTTGGTTTCTTTGTTTTGTTTACGACATGAACAAAAAGAGAGGAACTGATGGTTAAGTGTTTTCCAAAGTGATTGGTCGTTAGATAGACGGTAGGAGTTCTGAAAACTAGAGGACGAGGTTAGGTTTGGTGAGAGGCCGTGTCCCAGCCGCGTCAAGCTTCCAGATATGGAAGCTGTACCGTTTCAACTTGAAAATCACGACCCCACCTGTTTTCCGTATCTAAGAGGAAACGGCTTAACTATTTTAAGATTCTGTTTTATATATTTAATAGTATTCTTATAAAAGTTACTGTGCTTTTTTTCCTATCAAAACCGAGGTCATCAATTCTGTTTAGTTTTATTTAGAATAATAGAATAAAATAGAATAAATTTTATTTTATTTTAAATCTTGGTTTGTTTTGAATTTTTTGGCTAAATTCTGTTCGGAATGTTCCGGTTTCATTCCACATATTTCGTCCCGTTCTTGAAAAGCCATTAAATCAAATAGAACTTTGTTCAATTTAATTAATCAAACCACCCAATTATAAAAAGCTCTTTTTTCATTATTATTTTCAATAACAATGATATTGATAATAATATTAAAAATTATTATTACTATTTTCATTAACAATGATATTAATTTTTTAAAATTAGATTTATCACTATTATATATGGTTTATATTCATGTTGTTGTTTTTTCAT
>Ga0325401_1003342_pt1 | contig 14668 bp, 11 predicted proteins | sample PopdelMetagenome_FD_205666 | JGI IMG/M metagenome (GOLD analysis project Ga0325401, IMG submission 205666) | Populus deltoides microbial communities from Bellville, Georgia, United States - Xylem-PdKOR-R2 | ecosystem: Host-associated > Plants > Phyllosphere > Stem > Wood/Secondary xylem | place...
ACTCGACTCTAGCTAGGCTGTCATGTAAGAGTTGTCTGTCACTTGGCTTGTATAAGAATCGACTTAACATAGTTTCTGCCCATTCTGAAGCATGTGGTAGCATTGACGGAATGGCTCGAAGAATCTGATCAGTAACTAACTCAGGCGCAACCATTTTGTAATAATGCTCCACTGAATGAATTAAGCCAAACATTACTTCATGATGTTCAGTAGCGTCATCGAATCCTTGACACAGCAATTGAATGTGTTCTACATTGTTCTCAGACATGATCCTCTCAATTGCCTCTTCAAAAACAACGTATTCACCTTCTTGCTGCATTAGCCGACTTTCTCGAAGCTTATGTAATTCAGCTTTGACATCAACCATATACACTATCTAGTAAACCGTAAAATGATGCGCGAAGCTGGCGCTTCGCGCATCATTTTACGCCTGCAACTCCCGGCTCAGGTTATACAGCGCCTGCTTCAGCGGATAGAAGAACAGGGTTTCGGGCAATGTCTCATCGTTGCTAAGTTGGCGCTGAAGCTGGTGCAGACCTAGGCTCAGGCTATCCTCGATTTCGCGGAGCAGAATATCTTTTACCCGCTGGCGGTCTACGTCCACGCCTACTTCGCGCAGGAGCGGTGCTACATCGTCGCCTTCCAACACCAAGGTCAGGAAGTTACGCACGTTGTCGAGTACTTGCTGCTTAAGGTCGGCATCGACCTGCTGCAACTTGAGACGCGCCGCGCCGATTTCCGCCGATTGGGCCGTACCGGTGAGCTTCACGTGCTTGATCTGGTCGTAGTCGGAGGTCGACGATTTTTCCTCGAACAGCACACCGCCGTTGGTGGTGGCTTCCTTCGGGTTGTCGGCCAGGATGACGCGGAAGTTTTGCGGCGGCTCTGTGCCTATTACGGCTTTGAAGACGGCTTTCGTGATCTTCTCAATGGCAATCAAGCTGCTGCCACCGGCCAGCAAACGCAGGTACAAGCTGCCTTTGCCCGAGAAGCACAAGTAACGCGGCGTTTTCAGACCTAGCTGCTGCACGAGCTGGGCCGTGTGGTAGATGATGGACGTGTAGTGCAGATAGAACAGCACCCGCAGCTGCCGGCCCTTCCCTAGGGTCAGGCTCTGGGAGAAGCGCAGCGCGTCATCGTACTTGAAAAGCAAGCTGGTCACGTCGGCAGAGCCGAAATCGGCGTTTTTCAGCGCGGCGCTCAGATAGCCTTTGTACTCCTGGTTTTGCTCGCTGCTAGGTAGCGCGTCGGCGTGGTTGACACCTAGGCGCAGGAGGCCGTTTTGCTTGGGCGCGCCCTGCACGCGGGCATAGCCGTCACCCCACAGGTCGTCGCCGGCAAAGCGGAACGACGAGCTAAAGGCTGGTTTCTGCTCCGCGAAGATGAGCAAGTCGGTCGTACCGCCACCGATGTCGATGTTGATGACATTCTCGTCGCGGTTGGGCACCACTTGGTTCGTGGCCGTGAGGTAGTAGTACGGCGCCACCGATTCGGTGAGGCACACCGTATTTTGGCGCGTCTTGAACACCTGCTGGAAAGCCTCGTCCCACACCTGTTGGAACTGGTTGCGCAGGAAGCCATCGAAGCTCAGCGGCGCAAACCATACTACGCGGGTATCTTCCAGAATGCCGCCGTGCAAGGCTGCTTTGTGCTTGAGCAACAGCAGGATTTCGCGGAAAAACGCTTCAATGCGGCTCACTCCCTGCGGATCTAGCTCCGCCGACCATTTCAGGTTCGTCACAAAGCGGTTCTGGGGCAGCTCAGCCAGTGTTTCGGTGTTGATACTGAAACCAATGTTGATGTTGCTCAGCACCTTGGCCGGTTCGTTAGCAAACGACAGCGTTTCGCAAACCGCCGTCCGGATCGGGAATTCATACACCGAACCACCGTCGCCGATGAAGCTAGGTACGAACTCACGATTTTGCAGCGTTGCTACGGAGTCCCACATCTGGCCGGCACCCGTGCGGTAGCGTTGCGCCGCCGATAAACCTAGGTCGGCCACTGGGGCGTGCAGCCACTCCACTTGCACATCGGCCTCGCCGATGGTGAGTGGGCGCGGGTGCGCCGAGGGGCCATCGGCGTAAGCAATGTGCGTGTTGGTCGTGCCGAAATCGACGGCAAAGGTGAAGCGCCGCGTGCCGCGGTCGAGTTCGCGCCAGCGTGGCACCAAGAGGCCGCGGGCTGGCTCGCCACCAATGTTGGCGGGCGGACACGTCAGCTCGGCCACGTCGAAGTGCGTGCCGGTGATTTCATAATAGGTGCTGCCCGCGGTAGCCATGCTCTTCTGCGTGCGCTCGTGGCGGACGGCGCGGCGGGCTGCTCCCTGCTCGGTCAGTCGTTCGCCGCCCACGAAGAACGTAAGGTCGTAGCGACGGCTGAGCATGGTGGGCGAGTTGTCGGCATCCACCAGCATCACTTTGTACAAGTCGTTGTACTGGGGCTGGTGGCGCACTTTGTAGAATGGGAACACCCCTAGGTCCACGTTGGCCCGCACAATGCGACCTTTCTCCAAAATCTCGCGGCCTTGCGCGTCCTTCGGGTTCTGCGGATTGTGATAGTAGCTGCGCTCAAACGAGATAAAGCGTCCCGCCTGCACCGGCACCCGCAACGTCACGCGCACGTGGTTCAGGTCGATGGTGAAGTGCAGCAGCTCGGCTAGCTCGTTCTCAGTGAAGTAGTCGAAAAAGGCTTGGCGCAGCGGCAGCAGGTACGGGAACCTAGCTCTGCCCTGCCCGTCGGCGCCGTACTGAAACGACACCTTGCCGGTGTGGAAGCGCTGGGTGTTCAGGTCATAGGGTAGCTCCACGAGCGAATCTTCCAGGAAGTCGCCGACGGTGAGGTATGGATACTTGAAGCCTTTGCCGGGCAGCACACGGTTTTCCAGCGTTAACTCGTCGTGGTACGGCACCGGCGTGCGGTCGTCCCAGGGCTGACCGTTGAGGTAATTGGCACCCTGCATGGTCAGGTTGGGGCGCAGCACCAATGGGCGTGGCCGACCATTTTCGTTCGGACGTGTCGGCTGGATGAACAGGTCGGAGCTAGTCACGGCCGACTGATCGGCGCGGCTGGGCAGCGGCACATTCTTCACGCTAGCTAGGTTGCCCTGAATGTCGGGCAGCGCCGGGTAGCGGGCGGCGAACTGCTGTGCAGTCCGGTCACCCTGCATCTGAAGCTGATTGATTTTGCTCCTGTCGAGGCCCGCGAAAACGCTGCCAGCAAAGTCGCGGCGCTGCAAGGCTGGGTACGCCAAAAACAACTCGTACACGAACTCGCGGAACTGTGGGTCACGATCTTCGAGCAGCACGGTTTGGTTGTCGAAGTAATGCCCACGAGCCTGCGGCCGCTCCAAGTCCAGCGTCTTTACCTCCGGTCCGGTGAAGAGTAGCGTGAGCGGCGAGGTGCCACCCAGCAACCTAGGTCCACCTGGCAGTTCTAGCGACTCGTAGTACACCAAGTACATATCGGAGAAGTCGCGGAACCGCTCGTCTTGCAAGAACAGCTGCAAGGTTTCGCCGAGCAAACGCGTGCCTTCCTGCTGCCGCATTTTGCGGATTTCGGTTTCCGCATTCCAGCGCCGCAACGTGATTTTACGGCCCGCTTGGGTATACAGATGGTAGTTGTACAGCAACTCAAACAAATCCCAGAAGTGCGTGACCAGCTCGTGGTATACCGACCCTGGGTTGCGCTGCCCTTCCCGCGCCAAGAAATCAAAGGCTGTCTCGAAAAGGTGCATCCGCGCAAACGGCGTCGGGATGGACACGGCCACGTTCTTGGCCTTGCCACCCGCTGGGTCAGTCACGGTATTGATTTCGGTGCTGGTAACGGGCGCGGTTTTCTGCCAGCCTTGCACCTGCTGGGAACCGTTGTTATGTAAACGAAGGACTTTGGGCATTCCTTTAGTATCTATTGAATGGTAATCAACTCCCCTCCTTTTTTCAGGAGAGGGGGCGGGGTGGTCAAGGTTGAACGATGCGGACCTAGGCTGTTCAAATTGTATCGTGCGCGGTAAACAACGACCTCAACCACCCCAGCGGCGCTAAAGCTGCCGCGTCCCCTCCTCATCTGAGGAGGGGAGCTGTTGTTCTTACACCACTTTTACTTTTTCCTCAAACGCCTTATCCGTCACGTCATAGAATAGCTCGATGAGCTTCTTGAAGTTATCGGGCTCGGCGATGGCCTTCTCGGTTTTGTTGAGCGAGTCGAGGAAGTAGTTGTGGTTGATGCCTTTGTTGAAGAAATCGGTCCACTTTTTCTCCACGGGCTTGCCGGCAATCATGGCGTTGAAGTCTTCGGTAGCTAGGTCGAAGGGACGGAAGGCTCGGCGGTTTTGACCTAGCTCTTTCAGCCACTCGTCCACGCCAAACTCGGGGCTATGTAGGATATTTTGCAGCTCCCGGAAGATGGGCTCGTTGCGTAGCGCGTAGTCGAGCTTGAGATTATCGTGGTACGGCGCTTTGTCGGTAGCCAGGAAGTGTCGGTGGTAGCGCGTGAAGTACAGCAGTTGCGTGAGGTGCTTGGCAATCAACTCGCGCGACTCGTCGGGAAGGTGGTTGAACTGCACTTCCGGCGCGTCGGTGGCAAGGCCGTACTCGTGAAAGTGCGGACCGCCTGTGCGTAGTTCCGCGGCCGAGTACTTCATGAAGTCCACGATGCTCAGGGCCGCCAATAGTTCAATGAGGTGGGCTTTGTTGCGCTGCTGAGTGCCACCAGGCTGGTTTTCGTAGGGCGTATCAGGCGTGTCGGCTAGGTAGTACAAGGCATTCAAGCCTTGCAAGTTGTGCTCGTAGTAACTGAGCGCCGCCTTAGTTTTGGTGAGGAAGCTATTGGAATCAATAACCGAGTTATCCTCCGATTGCAGCGCGAAATACGGCATTACCGTCACGGCGCCAGTGGGCGCGTCGCGCAGGTAGCGAGCGTTGCTCAGGCGCGTGTTCGTGTCCTTCAGGTTCTTCAGCATGAGCGGAAAACCGGCCGCGCCCGTGCCACCGAAGATGCTCGACACGAAAAACACCCGGTCGCCTTCCTGAAAATTATCAGCGAAAAAGCGGATTTCCGGTGACTCCACCAGCTTGTTCAGCACGATGCTGCCCACATTGGGCGACCCACGGAAACCGATGGTCAGAGGACTTTCCAGGTTGTCTTGCGTGAACAGCAAGTCCACCAAACCCTTAGAGTCAACCGACAAACCGTCGTAGCTGAGGTACTGCCGGAAGCTCTGGTTGATGCCGCCAAAGTCGAAGATGAACGTGTCTTTCACCGAGCCATTCACATCTTGGCTAATGCCGCTCAGCGTGCTAATGTCGGTTTTGAAGAAGCCATCCTCGCGCGGACCTAGCTTTCTGTAAATCTGCTGGTAGCTCTGCAATAGAGCTACCGTGCGGTTCATGTCGCCGTTGTGAGCGTCGGGGTCAATGATGATGGGCACCACCCGGTCGCAGTTGGGCAGTTCCACGCCCGCCGCCAACAACATCGTGAGCGAGCGAATAACGCGCGAACCTGTGCCGCCGATACCAAATAAAAAGAGTTTAGCCATGTGCTTTGCTGATGTTAGTCAAGTTCCCCTCCTTTTTTCAAGGAGGGGTGCCCGAAGGGCGGGGTGGTTGGCCGTTGAACGATACTAGTTCTAGTTTTTTAGCTCTAGCAGGACCACCCCTAACCCCTCCTTAAAAAAGGAGGGGAACTAGTTTTAGTTGTAAGACTAAAACGGCGTTGTGCTCGCATTGGTCGAGCCTTTGCGCAGGATGACGGAAAATAGGAAGTAGAACAAGAGACCGTACACCGCATTCAGTGTGGCCAGCCAGTAGATGTAGCTGTGGTCGGTTACTTGCTGGGCTTTGGCCTGCCACACCACCACGATAAACGCAACCAGGGCGTTCAGCACCAAGAACAATGTCCAGTGACGGAGTTTGTTGAAGGTGGCCACGCCCATAGCCTTATTGATGACATAGTAGAAAATCAGCACCAGCGCCAGGGAGATACCTAGGTTGAGTAGGCCAATATTGGGGAATACAATCTGGCGGTATACGGGGGTGTCGGCGGGCGGCTGGGGTGTGCCGATGAGTTCGTAGAGGAAGCGGAAGAAGCTTTGCATAGAGAGGAAAGGAAACGCCAACGTTTAGTTGGAAGGGCAGTGCACAGAATGCGTTAGAATAAGGATCTTATTGAAAAGGGTACCAACGAAAAGCTAGCTTTAGTCGGCGGGTTGCAGCGTGAGCGGAATCTGAAAGATAGGCGCTTGGTCCTGCTCATCCGTCGTGACGGCCGCTACGCCGTCGACCAGGCTACTCAAGGCGAAGGTTTTGGCGCCGACTTGGTTGATGTTGCTGTCATTCTTAGTTGTCCACTGAGTTATCCACATTGGGCGCTTGTCTTGGAGGATAACTTGGAGGGGCCGGGCCGCTTTGCCCATCTTGGTAACGCGAATTTTGACAAAATGCGTGTATTGCGCCTCGGGTCCGCTGCTAGCGCGGGTCTGGTCGGTGGCGCCGAATACGCTCACCACTTTCGCATCCGTGTCTTGCCCAACGAGCTGCAAGTTTGATTTTAGGTACCCTAGGTCGTGGTACAAAGTGGGCAGCGGTTGCAAATTCATCCCAAGCACAAACTCTATTGGCTGCTGCGCCGATACCTCACTTACGGCCACGGTGTGGTAGCTAGCTCCGGCGGTGCGCTTGCTGGCGTCTTTCTCGCCGTAGTACCACGCGCCTTGGTTCTGAAACTTATTCAGCAACGAAGAAGCCGGCGCTGAGTATTTCACCCCGAAGTGCGCTTGCTCATTCGGCGCTTTTTTCAACAAGGCCGCATCGAAGCGGCGCACGGCATCGGCCGGACCGATTACCCAGATATAGTACGGAATGTCGGTGTCGCAGCAGCGGTTGATGCGTTTGGCCGCCGTCTTCATGGCGGGGTAAAAAGCACCCTTAAAATCAGAAGTATGCCCGTAAACCGACACGGCTAGGTCGGAACGCCCCGCGGCATTGAGGGCATCGGTGATGTCGGTCTTGATGTAGGGTACGGCGCCCGCATTGCGCGGCGCATAGATAAAGTCTGAAATCAGTACGTTCACGGCGTTGGGCTGGTAGTAGTGACTTACCAACGTATCCAGAATAGCCGGAATGCTCGTGCTGCTCGCCGGCTCCCGAATTCCTTCGCGCACTGTTGTTTCCAACTGCTGGTAGGAGTCGCGATAGGGCTTCTCCTTGATGCGGTAAAACGTCTTGCGCTGAGCGCTGGCGCTCCGGTTCACATCGGAAAGAAACTGCACTATGTGCTGTTGAAAGCGGGTGTTTTGTGCATCAGCGCCCGTTTTGGGCATGAAGCCTTCCATGGAGCCGGATACCTCTAAGAAGACGTTCACTTGCTTGAGCGGACCGGTTGTGGCCGCAGCGGAGCTAGGTTCGGCGTCGGGCGAGGAAGCAGCGGGCGCTTTGTCCGCGGAAGTTTCTGTGGTTTCGGCCGCTTTCGTAGTGCCAGCATCCGACTTAAGGTCGTCGCGGGAGTAGCAGCCGGGAAGGAGCAAAGCCACTGCCAATAGCCCTGGCAGTAGTTGAGAGGAGAGAGGACGTTGCATCGAACCAATGTACAGGTTGACGGCTGAAGCCGCAACCTTACCTACTGCCGGGGTGCCCAGCAGGTTGTGTAGGAACGATATAGAAGAAAGAATATTTTATGCGCGCTGCTTTGAGCTTACCGTGAAAGCTCGCTAAGTACTCATTTCGATATCGTCCCAATCGCTGGCGCGGTCGAGGAGCCACTCCAGGGCTTTGCGCCGCTCGTACACGATTCCTTCGTTCACCACGGCTTCCCGCCCGTACAGGCGCTCATCTACGCAGTACCAGTGCAGCCGGTAGTAGAAGTCCAGCATTTGGTAGAGCTCTTCCACGGGCCGCAGGGTGCGCAGGCGTTCAATCTTGCTGTTATCTTCGCCTTCCTCCAAGTTCGGCAAGAGCGAGGCCATGTAGTCGCCCACCCACGCAGTAGGGTTCAGGTCCTCCGCCAGGCCAGTAGCCCACATCAGTGCCCACAAGCTTTCCAGCCCCCAGCGCAGGTTGGTGAGTTCTTGCGGAGCTAGGTCCTCGTTTTTCTTGGTTAGCAACGCCTCCTCGTCGGCTGAGAGAAATACGGTCAGCTGATGCTGCGTTAGCCAAGCGCGAATGACTTCGATAGGAGCCTCGAAAGAGATGTTAATCAAGGCGTTCAGCACGCTCATGCGGCCTTTCACCTCTTCTATATTGCGCGGGCTAGGTTCGTCCCGGTACGGTAGCCAATCGTTGATTCGTCCGCCGAGGGCCAGCACTTGCCCTTCCGAAGCTAGCTTCGCTTGCTCTTGAAAATTCTCTTGCATACAAAGCTAGCTATAGTCAATCTCGGTGTTGTCGCCGATGTTGAGGCTGTGGTTTAAGCCGCGGAAGGAAGCGTCGGAGCCCACGATGCAGTCGTGAAGCACCGCTTGGCGTAACTCGCTGTAAGAGCCAATGATGGAATCCGCCAAGATGGTATTCTCCACAATGGTCCGGTCACCGATGGCGACGTTAGGCCCAATGATAGAGCAAGAAATCTGGCAATTCTTCCCAATACTGACGGGCGGGATAATAATCGTATTCGGAAACTCCGGCAGCGACTCGGTTTGCATAAACTCCGGCCGGCTCAGCAGGCGGGCGTTGGCTTCAAGCAGGGTTTCCTTGCGGCCACAGTCAAACCAGTTGTCCACCGTTACGGTGCTCATCTCCTCCCCTTCCTGAATGAGCAGCATCAGCGCATCGGTCAGCTGAAACTCGCCGTGGGTGCGGTGCTCCTGCTGAATCAATCGACCTAAGGCATCGACGAGCCGTTCGGGGTCGGCAATCTTGTAAAGCCCCACCATGGCGTAGTTCGACTTCGGAATCTTGGGCTTTTCAATCACCTTCGTGACGCGGCCGCCCGATCCGGTTTCTACCAGACCGAAAAGTGTCGGAGTTTTCACTTCCTTCACGCCGAGCACAGTACCCGGCATTTGCAGCACGGCCCCTAGGTCGACATCCACGATGGTGTCGCCGAGTAAAATCAAAATACCTTCCGACTCGTGCTGAAATTCTTCGCGGGCAATCCACAGCGCGTGGCCAATGCCTTCGCGCGGCTCTTGCACGACAAAGGTGGCCTGTATCTGCGGGTAATGGCGCCGCACGTAGCTTTCCACCTTTTCGCCTAGGTACCCAATGATAAAGACAAACTCCTGAACCCCAGCGCCTATGAGCCGATCAATGATGTGCCCCAGGATGGTGTTACCCGCAACGGGCACCAGCGACTTGGGCTGAGTATGCGTATGCGGCCGGAGGCGGGAGCCGATACCGGCAACGGGAATGACAGCTTTCATGAGCAGTGAGCGTGGCGTAAGCACGCAAAATAGTGAATCAATGCCGGAGCATCGGGCGCTAACACAACCGCCAACGCCTTAATTCGTACTTTTCAGCGCACCAGCGCCTGCCGACCCTAACCGGGTTGGCCCGCTTCAGGTTTCGATTGTCTTTCTCTCTCTTCCACTTTTTAATTTTTCTCTCCCTATGAAACGGTTTCTTCTGTACTTCTTCGGCCTCGCAATTCTGCTCACGCAGTCGTCGTGCGGCTACAATGGCATGGTTGAGCGCGACCAAGCGGTGAAGTCCCAATGGGCCAAGGTGCAAAGCAGCTACCAGCGTCGCAATGACCTTATCCCGAACCTTGTGAACACGGTGAAAGGCGCCGCCAACTTCGAGAAAAGCACCCTAACCGACGTAGTAAATGCCCGCGCTAAAGCTACCAGTGTGCAGCTTTCGGGCGACCAGCTCACGCCCGAAAACATCAAGCGCTTCCAGGAAGCACAAAGCCAGGTTAGTGCCGGCCTAGGTCGCCTGTTGGCCGTGTCAGAAAATTACCCCGACTTGAAAGCTAATGCCAACTTTCAGGAGCTACAAGCCCAAATCGAAGGCACTGAAAACCGCATCAACGTGGAGCGCAACCGCTTCAACGACGTGACCAACGACTATAATGGCTACGTGAAGTCGTTCCCCAACAACCTCTTCGCGGGCGTGTTTGGCTTCAAAGAGAAGCCGTACTTTGAAGCCGATGCTAGTGCCCAAAAAGCGCCTACTGTTCAGTTTTAACGTTAGTGCCTAGTGCCTAGTGCTTGGTACTTAGTGCTTGAAAAAGGAGAAAACCAATTGGTCAGGAAGAGGCTAGGTTTAGGCCAACCCTTCGTTCTTTATCAGTTTATCACCCTCATCTTCTGAGCACCTCACCGAGGCACTAGGCGCCAAGTACTAAGCCCTACACCATGAAAAGCCCTCTTACGCCGGAACAAGAGGCTGCACTCGTGGCCGCAATCCGGCAGGCCGAAATCACTACCTCCGGTGAAATCCGGGTACACCTAGAAGATTCCTGCCCTACGCCCGAGCCGCTCGACCGCGCCGCGCAGGTATTTGCTGAGCTTGGCATGCACCGCACGGCCCAGCGCAACGGCGTGCTTTTTTACCTAGCTTGGAAAACCCGGCAGTTTGCCGTCATTGGCGACTCGGGTATCAATTCCGCCGTCCCCGATGATTTCTGGGAAATAACCAAAGAAGCCGTGCTCGACCACTTCCGAGCCCACGATTATGTTGTGGGTTTGGACAAGGGCATCCGGCTGGTGGGCGAGCAGCTCCGACGCTATTTCCCCTACGACGCGGCCACTGACCGCAACGAACTCGACGACTCCATCTCATTTGGCGACTCTACGCCGCCGCATACATGAGCCATTCCTCTTCTCTTCCTTCCTTTATAAGTCGTCGGTACGGCATGCTGCTCGGACTTTTGCTGCTACTAGCAGGGCTGTTGCAACCAGCGGTGGCGCAAAACATCCCGCCGCGTCCGTCGCCCCCGCGCCTCGTCAACGACCTCGCCAACATGCTCCGGCCCGACGAGGCGGATGCTTTGGAGCGCAAACTAGTAGCGTACAACGACTCTACTTCGTCCCAAATTGCCGTCGTGACGGTACCGACGCTCGGTGACTACGAAATTGCGGACTATGCTCAAAAGCTCTACGAGAGCTGGGGTATCGGGCAGAAAGGTAAGGACAACGGTATTCTGGTGCTCGTGGCGAAGCAAGAGCGGGCTGCGCGCATCCAAACGGGCTACGGCCTGGAAGGGGCAGTACCCGATGCCCTGGCGAAACGCATTATTTCCAGCACCGTGGTGCCCGCCTTCCGGGAGCAGCGCTACTATGAAGGCCTGAACACGGCCACCGACGAGCTGATTGCCTTGGCCAAAGGCGAGTACAAAGCACCCCCGCAGGCCCGACGCTCTGCGGATAACGGTGACACGAGTGGCTCCGGCTGGACGTTCTGGCTCATCATCGGCATGCTCATTCTCTTCGTACTGCTTCGCTCACGCGGCGGCGGAGGCGGCGGTGGCGGCGGCCGACGCAGCCGTGGATTTGGCGGCACCTTTATCCCGCCCATCATCTTCGGCGACTTCAGCGGTGGCCGAGGAGTGTTTGGTGGCGGCGGTGGCTTCGGAGGCGGTGGCGGCGGTGGATTTGGCGGCTTCGGGGGTGGAAACTCCGGCGGTGGCGGCGCCAGCGGCAACTGGTAGCTAGCTTTTTCCACTTGACTTTAAAAGGCACCCTTGTCGGTGCCTTTTTTTGTTTCCTTGCCCAAACACATCCTCCTTCGAGAAGCACTGCACGTACAGGAAATATGCTTCGAAACTCCGACCGCCCCGAACTTCCCGCATGGGTATTTTTGCTTTTGCGTTTTGCTGGTATTGCGCTGGTAGCTATTATCTTTTGGTTCGTGACGCGGTGCAGCCGGTAGCGGTGGCGCGTACTTATTGCGTTTGTCTCGCTCCGAACGCTGCATCCCCCAACGCTGCCAGCGAAGGGTAATAGACTACTGGCCCAGCTTGCTACCTAGCTCAGTAGCCTTTGCATCTGGCGGGCATTGTTCACACTAGCCCCCCCGATGCCGTTGTTGAAGTACAAGTACACTTCCTTCACCTGCGAAGCCGCCCGTACCTCGTCGGCTATGCGCTGCAAAAAGGCATCGGTGTACGGCGTGGTGTACAGCTCGGGCACGCCATGGAAGCGGTAGTACAGCACCTCCGTATTGGCCACCACCTCGTCGGGCAGCGGCTGCGGATGGCTTTGGCCCACGAAGGCTACATGGTGGCGGGTTAGCTCGCGGTACACTTCTCCCTCCCACCAACTTGGGTGCCGAAACTCCACTACGTTCGAGAAAGCCGGGTCCAGACTATCGAGGATGCGGTGCAGCAGTTCGTCGGAGTAAGCCGCTTTGGGCGGCAGCTGAAACAACACCGGACCTAGCTTTTCGCGCATGCCCTCCTGCACCATGCCATAGAAGTCGGCTAAGATTGGCTGCGCGTCAGCGTTGAACTTCTTATAATGCGTGACTTGGCGCGGCGCTTTCACCGCAAAGCGGTAGCCTTCAGGACTCTTGGCGTACCAGTCTTCAAACACCTTCAACGCCGGCATGCGGTAGAAAGTCACGTTCACCTCCAGCGTGTTGAAGTGCTGGGTGTAGTATTCAAACCACTTGCGGGGCGGCAAACCTTCCGGGTACAGCACGCCTTTCCAGTCGCGGTACGAAAAGCCAGAGCAGCCGATATGATAGCTAGGCATAGTAACAAAGCACAAGGTCACGTGCAATCTCTACGCACCTAGCCTCCGTTAGGCCAACCTTACAAAGGCTTCCTTCGGCCTGGCTTAAAACCGTACGACCGCCGCCACTTGCACCATCTGGTGCTTAAACTCTTGTACGCTAGAGCGCTGCCCTATCCCAACGTGGTTTAACCCTTGCATATAGCGTGCATCTAGACTCAGGCGGTTGGTGAGGTAGAATTCCAGCCCTGCCGTTGCGCCAATGCTCCGTTCTTCGGTATCGTGGGTAATGGTAGTAGTAGCACCGTTTACTTGCTGCTTGGCTTGTAGCAGCAAATCGAACTGCGGCCCAGCCACCAAAGCTAGCTTCGGCACAAACCTGTATTGTAGCAGCAATGGCAGCGACAAATACCGCAGTTGGTACGTGGTGCTAGTGCTTTTCACCGCGCCGCCCATTTGTGAAAACAAGTATTCTTGCTGCAAGAACAAGTTTTTGCGCAGCGGAATCTGCCAGAAAAAGCCGCCTACCACGCCCGTTTTCCATTGGGTTGCAACGGGCTCGGCTGGCCGCGGAAAACCTTGATTGAAGTTGGTGTTCGTGACGTTCGCCCCTAGCCTAGCCCCAAATCTCACTTTTGGTTTCTCAAGTACCGGTTCGTCGTTGGGGAAGCTTGCTACGGCCAGCGCCGGGGTGCTTAACAACATCGCAAACGCACGCGGGCCACTGCTCAGAGCCAGGACGACAACGAGCATCTTTTTAGTTGGGAGGCTATCAACGAAGCGTAGCGCGTTTTTCATTATTGCAAAGCTAGGTGTGCAAACACGCCGCAGGGCGAGCCACAGGTAAAGATAGAACATATGCACCAGAAGCTATATTACTCGCTAGTTACCTGCTTTTTACCTACCTTACTCGGTGCAACTCCCCTTCCCAAACCTAGACTTTAGCAGTAGCCACTACTTACCAAACCCATGAAAAAACGCTTTATCGTCCTTGCTGCGTTGTCGCTGAGCAGTCAGGCGTATGCCCAGTACACCCAAACGGCTATCAAAACGCTCCCTTACCCCAAAGCCAAGAAGGTTGACACGGTCAACACCTACTTCGGCACGAAGGTACCCGACCCGTACCGCTGGCTCGAAAACGACCAGGCCGCCGACACGAAAGCGTGGGTACAGGAGGAAAACAAAGTAACCCAAGGCTACCTAGCTCAGATTCCGTACCGCGAGAATATTCGTAAGCGGCTCGAAACGCTTTGGAACTACGAGAAATATGGGGCGCCCTTCAAAGAAGGCAAGTACACCTACTTCACTAAAAATACGGGTTTACAAAGCCAGTCGGCCGTGTACCGGCAAGTGGGCAATGGCGCCCCCGAGCTGTTCCTCGACCCCAATACGTTCTCGAAAGACGGCACTACCTCGTTGGCGGGGCTCGACTTTACCAAGGACGGCAGCCTGGCCGCGTATCTGATTTCAGAGGGTGGCTCCGATTGGCGCAAGGTCATCGTGTTGAAAGCCGCTGACAAGGCCATGGTGGGTGATACGCTGAAAGATGTAAAGTTCTCGGGCATTGCCTGGAAAGGCAACGACGGCTTCTACTACAGCAGTTACGACAAACCCAAAGTCGGTAGTCAACTCGCCGGCCTGACCCAACACCACAAACTGTACTACCACAAGCTAGGTACTCCGCAAAGTACCGATCAGCTGATCTTCGGCGGCGAAAAGACGCCTCGCCGCTACATTGGTGCTTCCCTCACCGAAGACCAACGTTTCCTGGTAATTACGGCGGCCAACACCACGACCGGCAATGAGCTCTACGTGCAGGACCTCAGCAAGCCCGGCAGCCCCATCACGCAGGTAGTCGACAACTTCGACAGCGAAGTAGGTGTGATTGACAACGTGGGTAGTAAGCTCTACCTCTTCACCAACCTAAAAGCGCCCAACTTCCGCGTGGTAACGGTGGACGCTGCTAACCCCAAACCCGCCAACTGGAAAGACCTGATTCCGGAGACGAAGAATGTACTGAACGTCTCGACGGTAGGTGGTAAAATCTTCGTCTCCGGAATC
>Ga0325401_1003343_pt1 | contig 14668 bp, 14 predicted proteins | sample PopdelMetagenome_FD_205666 | JGI IMG/M metagenome (GOLD analysis project Ga0325401, IMG submission 205666) | Populus deltoides microbial communities from Bellville, Georgia, United States - Xylem-PdKOR-R2 | ecosystem: Host-associated > Plants > Phyllosphere > Stem > Wood/Secondary xylem | place...
TTCATAGTTTCTGTTGTTTCATAAAATAATTCTTGCTTTTATTTTGTGTCTTTGTTTTCATCATTATATTTGCACAAATTTATATTGCTACTCGTAATTTTATCCTCAAGTTTCATTTTAAAAAGTTTGAATAATTGTTGATTATTTAGTCTTTAAACATAAAATAAATCATTTCATAGTTTAGTTAATTGTTCAATAAGTTGATGAGTTATTTTTATGAACCAAAGTATAAGAATATAATGGTAAAAGACGTAGTAAGATTATTAGAGAGAAAAGCCTAATAAAATATATGAAATATAAGAGGAGTGAGTTTTATTATGAGTGTAAGCACATGAGTTTTGTGTAACAAAAAATTTCCTTGCTACTAACTTTTATTTCGGGTGTAAACAATATTTTCAAAAAACATCAAAAAAAAATGAGAACTGTGGAGGAAAGACATGATAGCATGAAAGCTATTATGGAGGTATTAATGAGTAAGTTTGATGAGATGATTAGTAGACAAAGAGTTCCTAGTCATAAGAAAAAAGGAAGTTAAAATACCTACCATTAGATCTACAATGAATGATGAGAGTATGGGCGATAATTCTAAAAAAAAAAGGAGAATGATGATGTAGTTTATTATAGTAGAAAATTTTAAATGCAACAAAGTCTTATGTATGAGTCACAGCCGAGAAAGAGAATGGGAGGTAGGTTACGACCAACTAATATATTTAGCTAGGGTAGGATTTCTAAGTAGCATGATGATTTATATAATAATTTGGGTGGTATTAAACTTAAAATCCTAGTGTTTCAGGGAAAGAGTAATTTGAAGGCTCACTTGGATTGAGAAAAAAAAATGGTGTTTGTGTTTAATTGTCATAGAAAAAGAGAGGTTAAATTAGCTATGATTGAATTCACTAATTATGCAATTAGTTGGTGAGATCAAATTGTTATAAGTAGAAGACGTAATGGAGAAAGACCATTATAAATTTGGAAGGAGATGAAGACAATTATAAGAAAAAGGTTTGTACCTACTCACTATTATATGGATATCTGTAATAAACTACAAACCATATCTCATGGTTCGAGGAGTGTGGATTAGTACTTTAAGAATATGAAAGTAACTATGATTAAAGTTAATATTTCTAAGGATATAGAAGCTACATGGCTAGGTTTTTGAATGGATTAAATAAAGATATTGCTAATGTGGTGGAATTGTAGCATTATATAAGGATTAAGGATATGACACACCTAGCTGTAAAAATAGAGAAACAGTTGAAGAGAAAGGGCAGTTCAAAACCTAGTGGATATTTAGGTTTCTTTTTGGGTTGAAAGTCAAATTTTTGGAGAGAAGGTAATGCATATGTGAAACCAATAACTACACTTAAAGTAACCAAACCTTTCTTTATTAGGAAGCAAGTTGTGGCTTTAGAGGAAAAAAGAGAATGCATTGCTCAACCAAAGCACAAACAAAAGATCAAATATTTTTCACATTAAGGGCTTCGACATTATACACATGAATGTCCAAATAAAATAGTTATGGTTATAAAAGATGATAATGAGGTGGAATCGGCTAGCGAGGAGGATTTAGAGGGGATGTCAAAGCTTGATGATTGTAATGATGTAGGGTATGTTATGTAAGGAGAATCCTTAGTTATAAGGAAATCTTTGAGTGTTCAGGTTTGTGAAGAGGATATAGAGCAACAAAGGAAGAATATCTTTTATACTAGGTGGTACATTGATAATAAGATATGTAGTATGATAATTGATAATAGTAGTTGTACAAATGTTGTTATCTCAACTTTGGTTAGAAAATTGAACCTAAATACATCCAAGTATGCTAAGCCATATAAGCTTTAGTGGTTAAATGAATGTGAATAAGTTAGGGTGACTGAGTAGGCTTTGGTTTCATTTATAGTAGGAAAAATTTAAGAATGATGTTAGATATGATGTTGTTCTTATACATGCTACACGTTTATTGTTGAGAAGACCTTGACAGTTTGATAAGAAGGCCAATAATAATGGGTTCATAAATATTTATATTATGTAGAAAGATATAAAGATTTACACATTTGCTCCATTATCACTAAGGCAAGGGTATGCGGATCAATTAAAACTTCGAGGAAACCAAACAAGAATTTATAAAAAATAATAGTGAAGATGTGAGGCCAAGTGAAATTAAGGTGAGCTGTGAGTGTGAAACAATTAGGTGGAAGTTTCAGATTAGAAATAGGTTTGAAGATTTCAGCAAAAAAAAACACGGGGAAGACCGAGAGTGGAGATAAAATGAGTTGAGAGAAGAAAGTAAGGATAAGAAAAAAGAGTGTGTAGAAAAATTAGGGAAACACCTTAATTTTTATACAAAACAAAGTGACCTTACTCATGCTTATCATTTCAATATGCCTATGATTTTACTCTTGTATAAGAAGATGTATTTTAATTATGATGATTTAAATTCTTGTGTCCTAATGTTGCTAAAGTTCTTTTGTGGGAATTTTAGGATATCTTTCCTGAAAAGATCCTTAATGGTTTGTCAGCAATTCAAGAGATTAAACATAAATTGGTTTTATGTAGGGAGCATCAATTCCAAATTGGCCAGTCTATAGAAGTAATCTCGACGAGACTAAAGAGCTTGTAGAAGAGTTGATGTTGGAAGGGTGCATTTCCAATGTTAATTGTGCCTAAAAAAGACAATACTTGGCTTATATGCGTTAATTGCATAGCCATTAACAACATTATAGTAAAGTATAGATATCATATCCCTAGATTAAATGATATGTTTGATAAGTTGCATGGTTTTTCAATGTTTTCTAAAATTAATTTGAAAGATGGTTATCATTAAATTAGAATGAAAAAAGATGATAAATGGAAGAAAACATTCAAAAATAGATATGGATTATATGAATGGTTAGTAATGCCTTTTGGTTTGAGTAATGTTCCTAGTATATTTATGAGATTAGTGAATCATGTGTTAAGATATTTTATTGAAAAAGTTGTTATTGTCTATTTTAATGGTATCTTAATTTATATCAAATGATTGAATTAACATATTAATCAATTAAAACAAGTTTTTGAAATACATATTATATGTTAATATAAAGAAGTATGATTTTTGCATGGAAATAACTGTGTTCTTAAGTTATGTTGTTAATGAAAAAGGATTGAGATGGATGAAGCAAAGATCAAAAATATTCAAGAATGGTTTACACCTAAGATAGTAAGTGAGGTAAGAAGTTTTTTTATAAAAGATTTGTCAAAAAATTTAGTACTCTAATTGTACCATTGACTAAAATTGTAAATAAAATTATAGGATTTAAATGAGATGGTGATCAAGAAAAGGCTTTAACTTGTTAAAAGAAAGGTTGATTTCGATCTTATTGCTTACTTTACTTAACATTTTAAAATCTCTTGAGATTAAGTGTGATGTCTTAGGTATAGATATTAGAACAATTTTAATATAGGAAAAACAACCCATGACCTATTTTAGTGAACAGTTTAATAGAGCAACTCTTAATTATCCAACATATGATAAAGAGTTGTATGTATTGGTGGAAGACCTTTGAGACTTGACAACATTATGTTTGGCTTAGGAAGTTTGTGATACATACAAACCATCAATATTTAAACATTTAAAAAGCCAATGTAAGTTGAATAGGCGACATGCCAAATGGATTTAGTTCATTAAGATGTTCTTGTATATCATCAAGTAAGGGTGAGCAAAAAAATTAAAAAATCGATTAAACTGAGAAAAAAAACATAAAACAGAGAACCATGAAAAAAATGACTAAACTAATTAGAATATTTAAAAAAATATTCAGTTTGGTTCATCTCGATTTCATAAGCCTAAAACCAAAAAACGAACCAAACCGAACAAAAAAAATAAAAAACTTAACCAAAAAAACCAAACCGAAACCAAGCCCATTAGAAAGTCCAAAAAAACCTAAAAAACAATATAATTTTTTTTAATATAAAATAACTGAACCGAACTGAAACCAAAACGAACCAAAATCGGTCGGTTGGGTTTCAATTTTTAATATAAAATAACCAAATTGAAACTGGTCAGTTTGAACTGGTTTCGATTTTAGTTTTTGTATTTTACAAAATTTTAGTTTGGTTGTTTTAATATGTAAAAATCAAACCGAATCGAAAATGATCACCCCTTTCATCAAGTACAAGCAAGATAAAGGAAACATCATTACAAATGCATTGTCTCGAATGCATGTTCTTTTTAGTACATTGAACACTAGACTTTTGGGATTTAAACATGTGAAAGAATTATATATGGATAATGATGACTTTGGTCGAGTGTATGGACAATGTGAGCACTCGACATTTGATAAGTATTTTAGGTATGATAAATTTTTATTTAAATATAAGATATCGTGTGTGTCAAAATGTTCGTTACGTGGATTGCTTATGAGGGAAGTTCATGACAATTTAATGGGATATTTTGAGGTAACTAGGACTTTTGATATGTTACATAAGTATTTTTACCAGCCTAACATAAAAATAAATGTTCAAAGAATATATGATGGTTATAACATATAAACAAGTCAAGTTTAAAGTCATGCCTCATGATTTGCATATACCTTTACTAGTACCTAAGGAAACTTCGGTTGATATATCAATGGATTTTGTTTTAGGGTTACCTAGGTCTAAAAAGGGTAGAGATTCAATATTTATTATTGTAAATAGGTTTTTCTAAGATGGTGCATTTCATACCATGTCATAAAATCGATGATGCAACAAATATAATAGATCTTTTCTTTAGGGAAATAGTTCGGTTACATGGTGTTCCAATTAGCATTATGTCTGATAGAAATGTTAAGTTTCTAAGCTATATTTAAAAAGTTTTGTGGGGTAAATTAGGAATTAAATTATTAATTTTTACTACTTGTCATGCACAAACAAATAGCCAAACATATTACCTTTACCTGTTGATGATAGAGTTAGTTTTGATAGGAATATAAAAGTACAGATTATCAAAAATTTGCATACCAAGTTACGAAAACATATTGAAAAGATGAACGGGTAATATGTATTTAAAGCCAATAAGAGAAGGGAAAATTGGTATTTGAATCGGGAGATTGAGTTTGAGTGCATATGAAGAAAGAAAGATTTCCAGTTTAATGAAGATTTAAACTGATGCCGACAGGAGACAGATCATTCCAAATCATTGAGAAGATCAATGATAGTGTCTATAAAGTGGAATTACCAAGTAGATATGGTATTAGTTCTATATTTAATGTAGGGGTGTTCATGGTTTGGTTCGGTTCGGTTTGAACTCAAAAAACCAACCAAACCGAATTAGATTAATTTTGAAAAATAGAGACCAAATCGGATTGAAATCCGGTTCAAACCAAATCGGTTTGGATTGATTTGGCTCGAGTTTTTTAAATAAAACTGATAAACCTAATCATACGAAAGACATGCATATTTAAACAAATCATTAATGTTCGTTGCATCTAAAACAAGGATCAACTTCATCATTTTCTTTTTAAGAAATCAGAAGCTGGATTGTCATTTTTACAAGAGCTTCAAAAGCCCCTCTTAACTAGAAAACAAGAAACAAATTAACTCTTCATCTACTGACTCTCTTATTAACACCAGAACCACTTGTCTACAACTCCAAACAAACCCCTTTCCAGATTCATGGATTGTTATCCCTCTCTGTTAAAACCAAAGCAGACCATTGCATGTATAATTTCTCCTCTAATAATGACACCTCTCTCAACATTAGCCACAAACCTATCATTCCCAGACCCTTAAAAGAACTTATGCTGAGCTTTTTCTTCTAAAAAATTTGTGACAACCTCCCTTTTTTCTCCTTCTCACTACCATAATACCAACACAATAACCAAGCCATTACACTACCATAAAACTCAACTAACAAACCGTAATGTTAATCTTCTTCCAAACACCTAACCATTGTTTGCCTGCATGAACTAATGGAGTCAGAAAAATCGATGAGATTTAGAAAGCAGAACAAGTCGTGAGAACTTTGGGTTAGAGGATCCACAATAGGAAAGCAAAGAATGAGAAGGAGATGAGGCGTAGAGCAAATGAAAGGAAAATAAAGAATGAGAAAAGTATGCGGCGACTTTTTATGAGGGGGGTTAGGTTAGGGTTAAGGTAATTTATACCATTTTTTGGGTTTGACTGGTTCAGTTTACCAGTTTTATATGTAAAACTAAAACCAAACCGAACCGGTTAGATTTTATGGTTTTTAAAATTGGTTTAATCGGTTTTTTATCTCGATTTGGTTTTTTTGGTTAATTTTTCTTCGATTTTCTCGATTGATCGGTTTTTTGAACACCCCTAATTTAATGTATTTGACCTTTTTTTGTTTGATGTAAATGATAATTCAAGGGGCAAATTCTTTTAAGGAGAGATAGAATGATGTGATCCTAACTTCAATACCAATATATCCATTAGAGGTTCTATTGATCCATTAGGAGGCAATTAATGGACTTCTTTAAGATACGTAGGTTAAGGTGGACTTTGAGAGGATATCAAATAATAAAGAACAATTCTTGACTAATTTGATTAATGTTCAAGAAGGTCTTGTAGGGGAGCATCCAGATTACATAAAGATTGAAATAAAAAGATTCAAATCTGCTAGTTTTGACCTTTCACTAATGTTTTGGCCATAAATAGAGCTATAAAATGAATTTTGATGTGATTCTAGTTACATTGTAAAGTAGACAACCACAAATTTCCAGTGATATATGATAGACCTTATAATTAGTTAAGACGAGAGAGAACCATTCATTTGAAGTTGGGCTTCAATTCTCCCTACAGATTATAAAATTCGACTTTGATCTTGTTTTAATTAGTTAAGCTGTTATTTATTTATCTTTGAGTTTATTTTAGGACCTAAAAAATTTAAAAGTTTATTTAGGTTAGGTTTTATTTTATTATTTTAGGTTTTTAACGTGTTAAGAATTATTTATCAAGTTTGGGTCTATTAAGTCTAATTAGGATTAGCTTTCTACTATATAAACCAATTGTTAACATTATTTTTCAATTTATGAAAGTCTCTCTGATGTTGTCGCATGTTGTGAGTTTTGTTTCTCTTTGCGTAATTAAGTGATTCTCATACTAAGTTCTTGATTGAACTTGCAAACTCTTCGAATGATTGATTAACTTTGTTATGATTTATACTTTTTGTTCGAGTCTTGTTATAAGCATAGGGTGGGGGTAATCAATTATATATAACTGTAGTTCTCCAAGGTAAGGTTCTTGTTGAGTTAAGTTGTAAATTTTTCTTCAAAACTCAAATTAACAATTTTAGGGACAATTTCGCATCACAAACAATCTAAAAATAAAATAAGAGATAGAGTTTTAATTAAAAATTAAATAAAAAAATTAATGAAAAATAAAAGCCTAAGAGATGCTGGGCTTGATAGTTTATGCTCGTGCACCGGACCAGGTACTTTGGAGCCTAGGTGTGCCTAGGGTTAGAATCCTACACCTACATGCCTGAGCTAATTTTTTTATGGAGCGAGCGATGTCCACTTTATAAAAGCCTTTAAAAACTTTTTTCCAACCATAAAATAACTTATAATCTTTCTAAAAATAAAAATAACATAGTAAAAAAATTGATAACCCCAATCTACTTTTCCCATCATTTTAATAGGAAAAACTTAATTCCATTGAACTGCTCTCAAGAATTCCAACTCATTAACACTAACATCACGTATTATGGTGGCTTAAATATTAATGTGCAACAACTTTCTCACTTCTCAACTTTTATATTTTAGCGGCTATAAATATTGACATTCAACAATTTTTTCACTTTTAAATTTTTAGCGGTGACTTTCTCTTTCATCTTCTAAGTTGAGGGAATGAAAAATAAATAAAATAAAATTTTAAACCAAAATGTAAAAGTTTCAAATTAAAAAGACCAAAATTAAAATTATAAAAATCTTATAAATTATATTTTTCAAAATATCACTCGATGATAACAATTAAAAGAAAAAACTATCCTAATTATCTTATTATCAATTTTGATTTTTTCATTTTATTTTTGTAAATAATAAAATTGAATCTTTTTCCAAGTAAATTTTAGCACCATTCCAATATTAAAACATTGTTATAGATGGCAATCATTTTATAAAAAATAGATCAAATTGAAGTCAAATTTTTAATAAATATAATATAAAAAATAAATTAAAATTACATTTTTAATAAACAAAAGATAAAAAGAACAAATCATTGTGATTGGTCTACAGTGAAACCAATAGCTCTTTTAGATTTTTGTTTTTATTTAATTTAACTAGCTAATACTAGAAAGCAAGAGTGAAAACTCAAAACCAAACAAATTCTCTCTACCTCTCCGAAAGCAAGCAAGGAAAAAAAATGGAGAAGGCGGCATTGCTACAAGTATTCGTTCTGTTACTCGTTATCTCATCTCTTCACGCATTCCAATCCGATGAACTAGACGAAGAGTTCGGCCTCGAGGGAGGGAATCTTCAACCTCAAGAACGAATCCCTGATCCGGTCGTACCCACCAGATCAACTCCCAACCGAGTGAAGTATTCGGATTCAGATTCGGACTCAAAGATCCAAATAACCCTTGAACACGCCTTTGGTGACTCCGATTTCTTCCCTGCTGCTACCTTCTCAGCGCGCCTCAAAACGTGGAGTCACGGTGCTCAGGTATGCTCTTCTTCTTCTTCTTTCCATATTTAATTTTCAAGATCTCGGGAATTCTGAAGCCCAAATCCATTGCTTAACTGATGCAGGCACTAACAAAGCTGCGGTTTTCAAGAAATTCTTTTACGGAGGTGGAGAAACAGAAATTCCAAGTAATCCCGACATCTTTGTAATATTCTTGATGTTTTTTATTTCGCACCTTGCAAGTTAGTTTGATTTTTCTTTTATATTTTATTTTGCAGAAATTGCTGGAAGACGATGAGTTTTACAGGATAAGATTGCCTTCCAATGTTTTGAACCCTCCTGGAAAGGATTTTGTCATATCATCTGTCAGAGCTGTAAGTTGCCCAAAATTATTATTATTTTTCTTCTTTCTAAAGCTTTTTGGATGATATTGGAATTATTTGTACTCTTTGTGATTGCTTGCTTAAATATGAAAGATGAGCTGACACTTTAGCTTATTATTTCCTCCCTTTTCGTGTTTTTTCAAATTACTAATTTCTATTTGAATAACAAACCCCCTTTTATGGACTGGCTGTCCTAGATCATTAGGCATATCAGGCGAGCGCTGGTATGAATAATCAATCCTCTATTATTGTTGCTTATGCCATTAAATTGTGAAACCCTCAATCTTTAGCAGAGGACTATATTTAATGGTTACTATATTGTCTTTCTCAAATACTTTTCTAACAAAAATCCTGAGTCATGTCTATTCCAGTATCTCTGGATTTAAGGCTTGTGGGCCCTAGAACCAGCCTTCACCTTACATTAAAAGAAAAGGAAGGAAATGTGAAAAGAATTCAAGGTTCTGTTCTAATTACTTCACATTGCTTTGGTTTTACCCGGAACTGTTTGTTTTTCCTCTTGTTGGTCTCTGCCTCTCTCCCCTCCCTAACATGCTGAATTTGCTGATTTTGATTGTTGTTCTTTTTTCTTTCCCTTAGTTGTTGTTCTTTTTTCTTTCCCGTAGTTGTTGTTCTTGCTGATATCACAGCTTTGGGTTTAGACCTTTGGACATCTCAAACGCACTCTGTACCGAGTTTTCAAGTCATATCTTCCTCTATTGCCTGAGTTTCCTTTTTTCATGATTTTGTTAAGTTCATATCTAACCCACAAAAGCTGTATCTCTCTCTCTCTCTAAACCCATGACTGCTTTTTTAATACTTTCCTTGACACAAGTTCTAATTTCGAAAACAATTTTTTTTTTGCTGTTGGTTGCGCATCTTCAAAGAAACTGAAGGGTCTTGTTTCTGGAACAATCTCAAATTTGCCATCTTCCCCTCTTTGCATGTAAGTAAAACCAAATGGATATGTGTCGCTAAAACCCCAAAAGTCAGATAAAAGGGAAAAACAAGAAAATAACATTAAAGCAGTGTATGCTTCTTTATTCATGTATGTTTGTCTAGTTCTGCAAAAGGCATTTTGCCGCGTTGGGTCTAGAACCTTTTCAAGGCTACTGGCTTGGGATATAGAGATCTACAGCCCCAAGAGTTTTCTTTAGTCATCAACTGCTTTCTTCAATACTCTCTAATGGTTAGCTATTCTTAGTTTTATCTGGTTTCTATCATCCTTTTGTCATCATATGCTGGAAATAGTACCGCTAAATTGTGCTGTTTGGCTTGCAAGACATTTTTCCTTGACTGAATTTTAACAAAGTTATAAAGAATTAGTTTTATCGAAGCAATGTTTTTAGATGCATGCTTTAAACCGTTCCTTTCCTTTTTTTTGTGATTTCATTTGTTCTCTAGATGGGGATATTTGATTGTTTGTATGATTTTGAATTCATGAAATGTTATTTGCTTATCCATGCTATTCGTTAGTGAAGCTCAAATCTTATGTAGTAATGAAGAAAAAAGCCTATGCTTTGGACTTGAGATTACCAAAGTTTTTTGTATCGTGAAATTGTAAGTTTGAAAATTCAAATAAAAAACAGACGATTCTCCTCTTTGCAGTGCTATAGGTGTATGTCAGTAAGGCATAATGGAACACTGTGTAACAAGACTCTAAATGCTTCTGAAGGTCCAATTAATGAACCAATTCATCTAACCTCATATAAGCTGAAATCTCAAAATGTTAAAGTAGGCTACATGAATCCTCATTTTCAATTCTGTGTGATCTAATGTTGCTTCGTGAAATTCTTGGCAATTAAATCCTGAGCATATCTAGCATCAATTTTTTTCACATTAAATTTAAAATTTCAAATCCTAGGTTTAACGACTTGGGAAGGGTTCCAGAGCTGGCTATAGATGTGGCACCACATTATCATATATCTATGTATATGATACTCACCCCATATTTTACACACCTTTGTTTATGTGTTTCTCTTGTCTAATGATTATTGCATGTGGAAATTCCAATTCAATATAGCTCTAACCCTCATTATTCTTCAACTACAGAGATGTCTTCCACGGGATGGCTTGGATGAGCACTTTGTTATACACACGGTAATCTTCGGCTCCTTGATTAATGATTCATGCCTGCCTTTTCTCTTCAGGAGTTTGTTCTGTTACATGTTTCACATTTGAAGTAAATATGGGTTTACACACACTAAATCTTTCTCAAACATTTTTCTCTTCAGGAGCTTCTTCTATGACATGTTTCTCTTTTGAAGTAAATATGTATTTTCATGCATTAAATCTTTCTCAGTCAGTGTTGGACGCTGTAATCCTTTGTTTTTGCTTTCAGTCTTCGCTGATGAATATACAGCACACGATCTTATTTGCATTAATTTTTAGATTTTTCTTGGCTTTTGAATTCAATGAACTCTCCAATTGTGCACTGAAATGGAACCAGAGAGTCAGTAACCTTAGTTCACCTACGATCCTATCTGACTAGAGTGAATGTGATATTGGACTATGCTTTAATTTAAATAGGTCAAACCATGCTACTTTTTCAATATATTAAACACATTGAATTTTTACTCGTCATTAGTGACTTGGCACGGCCTTTCTTACTAATCTATCAACTCAGGTAACAGTAGATTTCTGATTCTTATAAATGGTAATTAATCTTAAGGAGCTTAAGAAAATAAATTGTTCGTTTAAAACAATTTAATTTCTCAATCAAACAAAATCATATTGCATGAGTATGAGATAATTTAATAGTTCACTGAAGCTATTGTTTAAAAAATGTTTTAGGTTTCATGCCTCTCATATGTTGGTGCGCGTATATGATCGTGTGCATGGTATGAGATATGATTAGTGAGCCGCTTTTACTTCAATAGAAAAGTGGAAGGGCTGTCTGCTTTTTGAGCATTTTTGCTATTATGGCTGAGATTCATTGTTTGTCTTGAGTTGAATGCTAGGGTTTTTAAACATCAAACATTGTCCATGAATTTTTTTGCAAGGTAGAATGACACTTTTGGTTCCTTTCTTTAGTTGCTACTGTCTCTGATTAGATTTCTTTTTTAGTTTGGTTTCATTCTCCTAGTGGTGCTCTTAGGCTCTAAGAGAGATATGCTACACCGTTATAAGAATGTTTACCTTTTAGTACTTTCATCCCTTCTCTCTTTTTATAAAATTAGTTTCTATCGTGAAAAATAAGCAGGTAAAGTTAGTCTTTGAGGAAATTTGAGTACTTTAAAAGAAAACCTAATCAAGGGATTTTCAAGTTACTAATTCTCCTCTCATGATGATGTGAGCATATGAGGTAACTGTGGTGTATGTGGGAATATGCTATGTATATCTTGTTACTGCCCTGTGAAAACCAAGGCTATAAAAACATACTTAAATTATCATAATAAAAGGGAATATTTTTTCTCTGCAATGTACAAGTGCATTTCATAATCAGAAAGGTGTTATTTTTCATCTTTTGTTGCAGGAAGGTGTTAATATCTTGGCTGTCAATTATGGTTCCCCTGGGACATGTCCCTACCCACGGCAATTGAAACTTGTAAGTTAGAATTTCTTTTTCCTTTTTCTGTAGAGTTTCTTACTGTAACAAAGCAAACTACAAGAACTAATTTGCTCACATCAGAGGACTTTACTGAGACCATAATTTGAGCATCAGGATTGTTTTCAGAACTGGAAGCATATATTTGAAGGGAAAGTTCGTAGCTTTCCTCCTTTTTCCTCCTAGTTGAGCCCTTTTCTATGCGAGAATTATACTACTATTACTAAATATCTGAAACACCTACAGATAGTTGAAATGTTGACCTCCTGGCCATACGACTTGTTGCAGCTGCATTCTCAAATTTCTTGATTAAGGAATTAGGCCCTGTTTTGGTGGCTTCTTTCTACAGAGATCTTGGGAGATGCTTGATGATTTGTGTCATAGCCTACCAAGTATCCCATGATGAGTACCCGAAGCATGCTCCTTCCCTGCCAAAACACTAGTTAATTTTTTACTTTTTTCCTCTAAGAAGTACATTGGGACAGCCTCAGTATATTTGTCACTGCCCTCCTCTTAGCATTTTTTGAGTCCTTGTGTGCTGAGAAGTCATATGCCCGCCAAGCATTCCATTCATAGTGGATCACATTTTTCATGTTATTTTGTTCCAATGAGAAATTTCCTTAATCAAATTGACAAGGAACTAGTGTTGTCAAAAGGTACTTAGGCTCTCGCTTAAGCCCTATAGGCGAGGCCACAACACCTTTATTAGCCTCAGGTGATGAATCTCAACGACATGCTGCCTACGCGAGCACTTAATGCCTCGGGCATGGCACCTTTTAGCACCTTTCACATTTGACAACATTGTTACTGCTTTAAATTATCTTATTTTGTTTTAAGGGTGAAAATGTAACTTTATATGACTGTTATAGTATTTTATATTATCTTTTGATTTTCTACTGATCTAATATATATATAAATTTTAGATTTATATATTATAATATAATATCATACATATATTTTTTTGCACCTAGGCATGTGCCTAGCACCTCGAGCATTTTACAGGCTTGGTGCCTTTTAGCGCGTTTCGCCTTTGACAACACTGCAAGAAACCTCTGGAATATATGAGGATTGATGGAGGTTTTGAGGGCATATTTAATTTTTTCCAGTTGCATAATCTCTCATACAGATGTTTATGTCCTTTCTGTTTTAGCCTGCAAAGTGGTCATTCAACTCTCATACGGTTCTGAAGAATAGCGAGCAGGCACCAAGGTAAAATTAAGTACTTGCATATTTTTCTTTGCACTCTGCATTTCTGAGACATGCCTCATATTGGGGCATACACTGTTTTTTGTGTGGTATTTTTTGAAGCGAGTCTTGAAAGATGCAAGGAGAATTTGCTTCTGGTGTGCTTTGTTTACTATTTATCACCATGTTATAACAATCAACTTTCCAAATTGTAAAGCTAATAAGAGTTTTATTTTTAACTTAAACTGTGGTTCAAAACACTTAATTACAAAATGATCAGAAAAGAAATAGTATATCACCCAAAACTGTCTTGTACCCTTGTGACTGATTTTATTTCGAGTAAATTCTACTTATTATGGTGCAGTCCTAAAATTTTTGTAGTTAGAAGTATAAGAGAAACAAAAATATAAGATTACCAAGGGATATGAGGTCACCCACTGATGTGTAAATTGCTTTCCTTGTTTTTGCATTTGTTGTTTATACTTGCTTTGCCCATTATCTCAAAATGTCGTCGTTATTATTTCTGTATATACTTTTTGCAGAACTCCAATATTTGCTGAAGATTTGCCAGGAGAACAAGGAGAGGGTGTAGACGTACCGCCACCAGAAAGGTCCTTTTGGGCTAAATATGTAAGTATTCTGCTAGTTGATTGTTTTTTTGGACACTGCAAATTTTTATACGTATGAAAGAATAAAATTTAACCTATGGAGGTTCATTTTCTCAGTGGATGTACTTGATCCCTCTTGGACTCATAGTGATGAATGCCATGACCCAAGCGATGAATTTGCCTGAGGAACAAGCTACTGGCCAATCGGGTGCTCAGCCAGCTGCAGCAATCCAGCGTGGGCCCAGTCCTGCTGTGAGAAGACGATGATGGGGTTAAATTATCCTTCCAACATGCATGCGTTCAATATCCCAATACCAGTGGAACTTACGATGGGATCTTAGATTTGC
>Ga0325401_1003347_pt1 | contig 14663 bp, 15 predicted proteins | sample PopdelMetagenome_FD_205666 | JGI IMG/M metagenome (GOLD analysis project Ga0325401, IMG submission 205666) | Populus deltoides microbial communities from Bellville, Georgia, United States - Xylem-PdKOR-R2 | ecosystem: Host-associated > Plants > Phyllosphere > Stem > Wood/Secondary xylem | place...
TCACGCCGGCGATGATGCGCGCGGGGCGGGGGCGGCGCCAGGGCGGGATGCGGCGTGCTGACAGGCCGCGCGTTCCGGCCTATGGCCCGTGGGAAGGGCGGCGCTTCCGGCCGCCGCGGTCAGGGGACGCCCGTGGAACACATGCAGGATCCCGTCTGGATCGCGGCGCTGGCCGCGGTGATGGCGGTGACCGGGATCGTCTCGGGGACGCTGGCGGGGCTGCTCGGGGTGGGGGGCGGCATCGTCATCGTGCCGGTTCTGTTCAACGTCTTCCCCTTCCTCGGCATCCCCGAGGTGATCCAGATGAAGCTGGCGGTGGGGACGTCGCTCGCCACCATCATCCCGACCTCCATCCAGTCGGCGCGCAAGCACCACGCCAAGGGGGCGATGGACGTGCCGCTGTTGCGCGCGATGATCCCCTCGCTGGTGGTCGGCGTGCTGGTGGGCACGGTGGTCGCGATCTGGGTGCGCGGCGGCACGCTGACGGCGGTGTTCGCCGCGATCGCGGTGCTGGTGGCGATCAACATGGGCTTCACCGGGGTCGACTCGCGCATCCGGGACCGTTTCCCGACCGGCGTGCTGCGCCAGGTGATCGGGGTCTTCATCGGCGGCGTCTCGGCCATGATGGGGATCGGCGGGGGGACGGTGGGGGTGCCGCTGCTGAACCTGTTCGGCACGCCGATCCGCTCGGCGGTGGCCACGGCCTCCGCCTTCGGGGTCATCATCTCCATCCCGGCGACGATCGGCTTCGTCTACGCGGGCTGGGGGGAGCCGTTGCTGCCGCCGGCGAGCCTCGGCTACGTCAACCTCATCGGCTGCCTCCTGATCGTGCCGACCTCGATGCTGGCGACGCCCTGGGGGGTGCACCTGGCGCACACCATCCCGCCGCTGGTGCTGAAGCGCGCCTTCGCGGTGTTCCTCGCGATCACGGCGGCGCGGATGATCTATTCCCTCGTCCACTAGGCGGCATGGCGCGGCCCGGGGCCTTGCCAGCGGGCGCGCGGGGCGCTTGAAGCCGTCCCCCTCTGGCGGGGCGGGGACGGCATGGGCGCGGTGATCGGGATCGACTTCGGCACGACGAACAGCGTCGTGACGGCGCTCGGGGCGGACGGCACCGCGGCGACCCTGTCCCGCGACACGGGGGAGGTGTTCCGCTCCGTCCTCTGCTTCTGGGCGGACCCGCGGGGCGGGGCGATGCGGCACGCGGCGGGGCCGGCGGGGATCGAGGCCTACCTCGACGAGCCGCTGGCGAGCCGGCTGATCATGTCGATGAAGTCCTACCTGGCCCAGGGCGGCTTCACCGAGACGCGCATCATGGGGCGGCGCTTCACGCTGGAATCGCTCGTCGCCCTGTTCCTCCGCGAGCTGCTGGCGCCCTTCGGCGCGGCGCTGGAGGGGGCGGAGGTGGTGGTCGGGCGTCCCGTGCGCTTCGTCGGCGAGAGGGCCGACGACGCGCTGGGGGAGGCGCGGCTGCGGGCGGCCTTCGCGGCGGCGGGTCTGCCGGCGATCCGGGTGGCGCTGGAGCCGGCGGCCGCCGGGCAGCGCTTCGCCGCCGGGATCGAGCGGCCGGCGACGGTTCTGGTCGGCGACTTCGGCGGTGGGACGAGCGACTTCTCCGTGCTCCGCTTCGATCCCGGCCCGCCGGTGGCGGTGACGGCGCTCGGCCACGCCGGGGTGGGGCTGGCGGGGGATGCCTTCGACACGCGGATCCTGGATCGTGTCGTCTCCCCACGGCTCGGCAAGGGCGGGACGTACCGGGTGATGGGCAAGGCGCTGCCGGTGCCGCCCGCCTGGTACGCCAGCTTCGCCCAGTGGCACCGCATGGCGCTGATGCGGGCGCCGCGGACGCTGCGCGACATCGCCGAGGTGGCGCGGACGGCCGACGAGCCGGAGCCGCTGCACCACCTGCTCCGGCTGATCGAGGACGAGGCGGGCTACGCGCTGTACCAGGCGGTGTCGGGGGCCAAGGCGGCGCTCTCCTCCGCCGAGGGGACGGTGCTGCGCTTCGCGCACGGGGATCTGCTGATCGAGGCGCCGGTCGGGCGGGCGGAGTTCGAGGGCTGGATCGCGCCCGACCTGGCGCGGATGGCGGCGGCGGTGGACGCGGCGCTGGCGGATGCGGGGGTGGAGGGAGTGGACCGGGTGTTCCTGACGGGCGGGACGTCGCTCGTGCCGGCGGTGCGGCGGATCTTCGCGCGGCGCTTCGGGGAGGAACGGATCTTCGGCGGCGGCGAGTTCGTCTCGGTGGCGGAGGGGCTGGCGCTGATGGGGCGCCGAGGTTGACCGCCCCAGGTTGACCGCCCCAGGTTGACCCTGGGAACCGCCGCCCATATACCGCGCCCTCTTCCCCGGGGGACGGCTCGCGTCGCCCCGCCCCTCGCCGTGAGCAGACCGATGAAGATCCGCAACTCCCTCAAGACCGCCAAGGTGCGCGACAAGAACTGCGTGGTGGTGCGCCGCCGTGGCCGGCTCTACGTGCTGAACAAGAAGAACCCCCGGCTGAAGGCCCGCCAGGGCTGATCCCCTCGGTCCCCGCCGCGGCGGGGACCATGCCGGGTCGCGGTCGCGGCCCGTCCCCGCGGGGTGCTGCCGGGAGGCGGCGCCCCGTTCGCGCGTCCGGCGGTCCGCTTGCCGTGCCGGCGCCGCGATCCCATCCTCCGGAACAGGTCTGGAGGAACGTCCCGTGATCGCCCTGCCCCCGCCCAAGCCCGAGGTCCTGGCCCGCCGCGACGAGATCGTGGCGGGGCTGCGCGCGATCGTTCCCGGCGACGGGGTGATCGCCGAGCCGATCCGGCTGCGCCCCTACGAGACGGACGGGCTCTCGGCCTACCGGCAGCCGCCGATGGCGGTGGTGCTGCCCTCCTCCACGGAGCAGGTGGCGGCGGTGATGCGGTTCCTGCACGGGAACGGCGTTCGGGTGGTGCCGCGCGGGGCGGGGACGAGCCTGTCCGGCGGCGCGCTGCCGCTGGAGGACTCCGTCGTGATCGGCCTCATGCGGATGAACCGCATCCTGGACGTGTCCTTCCCCGACCGGCTGGCGGTGGTGGAGGCGGGGGTGACGAATCTCGGCATCACCAAGGCGGTGGAGGGGGAGGGGTTCTTCTACGCCCCGGACCCGTCCTCGCAGCTCGCCTGCATGATCGGCGGCAACGTGATGATGAACTCCGGCGGGGCGCACTGCCTGAAGTACGGGGTGACGGCGAACAACCTGCTCGGGCTGACGTTCGTGACGGTGGAGGGGGAGGTCGTCGAGATCGGCGGCGGGCACCTGGACGCCGCGGGCTACGACTACCTGGGGCTCATCACCGGGAGCGAGGGGCAGCTCGGCATCGTCACCGAGGTGACGGTCCGCATCCTTCGCTCGGCGGAGGGGCAGCGGGCCATGCTGGCGGCGTTCCGCTCCACCGAGGTGGCGGGGGAGGTGGTGGACGCCATCATGGCCTCCGGCGTGATCCCCGTCGCGCTGGAGTTCATGGACCGGCCCTGCATCCACGCCTGCGAGGCCTTCGCCCATGCCGGCTACCCGCTCGACGCCGAGGCGCTGCTCATCATCGAGGTGGAGGGCAGCGTCGAGGAGCAGGACGCGCTGCTGGAGAGCATCCGCGCCATCTGCGACCGCTTCGACCCCATCTCCACCCGGGTCGCCGCGAGCGCGGAGGAGAGCCTGGCGATCTGGAAGGGGCGCAAGGGCGCCTTCGGGGCGGTCGGCCGCATCTCCCCCGACTACCTCTGCATGGACGGCACGATCCCGACGGGGGAGCTGCCGCTGGTGCTGCGGCGGATCGGGGAGATGAGCGAGGCCTACGGGCTGAAGGTCGCCAACGTCTTCCACGCCGGGGACGGGAACCTGCACCCGCTGATCATGTTCGACGCGAACGATCCGGACAGCTTCCGCAAGGCCGAGGAGTTCGGGGCCGACATCCTGAAGCTCTGCGTCGAGGTCGGCGGCTGCCTCACCGGGGAGCACGGGGTGGGCGTCGAGAAGCGTGACCTGATGGGCGTGCAGTTCCTGCCGCCGGAGCTGGAGCAGCAGCGCCGGGTGAAGGAGGCCTTCGATCCGGGCTGGCTGCTCAACCCGGCGAAGGTCTTCCCGCTTCAGGGCGCGCTCGCGCCCGCGGGCCACTGATGGGGCGGCGCGCCGCGTGAGCGGCGAGCGCCTGGCGCCCGCGGACGAGGCCGGGATCGCCGCCGCGGTGCGCGCGGCCCGCGAGGCCGGCACGCCGCTGATGGTCGAGGGCTCGGGCACGCGGCAGGGGATGCTGCGGCCGGTGCAGGCGGCCCGGACGCTCTCCACCCGCGCGCTGACCGGCATCGTCCTCTACCGCCCGCAGGAGATGGTGATCGCCGCCCGCGCCGGGACCCCGGTGGAGGAGATCGAGGCGGCCTTGCAGGAGCGGGGGCAGCGGATCAACGCGGAGCCGCCGGACCTCCGGTCGCTGCTGGGGACGGAGGCGCTGCCGCCGCCCACGATCGGCGGCACGGTCGCGACGAACCTCTCCGGGCCGCGCCGGATCGCGGGGGCGGCCGTGCGGGACCTCGTGCTCGGCCTTCGCTTCGTGAACGGGGCGGGGGAGGTGCTGCGCTCCGGCGGGCGCGTGCACAAGAACGTCACGGGGCTGGACCTGTGCAAGCTGCTCTCCGGCAGCCACGGCACGCTCGGCGTCGTCACCGAGGTGACGCTGAAGGTGGCGCCGGCGGGGGAGCGGACGGCGACGCTGGCGATCCCCGTGGCCGACGAGGCGGCGGGCGTCGCGGTGCTCTCGGCCGGGCTGACCAGCCCCTACGGCGTGACCGGCGCGGCGATGCTGCCCGCCGGGATGGAGGCGGCCGGGGTCGCGGGCCCCGTCGCCCTGCTGCGGCTGGAGGACGTGGCGGCCTCCGTCGCCTACCGGCTGGGCCGGCTGGCGGCGATGCTGCCCGGTGGCCGTGCGGTGGAGGAGGAGGGATCGCGGGCGCTGTGGCGGGCCTTGCGCGACGCGACGCCCCTGGCGGCCGCGGCGGGGGAGGGGGTGTGGCGCCTGTCGCTGCGCCCCTCCGCCGCGCCGGCGGCGGTGGCGGCCCTGCGGGCGGCGGGATGCCGCGCCCTGCTCGACTGGGGCGGCGGGCTGGTCCTGACCGCCGGGCCCGCGACGGAGGCGTCGCACGCCGCCGTGGCCGCCGCGGCGCGGGGGACGGGCGGCACCTTCACCCTGCTCCGCGCCCCCGAGTCGCTGCGCGCCGCGCGGGACGTCCTCCCGCCCGAGGCGCCGGCGCTCGCCGCCCTGTCCGCGCGGGTCAAGGCGGCGCTCGATCCGGCGGGCATCCTGAACCCGGGGCGGATGTGGGCCGGAGGTTAAGCCTCCTCACGCGATGATGTTTGTCGCAAACAGGGAGCCGCGGCCAAGATCGCCGCCGATACACACGGAGACGAGATCACGATGCGCCTGTCGATCCTGCGAAGGGGGCTGCTCGCCCTGGCGGTCCTCCTCGGCGGCCTCGCGGCCCCCGCCATGGCCCAGAGCAGCGACCCGAGCTTCAACCTGGTCAATCGGTCGGGCCAGACGATCCAGGAGCTCTACGTCTCCTCCTCGCAGGTCAACACCTGGGGCCAGGACCTTCTCGGCGCCAACGTGCTCGGCAACGGCCGCTCCTTCCCGGTGCGTCTCCCCTCCGGCCAGTGCTCGAACGACATCCGCGTCGTCTACCAGGGCGGCCGGTCGGAGGAGCGGCGGGAGGTGAACACCTGCGGGCTGACCGAGGTCGTCTTCGGGAACCAGAACGCGCCGCAGGCCGGCGGCGGTGACGGCAAGCGCGGCGCGGCGGCGGCCGGGCGGACGGGCAATCCCTCCTTCAACCTCGTGAACCGCACCCAGAAGACGATGCAGATCGTGCGCGCCTCCCCGAGTTCGGACAGCAACTGGGGCGAGGACCGGCTCGGTTCCTCCGTCGTGCCGCCGGGCGGCACCTTCGCCATCCGCCTGCCGGCCGGCGAGTGCAACTACGACATCCGCATCGAGTACGACGACCGCTCCTCCGAGGAGCGGCGCGGCGTGGACCTGTGCAGCGTGGCGAACGTCACCTTCCCCTGACGGGTGACGGAGGGGCCGGGAAGGAGCCTCCTTCCCGGCCCTCTCCTTGCCCGATCGCGGCGGAAGGGCGACAAGCCCCCAGCAAGGGGGACCAGGCATGATTCCGACGATCGGCCGGCGCGGTGCGCTCGGCCTCGGCACCGGGCTCCTCGCGGCGCCGCGGCTGGCCGCCGCCCAGACTCCCCACCGGTTGCGGTTCACGCTCGATTGGGCGGTCCACGGCGGCTACACCTTCGCCGTCGCGGCCGAGCGGACCGGGATCCTCCGCCGGCACAACCTCGACATGCCGATCAACCGCGGCTACGGCTCCGGGCGCGTGCCCGTCGACGTCGCCGCCGGCACCTACGAGCTCGGCTTCGGCGACCTGACGCCGCAGCTCCGCTTCATGGCAGAGAACCCGGATCGCGGGCTCGTCAGCGTCGCCATCCTCTACGACCGCTCCCCGCTCTCCTGCACCGTGCGCGCGGACGGACCGATCACCGAGCCGCGGCAGCTCGCCGGCCGCACCCTGGCGGCGCCGGACTTCGACAGCGGGCGGCAGATCTTCCCGGTCTACGCCAAGGCGGTCGGGATCGATCCCGCCTCGGTCAACTGGATGAGCGTCTCGCCCGAGCTGCGGGAGCCGATGCTGGCGCAGCGCCGGGCGGACGGGATCACCGGCTTCCTCACCTCCACCGCCCTGTCGCTGAAGGCGATCGGGCTGGACCTGCCGCAGCAGCGCATCTTCCGCTACCGCGACAGCGGCCTCGACTTCTACGGCGCGGGGCTGCTGACGACGCGCGCGGTGCTGCGCGAGAAGCCCGAGGCGATCCGCGCCGCGGTGGCCGCGCTGATCGAGGGCACGGTCTGGGCCTACCGCAACCCGGCCGAGGCGATCGCTCAGCTCAGGGCGCGCGAGCCGCTGACGGACGTGGCGATCGAGACGGAGCGCCAGCGCCTGACCTTCGACGAGATGCTCGTGTCCGACGGGGTCCGGCAGCGCGGCCTGTCCTCCGTCGAGGCGGGGCGCATGAAGGCGCAGATCGACGCGGTGGTGGACACCTTCGGACTGCCGACGCGGCCCGAGCCAGAGGCGATCTACACGGACGCCTTCCTGCCGCCGCGCGACGCCCGGACGCTCTGACGCCGCCTCCGGGGGATCAGGCCTCCGCCGGCAGGGCCGCCAGGTCCAGCCGGCGGGTGAACATGGCCAGGTCCCCGTCCGACCCCCGGGGCCGGTCCCCGGCCGGGCGGTCGCGGTGGAGCTCCATCCCGTTGCCGTCCGGGTCGCGCAGGTAGACCGCCTCCGACACGCCGTGGTCGGAGGCCCCGTCGGGTCGGATGCCCGCCTCCAGCGCGGCCCTCACCGCGCGGGCGAGGGCCGCGCGGTCAGGATACAGCAGCGCGACGTGGTAGAGGCCGGTCGTGCCCGGCGCGGGCGGCGGGCCCCCGGCGCTCTCCCAGGTGTCGAGCGCGACGTGGTGGTGGCAGCCGTCCACGGAGAGGGAGACGGCACCGGGGTAGCGGCAGGTCTCCTCCAGGCCGATCACGTCGCGCCAGAGGCCGAGGGCGCGCTCCAGGTCGGGGACCTTCAGGTGGACGTGGCCGATCCTGAGCCCGGCGGGGGCGGGTGGGTGTCGGTCGGCGGTGTCGGTCGGCGGTGTCGGGCACGGCGGTGATGCTCCGGGCGCCCAAGGTGGAGGGGCGCGCGGCGCGGCGCCGATGGCCCCGCGTGGATGGAGGGGATGGACGGGCATGATGGGCAACGGGCCCCGACGGCCGACGTTCCCCGGACGGCCCCTTCTCCGGAGAGCAGCATGCCCCACGATCCCGACGGCGCGCGCCGCCGCGGCCTCCTTCGCGCGGGCGGGCTGACCGCCGCGGGGCTGGTGCTGGGGGCGGCCGGCGCGCCGGGCTACCCGCCGCCGACCGAGGTGGACCTGGGCGGCGCGCCGGAGGGGCGCGTGCGCTTCCCCAACTGGCGCGGCGAGGCGGAGCCGCCGCCGGCGCCGGCGCCCAACCCCCTGCCGCCCGCGGAGCGACTCGGCTACGCGATCGTCGGCCTCGGGCGGATCAGCGTGGAGGAGGTGCTGCCGGCCTTCGGCGAGGCCAGGGGATCGCGGCCCGCGGCGCTGGTCAGCGGCAGCCCGGACAAGGCCCGCGCCGTGGCCCGGCGCTACGGCATCCCCGAGGACGCGGTGTACGGCTACGCCGACCTCGAGCGGATGCGCGAGAACCGGGCGGTGGGTGCCGTCTACATCGGCCTGCCCAACGCCCAGCACCGCGAGTTCACCGAGCGCTGCGCGGCCATCGGGAAGCACGTCCTGTGCGAGAAGCCGATGGCCAACACGCCGGAGGATGCGGCCGCCATGGTCGCCGCCTGCGAGCGGGCGCGCGTGCGGCTGATGATCGCCTACCGCTGCCAGTACGAGCCCACCAATCGGGAGGCGATCCGCCTCGTCCGGAGCGGGGAGCTGGGGAAGCTCCGCTTCATCGAGGCGACGAACGTGCAGTCCTCCGGCACCGCGCCGCAGTGGCGGTTCAGCCGCGCCCTGGCCGGGGGAGGGGCCCTGCCGGATATCGGCCTCTACTGCCTCAACGCCACGCGGTACCTGACGGGGGAGGAGCCCACCGACGTCTTCGCGCGCCAGCACTCCCCCGCGGGCGACCCGCGATGGGCGGAGGTGGAGGAGAGCGTCGCCTTCACGCTCCGCTTCCCGTCCGGCGTGATCGCCAACTGCCTCTCGGCCTACGACGCCTACAACGACAAGACGCTTCGCCTGCACTTCGAGCGCGGCCTCGTCGAGATGCCCGACGCCTTCGCCTACAAGGGTCAGCAGATGTACGTCTCTCGCCGGGACGGCGGGATCGCGGTGCGCGTGCAGCGCCGGATCGAGCCGGCCAACCAGTTCGCGCTCGAGCTCGACCACTTCTCCGACTGCGTGCGGTCCGACCGCCGCCCGCACACGCCGGGGGAGGAGGGGGTGCAGGACGGGGCGCTGATGGCCGCGATCTACCGCTCCGCCGCCGAGGGACGGCCGGTGGAGACGCCGCGGCCGGCCGGGCCGACCCGCGGGCCGGAGCCGGCCCGGGAGGGTTGACGGCCGGGGGGGCGGCGCCTTGACGGGAGCGGGCGCGGCGGGCCAGAAGGCCGCGCCCCGGGGCCGCAAGCGTTGGCGTCATCCAACGCGCCATCGGGCCGCCCCGCGGCCCTGATCGAGGCGCCGCATGACCGCCGAACGACCCTCATCCTGGGCCCTCGCCCCGTTTCCCCTCATCGTGGTCGCCGGCTTCCTGGCGATCGTGCTGCCGCTGCCCGTCCTGTCGCAGCGCGTGCACGACGAACTCGGCTTCTCGCTTCTCACGGCAGGGCTGGTGGTCGGGGCGCAGTCCCTCGGCACCATCCTGACGCGGCAGTGGGCCGGCGCGCTGACCGACCGCCGCGGGCCGCGCCACGCGGCGATGCTCGGATTGCCGCTCACGACCGTCGCGTCGCTCCTGCACCTCCTCTCCGCCTTCGTGAACGATCCCGCCGCCTCGCTCGCCGTGCTCGTCCTCGGGCGGGTCGTGATGGGGCCGGCGGAGAGCCTGTTCCTTACCGGGGCGATGACCTGGGCCATCGGGCGGCTCGGCGCGGGCCGCGCGGGGCTGGTGATGACCTGGCAGGGCATCGCGCTGTTCCTCGCGATCGGCCTCGGCGCCCCCGTGGGGCTGTGGCTGATGCGGTCCCACGGGTTCGCGGCCGTGGCGGCGGCGAGCGCGGCGATGAGCCTCGTCGCGCTGGCGATCGCCCTGCCGATCGCGCCGACGGCGCCGACGGGGCGCGGCGGGGGCGTCTCCTTCCTGACGGTGATCGGGCTGATCTGGCGCCAGGGCGCCGTGCTCGGCCTGTCCGTCGTGCCGCAGGCGATGCTCGGCGCCTTCGTGGCCCTGCACTTCGCGGCCCTGGGCTGGGAGGGCGCGGGGCTGACGCTGACGGGCTTCGGTGCCGGCGTGATCCTCGTGCGCGCCGCGCTCTCCTGGGCGCCGGACCGGCTGGGCGGGGCGCGCGTGGCGCTCGTCTCCCTCCTCGCCGAAGCCGCCGGGATGGCGCTGGTCTGGGCAGCGCCCTTCGCCACGGTGGCGGTTCTCGGCGCCGTCCTCGCGGGGGCGGGCTTCTCCCTCGTCTACCCGTCGATGGGAGTGGAGGTGATCCGGCGCGTGCCGGAGAGCAGCCGCGGCCTCGCCCTCGGCAGCTTCTCGGCCTTCCTCGACCTCGCCCTCGGTCTCTCGGGCCCGCTGGGCGGGCTGGTGGCGGGGCTGGCGGGGATCCCGGCCGTGTTCCTGATCACCGTCGCGGGATGCCTGGGCGGCGCGCTGCTCCTCGCCGGGAACGTGCGCGCGCGGGCATGAGAAAGGGGCGGCGGATCACTCCGCCGCCCCTTCCGACGTCCGCCCCGGGGGACCGGCTCAGTTCACCGCGAGCCGGCGCTCGACGATCTGCGTCTTCATGTTCTTCTGCAGCTTCTCGAAGGCCCGCACCTCGATCTGCCGCACCCGCTCGCGCGAGATGTTGTACTGCTGCGACAACTCCTCGAGCGTGGTGGGCTCGTCCTTCAGGCGGCGCTCGATCAGGATGTGGCGTTCCCGGTCGTTCAGCGTGCTGAGCGCGGAGTTGAGCAGGTCGCGGCGGTTGGACATGTCCTCCCGCTCGGCCAACTCCTCCTCCTGGCTCTCGCCGTCATCCACCAGCCAGTCCTGCCACTCGCCCTCGCTGTCGGCGCGGATCGGCGCGTTGAGCGAGTTGTCGGGCGAGGCGAGGCGGCGGTTCATCGACACCACGTCCTGCTCCGGCACCTGGAGCACGCGCGCGATCTTCTCGACCTGCTCGGGCTTCAGATCGCCCTCCTCCAGGGCGGCCATCTGGCCCTTGAGGCGGCGCAGGTTGAAGAACAGCTTCTTCTGCGCGGCGGTGGTGCCCATCTTCACCAGCGACCAGGAGTGCAGGATGTACTCCTGGATCGCGGCGCGGATCCACCACATGGCGTAGGTCGCGAGGCGGAAGCCACGGTCCGGGTCGAACCGCTTCACCGCCTGCATCATGCCGACGTTGCCCTCGGAGATCAGCTCGCCCACCGGCAGGCCGTAGCCGCGGTAGCCCATGGCGATCTTCGCGACGAGGCGGAGGTGGGAGGTGACGAGCTTGTGGGCCGCGCCCTCGTCCTGCACGTCGCGCCACCGCTTGGCGAGGTTCAGCTCCTCCTCGGGAGCCAGCATCGGGAATTTGCGGATCTCCTGGAGGTAGCGGGAAAGGTTCCCCTCCGGGGCGATCGGGATCATCGACGTCGTGGAAGCCATGAGCGCATCTGCCTCCTGCACCTGCCCGGAGAGCCCCCGGGATCGGCGGGCGCTCCGGCTGGCGTGGTCGGAACACGGATCATCCGTGTCCCCGCCTCCGCGCATCGGGCCCTTGAGCCCTCTAGAACGCCGGCCCGGCCCGATGTTTTCCGCCGTCTCGCGACCGCGAAGGTAGCCTTGGCTGACTTTCCTGACGGTGCCCTTTCACGGCACCCGCTGCGGGAAGCTGACAGGCTTGTAATCTATACCCGCCCTGTTCGCAAGGAAAACCCGACCGATACGGTCGGGTTACACGCCGCCCTCGTCGAGGGCCGCGAGGAGGGTGGCCATGTCCCCGGGCGGTGGGGCGGAGAAGGAGAGGGATGCCCCGGTGACCGGATGCCGGAAGGCGAGGGTCTCGGCGTGCAGCGCCTGCCGCGGGAAGTCGAGCAGCGCGTCGCGCGCCGCCGGCGACAGGGTCCGGCCGGCGGCGGGCGTCCGGCGCAGGTAGACCGGATCGCCGACGATGGGGTGGCCCAGATGGGCCATGTGGACCCGGATCTGGTGGGTACGCCCGGTCTCCAGCCGGCAGCGGAGCAGCGCGCAGGCGGTGCCCCAGGCCCGCTCCGTCGCGTAGCGGGTGAGGGCGTGCTTGCCACCGCGGGCGACGACGGCCATGCGCTTGCGGTCGGTCGGGTGGCGGCCGATCGCGCCCTCCACGCTGCCGGCGGCGGGGGAGGGGACGCCCCAGGCGAGGGCGAGGTAGCTCCGCTCCAGGTCGCGCTCCGCGAAGGCGGCCGAGAGGGCGGCGTGCGCGACGGCGGACTTGGCGACGACCATGACCCCGCTCGTCTCCTTGTCCAGCCGGTGGACGATGCCCGGACGGCGCTCGCCGCCGATGCCGGACAGCTCCTCCCCGGCATGGGCGAGGATGCCGTTCACCAGCGTGCCGTCCGGGTTGCCGGGGGCGGGATGGACGACGAGGCCGGCCGGCTTGTCGAGGACGATGAGGTGCCGGTCCTCGAACAGGATCGCGAGGTCCATCGCCTGGGGCAGGGGGGTGGCGGGCTCCGGCGGCGGCACGGCGAGGGCGTAGACGGCGCCCTCGCGCAGCCCTTCGGACGGGTCGGTGGTGGTGGCGCCGTCGCGGGAGGCGTGACCGGCCTCCACGAGCGCCTTGACGCGGGAGCGCGAGAGGGGGCCCATGCCCGCGAGGGCCCGGTCCAGCCGCGTGCCCGCCTGATCGGCGGTCGCGGTGAAGGAGAGGGCGGTCGGTTCGGGGGGGCTGGTGCGGGCGCTCAAGGTTCTCGTCGCGGTGATGGGCGTGCTGATCATCGTCGGCACCGTCACCCTCGTTGTGATGATCGTGCAGCGCGCCGGCAAGGCCACTTCCGGCGCCGCGCCGGCCGCGGTCGCGCCGGCCCTCGTCCCGGAGGGGATGTCGCTCGGCCAGCCGCCCGGCACCCGGGTCGGCGGCATCGCGCCGGCGGCCGACGGGCGCGTGGCTGTCTGGGTGCAGCGCCCGGACGGGGATCGGGTCGTCATCCTCGACACCCGGACGGGGCGGTCGGCGGGCGAGGTGCGGCTGGGGGACTAGGATGGCCCATCGCAAGCCGCACCTGCCGGTGAAGGACTGCGCCACCTGCGGCCGGCCCTTCGCCTGGCGGAAGAAGTGGGCGCGGGACTGGGAGAGCGTGCGCCACTGCTCCGACGCCTGCCGGAGGGCGCGGCAGGGGGCGGCGAAGAAAGCGGAAAAGCTGCCGGACCCCGCTTGATCCCCCCGCGCATCGCGGATAGAAGGCCGCTCCCGACGGCCACGTCCCCATCGTCTAGAGGCCTAGGACACCGCCCTCTCACGGCGGTAACAGGGGTTCGAATCCCCTTGGGGACGCCAACTGTCCCGGCGTCGCGAATTCGCCATCGACCGTGTCTATCCTGTACGCCCGGTCGACGTCGCGGGCCCTTTCTCCACCCGGACCGCCAGCACGATCCCCGACATCGTCAGGACGAGCGCCGCCGCCTGCCGCGGCCCGAACGGCTCGCCCAGCATGACGGCCGCCGAGAGCACCCCGATCAGCGGCGTCGCCAGCGTGCCGATCGCGGCGAGCCCCGCCGGCAGCGCGCTCAGCGCCGCGAACCAGGTCAGGTAGCAGAGGCAGAGCGACAGGAACGCCATGTAGAGGAAGGCGAGCCAGGCGGTTCCCGACACGGCGGCCGGATCGAAGCTCTCGAACAACGGCGAGAGCAGCGCCAGCGGCAGGCAGCCCAGCCCCACCTGCCACGCCACGGAGGCGATCGGGTGCAGCTCCAGCGGGTGCCGCTTGAACCAGACCGTCCCGAGCGAGAACAGGATCGCGCCTGCGAGGATCATGGCGACGCCGGGAAGCTTGGCGACCTCGATCGAGACGCCCTGCCCCGACATCACCAGCACGACCCCGGAGATGCCGAGCGCCAGCCCGAGCAGCCGGCCGGCGGAGGGCCGCTCCCCCAGCAGGGGCCAGGCGGCGAGGGCGGTCCAGGCCGGCATGGTGTAGCAGATCATCGCGCCCTCCCCCGCGCCGACGTAGAGCAGCCCCATGGTGGCGAGGCCCATCCACGCGGTGACGTTCAGCGCGGCCGCCGCCGTCAGGGCGCGCCACCGGCCGCGCGGCACCGCGAGCGGGACGCCGCGCGTCGCCGCCAGCCCGGCCAGGGTCAGGGCCGCGAGCAGGCCGGCGAGGCCCCGCGCCGCCAGCGGCGGCATCTCCTCCAGCAGAAGCTTCAGGACGGGCCAGTTCAGCCCCCAGCCGGCGGCCGTCACCGCCAGGCACAGCAGGCCGAGGTGCCGCGGCGGGGCCTCGGCGCCCGCGGCGGGATCAGTCGAGATAGCCTGGCTCCACCCGGGCGAGGACGCGCTTGACGCTCTCCAGGTGCAGGCGCGCGCTCTCGCGGTCGCCCTCGCGCATCTGGGCGTAGGTCCGCTCCGCCACCTCGCGCGGGACCGGCTTGAGGGGGCGGCCGGTGGCCAGCGCCAGCCGCTGCACCTCCGCCGCGCGCTCGAGGTAGTAGAGGTCGTCCCAGGCCTCGGCGATGGAGGGGCCCACCACCATCACGCCGTGGTTCTTCAGGAAGCCGATGTCGGCCTCCCCCATCACCGCCGCGATCCGGTCCCCCTCCTGCTCGTCGAGGGCGAGGCCGTTGTAATCCTCGTCCACCGCGGTGCGGCCGTAGAACTTCAGCGCGGTCTGCCCGGCCCAGACCAGCGGCGGACCCTCCAGCATCGACAGCGCGGTCGCGTTCGGCATGTGGGTGTGGAAGGCC
>Ga0325401_1003348_pt1 | contig 14661 bp, 7 predicted proteins | sample PopdelMetagenome_FD_205666 | JGI IMG/M metagenome (GOLD analysis project Ga0325401, IMG submission 205666) | Populus deltoides microbial communities from Bellville, Georgia, United States - Xylem-PdKOR-R2 | ecosystem: Host-associated > Plants > Phyllosphere > Stem > Wood/Secondary xylem | place...
TTTGCATCTTTCATCCAAAAGTGCCTTCAAAACATAAAACAAAGAATATCAAGGCATTTTATATATAAAACATAGGCAAAACACTAGTTAAATATGGGTGAAACTATTGAATAATATGGTTGCATCAGCCCCCTTCACTGAATTGAACTCGTTAATGCTAAAATCGACCATTTTGGTGATTGGAATTGGTGTCAATGATAAATTTTTCTCTCTATTGTTAGAATCTTGCGACTCTCTTTTCTCTCAAACCATGAAGTTTTAGACTAGAATTTATTTTTTTTCTCAAATTTTAAAAATTGAAGGTACTCAATATTTATTATTTGGAAACTTTAGGGTCTATAATGAACATTTCACCCAAACTTTGAAAAATCTACTCATTTCTTTCGAGTTTTTCATTTTGGTCTCCTATATTTTAATCTCAAAATTCCCTAACAGATTAACCTAGATTGACCTCTAGTTATTTTCTATGAGGGTGAAATAAAAAATAGTTTTGGGATAAAAAAAAATTCATAAAAGTCTATATTGAACTGTTAAAGTGGTATGATGTGGGAAACAATAATTTTCTCACCCATTTTAGTGTTCTATTAGATCTTTGGCATGTGCTATGTTATGAGTCGGATTATTTTTTTAAATGCAAAAAAATATCTAGGCATTGCTAATGTTTTTTCTAGTAGAAAAAAAAAAATTAAACCATATGATGATTGACCCAAAGTAACCTGGTTCACTTGGTAGGTCTAAAGGCAAACTGTTGACCTATGAAAACATAATTTACTCAAAATAAATATTCAAGATAAGATTATTTTTTATAACTATTGAGATGAAAACATATTGGATCAATTTGAAAAAACCCGAGTTAACTTGCCAATCTACATTCCAAGTCATGAGACTATAATAAATTATTAGAAAGTAAATTAAAATAAATTATGAATCTCAATTTTCAATAAACACAATGATGAATGCTCAAATTAAAAAAAATTAAAAAAAGAACAAAAAAATGACCCAAGTCAACCCGATTTAACCTACCAAACCTACGAATTGAGTCATGAGACTGAGATAACCTAATTGAAAGCAAATTGAAACAAATTATGAAACTCAATTGTCAATCAACTCTGTTAAAAAATGAATCTGAAAAAAATATTTGATTAAAAAAAGACATAAAAAAATGACTTGAGTCAACTTAAATTAATCAACCAAACCTATGATCTTAGTCATGAAATGATGATAACTTCATAGAAAGCAAACTGAAATAAATAATAAAGTCTAATTTTCAATTAATCTAATGTTGAAGAATGAATTTAAGAAAAAAATTTAATAAAAGGGAAAATAAACTTAAGTCAATTAAGTTAATCCGTCAAACTCTTATTTTAGATCATGAAACTAGAATAACCTCATAAAAAATATATTGAAAACAATTATGAAACTTAATTTCTAATAAATTTAATATTAAAAAATATTTATTGAAATTGAAAACAAAACATGGATAGAAAAAAAATTAAAGAAAGAAAAACATTGTTCTAGTAAATAGTATTTTAGTTTTAGTTTTTTTTAATTTTAATTTTACACATAAAAGAAAAGAAAGAAGGGAAACTTTACTTTGGTTATCTTGTCTCGGTAGGTATAATAAAGGAAAATTTTATATTACTTCAAATATAATTATTGGTATTTTATTAGTTATTAAATGAGATTTATTTTGAAGAAAATAAAATAGATATAAGTGAGAGAGAAAAAAATCCATGACCCACTAAAAATAATAAAAATATATTCATTTAATATTTCTTTTCTTATAAATATTTATCTATTTGGATAAAATAGATGAATTGAGTAACTAAGAATCTGTTTGTTTTTGTTTTTTAAAAGTGTTTTTTTAAATTAATTTATTTTTTAATTTTTTACTTTAAATTATATATTTTTTAGTAGTTTAAAATTATTTTAATAATATTAAAAATAAATTTAAAAAAATAAAAAAAATTATTTTAATATATATTTAAAAAAAAACAATTTTCTTAAAACATCATTACAAAATTTATCGTATAATAAATAAGCGGTCATGGACCTTCTTCGCGAAATCGCCTTCGTTAATTAAAAGAAGACCGAATTATTACCACCACCCCTAAAACCCTCTTTAGGAATTTTCTCGTTTTCTCGAGGAAAGTTAGGGAGAAAATAGTGGCTGACAAAGGAAAGAAATCAAAGGTCACTGGAGAGGAAGAGACTGATCACGTTGACGGAGAACTTGTTCTTTCCGTTGAGAAGTTGCAGGAGCTCCAAGATGAGCTTGAGAAGGTTCTTCTTTTTCCTTTTTCCTCCCTGTATGTTTTTGCTCATGTGTGTCTGTTTTTGTATGTATCTATGGTTTTTTTTTTCTGGGTTTATTTTAACAATTCCAAGATAATTTTTTTTTTCTTTTGCTTGGTTAACAATTTAAAGACAACTTAGGTGAACGGATAACTTGATGTGCTGAATTTCAACTGTATTTGGAACCTGCTTTTCGTTTTTATACGTATAAATTTGATTTTTTATCTAAGAAAAATAAGTAAAAGCTTCCAATGCCAAAATGAGGATCCCAAATTGCATGAGCAATAGGTCTTACATGCAAACAAGGGGTCCTGTACCCATGTTTCCAGGAAATAATATTTATGAATATTTGCATTTGCTTTGATATTGAACAGATTAATGAACAAGCAAGCGATGAAGTCCTGGGAATTGAGCAGAAGTACAACGATGTTCGCAGACCTGTCTACACTAAAAGGACCGATATCATCAAATCTATTCCTGACTTCTGGTTAACTGCAGAGAGTGTCTTGTTCATACTTTAAAATTTCTATTCTGAGTCACCTATTGGCTATCAATTTCTTTCCTTTTTGTGATATGTGCATAATGCAGTTCCTGAGTCATCCTGCTCTTTGTGATCTTTTGACCGAGGAGGACCAAAAGGTTTGTCACCTGAATTCTGAAATTCTTTGAATTACTTTTTCTGTAACTCAATACTAATTGGTTGTTTGGAGCTGCAATTTTGACTTATCTCCCTTTTATTTTATTTCATTGATGTTTAAGATGTCAATATCATTGATTGTTTAATCCTGTGGTATGCTCTCAAGCAAAGTTAGGGTGGAAGGAGCAGTAATTTCATTTCCTGTCATTGCAACCAAGAAAAAAAGTACATGGAACTTTAATTGGAAATTAACATTGAATTGAAATAAAAAGCTATTAGCTCCATAGTAATGTTAATAATGAATGCTTGCACCAAAGTGACTCATTTGTCTGCTGTTATTGACACAGATCTTCAAGTATCTAGATTCTCTTGACGTGGAGGATTCCAAAGATGTGAAGTCAGGGTATTCTATTACATTTGTAAGTATCTTTCGCCTCCCTTTCTTTAGGTGCACTTTATTTTGTTGCTTTTGTTTTTGGAACGAATTCTATTTTTTTCAAGAGCAGTTATTTAATTTTTATTTATTTCTCCTTTTCAGATGCTATTTATCTCTTAATCTGCACTCATGACCTTTTATAGTGTTGTTGATGAGTTATTCCTGATCATTTCAGTTTCTTTCCTTCTTTTCTCTTTTCACTCTTAACTTCCAGAATTTCAAAGAGAATGCTCATTTCGAAGATACAAAGCTGAAAAAAACCTTTACATTCTTTGAGGAGGGTACAGCTAAGATAACTGGTACATACATCAAGTGGAACGAGGGCATGGTAATGCTGGTATATTATCCCTTCGGCATCCTTTACATTTTCTTCTCTCTCATATGTTTTTAGAAGGCTGATTGTGAATTCTAACATTTGAAAGGCGCTGCAAATGGAGTCAATCACGAGAAAAAGGAGACAAACGACCTTTGGCTGAGTTGAGGTTGCTTCCTAACCATTCATTACTTTATTATGCTATTTTTTTTTTTTTTAAAAGGCGTAGCTAACTTCATATGTTAAGCTTTGTCCCCAAAAAGGTTTCTGAGGCATGGGCATGAAAGTCACATATGGTTTATGGCAACAAGTTGCAAGATCTTCTATGATTTCACAGCTAATTATATGTAGTTGTTTAAGGGAATACTTAATTACTGTGCCAAAAGGGTAACCTTGGACCTTTGTCATATGGTCAAATTTGAAGTAGTTTAATCAGAATTCAGATGCCACCTTCTAAGCTAAAATCTTTGTTATGCATGCTTTAGCTGTAGAAAGCTGTTCGATTGGTGGAGGCAGACAATAAATGTTTATTTTAGAAAATTGCTGATGTGACACTTAAATTTGCTAACCTAAAAGACTTTAAATTTGTTAAGTAGTTTTATACATCAGTGTCATTTAGCTCGTCCTGACCGCATTATTTGTATTCTACTTGTATTAGTCATGGATTTCATATGATTGCACTCAGTCTTATGGTAGACATGAGCTTTGATCTATGTTCTCTCCCATGCATGGCTTCCTGTTAAAGTATTATAAACTCACCCTTCAAATTAAAATTTTGATATCCATACGGTAAGGTGTGATTTTTTGCTGCAGTTTGGAAGCTCCTAATTGAAAATTGATAATCTTTAAGAATCAGCCTTTATCAATGAAAAGTTGCTGTGAGCTCAGACTAGTACTGATATAGAACAGAAAAGAGAAGGGAGAGCAGAATAGTAGAGAGGAACTAGAGAGGAGAATAGGGAAAGAGGAATTAGAGAGGAGAACATGGAAGAAAGCAGCAGAGGAGGGGAGGAAAAGAGGGGAAGAGGTGAGGGAGAGAAAGACAGAAGAAGAACTGTAGGAAAAGAAAGTTTCAATTCTCAATAATAATCCAGCTATCCTTAAACATGGTAATATGTTTTCTTATGTTGGCACCAAACTTTAATGAAACCCTAAATAAAATAAGAAATATAAAAAATACTAACCCTGATAAAATCTCTAAATATCTTAAAGATTAGATATAATAGCCTAAACTAAGTAGATTTGTAATTAAGATAGACAATAAAATAAAACATAATCTCTAACTTTCCTATGATAATTATATTGCAAATCTTCTATTCATTCTCCATCAAGTACTTTGGTCTCTATATGGACCTCTGGCTCGTGGGATTTTTGAGGAGTTTTTAAGCCAATGTTTCTAGGAATTGGAAAGGCCCAGTATGTTCTCTTTATTTTTCTATTCTTGACTGTAGGAGGATGGTTTCCATGTTGCAATTGTGCATTGTGCATTCTCTTCATTAATCTCATTTTTTTAAAAATAAAAAGCTATGCACCTAGGACAAAATGGATAGATATTCCTACTTGTGTAATCTGATACTGGGATTCAATCTGCTATCCGTGAATTGTTGCTCCTTAGTGTCTGCCATGTCAGATCTTTTACCCCTCCATTCAAAATAGAAAAGCGATATAATTTGAGAGCTCATCTAGAACTCTATAATTATTGTTGAGCCTTAATTTAAATTACAGGTACATAAATCATTGTGAGAGCAATCCTCCTTTTCTTTTCTTTTTGTTAAGGTTACTGTTTCAACTTCACTTTATATGTGCTCCTTGATGCATTCATCATTTATTTTATGGTTGCAGCTTCTTCAGTTGGTTTGCTGAAACTGAACAGAAGGAGATCTCTGAGCTTCATGATGAGGTGAGAGAAACCCTTTGCCTTATAAATTTATTATGTTGATAATGTAAAATGATGATTTGATAGTTCTTCCTAATATCCATGACTCCATTTTAGTAAATAAATATATTTAATTTTTCACCAACAACAACCACTTATTCTGGCACAATTGAATTAAAGTTAAACTGCTTCCTTCTAGTTCTTACTGTCTTACTAATTTTGGTTTTCCCCCAAAACTGCAGGATGCGGAGATAATTAAGGAAGACTTGTGGCCCAATCCTCTAAAGTACTTTAACAATGTATTGTGTTTTTTTTTTTTTCCCATCATAGGTTCTCCTTTTCATTCTGCTGTTTGCGTTTTCTGTTTTTTCATATATAAAGGAGATCTTCAGATTGAAGTTTACTTTTAGAGTCACTCTGTTTCATTGTTTCAGGAAGCTGATGAAGAGGATTCTGATGGAAGATGGAGATGGAGGTGGAGGTGGAGGTGAAGATGAAGAGGTAATGATGAAAAGAAAAAGGTTCCAGTATATCTGTCCTTGCATGCACATGCACGCGCACTGGAGAACATGCACACAAACATATGCTACATGCATGCATCTATATCTATTTATTGCATGGTTGGCACTGTTTGATGTTTGCATTTGGTCACTTCATTTGGGGTGTCATAAGGATCTGATGAGCGACCAAATGATCTGTAGGAGTTCCAGATGTCCCCGGTTCTGTAGAAAAGCATATGCATTTATGTAGATTCTAGTTCTATGGGATGTAGGGCTTTTATCAGACACTTTTTTATTTGTAACGGGCTGTGGGAACATGTTTGTGTGCTACTGCAACTTGAAGTTCTATTAAACTTTTCTTATGGAGATCAGAATTATTTATTTGAAGTGATGTTTAGATTGTTAATAGAAATGCAAACATTCTCGTTGAGGCTTTTAGCAAAGCACTTAATTCTAAGTTGGGACGAATTGCTTAAAACCATAATTACTGTACTTCAATTCCTTAGTGGTTGTGTCAGCATCAGCATTTGCCCCCCACCAACCACCGAACTTATTATGTGTATTTGTTTGCATCCCAATTGCATGTTTACCAAGATAGGCACTTTGATAATTCTTGTCTCCCAGTAGCATTTCCACTCATACCTTTTGAACTATGAAAGAGTCAAGTTGCAAAAATAAGTGGTTGTTGCTACTTTTTATGTTTTTACAATGCTGTGCTTGTCATCTGACATGATTGATGCATGTCTATAGGAAAACAGTGATGAACAAGATGACGATGATGACAATGAAGATGGTGATGAGGAAGAAAATTGAAGTTTCTCTTGCTTTTGTGGTTTTCCTATCGTGAGGAAGCAAGGATGAAAGATATAGGAAAGGGGAATAGCTAATGATGTGAAGCTACCTGCGGTTTTGAAGATTTGTAGCTTTTCAAAGTTTCATAGATATACATTTAGACGTAGCTTTTTGAAGATTTTTCATCTAGCTATACGTTTAGATCATGCTTTATATATTTTTACAAATGTTGTTATCCTTATGGTAGATGCCTTGGGGTAATGGGATTCTCCATCTAGGAAGAAAAGACAACAAAAAAAAAATGAAATGAGAGCTGGAGATCAATTGGTTTAGTTACCTCCTATTTTTACGTACACATTTCAAATATAGTGAAATCAGAGATCGAGTATATGAATATAGCAAGTTGGTAGGTGAGATGGAGAGGAGAAAGCTAAACCTGTCAGGTCTATGAAACCTTGCTAGCATAGACCTGACAGGTTTAGTTTCCTACAAATCTCGTCTAGATCCCCACTCTTCTAGTCATATTTATAACTTGTAAGCATGCTATTACTCAACAGAAACAGATTGGCACGAAACAAAAGGCATCGCAAAGGGAATAAGTGCAGCATTTAAAATTAAGTTTGAATTAAGTTTGGTATTGTGTTTTTGAAAGTATTTTTGAAAAATTTAAATTTATTTTATTTTATTTTTTATTTTAAATTAATATTTGATGTTTTTAAATTATTTTGATTTTGATGTGATGATATTAAAAATATTTTAAAAAAAATTATTTTGATATGTTTTGAAATAAAAAGGTATTTAAAAAGGAATAATTACTATATTTCTAAACACATTTTAAACACTGAGAAATAATATTAGGAATCTTAATTATTGTACCTTCAATACATTAATGGTTGATGGTTATTTCAAATAAAAATAGTAATTTGGGGTGTCAAAAAATATGTTGTGGTTGGTGTCTACACTGGCATCTCGCTCCATCAACCACTAAACTAAACTATCCGTGTATGTGCGAAAAGGGGCACTAAATTAATCCTATTGTTCCAATTGCATTTCGATACAAACCTTTGCATCATAATCGTCACATACATATTTGAAGTTTGTCTTCCCTTCATAGTTTTCTTAATTTTAGATGAGGAAGAGAGAACCAAACTAGATATAAAAAAGAAAATCAATAGCTAATGATAAATAGTTTAGAAGTCAGAGAGAGAGAGAGAGAGATATGGGAGGAAATTAAACTAAAGAGCGCCATGCATGCCATATATGTGACATCAATTGGTTTAGTTTCCTCCAATTCTAACCTATTGTTGACCATTTGCACCATATAATGCCAATTAATCTAGTTTCCTCCAATTCTTACACACGACTTTCAAATATAGTGAAATCAGAGATCGAGTTTATGATAAACAAGGTGGAGGTGAGATGATGGAGGAAACTAAACCTATAAGCTTTAATGTATGGAAGGTTTGTCTAAAACTCTCTTTTAGCCAGTAGTGTACTGCCTAAAAACCTTGGGTGTTTGTAAGCATAGCTCGGAATGGAAAACACATATTTTCTTGCAAGTTGCAATCATTGACGGATTGCATGGTAGAAAAACAGTTACCAAAGTACACTCACATGGTTTCTCATGAACAAAAAGTAAAGGTCTACTAGAGAGGGCATTTCAGGGGGGGTTTCCTTGTATGCTAGGTCTTATGCCCAGTTTTGACGGTCTAAGACCATCAATAGACAACAACGCGGAGGAAGGTGGACTGCACACATTAGGGCTATCAAAAATATAATTTAGAACCACATGGAAATACATATATTTTATAAAAACGACAATATATCCATACTGTGCCATTTAAAAAAAAAAATTAAATGTGAATATTTTACAGTGAACACCCCAAAGCTGTAAAATGCAACAAAGAGCTCCAAAATGGAGAACTACCATATCACACCCTTTTTCTTGTGCAAAATCACGTGCAGTGTTTACACTAAATTCCTCCACTATTTCATTAAACAGAAAAATCACGAAAATTTCCCCAACAAAAATCACATAACAGAACCAATTGTATCGAACATAATGCAACATTTAAATACAGCGTCCTAGACTATCAATTGCAACAAAGATTAAATAGTACATAAAATAAAAGCATAAATACGAAAAACATGGGTATGCTAAGCCAACTTAGTTGGTAAAGTTGACAAACTTCAAAAGACCAGGTGATAGACTCAGTCGTCCAAGAGAGGAGGCAGAATATCCTTCTCGGGTAACTCAGCCATTAAAGAATTAAACGGCAATTACAACTGGAATGAAAGGGTTAATAAGGAAACCAAGACAATCTCGGACTGTCCCGAGCATAAGTTGAACAATCCTAAAGAAACACAGTACATCTCAGTTCTATGACACAGCAATCTATGAAGTTAAAACCCATTTGGAATTATGCAGCTATTGTACAAATTCATCTTACCTAAGAAGAAAATAGGGATCAAAACCATCCCAAATCGAGTCATCTATGATGAATTTACTAGTCAACATGTCAGCAGTGGCTCCGACCTTTCTCTCATGCAAATTTACAACTAACAAATACAGGTTTGAAATCAAAGGATTCCTCAAGAATGGGTCGATGGTTTTACCAATTTCAACAATTTGAGATAGTCGAAGCATGTCATCCTCGATATTCCTATTGACCATGCAGTTTGAGAGAGCATAAAAGCCAAGCAAATTTGCATATATTGGTAGAAATGCATCTTTGTGGTTACCAACACCACCTATCCAATCAACTCCTCCCAAATTCTCAATATGGTCCTTGGCAAACGATGTCAACTGATGACAAAATCTCCTTCTCCAGTTGTATAAATAATTTGTGAACTTCTGCTTGAATGGCCCATCAGCCAACCACGATTTTGAAATTGGAAGCTGTTCCAAATGAGAGCAGCATATTTGACAGATCAACAGCTTCTCTTCATGATGATTGTCAATTTCCTTGTCAAAAACCCGTCTGACAATATCTCCTTTACAGGTTACATAATTTGCTCCATTTATTACCCACTGTGAAAGATGATCAAAGTAATCAATCCAGTGACCAAAGATATAAGATAGATACCCAAAACTCAATTCAATCACTTTCTCCACTTGCATTGGGACCCCAACAGCATGAAAGCTGCTTCCAGAAGCTTTTGAAGAAAAGCATTTCTGGACATTCAAGGCGAGCCATTGTCGTATCGCATCATCTTCATCCTCCAGCAACTTGATGCAAGTAAACCATATCTCGAGTAACTGACGACCATACATATTAACAGCTTCTTTTGGTTCAAAACAGGAACCAGAAAGTCCAGCAGGGATTTCATTACTGAACACACAAGAACCAATAAGTTCTGCTTGTTCAAGCAAACCAGATGCAATAATAGATTCTGCTGCTGCATTGCGCTTGGTCACTGGCTCAGATGAAGCACTGTGTTCTTTAATAAGGTTGACAAAAAGGGTTATATATTCGTACAAAAGTGCTGATCTTTCCAGTTGACATGACTCACAGGATTTTGAAGTTTCCTCCTCCATGTAAGACAGAACACTGCTGGTTAATAAACTCGAAAACTTTTTCACACATATAGCCATGCAGCAGATGAGTGTCTCTCTTGTCTTTTTATGTCTTGTGATATTGTACAAGGATAACAACTTATCCCAGAACTGAAACGTGGAATCATTATCTAAGTTGCCAACATATGTAATATCAACAGAATTTTGGTTTCCAGGTTTCTGAAACTGCAGCAAGTTCCAAGTGTAAAGAATCCTCAGAATGTAATATTTACATCTATGATACTTCTCCGAGTCCAAGAGCTTAACCATTGTCTCCTGGAGGTTTGGCTTACTCCAATGCTGAATAATTCCAATTGCACTGCTAGACAGATGGTGGACATCTCTGATAGATTCTGTCGACTTCAGGAACTTCAACAGCCACTTCAGTGTTGCAAGTCGAACTTCATATGATGAATCTGACAAGGAACTAATCAGCCTTTTCTCGAGTGAGACAAAAGTTTCCTTTATTTCAGGGAGGTTCAACAACTTTAAGTCATGTGATAAATGTGCCTGTGGCTTCTGAAGAACCTCCTCCATGCCATCTTTAGATGCCTGGAGCACACAACTGAAATAGGATATGGTTGCTTGTTCACGAAGTTCTGCTACTGTTGGATCATAATATGACACTCCAAAAGAATCTTCTACATCTAAGCATTCTGTACATAGCTTCCACAGCAGACTGCGGATGGGAAGGTAATTCTCCCTGATATGGCCTGTTTGTGCAACACTGAGCATGTGATCTAACACCCTTACAAAAGAGCCATTAAGGATAGGGCAAGGACACCTTTTGGGGCTTGCAATCCATGATCGCTTCGCTAGAACTTGGAACAGATCACCAAGAATTTTCTCTTTCTTCGTGAAATCAGCAAGGTTTCTGCAATTTGCATCTAGAAGAGAACACAGTTGCAATAGCATTCCATGAATCGAATTATAATTAGTAGAGACTGTTCCATTGCTTGGTTTCGATAAGGAAGAGGGAAAAGAAGAAGCTGCAATTTGATTCTCCACGCAAGGCAATTCAGAGCCAATATTCAGGAGGACAGTTGGCAGTTTCTCATTGGAGACCAGTCCTGTTAAAGCTCTAGATGCAAGAACACGAATTCGTAGATTACTTTGGGTTGAGCACCTCCTGATGAATGGCATAAATAGGAATGGATCCAAGTCATCTCCACTCTCACTAGCAATTGTTGAAGGCTTGAGCCTGGATAAAAGAATTAAAACAGGGCACAAGCTTGGGTGGACGACCTTTGATAAGTTGGATTCTGAGCATCCAGATGTTGCATCCCCAAGTGCATCAGTTGCAACATTCAGCTCATTGTAAAGAAATGGATGCAACGAGGGGTACCTTCAAGCAAGAAAATTAAATCAGTATCAGTTGCTACTTGAAGAACAAATAATCTTTAGAATGTTAATCAGCATAAAAAAATGGTTAATCATCAAGAATTCATGATAACAGGAGAACCCATTAAACTATCAATAGGTAAGAATCCAGATGGAATGTAAACCTCTTTTAAGAAAAATTGCAAAATCATTTCAGGGAATTGATTCTAACCTCTCAAATTCCAATTAATGTCAAGGATCAAGTAATTCATGGAACCCTTGTTCGTTGTGAAAAATAGATATATATACTTAACAAATAATTCTTTTGGTTTTTTGATAACATGGAGTATAATTTAATTACATAAGGGAACCCCTTTCATTTTCTTACAGTCATACCAACAGAAAATAGGATTTCATTCTGTGAATAAGAAGAGCAGCTATTTTTAAGTGTTCTTTTGTTTAGTTTTTTCTTACTTTCAAGAGACCATCAAGGAATTCTCACTAAATAGATGACAAGTAGCACGTTATTCCCAATGCATAAAATAAGCCAGAGTACTTCTCTTAGATTGTATTCTGCAGGGATAACCAATGAGAAAATGCATAAATGCTTAGAAATATATTATTTTATAAGCAATATAGGAAACAGAAGGCATTAATTCTAGCATTCCAGATAGCTCCTAACCATTTCCTTCGTACAATAAAATGAACATATAAAATCCACAGAACATTTAAATTTTCACCTAAAGCACATAGAAAAGATGATTTGTTGCTTTTACCAGAAATCAAAAGTGAAACTTTACAAGTAAGCTTCATTCATGATGGAAAGGGATATAGCTTTTGGGAATTTGAGAGTGAAAATTGAACTTCAAGAAAAATGTTTTAAGCTTCAATGGTTCATTTCCAATTTCTAGTAGTTCGCAGTAAGTTAAAATCAGAGAAGAAACAGAAAAGATAAATAGTTAACATAAAGTCATAGAGACAAACCTGTGAAAAAACTCAAGCCCAGTTAGTGAACGTCGAGATTCTCGTTTTTGAAGATTTAGGAATCCTATCATGCGTCGTACTAAGGCAGTGTATGCCAGACAGGCACTATTTCGGACCTCCCAATATGGTGAAGAGAAAGAGTGAATTGAGACAATCAAAGCCTCCGCAGCAAAACCAGATGTATCAGTTGCAAGGTTTGTATCGTTAAAAGCAGCTCTGAGAACATTAAATGCATGTACTGTCGGAATTACACCTTCATCTCGGATCTTTGAGGTCTTTTCCATCACATTCACCCCATACAGCTTTGCAGAATCAGGTGCTTGGTCTGAATTTGTCGATGACAACTTGCAGGAGTTGCCATTCATGCTCTTGGCATCAACCAGATACAGCAAGGAGCTATTAGCTACATCTATTAGCCACCGTAAAGCCCGTGGAAGGAGTTTCTTTGGTGCACCATCAGGCTCTGACAGAAAGAGAGCAATAAATGCTGCGGGAATACCAGCACTTCTTCGTAACAAATCATCCACAACCTGACCCTTGGCAACGGTTCTTTCCATCAGTTGTTCCATCCAAATTTCTGTCAACTTGCAAAGTCTACAAAAGGAGAAACCATAACTGAAAACAGAAACACGATTTGTGTTTTTCTTTCCACACGTAATGAACAAGACAATTTAAATGAATAATTCAGATAAGGGGAAAAAACGAGCCTATGAACCAGATAATTTTCAAAACAGACCCGGATGGATAAGGTAAGATCAGAAACATATTTATTTGATGAGTAGAAACATATTGAAGAGAAAAAAAGGAAGATCAGGTCATAATTGGAACTGTCTAGATGCCGGACAGAACACCTTTGACTTCTCATATTTCTTTTCTTAAGAGTATTGATAGTAGATACAAGATATAACCCCAAGAAAACTACTATGACGGAATCTTATGCCATGCTAAATTATCATACCAGCATATCGAAAGCAAATAAAGTTTTGAAAGGAAGGGGATGTATACCTCGGATCATTTGAGCAAAGTAAGCGGTTGCAAAGAGCAGTGAATCCAACTCTTGTCTTATCAATCGCTCCATTGTGCTTCATCTTCAGAAGGACTTCCAAGAAGTGGTTTCCAATTTGTTCAAGTTGTTGCAAATCAAGCATTGCATTAGGTATTGTCAGCATTGAGGCATCAGGACATGGGTCTTCAGACTTCGAATCTGAGTAACTATAACCTGGTAAGGGAATTTTTCTTATGATGGTTCCTAGAAGAAGACTCACCTGGGAGGGAGAGGGAGAGAGAGAGAGAGAGAGAGAGAAGAAAAGCCTCATATTAAATTTATGGTTATCATATAAAAAAACCTCCTAGTTTACTAAAATTCTTTTCCAAAAGGACTACAGACAGAAAATAAACAATTACCTCTTTCATAGCCAGCCAACAACCAACCATGACAATCTGTTCCGATGGTCTACTGTCCTGCACATGTTCTGAATTAATGCCTTCATCTTCTGAAGGTCTTACCACCTCCATTTCATCCATCAAGTAAACATCATCGTCAGCCATCTCATCCATGTCTGCCAGATACCAAGCATCTGCAGAAACCACCCAAAGTGCCAATGATGTTATTCGCACAAGAAGCTCCAGGAGCTTCTCCAATGCATGCCTCATTTCCGAAATGCTAGACAGGACTGCATCTGAATTCCAATCCAATTCCTCAAAAGTATACCGTAGGGTCAGCAAAACTCCATGAACAAAGCTGTTTTTGCAAGCTTCAGAAAGATTCCTCTCTCCCTCTTCCACAGAAGCATTCAGCCAATCAATTAGTGATTTTATATACTCTACTACAGGGGGCTTTGATTCAATAATTTGACTATCAACATTGACCAGCTCTGATTGTGATTGAAAACAAACAACATCAACAGAAGCTCTAAGTATCCATCCTAGCTCCAACACATATTTGCGGAACA
>Ga0325401_1003349_pt1 | contig 14661 bp, 9 predicted proteins | sample PopdelMetagenome_FD_205666 | JGI IMG/M metagenome (GOLD analysis project Ga0325401, IMG submission 205666) | Populus deltoides microbial communities from Bellville, Georgia, United States - Xylem-PdKOR-R2 | ecosystem: Host-associated > Plants > Phyllosphere > Stem > Wood/Secondary xylem | place...
AGCTAGGGGTAGGTAAGAATACGGCGGGTGAGTATGTATAAATTTGGAGTATACGGAATGGAAACAACTTGAAGAAAGAATCTCTACTTTGTCCAGGAAGAAATTAGCGTAAACTTGTCTAATCTACATTCGTTCTAACTTTAGTGATGATGACTGAGTGGATTAGTTTATGTGTCAAAGGCATCGTGTTTGATTTTGAAAACTTACTTTAGCAGTTGAAAGTGTAGAATTTAGCTGAAGTTAGATCCCAATATGCTTGTCTTGCTTTAACTTTAATTATTCCTAATGGACGCATCGGAAGTGCTCATCAATGGTGAGTACTGATACTCATTCTTACGTTTAATGTTGTTTTCAGCCGTAAATTATCCCTTGACCAATCCTTGTTGGCTTCCATTAATAAGAGAACAAGTTTTTCAATCAATGCTTTTGACGATAAAATCATTTAGTTCTAGAAACAGCAACGACGCTTTGAATTCAAACTTTTTGTTGAAAATGATGAGCGGATAACTGTGAAACCGGTTTGAATTGTTACTGCTGGTGCTGGATATCTTTTAAGAAAATAGCATTTCAAAGTATGGTTTTGTTTTTGTTTTATATGAACATTATTTCCCAGGACACTTATAGAACTACCCTCGTAAATATTATCAATAATAACTCGAGAAGGAGCTGCTGGGAAATGGAACAGAGAATTATCGCCAGAAACAATTACACAGTGTTTATTCTGTTGAGCAAGATGATAATTTCCTGCTTTTTAATCACAGTCATAATTGTATGAGGCCACTAAACATGCCACCAAACCACCATGGAATTAATGATTGACAGTTACCGATGGTCCTCCAGGATATAGAGTGGATCAGAGGTTACTTTCACTGCTGAAGTTTTTATTCTTTCCATTACTCGCCCAAAATCTCCATTCCTCTCATGCTTGGAAAGACAGTATGGTCTTCTTCTCTACATCAGCTAAGCCTGCCGTTACTTCTTGATGAAAAGCATCTGTTACCATTTTTATATATATTATTATGCATTTCTATGCAAATAATTACGTTAAGGTAAAATGTAATAATAATCAGATTAAATTGAGATATCTCTCTATCCCAGTAGAATAGATAGATTGATTAAAAATTAAAAATTAAAAAAATAAAATTCTCTTAATGTAAGGTGCTTTGGATAATGAGAATGGTTGATCAGGGATGACAAACGGCCCAAGTCGGGGAAAAAGATCCCAGAAATCTTATATTGGATATTATATCAACTCCCACACATTGTTCTTTGAGCAGAAAAATATAGGAACTTAATTATTTAAAAAAAAAGATATGGTAGTAAAAATTTATACTCAAATCTTTTGATAAAACATATATATTTTAAGGTATCTAATTAAGAAAAAAAACTATTTTTTGGAATAAAGGGAATAGGATTTTAGCAGTTACCAGGCGCATATCATATACATGTTGGGAAGTTGGGAGGCACGAAATCTCGCTCCAAACTTGACTAGATTTGTCTTCAGAAGCAAATTCTAGATTGGTTTTAAAAGAATATAAAAACAATGGTTCCTTTGCTTGTTAATGGGGTCATGACACCTCAATGAATTCTAATCTCTAAACTCAAATTTTCCAACCAATCAGCCCCTGGCTTCCTCTCTTCGCAACCATGATGAACAATAACATGGAACCTCCTAACTTTTCCCTTGAGTGAATTCAAAATGTAATAAAATTTGAAGTGCTTGTTATTAAGAGGGAAACAAATTTAGATTCTAGCCAAGACCAGGTGAGAAGAAGATTCAAAAATAAAAATGTGAACTAGTGTTCGCATTATAATATGAGGATAATCACCCCCCCCCCCCCCCAAATCACCACAGCTAGCATAGTTTTTTTTTTTTCATTTTTTATTATCATCATTATCTTTGAATTGTATAAAAAAAAAATTTGTATTTTCCTTCTTGCCATTTTCTTTCTCCTGTGAAAAAACAAGTGCTAAAGATGAGAAGTTCTCCTCGAAGAAGGTAGCCAGTTGACAGGGCATGGTCGGAGGTGTTTATTTTATTGGTCAAGGTTGTAATCGAAAGGGTAAGATATCTGGCAACAAGACATCATTTCATGGTTCCTCTGCTACTGCCTAAAAGGGGTAAACAATGTAATGACTCCATCAGGATGTAGTCCCTTTTAATAATGCTATAGATTCCTGAAACTGGGCTCCTCATATTAACCAATTCTTGATTTGTCATCATGCGGGGTTTTGATTTGTTGGTGCTTTTTTTATGAAAAGAACTTTTACTTCCAAGACCCCTTCCCTTTCTCTCCGTTCTGCAACTATTGCTTGATATTGATAGCATGAGATTCCAAACTTCTCTTGATATGTTCATCATTAATTTCTTCCCTCTCTTTTATTCTATGGTGGTGGAGGAAGTTGGAGAAACTAAAGAAAATGATGGCTGACATGATATATCTTTAATACAAACACCATGAAAGATGACATAAAGTTTGTTTATGCCAAATAAATAATTGCTACAAAAGATTATGATGGCATAGTTAAAACACTTCCAACTACGATAAGAAAAAAATTATAAATACATTGCTTTGGAGACTGCAAATTACTATAGTAATATAAAATATATAATATAATCACGCTACCCACTAACACTATATTATATGTATATATATACATAGCTTGTAAATGTGTGCAAAATTTTAAATTCTGGAAATCATTCTGGCCGCCCATTGTAAATCGATAGCTAGCATAAAAGCACTGTACGTGCATCATGATTCAATGTGCAAGATTATACATTACACGCTCCTAGCTGGTGGAGGAATACATGGGGATCAAGGTTCAAGAATTTGAGAGAGGTCAAGTGTGAGACAGACGCACAAATACATTTGAAAACTTAAAAAATTAGCTGGTTTTTTGGGGAGACGCGAAAAGAAACCGAAAAAAAATAAAAAGGAAAGAGAGGATTTTCTAAAGAGAAAAGGAAACTAACATAGAACTGGGAAGGAAAAGTGATTGCTTGTACATGATAAAGATCAAAGAGACTGAAGAAAGAAGTAAGGAGAAAAAGAGAAAGGAAGAAAATCCCTTGGTGAAAGAAGAAAAAAAGAAAGGGGTAAGTTTTAGCTATCAGTGAAAGAAGACGAAAGTCTCTATTGGTACATTTGTCATGAAATGATCAGGACAGGTTTTTGGTGCGATGAGACTCTCTTTCTGTCACAAACTCTGTGAGCTCCTCTTGATTTATCCATTTGTTTATATTATTTCCAGAAAAAACAAGATAGACCAATCAATACCAATCAGTACGTGTCGACAACAAAACTCAGTGGTTTTTATATTACATGTATCATTGGTAATTAATAATCTTGTTATTTAAAAAAAAAACATTTTGGGGGTAGATTAGATGTAATGGAATGGAAGTACAGAGGAGAGACAGGAGAGGATCAAGCATTTGAGAGATTCTCTCATTTACATAAAATATATAAAGAAGAATAGTAGACGCAGAAGAGGAGGAAGAAGAGGTTGTAGCAGACAGAATTTCTTTTGTTTTTTCTGTCTAAATTTATCCGTTTACGTTGTGTGCGTGTGTTTTGTCACGATCATTGGATACACGTGGAAACCCACAAGGTAACATTTGTTCTCTTCTAGTTCTTTTCTACTTCCGCTACAACTTCTTCTTGTGCGTCTACAGCTCTTCTTTTTATTATTATATATATGCATACACAGAGAGAAAATAGAGGCTGACATGCATATTAATAATCTCGTGTTTGTGTCGATAAATACCCTTCATCATCACCATCTTCCATTTTCTTTTCTTTCTCTCTTTCTCCTTCTTCCTTGTAAGCACTTGTTTCCATGTATTATTGCGAAAGTCTTTTTCTTTTTCCTTTCCTTTTCATTTATTTTGAGAAATCCGTATGCGTGTTTGTGTTGCTTTGGTTTATTGGTGTAATGGGGCATGATATAATTTTTTTAATGGTTTTTCTGATCTGGGTTTGGTTAATTTTTGAGAAATCTCTCTGTTTAATGTATCTTCCTTTTATTTTTCTGGCACTGATATTTGAATTATAATGATCGTGCCATTTATAGTTGGATTTCCATTTTATATTTGTCAATTTGGACTGAATGTATCAAGTGATTTTTCTTGCTTGCTGTTTATATGAGAGAATTTTGCTGTTTCATGAATTTTGTATTGGATGAGTTGCCAATAAACTGCGACACTTGGTGGATATTTGACGTTATGGTTCTCTCTCTGTTTTTTCTTTAATTGTTGCCACTACGTTGTTTATGTTTTGTTGCTCCTTTGACCATAAATTTGTTTCCCGGTGTTCATTTGTTAAATATGTTAATGATTGAGTTGTTAAACTTGTTGTGTAGGATGGCTCATTCTAGGGTTCATAAAGATAGAGGAGAGTTGAGGATTCATGAGAATTTGGATGAGCTTGGCACTGATTTGGCAGAATATATTGCTGAATTATCAGAGGCATCGGTGAAGGAGAGGGGTGTCTTTGCCATTGCCATATCTGGTGGTTCTCTCATTGGCTTGATGGGGTATTTGTGCAATTTCATTTCATGTTTCCTCATTTTTTGGTTTTATGATGTTTGTGTGTTTGTTTAAATTTCTGGTGGATAACAGGAAACTTTGTGAAGCTCCTTATCACAAGACTGTAGACTGGGCTAAATGGTATATATTTTGGGCGGATGAACGTGTGGTGGGGAAAACTCATGCTGATAGCAATTATAAGCTTGCGAAGGATGGTCTTTTGTCCAAGGTTTGTGCCGTTGTTAGTTTCTTATATATACATATATAACTTTCCTTTTTCTACAAGCATGCTGTTATCACTTATCAGTTTCCAAAAAGACGGAAGGAAATTGAACTGAAGTATTTTAAAGTGGCTGCCTTGGTCAAGCATTTGCTGCACCTTAATTTCTTTGCTTTGTTCACCAAATAATCAAGTACCAATTCTTCTGTTTTCGTGTTAAATCGGCAAATGCATTGGTTTTAACGTGATGCCATTGTTAGTATAAATCCACCTCCCAAATCTTGTCTTGATTCCATGCAATGCTTAGGTTTTCCTGTTTTGGGCGGATAATTTGCATTTATAATTGATGCCAAGTCTCTCATGAAACCACCTCATCTAGTGATTAGCTGACTGTAGACTTCTGGTGTTGTGATATTGCATTGAATAAAGAGTACTATGAGCTTCATGTTTCCATTTTGTGTTGTTGCATGCATTTTCATTTTCGAGTCTATTTTAATTCTTCTACAATGTCTGTCTTCTTTTCAAAACCTCTGGCAAACCACTGCTATCATCCAATATCAACATTTTTGCAGTTCAATGAATTTTGCAGCTAAAAAAGATGTCTTAGGAATTGGGCTTCTATATTGCTGATGCTTTTGTCCATTTCTACTACAAACACCTTAAATAATGGGATAATTTTGAGTTTCTACATAGCACTAACCTCTGTCAAAGGCAGTTTCTGTGTATTTGTTGTTCATCTGCTCATTCATTCATGATCTTCTCTTTTGTTATAAATGGACTATTTTTATACACTTCTGCTCTGCACAGCTCAATATAGCTGAAACTGCCACCTACTTTGGACTGGCTTTTTAAAATCGATCATTTTTTTTCCTTTTGTACCATGTAGACCAACATTCCAGAGTAGATCTTTGACAATCATCTTCCATTTCCACCCCAGCCACTCTTCTTTCTGTCTATTTCAATCCACCATCTTAAGCAGCTTCTTTCATCTTGTATTTCAACAGATTCTGTTCAATGTAGTTGACATGGCAGAAATATTGAAAATTTTAGAACAAAGGCCTTATTAAAGGTGTTCTCTTTGTGAACACTGCAGGCTTTTTCGGGCTTCACATTCCTTGTTGCGAAGGGTGGTTGTGAAAATTACCCTACTAGGACTAATCTGAAATAAGAGTTGCATGAATATGAGCATTAAATAAAAATGAGATCAGAAAGTTGATGTTTGTCTCTATATTGTGTGGTTATGCTTTGACAGTCACTACGTTCTTATCATTGTATGTATGTTATGCTAGCAGGTGCCCGTGGTGCCCAGTCATGTGAATTCTATCAACGATTCAGTGTCAGCAGAGGAGGCTGCTGATGACTATGAGTTTCATATTCGACAGTTAGTGAAAACACGGACAATTAATGTGTCTGATAATAGTGACTGCCCCAAGTTTGACCTCATCCTTCTTGGAATGGGTCCTGATGGTCATGTTGCTTCGCTATTCCCTAACCACCCTATGCTTGACCAGAAATCGGAGTGGGTAACTTTTATTACCGACTCCCCCAAACCCCCACCAGAGAGGATCACATTCACTTTGCCTGTCATCAACTCAGCATCCAATGTGGCCGTGGTTGTGACAGGTGAGAGCAAAGCAGAGGCTGTGCACTTGGCAATTGATGATGTAGGACCGGACTACCTGTCATTGCCTGCACGGTTGGTACAGCCAACAAAAGGGAAGCTGGTGTGGTTTTTGGACAAGCCAGCTGCCTCAAAGCTTGACGGTTTTCAATTTTCTGAGTAGAGTCAAGCTGTTACTGCCGATGTGTATGTTTGTATGTAGTGGACGGACTCAACACCCGTGGATCCTTTTGTTTCTATTTAGCAGCCCCCCGCGTTCCCCCTCTTCTTTTCCCTTTTCTCTCGTTTGCTTTGGGTTAGATTCTCCATTTTATCCCCTCTTGTTTAGAGGAGTTGGAGAAGTGTGATATCCTTTTTGTATGAAGAATAAAGTTGGGGCCTCGGTGCAAAAACTTTTCCGGGTTCTGTTTCTTCTAGGATGGATTATGAAGGTGGTATAATAGTCCACGGGAGAGCCAGCCCAACGGGATGTTAAAAGAGATTCTGTCTTTTGCTTTACTGAGAGATTACAAGTTCCATGACATTCTGTAGGACCTACAGGTTGCATGCAAGCGAGCATTGACAGCAAGTCAAAAGGTTTACAGTTCACAACGAAATTCTCTGGCACCCTTGGGGCTTAAATCTATGGAACTGAAATGCTCAAATGCAGCATGATATTCTATGCTATCTGATATTATTGTTGCTCTTTTTTCCCTGTTTCCGTCGGGTATTGTTCTAGTTCTTCAGAATAATTTGGTTGTGGATAGCAATGTACTGGAATCAGCAGGTTCAACCAGGCATGCATAAACTTTGAGTTTCTTAACTGAAAAAAACAACCAACTGACATCGTACCATTTGCTTGTACATTCCTGTTGGACTTGATGATTAAGCCGTTGAAGGGAAAGTAAGCAGGAAAAAGAAAAAGGAGAAGATTGAACAGAAACCTAATCCTGCCTTAAACGGGACATCACTTTCCATGGAAATCACGATTAGCTTCTTCACTTACTACTCTCAACAATCATGAACTTAAATAATGGTGAGAGCATCTCTCGTCTCTTTCAAGAAAGTGACTGTACTTCTAAACTCAGAACAAGAAATTGGGTGGTATACCGATATAATATAACTCAGAACAAGAAATTGTAATAAAACATCATGTTAATATACAAGTCCACACATGATAAACTTGCATAAAAAGTAAAAATAAATAAATAAAAAATTGTCGGAACTTAACAGATCTGAGCCCGATCGGATCTACAAATATTATGCAAGATCTCAAGGGATAAGAGGCTTACGAGACGATATCCTTGAATGCTCTGTTAACTTCAAAGACATTGTTTAAACAGGTTTTGTTATTGTCTCTTCTATCACGATGCTATCATATTATGCTCCAACTTTGATATCTCATTTCATTTGACCCAACCCATGACCTAGAGCATGACAAGGGTTGAATATCGGTTAAGGTTTTAAAAATGATAAAACTAGAAACATCAAATATAATATAAAAATTAAATGAAATTAAATAATGATGGATAAAATTACTGAAAAAAATAATTAATCAAAAAGAGAATTTAAAATAAAATAAATTACAAATCAAAATAAATAAAAATCAAAATAAAGATCAGATTTAATAAAAAAACATAACAAATCAAATATTTAAAATAAAATTAAAAAACAAATAAATCAAATTCAATATAATTAAAAAAAAAATTATCATTTAAAATTTTATAAGTTCAGCATATCTTTATAAAGAAGAGAGAAAAGAGATGAGGAAAAAAATTATTGTCAAAGTTTAATCATGACACTAAAGATGAAACATGTTGACCTATTATATAAAGGGCGGTGCAAGACTTCAAACACCATCTCAAAAGGCAATCAACAATCATCAGGAGACATCGCAAGCATCCTCAGAAGGGCACGACTACCTCTACTTTCATACATTAATTATTTTTTTATTTATCAAAAGTTCAGAATACTTTTAAACCCACATGATCATTAAAAAAAAAAAAAAAAGGAAGGTCAGAAAACCAAACACATTTCATTACCTGATGCCAAAAAAAAAAAAAATCAGCAAATCATTATCAAATCACATCACCATAGATGTTAACAAGTGGAAAACGGAATGATTAAAGCAGCGGCACGAAAGGCAAATGCTCATCTATGAGAATGTCAAATCCATGTATCCAAGCCAAGCGAGGGAGTACGAAAAACCGCTTCATGACAGCGAGATAATTTGTTTTCACAAACAATCCCCTTATTTTTATATTTTTTTTATTTAAAAATATATTAAAATAATATATTTTATAATATTAATACATTAAAAAATATTATTTTAAAATATTTTAAAAAATTAAAAAATTAAAATAATGTAGTCTAGAGATTAACATTTTCAAACTGTGGTATAAAAATAGTTTGTTTTTGTGTTTTAAAAATATTTTTAAAAAATAATTTTTTATTATTTTTTTATTATTTAATTTTTAGTTTTATATTATTTTAATGTGTTAATATTAAAATTAAATTTTAAAAAATAATAAAATAACTTTTTAATATATATTTTTTGAAAAAAACCAACAGCCGACAAACAGGCTATTATTCTGTTTCAAAACCTCCGCTTCAGCCCTCGCATTAGATCACGAGCTTCATTCTTTTTCCCCTTCTCGCTCCTCCGCCATTTTCTTCAAGTGCAAGTTCTCTGCAGGTTGCATTGCAGCCCTGTTCTCTGCCTGCATACGCTGCATTTCCTCCTCTTGCTGCTGCCCCTCAAACCATGTGTCCGCATCAGCCCAGGAACAATTTCAATCCCACGGACATAAGATCAAATTTGGAACTTCATAGTTAAGGAAAAAAAACGTTTAAAATTATAAAATGTCATCATGAGAATGACTGCAAACCCCCCAAGTTTCAAACAACTAATTGCAAGTGTTCATCCCAAAGGGAAGCAATGGCGTGTTCATTATTTCCACATCAAAAGGGTATTCTTTCCACTGGTATTATAATTATTTTGAGAGTCCAAAATTCTTTTTTCTTTGGTGATGCAATATTCTTCCTTTCCTACCTCAAATCGAACGCCTAAAAACTGAAGCCAGCGCCAACATAATGTAGAAACGTCCTAGAACATGCAATTACACTGGAATTAATAATCAGCCCAACCCACCATTGTCAACAGATTCAGGCTAACTCAATCAAAATCACCACACATTGCATCCCTTCACATGTATAAAGAACGTCGCTTTTCGTTAACAAACCTAAATTGTATTCGCTCTTCCATCAACTTAAAAATACAAAATTTCCAATAGCCCCATAAACCCTAAACCTCTAGGGGGAAAAAACATGGCAATTGCTCTTAAAAACCATAATTTAACACAAGTTCAAGAATTAGGGTTCAAAACCAACAAAAAAGAAAGAATCAAAGAGAAATACTTGCTTGGTTGGGCAGCCCAACCCTGTTCACCACCCTTGATCTTCTCGGGCAAGGCGTAATTAACGGTGAGGACACGGACCATAGAGCTCAGCGCCGTCCATATTGCCCATGGCAGCAACAGCGACCTCTCTTTCGAGGAGAGTAACGAAGCCAAAAGAGCGGTGTTTCTGTTTGGCTTGATCTAAAGGGGTTTTGACATCTTTAATGTCACCAAAAGGAATGAAAGCGGCGTGGAGTATTGATTCGTTTGCTTCCTCAGCTAATCCTCCTACGTATAGGGTGTTCTTCTGTACTTGCTGCTGTGCCGCCATACTGTTTCGTTTCGTCTCGTTTCTATCAATCAAAATTCCTGCATTTGCTGCTCTCTTCTGCTGCTTCCTGGCGTGATACGAAGACCGAGTACTTAAGGGGCTAATAGGAATTTCTATCAAATCACAAGTGGAAGCACTTCGAGTTATATTATTATGGCAGAAGTTTGAGAAGTGTTGAGATTTCTGCCGCCAATAAAGTATATTGGAACCAATATAAGCTTGTCTCTTTAGAATATTCCTCGGCTTGCTGATACACAATTCTGAGTTGCAGGAACAGAATATGTTGTCTGATAAGTTGTGAACATGTGCCTTTGGCAAGAGCTCAAGCAGCTTTATCCAGCTTGAGACACTCTTCCTACACTCCAAAACTGGAGGTTAAGTTGGAAACTACGGTTCATGATCTTAAGTTGGTTATGCTGCCTGACGCAAGCCTCAGTGGTTCCCCTTCTCTTTTGAAAAAGGGTGACTCGGATTCCTATACAAGTTCGAATTGTATTTGACTTTACTTCCGCAACATCCTGTTGAAGCTGTATCCAGAGCAACCGTGGGAACTATATCACAGTGACTGGACAAAACGAGTCCCAGCATGAATGTGAAAAAAGATGTACAAATATGATACATCTTAAGTACGAAACAGTTCATCCTTCCAAGAGGGGGGAAATTAAAGGTCTAATCACCCCATCATCAAACCAAAAAATATATTGATGCTCATCTCTTTTGTAGAGCAACTAAGGATGCACCACACAAAATCATCCTCCTTGCATCAAGGCCTCCAACTTCTCTCCGAGCTCCTAGTAGCCTTGGACCTTGATAGGTAACCAAGCCTGCGCAGTGCGCAACAAGTAATCATGCATTATGTAATTAACCTATTTAAATGTAACAATAATTAAAAAGAAACGAAGCAAGGTGCCAATAGAATAAAAAACAGCAAAAACCACGTCATTTACCCCCCCCCCTTTCTTTCAATAATATTAGGCGTATGGCACCCCCCCAATCATGCTTCAATCTAAGACCCGGTGTAGTCTTCCCAGTCTTTCAATTTTTTTTATAAATAACAATGGGCTATTCTCAATCATCATTCCCCTAATTATTCAAAATTTGATAAAAAAAAATGCGTCCCCTGCAGAGAGGATAAAAAAGGATGAGCTCCTCTACTTCTTGCGTAAGTACAAGAAGCCAACCACTGAGACACCAGCAATGGCTACAGAAACTGCCCAGTATTGCTTTGTCAAATCCTTGAGCTTCTGGGTATAATCTGCTTGTTTCTTGGAGGAGATTTCAAGTTCTGGGATAACTGTGGCAGACAGGTCAAGCTCACCAATGAAAAAGGTTTCTAATAGCTCTCTGGCGCTTTTGCTGTGACCCGCATCTTCAAATTCATCCGTTGCATCTTTGCCTTCAATAACATTGCACAGTGTTAGACTAATAATTAATATAAATAATGCTACGTCATTACATACTTCTTGATATTTTTCACAATGCAATTCAACTTCATACGATGAAAATGCAAGTAAATACCAGTTGTAGCAAGGATAACATCATCTCCACCAGGGTGCTCATCCAAGTATGAACCCACATCATAAACCTGGTATAAAAAAAACATTTTAGGAAAACATTATGGAAGAGGAGAAAGTCAGGAATTCATGTCTACTTTTGGTATGAATGACTTCAGTAAAGACATTAAGACCATGACTTCGTGTCTTTAAGAAGTAAGACATAATGATAACATTTCTTGATTCGGTATATAACAAAATAGAATGTCAATTCGAGGACACAATCAAATTGATATGTGATTCAAAAGCAAGGCAAAATAGGGAGTGATTCAAAAATAAATAAGATAAGTCTATAGATAATAGATTTAGAACACGCAAACAATCTTTGCAATAGAAACATCAATGGCTACTCTGCATGTACACAACTCCACTGCATGCCAGCAACACAGGTGAAACATTTAAATCATGATGGTAAATCACCAAATATGGAGCATCTTTTACACGCCCCGAATTAGTTAGTAAAGTGAACACTCATGATACAGGCACAAAAGGCTAGCAGCAGAGAGAAAAATATATACAAGCTGGTGTCATCAATAGTATCCAAGAAAGCATTTACTCCCAACTAACGCAAAGCATCATTTGGTAATATCACAACTGTTCCTGTAAAAAAAATAAAAAATCTAAACCACTAACTTGATGTTTGTTGCCATTATCATTATCCTGACACCATCAAATTCCACATAACTATGTGACAGCATGACTGCCCAACAAGATATCTGCATGTAACTTCAAACTAAAATTTCCTCATCGGCTCAAACCCAAAGTCAAGACAGGCCCAACCCACCCATGAGCAATCTCAGCAATAAAAAAGAGCAGACGAGAACAATAAGAAGATTCATGTATGAGAGAAAATAATTGTAGTCTATATGGGACCAAGGTAAACCTTCCATGGTGCAAACTGCTGATCACTATAGCAATCACACATAGAAGCATCAAATTTGCCATGCGATAACAAAGAATTTAACAGGGACCATATATACTTCATACAAGTTCATTCTAAGATGTAAGGAACTAAGGAAGATAACAGATGCCAAGCACCTGTCAAAGATGAATTAGCCCAAATGAGAGCATCTAATCGTTCTAGAGAGCCTATTAAAGCAACCAGACCAAAAAATTCAAATCACCCAAGGAGCCTTTATCATCACAAACAGAGACATAGCATTGCTGGTTATATAACTCAGCTGGTAAAGTCTAAAGAAAGCTCAGCTTCGGCCACCTACATCAAATGGGTCATGAAGTTACAGGATATCGATAGTAAGTTCTCATAGACAACAAAAATTCAGACAGTAAAATGTAAAAGATGCTTGGTCAGTGGGCTTACATCCAGGAGGCAAGTAAGGTGTGACAAATTTACAACAAATACAAGTGCTTTTTATCTGTTGTTGTTTAAGCGGTGGTACCCGGTACAGGGTGGTTCGTTAGAGCACACAAAGCATTTCTAGTGTACTCATTTTCCAACTGCATACTGCAACTAAATTGGGCCACCCAGACTAATGTTCCAAAGCATGCTAGCGACAGATGTTTGCAATCCAATTTTTATCAAGAAAACATGTGAACTTTTAGTTCAAGTCAAGGGCGAAAGTTTCAATCAGTTTAAATCAGATTACTGACCAAACATTTTAAACAGAAGCGAAGACAAAGCCCTGCCAACCATTTGCAGTCTCTACAAATTCAACAGCTATTTGAAAATCATCCACACGTGTAGAAAGCATTTTTCTTTTAGTTTTCTTCAATTCTTCACCACACGGTTCCAAAAGGAGAAATATGAAATGGGACATTCAAGCGAGTAATGGGATTTGACCTCTTTTTCTTTTTTTGCAAATACAGTAAATGTAACAAAAGGAAAAAGAAGAACAATCAATCCAATGGTGCAAATCTCAGTATAGATGCTAGTTAAAAAGTTGAATGTAGCAAATTACGGATTTACTATACAAGATCCGTTTCCCATACGGAACAATAGTTACAAAGGGCATGTGCGTCCAAACACTCTGAAACCCATGGAAACACTCCAAACTCTAGAACAAAGTGGAAAAAATAACAAAGACCTAAATTTTCTAATGAACTTAATATAATGCTCATCTAAATACTTAACCCTTAAGATTGAAATCGTATCACAAAACAATAGCGGTAGCAAATCCAGTAAAATTTATGTAAGCATAATAAATACAGATTTACATCACTTGAGAAAAGAGAAGAGGAGGGGGGGATGCCAAGGCTACTAGCACCTACCTTGCCATCAATAACGACCCAGCAATCTTGAGGAGTGTTGTGTTGGGCTGCCTCTTGCATCGTGTACAGCTTCGTCAGGGTCGGCATCCTGTTTCTGTTTCTACTCTTATTATTATTAGTCAAACTCTCTCTCTCGCCCACTCTTTCTTGGAAAGGTTTTTTTTCTGTTTTCCAGAAGGTCTTTTCAATATCAAACTTCTTGGTTGAAATCTTCTGTCTGTTTTTAGCGAGTAGTAGCGGTCGTTTAAGTAACGGATAAAATAATATATTTTTTTATTTTTTAAAATTTATTTTTAATAGTAATATATCAAAATAACCCAAAAAAACTAAAAATTTTAATTTTAAATAAAAATAAAAAATAATTTTTTTAAAAAAAAATATACTTTTAAAACACGGCAACATGATTGTCTTTAGTCTAAATTTTTTTCTTTAAAATAATATTTTTTATTTTTTAAAAATTATTTTTAATATTAAAATAATTCAAAAAAATTAATTTAAAATAAAAAAATTTAAATTTAAAAAAACACCGGTATAAACACGTTTCCAAACCACTCTTAAATATGTGACAGATTTGTAATGATTGATCGTGCCACTGCTGATATATAAAAGAGAGCACCCCGCAGTTTCATCACCGACCAACCCTAGCAACGACCACAAGCCAAGCTAACTTGTGTGGAGAAAGGGAGGGGGGAGATGTGGCCATCTCTTCAACTTCAAATCTCAATGTGCCGGAACCCTAGGTCCATTTTCAATTTCGGGTAAAAGGGTCGGGCTTCAAAGACTCCAATTTTGTTTTTACTCCAAT
>Ga0325401_1003354_pt1 | contig 14651 bp, 15 predicted proteins | sample PopdelMetagenome_FD_205666 | JGI IMG/M metagenome (GOLD analysis project Ga0325401, IMG submission 205666) | Populus deltoides microbial communities from Bellville, Georgia, United States - Xylem-PdKOR-R2 | ecosystem: Host-associated > Plants > Phyllosphere > Stem > Wood/Secondary xylem | place...
GCTTCCGCAGGCCGGTCAAAGACTATGAGCGCCTGCCCGAAACACTCGCCGGACTACACGTCTGCCTTCGCCTGCCCCATGTTGAAGCAGCTCACCACCCTCACCGCCAGTTCATAACAGCCTCTAGGAAGAGCAAGCAACTGCTTCCCTCAGCCAGCCGCCGTAACTATCCACGTTGCAGCGCCGAAGTGAACAGAACCGTTTCGCTCACGGGCGCTGAGGGCGGCGCGCAAGGGCGGCTCGGCCTCTGCTAGGAGCGCGGGAGTCTCTCGAAGCGCTTTCCCGAGGGCGCCGACGCGTGTCACCACCTTCACCGTCGCCTCAACATCGCCGCTCGAAATCTGCGCGTCATGCGCCGACACCGTGATCTGGCCAAATCCTGCCGAACCAAGCACCTGCTCGATGGCGTCCGCACTCTCCAGGCTGAAAGGCAATGCATCGACCGTGATCGGCAATCCGGCTGCCTCGACACAGAAGGCGTCGAGCTCGTTCTCCTGCATCGATCGCCAGCAGACGAACCCCACCCGCCCGCCGGGCTTGAGCATCCGGCGCATATTGGTGAAGGCGGCAACCGGGCTGGCAAAGAACATCGTTCCAAATCGCGAGAACACACGGTCTACGCTTTGCCGGGGCAGCGTCAGGTCAGCGGCATCCTGCCGCAGGATCGTGACCTGGGGCAGATGAGCCGTTCTGTGGCGGGCAACCGCTAGCACGCGCGGAGCAATATCCACTCCGATGACCCGACCGGAGGGGCCAACCCAATCTGCCAGCTGCAGGATCGTCTGACCCGCCCCACAGCCAACGTCCAACACCGTGTGCCCTTGCTCGGGAGCTAGCACTGCCATGGCAGCCAAGCCAAGCGGACTCATCTGCCGGTCGATCAGGTCTGCCAGTTCGGCACGAGCCCGATCGCCCACATCAGAGTTGGTGTCAGGTGTTTCCACGTCTACAATCTGCGAGGAAGATGCCTCACTTGCAACGTCGTCTTATAGGGAACTCGCATGCTCCCAACGGCGATCGAACTGGCGGCGGACAGCCGGCCGCTCTTGGCCGTCCCAACCCACAAGCTACCTTCGCGTCGACTTTTCGCCAACCCCACTTCAGACGCCCGTTCATGCCGCCCTTTGCGGGGTTCACGATCAACACCGACGCAAAACGCCCGCTGAAGCCGATGGACGACAAGCCCTTGCTGTTTTAGCCTCTACCCCTCACCTCTGGGAGGCTGCCGCGATGCGCTGGCATGCAATAGTTGCCTTGCCGTTGCTGCTAGCCGCCGCACCCGAGCCGCCCAACGATTTGCTACAGGCCGTTCGCACCGAGCGCGCGACTTGGCTCTTGCGTGAGAACGGGCGAGTGTTCCGCCTTGATGACGGCGCAACCGTGTCGATTGCAGTGAGGGTCCCCGCCCACGCCAGCGGACTTTGCGTCGTGCGCGGAGCACTCGCGCTGGTTGGCACGAGCAAGGCAGGCTGGCAGATTTTCCGCCGACAGGGCAACGATTGGCAAGCCGGCTCGCCGACGCCTGCCCTGCCCGGCGAACGATATCTAGGCAGTGCCTGTACAACCGATGGCGCGACGGTACTGACCGACCGCCGAATGATCGATCAGCAACGGGGCGTCATCCCACTCATGGGGTACGAGCCTGCCATGTCAATCCGCACGGTCGTCTACCGCGAGCCGGCGGCACTGCTGGTCGGCACCAACGCGGGCGAATGGGGCGGCAAGCTGCTACGCATTCCTCTCGCAAGCGGCCGGGTCGAAGAAGTGCCAAACACGGGCGCACCGATCCATGACATCGCGCCCGCGCCAGGCAAACCCGGCTGCGTCGTGCTCGCCATTGGGCTGGTGCACTTCTTCCCATCGGGCAAGCTCACAGAGCTATGCGGAAGCCGCGCGCGCCGGCTGTATGCCCGTGCTTGGGAGAAGCCGGGCTTCAAAGCCCAGCCTGAGCAGCCCGGCAAGGACCCGTACCCATCGGTCGCCTTCTTTGGCCTCGCGCCTACCGTCGACGGCAGCCTTCGGGCGATCGCGATGGACGGCCTCTACCGGATCGCGCGCGACGGTAGCGTGAGCGGCCCCGAGCCATTACCCGTGTTCGTGCCTAAAGGCGATGTCCGCATCTCAACGGCGAGCTCCGAGCTCGAGCTAGTGCTGACGGGCGTCAACAGGCGCGCATCGGTGGGCGGGGCGATGCCGATTGTTGTGCGGCACTGATCGGCCGCTTCATGGATTCCACCGCGCTTGCTCAATCTGTGCTTCCTAGGTCAGTCACGACCCAGTTACGGCCATTCACGACCTGCTGTTGCGCTCCCGACTTCGGCCACTGGTTCATGTTGGTACCGGCGTCGCGCCGTCGCGGAAAATGTCGTAGGAGACCTTCGCGACGGATTGGGCCGGTGAGATGAACCCCGCAATGACAGCCTATCTCGAGACGTTGCGGCATCTATCACCTACCGTCGCGACAGCGCATGCCGAGGCGGAAGAGTATTGGCAGCCTGACAGCCCGCCCGTCACGATTCTGTTTGCCGGCATCGGCGAGGCTATCGCCGACAGCGTGCCGTTCCTAGGCAACGAGGAATGTACTGCCTTGTTCGCCGTGTCGACCGATTGTTGCCAGTCCTCAGGCCACAGGCGCGAAGGCACGTGGATGTCTGGATCGGTGGAAGGGCATTGTTCGGCTTTGCCACCACCCCGACCGGTTACGACGTCAACTACCGACTCCCGCTCGACGACGGTGACCAATTGGTGGCGTTCGAGTCATTCCCAAGCGCTGGGGTGACCTACCTGGAGATCAAGGGGTGCGAAGTCTTTCGCTCCGATGCGGCAGGGCGCCAACTTTGGCAGATCGCACCCGAGAAGGGGACGACCAACGCCTGGCAGCACGCGTTTGACCCCATGATCGAAACGGGCGAGCCCTTCGTCAACATGTGGGAGGCACGCGACGGCATCTACACGAGCCGGATCAATGGCGACACGTTCTTGATAGATATGGATACCGGCGTTGCCAGCTGCTCGGGTTGAGCCAGAACGTAGACAGCGCGATCGGAGGTCTGAGAGGACCCAAATGCGGTCATTCAACAAGCGTTGCTCCCTCTCCACTTTCGGCCACCTTTTCATCTAAATTCTAGTCACTCCACGGAGGTGTCGATCCACACGACCTGGTTCTTGCGCTGCCCATCGAACCTCATCGCCCCAACCAGATTGACGCCGCACCCGGGCGCTACGACAGCTGAATATTTCCCTTTTGTTCTAGGCTGGCCTGACTCATAGAATCTTCATGCCGATCCGCCCCGAGAACCGCTGGCTGTACCCCATCGATTGGGAACAACTCTCGGCAAGCGTCCGGTTTCGACGCGCGGGCGCGCGGTGCGAGCATTGCGGCCGGCCGCATCTGCGAAGGGTAGCCCATCTGGGCGATGGCCGCTGGTGGGATGCCGAACACAGCTGCTGGCGCTCTGGTCACGGCAAAGAGACGACAATCAAGGGCGGCGTGTCCCTGGCAACCATCCGCACCACCAAGGTCGTGCTGGCCTGTGCGCACCTCGACCATGATCCGGGCAACAGTACCCCCGGTAACCTGAAGGCGCTGTGCCAGCGCTGCCACATCATCAACGATGCGGCTGAGCACCGTTGGCAGCGCTGGTGGAACAGGTTCCGGCGACGCGCCTTTCGCGACCTCTATGAGGATCCGCGCATCACTCGGGAACGCCTGGGTAGGAGCTAAAGCCGTGGGAGCGGGCGACAGGCTTATATTCGCCGCGGTAGCTTGCGCTTGCCCCTGTTGCGGCCCACGTGGGTTGTACTTGGCCGCGCGTCCTGAGCATCGGCCAGGCTGAGAGACACTGGAGAGCTCCCGCTTGATCGAGGAGCAGCCATGTCCCGGGCCATCAACGTCAACGCGTCCCACGCGTATGTTCTCACCACTTGTAGGAAGCATGGTGCCGTTATCAGCGCCATCGAGCCTCTACCGTCCGGCGGCACGCGCGTCGTGCTGATGAACGCGGACGCTACCGCAACCATGCGGCAGGCGTTCGGAAAGAGGGTGATCAGCGGCGACGTGCGCCGTACCCCGCTGCGCACCTGGGCGCTGTAGGTGGTCCCGCACGATAGCCGCACCGCGGCCTCGTGGGTGCGATTTGCGCACCCGTTCCGTCTCGGCTGCGACCCGCGGGAGCTACCGGCAGGCACCTACGCGGTCCACACTGTAGAGGACGTATACCAAGGCGCGTTCGAGCAGGTGTCGGTCGTCCGCAGCCTCGACTTCGTGGTGGAGGGCCCAGGCGGCAGCTCCACCCGCATCGTCCAGCCCGCCGACCTCAGGGCGGCGCAGCAGCGCGACGACGCCCGCGCTCGCCAGCTGGACGGCCTCAGCGAGAACCCGGACCGAGGCCGCGCCGCCGGAGTGGAGCAGGGCCGAGCCGGTCGGTGAAGCCAGCCTCCTGGGCGGTCCCCATCAACCAATCCTCTTCCTCGGCCGCTGGTGAGCAAGCCCGAAGAGACCGCCTCGCTGCACATCGTCGGTGGACGCAGACCGATATAAACGATCTGCGCGCCAGGGTGCTCGCCGGCGCCTCAATCGCCGACCTGGCGGCGGGGACCGGGCGCGAGGCGGCCGACATTTCCTCTATGGCGTACCGGCTGCGCCTGAGCGTGCCAATTGGAAGCCCTTTTCCCAGGCCTTCCTAGTCATAGGCCGAGCCCGGTCGTCGTACGGACAGTCACCCGCCGACTTAGCCGGATCAGCGCCGGCTATCGCACCCTCGGCTCGTGCCTGGTCAAGGTGCGCGCGGCGGATGTCCGCCATGAGGACAGGCGACGTAGGCGCATCGTTCGACGTCCAGGTCCGCTTCACCGGCTTGATCCACCCTCGTCTTCCCAGCGGGCTATGTTCGGCTCGGACCCGTTCCGTTGCCGCCGGTAGCGCGGGACAGAGGCGGCCTTGAGGGTGATGACGAGAGCCCCGTACGCCGCAGCGAGCGCGAGGTGCGCCACGCGGGCGGGCACGGATGCCGCGCGATCGGCGTTGCCGCGCGAGATCTGCTCGCGTTGCGTATAGTAGGCTATGGTCATGGTTCCGCATCCTTGAGGAGCGGGAGCTTACACTGCTCTCAGTCGCGTCCTGCTCGGAGTGATCGGCGCGATGGTCGATAGTACCACAGCCGTACCGGGGACACCAAGACTATCGCTTGTGTGGCCCCGCGCGGCGGAAGCAGCAACAACGGCAGCGCGCCGGAACCAGGAACCGGCCAGCCTGCCGTCAGCCACGATCCACCGGGTCTGTCCGGCCGCCGCACGCAGCCGCCGTGGCGGGAGGGGGTGAGTTGTGACCGGTGCAGCGCCAGCAGTCGCCGCCTTGTGGCACCGTTACGCTCGACCCACTTCGGAGCCGGCGCCAGCAGGCCGCATCCTGCTGCGGCTTGGCCAACCACGTAGCACGATAAGGAAACGGTACCTCGTTGAGGACCGCGCACGACAAGCTGTCCAGCTCGCGCGGCCAGTTGCTCAGGACCCTGGCGCGAACGTTTCCCGCCGAGCCTCCCTCCCAAGGGCGGAAATCCACTGCTCACCAGCGCGCTCCGTCAGAAACGCGCAGCTGCGTCGAAGCGCGTCAACGGCGGTGCGGCACCGTGCCGCGCCAGCTCGTCCGTGTCCGCCGCCAGGCCGGTTCAATAGCACCAGTTATGTGAGCCCTATACAGCGGCTGGGCGATATGCGTCGTCGGTCGAGCTCTGCACGGGATTGGAACAGCCACCGACTGACCGGGTTGGTGGTCCGCGCACCCGGGGTCGGGCGCGTGATCCCACCGTTGAGGACGACGCGTGCATACGCTGGAACTGCTCCTTATCTTGGTCGCAGCATCCGTTGTGCTGGCCTACGTCGCGCAGCGGCTGCGTGTGCCCCTGGCCGTCGCGCTGGTGCTGGGCGGCATCGCGCTCGCCTTTGTGCCCGGTATCGGCACCGTCGAGCTGGAGCCCGAACTGGCGCTGGCGCTGTTCCTGCCCCCGCTGCTCCAGGCCAGCGCCTACCGCACCGACTGGCCGGCGTTCCGCTTCAACCTGCGCTCCATCCTGCTCCTGGCAGTCGGCGCCGTGTTCTTCACGGCGGCGGCGGTCGCGGTCGTGGCGCGGATGCTGGTGCCCGACCTGCCCTGGTGGGCGGCGATCACGCTGGGCGCAATCGTGGCGCCGCCGGACGCGGTGGCGGCTGCCGCCGTGCTGAAGCAGGTGAGGCTGCCAAAGCGCATCGTGACCGTGCTGGAGGGCGAGAGCCTCATCAACGACGCCTCCTCCCTGGTGCTCTACCGCTTTGCGGTGGCCGCCACGCTCGCCGGCAGCTTCAGCCTGGGCAGCGGCGTGGCGCAGTTCTTCGGCAGCGCGATCGGCGGCGTGCTGATCGGCTGGGCCGTGGGCCGCGCGACCATGTGGCTGTTCGCCCTTATCGAGGACACGCTGCTCGACATCACGATCAGCCTGCTCGCCGGCTTCTTCGCCTACTTCCTGGCCGAGCAGGTCCACGCGTCGGGCGTGCTCGCCGCCGTCGCCTGCGGCCTACTGCTGGGTCGTCAACAGCGGGCCGAGTTCACCGGCGAGAGCCGGCTCGCGATCGCCACCATATGGTCCTTTGTGGAGTTCCTGCTCACCGCGCTGGTGTTCATGCTCATCGGCCTACAGCTGCGCGGCATCATCGGCCGGCTGGAGGGCTACGACCCCGGCGAACTGGCGCTGCTCGGCGCCGCAGTGTCGGCGACGCTGATCGTCAGCCGCTTCGCCTGGGTGTTCCCTGCCATCTGGCTTCCCCGGCTGCTGTCGCCCTCCTTGCGTGAGCGGGATCCGATGCCGCCATGGAGCTACCCCGCCATCGTGTCCTGGGCCGGCATGCGCGGCGTGGTCAGCCTCGCGGCCGCCCTGGCGCTCCCTGCCCGCTTCCCTGGCCGCGACGTGATCGTCCTGCTGGCCTTCTGCGCCATCTTCGCGACCCTGGTGGTGCAGGGCACGACGCTGGGTTGGGTCATACGGCGCCTGGGGCTTGAGGAGGATGACGAAGCGCCGCCAGAACCGGAAACGGCTAGGGCACGCGCCGAACTTGCGGAGGCCGCGCTCAGTGCAGTCCGTGGCCACGTGGACGACGTGGCATCCGAGCACGGGGAAGCAGCCGCCGAGCTCCTGGAGGAGTACCGGATCCGTGCCCGCCGTGCGAGCATCGAGGGCCAGGACGTGGAGGTGATCTCCGGCCAACTGGAGGCGCAGCAGCGGCTCCGCCTCGTCGCGATCGACGCCGCGCGGACCAAGCTGGCGGAGCAGACCGACCGGATCGACGCCGACGCGCACCGGGAACTCGGCGAGGAACTGGACCTGGAGGAACAACAGGTCCGCCGCGCGCTCGGCGACGCCTGACGCGAACCGGCTCCGCGTTCCCGATGGAAATGGAAATCAGCGTCCATCGGTGCCGATGCCCTCCAACCACCGCAGCACCGCCACCTGCAACGCGATCCGATGGTCGGAGTAGCTGTGGTCAGTAGACATGTGTGCGCGCGTCAGGCGGCTCCCCGGTGCGAGCTCGCGCGCGAAGGCTTCGCAGCCCTCGCCGAAACCGTCGTCCGAGGTGACAAGCAGGACTGGCCGCGCCGACAGCGCCCTGGCATGGCGCTCCATACGCCAGAGGTCCGAGTTGTCGCCGACCTCGGTCGCGAGCTGCTCAGGCGAGGTGCCTGCGAGAATGTGCAGGCCGTCGCTTGTTCCGACGTTCTCGTCCACGGCGTCGATCGCCTCCGAGCGGGGAAGCAGGCCGAATGCGCGACCGATATTGGCCGGCGAGATCAGCGCTACGCCCGCCACGGCTGCATGACCAGCGGCGACATGGGCGGCGATGTACCCGCCCATGCTGTGGCCCATCATTACCAGCCTGCCGCCGTCGACATGGTGGCCCTCCACCCTGGCGCTGCCCTGCAGCCAGTCGACCGCCGCCTCCGCGTCCTCCAGGCAGCGCGTGAACGAGAACGTGCCCGGCGTTCCCCACGACCCGCGGTAATGGAGCGTGAGCACGTTCCAACCCGCACGTCGCACCGACTGCGCCAGATCCACATTCTGCTCGTTGCCCGGCAGTCCGTGCAGCAGCAGGACCGTGGGCGACGACCCCGCACCCGCTGCGGTGTAGAGGACGGCGTTGAGGTTCGTCCCGCCGCTCGGGATGGCCTGGGCCAGCGTCTCGGCCGGATGGTCGCGATCCTGTGGAGGGTCGCGAACCAGCGCATCCGGCAGCACGTCGTTGCGGCTCATGTGCCGAGCGGTGATCGGGCGTAGTCAGCCAGGAGAGCCTCCGCGTCCGCGTAGATCGCGATCGCGCCGGCGGCTCTCAGCGCCTGTTCGGTGAACCCACCCGACAGCAGGCCGATCGCCGCGATCCCGCATTTTCCCACGGCCTCTACGTCGCAGGGCGTGTCGCTGACGACGATCGTCTCCTCCGCCCCGACGCCGCCGACCTTCTTCAGCGCGACGAAGAAGATGTCGGGCGCTGGCTTGGTCTTCTCCACGTCATCGCTGCTCGTGCCCGCGTCGACGACGTCGCGGGCGTCCAGCAGGTCGACATAGTGGTCGACTTCCTCCCTCGATGCCCACGACGCGAGAACGACTTTCCGTCCGCGCTCGCTGGCATGCCGGAGCGATTCCCCCGCCTTCGGGAGCGGGACGACCTGCCGAAGGTAGCGGCTCTTGAAGGCATCTCCATGCGCCTCACCGAGCTGTTCCTGCGTGGCTTTGTCCGCCTCAAGCATCAGTGTCGGGACCAGCATATCGGTGCCGTTGCCGATCTGATCGTGGATGGTCTGTCGATCGAATGCCTGCCCTGCGGCGCGGAACGTCTCGTCCCAGACGCTCACATGATGGTCGTTGCTGTCGACGAGCGTGCCGTCGATGTCGAACAGGATTGCCTTCATGGTCATGGGTTTGGTTCGCCTGTGATGAACCGCTCCGCTGAACGTCGCGGCGCCGGAACGCGTGGATCAGCCGGAGCCGGGGCTCTGCTGCTCGGCCTCGTAGGGAGCGTCGGTCCCGACCTTGCCGACGGCTTCAGCCTCGGCGACGCCGTTGGTCTGAACGACGGCGAATGTCCGGCCACCCGCCGTGACCGCGTGCGGCTGGTAGTCGGGCGTCGCCCAGGCGTTCGTGACAGCCTCGGTCCCGTCCGAACTGCCGGAGCCCGTAACGGCGTTCGGGGCGTCGCCACCCTGATCGCCAGCCTGACCACCGCCATGGTAGCCGATCTCCGTCTGACCTCCATGGCCCATGAGCCCGCTGTTCTTGCCTGTCTTGCCGGTCTGCGGGTTAGGGTAGGCGCCGCCACCGCTCTCCCCGCCTTTGGTTCGGCCGTGGACGTGCGCGCCGCCCCCGGCATCGGGCGCGGCCGAAACGCCGTCCGGCGCGCCCTTGCCGGCGTCGCCGCCGCTAACGGGTGTTGTCACTTCGTTCATCGGGAATCCTTCCGTTCTAGCGAAATGAACGGTCGGGATGGATGATCAGGCCCCTCCAAACCGATCTTTGAGCAAATAACAGCGATCATGCATTTCATACGTCATCCGAAAGAACGGCCGTGGCCGAGCAGGATAGTTGTTCGTTCGATCGAGACGATTTCAGCGGATCCGATCATGTTATCGCTCCGCTTCTTCGAGTTTTGGAAGGACTGACCATGTCTTCATCATCTCGTATCGCCATCGTCGGTGCCGGCAACGTCGGTGCCACCACCGCCTTCGCCCTGATGCTGCGCAGCCTGTTCGCCGAGATCGTGCTGATCGATCACACGCCCGAGCGCGCGGTGGCCGAGGCCACCGACATCGCCGACGCCAACGCGATCGCGCATCCGGTGCGGGTCTGGGCCGGCGACTACGCCGACGTCCGCGATGCCGGCATCCTCGTCGTCACCGCCGGAGCCGGACCGAAAAAGGGCGAGCCGCGCACCGCAATTGCGGGCAAGAGCGCCGCCATCGTGCGGGAATGCGTTCGTCAGGCCATGGACGCCGGGTTCGACGGCGTCCTTGTCGTCGCTTCCAATCCGGCCGACGCGATGACCCAGGTGGCCCAGGCGACGTCAGGTCTGCCGCCGGAACGCGTGATCGGCACCGGCATGCTGCTGGACAGCAATCGGCTCCGCAAGCGCATCGCGGATCAACTCGCGATCGCGCCTGGCGCGGTGGAGGCGCTGGTGCTCGGCGAGCACGGTGACAGCGAGGTCATGGCCTATTCCACCGTCCGCATCGGCGGCATGGACCTGGACGGCTATCTCGGTGAGCAGGATTTCGATCGATCGACGGTCGCACACGACGTGATGCGAGCGGGCTACACAATCAGCGATGGCAAGGGCTACACCTCGTTCGGCGTGGCCACGGCCATCGCGCGCATCTGCGAGGCGGTCCACCGCGACGAGCGGGTGATCCTGCCGGTCTCGACCATGGTCCGCGGCCAGTACGGAATCGATGGCCTCTACCTCAGCCTGCCCTGCCTCGTCGGGGCGGGCGGTGTTCGGCGCATTCTCACCCCTGCGCTCGCCGCCGACGAGCAAGCCGCCCTGATCGCATCCGCCGAAGTTCTGCAACGAACTGTCCAGGCTGCAGGTTAAGAGGAAGATGATGTCCAGGCCGACTAGAGAGGCCAGCCCGGAAGAAGCGGCGCGATTATGATCCCTCGGCGGCGACCACGTTCAGCCCTGGCTTGCCGATATCCAGCGAGTCTGCTCGGAGCCGCCCCACCAACGTCATTCCGGCCTTAAGGCCCATCGACCAGCGGTGCGCGATCGTCGGACCGGAAAAGTCGAGCGCCTTGCCCGCGACCTCGATCGATTGCTCGTCGTACGCGAGCCGGACGAGGGATAGGCTGACGTCGCGGCGCCCGTCGTAGGCGGCGGACCAGCGCGCTATGGTGCGCCGCGACTGCGCCGCGAAAATCAGGTCCTGCATTCGGCCGGCCACCTCTCCGAGCGTCGTTGGAAGCGGCTGCGCCAAGGGCAACAGGTCCACCGCTACGATCAGGGCCGGCCTCGCCGGCGGATCGGCGAGCACGGGATCGAGCGGGAGGTTGGCCGACAGCCCGGCATCGACCATCAGGCGGCCGTCGACGTCTACGGGCGGAAAGGTTACAGGCAGTGCGGCACTAGCCCGGACGTGGCGCGCCGAGATAGGCCGTTCCCGGCTGTCGAAGATCGCGTCCTCACCGGATGCGAGGTCGACCGCGGTTGCGGTGAACCGGCAAGGCCCGTGGTTCAGCCGGTCGAAGTCTACCATTCGCTCCAGCGTCGCTTCCAGCTGGTCCGTCTCGAACACCGCCGGACGGGCGTCGGTCCATGCCGCGAACGATGACAGGAGCGGGCCGAAGATACCCGGCCGGCCGGCACCCAGGGTCCAGGTCACGGCGCCGGTTCTTCGTGCCACCTCCATCGCAGCAGGAACCAGCGCCACGTCCACACCCAGCCCGACCGGTGTGGGCTGCCAGAACGCCCGCAGCGTCTCCATCCGCCGCTCAACGGCAGAACCGGCGATCAGCGCGCCGTTGATCGCGCCGATCGACGCACCGACGATCCAATCCGGCTCCAGCCCGGCCTCGTGCAGCGCCTGGTAGACGCCCACCTCGAAGGCGCCGAGCGCGTTGCCGCCGCCCAGTACGAGTACGAGATCATAGGCGCGTACAGGCGTAGAGGAGCCGGCGCCGCTCACCTGAGCCGTCGCGATGCGCGCCCGGCGAGTGCCAGCACGGCGCCAGTACCGAGTACCGTCGCGATGGCGAGCGGCGTCCCTGCCTTCTGCAGTTGCAGCGCGATGCTGGAACGGCGAGCACGTACCCGTTGGCTGCCACGGAGCGCGTCGGCGCGCGGCTCGTAGAGGTTGTCGCGCCTGGCAGGATCTCCGGGATCGTCCGGCTTCTGCTGGAGCTCGGTACCTGCCATCTCCATGATGGCGTCCGTCAATCCAGGCGCTATCTGTCCGGCCATGGCCGATAGCAGGCCTCCTCCGCCAGCGTACAGTGTGCGCCTCGGATTGGCGCACGCGAACAGCACCGCGTCCGCCACCACCTCGGGCGCGTAGAGGGGCGGTGGGAGTCTCGGCGGCCGGTCCATGAAGTTGCGGGCATGCTCCGGAAACGGCGTGTCGATCGCGCCCGGCTTGACCAGGGTCACCGAGATCGGCGCGCCTTCGCGTTCCAGTTCCATTCGCAGCGTGTCGGTGAGCGCCTGGACGGCGTGCTTGGTCGCGCAGTACGGCCCTTGCTGAAGGATCGAACGATCGCCCAGGATCGAGCCGACGTTGATGATCGCACCTCCGCGCGCACGGAGGTGTCGCGCCGCCGCCAGCGAGCCGTGCAGCGTACCGAAGTAGTTGACGTCGAACACGCGCCGATGGTCGTCGAGCGGCACCTGCTCGAGCGTCCCGTAGGTACCGGTGCCGGCGTTGTTGATCCAGCTGTCGAAGCCGCCGAACGCCGTCATCGCCGTAGCCACGATGCGCTCCACAGCGTGGGGATCGCTGACATCGGCGATGCATGTCGCGATGCGAGCGCCGGACGCGCCCAGCCGCTCTGCCAGGGCCGTTAGCGCGGCATCGTTGCGCGCGACGGCGACGACCGCCGCCTGATGGTTGGTGGCAGCCTCGGTGATCGCGAGCCCGTTGCCGCTGGTTGCGCCGGTGACCACCAGCACCTGATCACGCAATGGCTTGAGTTTATACTTCATGATGGTGTCCCTCAGCCGGCTCGGCGGAGGCGACGTCCCTGGAACGGACCGCGCCGTAATAGGGTCCGGGGGGCATGGGTGAGACGGTCACGGCCACCCGGGGGTATCGGTGCCCTGCTGATCGTGGTGGGCCTAGCGCTGATGAAGGTGTCGCCTCTCACCTGGCCAGGCCCGCCCGATCGATGATGGCCGGTTAGGCAACGCCAGCGAAGCGCAGCAGGTCCACCATGGCGAACCGCTCGCCGGCATGGGTCGGGTCCAGCGTGGGCAGGAACGGCTCCCAATCCGGGTCCTGCGATAGAAAGGACGAGCGGTCTCCCTGCAACAGGCCGATGAACACTTCCGCCACGATCCGGGCGCCAACCGGACCCAGCCGCAGTCCGTTCTCGACCACAGCTGCCTCTCGCAGTATATAGAACCAGAGCGGCGTGCGGTCGTCCATCCCGTGCGGCTTCAGCTCGGCCAAGTCGCCTTGGGACAGCACGTCCATCTTCATCGCGCGCGCGACGCGCTGACCGGACGGAAGCGAGAAGGTGAGGTGGCGCAGCAGGTTGCGCTGGGCCAGCGAGGGCGGGTTCACCTTCGGATCGGGGTTGGCGACGACGGATCCTGGCAGGTGGAACAGCGCGGTGGACAGCGTTGTGTCGATCTTCTTGTTGGGCCTGACATTGCCGTCGCCGAAGTCGAAGAAGGTCGGCCAGTCCACGAACCGTCGCGGCGCGCGGTGGCCGCCCGAGAGATCGTCCGGGTCGGTGGCGCTGGAGGGCTCGGGCTTGAAGATCATCGCAAAGAAGGGCTGGCCGCCCTCGCCCGTGAAATTGGCCCGGTAGGACGGGCGTACTTGGCTGTGCCCGAAGCGGTACGCCGCGACCGAGAACTCGACGGGGATGAACGGCTCGTTGTGCCACTTGTAGAAGCGGCGGCCGTTGGCGAGCACGTCGTCCACCACGGCGTCGCCGCACGTCCGCCGCAGAAACTCGTGCACAACAATCCACTGGTAGTGCCAGCGGACGATGCGTTGCGCCTCGGCAAAGACCTGGTCGGGGGCGTTGAGCTTGATCTTCGTCCGGACATGGTCGACCACCCGGTTGTGGAACTGGAGAAAGGCCAGCTGAAGTTGGCTGATGATGACGTTCTCGTCGTCGCGCGGATCGCCGATCAGCGCCACCATCTGGCTGTTGCGAGGCACGTCGAACTTGCCGGGCGTGCCCATGGGCTCGACCAGGAAGCTGTAGCCATTTGTCTGATCGTAGAGATGCGGACTGGCGCCCGGTCCTGCTCCGTACACATTGTCTAGGCCTAGACTAGGCGTGCGGAAGTTGGAGACATGTTCCGGGTCCGCCTGCCGTTCCAGGCTGGACGTCGGATCGAACGTCATGTCGTGATCCAGGAACTGGCCAAGGAAGGTGAAGCCCGCCGTCATCGTAGGGCTGTCGGAATTCTTCTTGGAGAACTCGGGCTTGACGATCAGGTCCTTAGGAGTTTGCTTCAGGTCGTCGCCGGCATCCATGATGCCTTTGGCCTTGCCGATGTCGAGCAAGGCCGCGCGCACATCGGGTGTGTCGGCGGCGAAGGGCGGAAGCTCGCCGAACATGCGACCAAAGCGGCCGGCATCGGCATATTGCGAGCGCGGCGGAACGATGTTGGGTGGGTAGATGCCGTGACGGGTCATGTCCTGCCTCCATGCGGAATGGAACACACAATGCTCGGCCCCGCCGCGCTCCTGCACGCGCATCCGGGACAGGCGACCCTCAGGCGCCCTACTATCATCGGCTGCTGGATGCGACCAGCCCAAGCTCAAGAGCCGTGCCGGGTCGACGACCGACGGGTGCTGAGCGGCATCGTGTTCGTGAACCGCAACGGGCCGCGCTGGCGCGATGCGCCGAGCGCCTACGGGCCACCCAAGACGTATACAACCGGCGGAAGCGCTGGGGCGAGCG
>Ga0325401_1003364_pt1 | contig 14631 bp, 12 predicted proteins | sample PopdelMetagenome_FD_205666 | JGI IMG/M metagenome (GOLD analysis project Ga0325401, IMG submission 205666) | Populus deltoides microbial communities from Bellville, Georgia, United States - Xylem-PdKOR-R2 | ecosystem: Host-associated > Plants > Phyllosphere > Stem > Wood/Secondary xylem | place...
TCGTGTTGTTTTTATTGGATGACGCGCCCGCCGCAACTACCTGACCTCGCGCTGCCGCCCGGCCGCCGCGTATACTTTGCCTCTGACTTCCACCTCGGAACCCCCGACGTGGCTAGCTCTGCCGCCCGCGAGCGGCGCATCGTACGCTGGCTCGACCAGTGCGCCCAAGACGCCGCCGCTATTTACTTAGTCGGCGATATTTTCGACTTCTGGTTTGAATACCGCCATGCTATTCCGCGTGGGTTTATTCGGTTGCAAGGCAAACTGGCCGAACTGACCGACAGCGGCATTCCGGTGACGTTCTTTACCGGCAACCACGATATGTGGATGTTCGACTACTTCACTGAAGAGCTGAACATTCCCATTCTGCGCCACCCCGTAAGTCAGCGTATCGGCAACCACCTCTTCCATATGGGGCACGGCGATGGGCTAGGTCCGAAAGACCACACCTATAAGTTCCTGAAGCAAGTGTTTGCCAGTCCCGTGGCGCAGTGGCTATTTGCCCGCATTCACCCCAACCTAGGTATCGGTATTGCCAACAATTGGAGTCGCCGCAGCCGTATTCAAAATACAGCCAAGGACGAAAAGTATTTCGGCGATGATGAATGGCTATTGGTGTACTGCCGGGAGATGGAGCGCCTGCACCACCACGATTATTATGTATTCGGGCACCGCCATTTACCGCTCGACGTAGAAGTAGCTTCTAATAGCCGCTATATCAACCTAGGTGAGTGGGTAAACTACCGCACCTACGCCAGCTACGATGGCGAGCAACTGTCGCTGCTGCATTTCGAAAAGGAAGCCAAATAGCTAGGTCAAGATGAGCTACTTGTTAGTGAATTAGTTATCATTGGTTGATATGGAAAGTAAGAGTAAGATTGAGCTAAAGAAAAGGCATTGGTTGAAGCAATCCGCCATTACTTTGTTGCTCATTACTCATCACCTGCCATCAGCCCAAGCTCAAACCACAACTCCTTCGGCAGCTTCGGTAGCCCCGGCTGGCAAAGCGGCCCCCACTGCGCCGGCGTATAATGCAACAGCAAACGCAAGTCAAGAGGCCGTAGATGCAAACGGTTGGAAGCTGGTACGCACCATCAAGCTAGCCCGGCCCGGAGCCGCATCACTAGACCGCCGTGGTAATTTCTACGTGGCCGACGAGCAGGATAACATCCATCAGTATGGTCCCGATGGACAGGCTTTGAATACGTATTCGCCGCCTCTACCAGGCCACACTGCCCAAATAGAAGCTTGGAACAGCGCTAAAATTCTGGTTTTTTACGACGATCGGCAGGAAATCTTGCTGCTCGATCGTTTCATGGCATCCATCACGAATGTTCGGCTGATCGACTTTGTGGAAGGCAGTATTCGCGTGGCAACCCTAGCGCCCGACGACCGCCTATGGATGTTCAACGAAAGCGACCTGACCTTGCGTCAGTTCGACCCTAGTCTCCGGCGCATAACGCTGAATACCCCCCTCGACCTCATCATCGGGCGCTCGAAGCCGGATTTTCGTTTCCTACGGCAGTATCAAAACAATCTGTATCTGGTCGACCGCACAAGCGGCATCTTTGTGTTCGACAACCTTGGTAATTACCGAAAGAAGCTGCCGTTCACCGGGCTAAATTATATCGGCTTTCGGGGGGATGAACTCTACTACCTAGCTGGTAATCAGCTGCACTTCTTTCAGCTCTACACGTTCAACGAGCGGAACCTAGGGTTGCCGGCCGCGGTAACACAAGCACAGCAAGTGCTGCTAGGCGAGCAATATGCTTATATCGTCACGGCTACGGGCGTGCTCGTGTATCAAGTAGCCTAGAGTAACGTGGTGCCCAACTGCTTACAGGGAACAAGGAATAAGATTATGGCGAAGGGGAGGCACAAGCCTCGACGGTAGCAACCCGCGCAACTGTCGAGCCGTTACGGAAAAGCTAGGTAGCAGCGTGGCTGTACCTAGCTGATTCTCGCCTTCTTCCAAAACCAAACCTTCCTTTGTTATGAAAGCACTCGTGTTTCATGGGGCGAAAGATGTTCGCGTCGATACCGTTGATGATCCTAAGATCGAAGAATCGCGCGACGCCATCATTCGCGTTACCAGCACGGCCATTTGCGGCTCCGACTTGCACATTTACAACGGCAGCATTCCGCAGCCGCGGCCTATGGTACTCGGGCACGAGTTTATGGGTATCGTGGAGGAAGTAGGCAAGGGCGTGGGTAACCTCAAGCGCGGCGACCGGGTAGTGGTGCCATTTCCCATTGCTTGCGGTACGTGCTTCTTTTGTAACCACGACCTACCCGGCCACTGCGAGAATTCTAACCCCGACCACTACGGTCCCGAAGGCGGCCTGCTGACGGAAAAAGGGGGCGCCCTCTTCGGCTACACCGACCTCTACGGCGGCTACAACGGTGGCCAAGCCGAGTATGTGCGCGTACCCTACGCCGACTACGGTCCCCGCATTGTGCCCGATAGCCTCACCGACGAGCAGGTGCTGTTTCTCACCGATATCTTTCCCACTGGCTATTCCGGCATCGATTGGGGCGAAGTAAAAGGCGGTGAAGTAGTCGCCATCTTCGGGGCAGGACCCGTGGGTATCATGGCCGCTAAATCGGCGTGGTTGCGCGGCGCAGCGCGGGTAGTAATAGTCGATCCGCTGCAATACCGCCTCGATAAGGCAAAAGCTACGGCCAACTGCGAGACTATTCTATGGGACAATCAGAAAGACACGGTAGAGCAAATCCGGGCGATGAGTGGGGGCCGCGGCGCCGACATATGTGTAGAAGCTGTCGGTTTCGAGCCGATGCGCGACTTGTTTGATCGGGTGAAGTCAGTCGTGAACCTAGAGAAAGGCTCCCCCAAAGTACTCGAGGCTTGTCTGAGCGCAGTGCGTCGCGGGGGCTATGTGACGGTGCTCGGAGTGTACGCTACGCCGTTTGACAACTTCCCGGTGGGCCAGTTCTTCGACAAGGGCGTTACCATCCGGGGTGGTCAGGCACCGGCACAAAAGCACATCGATAAGTTGCTCGAATATATCGTGCAAGGCAAAGTAAAACTCGATGATATTATCACGCACCGCTTGCCGCTGTCGGAAGCAGCGCACGGCTACGACATCTTCCGCAACAAAAAGGATAACTGCGTAAAGGTGGTGTTGCAGCCCTAAAAGCTAGCTCTACCAAGGGCTATTACTAGATAATAGTGTTCGATTTCTCTTAAAAGCTCGCTAAATGGCGAGCTTTTTCGCTTTATTGTTCGCTACGTTCAAAAGGAACGTTCGGTACCTAGCTGTTCGTTAAAGGCAGCTACTATCTATATCCGGCGCTAGCTTGCTACAACCTCCGACAGGCGACTAGCAATTTAGAACCGGTATCTTTGTAGATAACCGATTTCGTGCGGCATTTTAGCCGCCTTACCTATAGATCTTTCCAAGCCGTGGCTTGCACTTCTTGTTCCACCGGGGGCGGCTGCTCTTCCTCAGCGAAGGGTTGTGGCTCCAAAGGCAGTTGCAGCTCTGGAGGCTGCACTCGCCTCAATGTATTCGACTGGCTCCAGGACGTCGACCTGCCCAGCGATTTCAAAGAATTTGACCTCGTCGAAATCCGCTTTAAGGGCGGACGCAAAGACTTTTTTCGCAATGTAAACCGCCTGCCGCTCGTCACGGGCGATGCAGTGGTAGTGGAGGCCGCCGGCAACGGCTGGCACCTAGGGCACGTCTCGCTAAAAGGCGAACTGGTGCGTCTGCAAATGCGCAAAAAGAAAGTACCCTTAGACTCTAAGGAAATCCGCTCAATTTTGCGCGTGGCAACTGAGCAGGACGTGGAGCGCTGGGCCGCCGTGCGCGACCTCGAAACTGGCACCATGTTCCGGGCCCGTTCGGTCGTAGAGGAGCTGAAGCTGAAGATGAAGCTCTCCGACGTGGAGTACCAAGCTGACCGCACCCGCGCTACTTTCTTCTACTCGGCTGAAGACCGCGTTGACTTCCGCGACCTTATCCGACGCCTAGCCGATGAATTTCGGGTGCGGGTAGAAATGCGGCAGATTTCGCTGCGCCACGAAGCTGGCCGTCTCGGTGGTATTGGCTCCTGCGGGCGCGAATTGTGCTGTTCTACTTGGCTCACCGACTTCAAGAGCGTGAGCACAACCGCAGCGCGTTACCAAAACCTGAGCTTGAATCCGGCTAAGCTGTCGGGGCAATGTGGCCGCCTTAAGTGCTGCCTGAACTATGAGCTAGATACCTACCTCGACGCGCTCAAAGATATTCCGCAGGTGCAACGCCCCTTGCAAACCGAAAAAGGGGAGGCCTTTCTGCAAAAGACCGACATCTTCAAGAAGCGGATGTGGTTTGCCTTCCGGGGCGACAACAACTGGGTCATGATTCCGACAGAGCGCGTGCGCGAAATTCAGGACATGAATAAGCGCGGAGAGAAACCCGAAAACCTGCTGGCGCCCGTGCTGGAGGAAGAGCGCGCTCCTGAGGTATCAACCCACGTAGAAGGCAACCTCGACCGCCTTGATGATAAAATTAAATCGGGCAAACGCAGCAAGCGTAAAAAGAAGAAAGTAAGCGCCGAGCAGGGGCAACCCGTTGCGGCGGCGCCTACTAAGCCTCAGCAACCGCAGAAGGAAAAAGATAGAACGACCGCCGCTGCTAAACCGCCAACACCTAGCCCCGAGGCGGCCTCTAGCGCTACGGGAGCTGCGGAAGCACAATCGGAGCAGCGACGCCCACGAGGAGCCGCCGCCCGGCCGCTGAACCGCCGCAACAATCGGCATCGTTCTGATAAAGAGAACAAGGACACCAACAAAACGGAGGGAGCGGGCGAAAACCGGCGTACCGAAGCGCGTCCACCGCGCAACAACGAACCGCGGCCGCCCCGCCCGGCACCTGGCGCCACGGGTGATACTACCACGCCTAGGCCAGCCGGCGAAGGAGGCGAACGAAACGGCCGGCCGCCGCGCCGCGGACCACGTCCGCCCCGGCCCAATGATGGTGGGTCGGGCGGTGCACCTTCTACTCCTGCTTCGTAACTCTGCACATGCGTAAACTGATTTACTTGTGGCTAGCCTTGAGCATGACGCTCGGGCTAGCTGCCTGCGACCCCAACCGGGTATTCGAGAAGAACACGGACCTCGATAAAAACCGCTGGGCCGTGCAGGTGAAACCCACTTTCGAGTTTGAAATAGCCGATACCACCCAGCGCTACGATATCTACATCAATATCCGTAATACGCTGTCGTACGGCTACTACAACTTATATGTGAAGCATACACTCATCGGCCCCGACAACAAACGCGTGTCGCAGTTGCTGCACCAGATGTTACTCATGGACCCGCAAACAGGTGAGCCCCGTGGCAGCGGCACCGGTGACATTTTCGACCATCAATTTCTGGCTCTGCCTAACCAGCGCTTTCATCATCCGGGCACCTACAAGATGGTGCTGGAGCAGTACATGCGCCAAGATCAGTTGCCCGATATTATGTCCGTTGGCATACGAGTGGCCAAGGCCGGCCAGCCCAAAAGCTAAGCTAGGTGCCAATACCTACGTGGTGCAACCTAGCTCGATTACGGTTAAACCTAAAAAACCTCCTTTGGCTCGACCAAAGGAGGTTTTGTTTTATTGGCCCAGGCGAGGGCAGAAGAAGCAACTAGCTGATAACGCGAACCTTAACGGCATTAAGGCCTTTTTTGCCTTGCTGCACGTCATACTCTACTTTATCGTTGTCGCGTACGGGTTGCAACAGGTTAGAGGCATGCACGAAAACATCCTCACCACCGTCATCCGGCCGAATAAAACCGAAACCCTTTGTCTCATTGAAAAATTTAATGGTACCGGTACTCATAAAATGATGCGAAAAGATGAAATGGATTGTGGTGAAAGAATGCGCTAAAGGTAAAACTTATTTCGAGTTCTCCTCTATTCTCCAAAAAAAGTAACGGCGCAATTTTATTTGATAGATGAGCTTCTGCTTCAGCATTCGCTAAAGGATAGGAATCTGGCAACAGTAGAAAAAAGATCCTGCCCCAAATAAGTTGAGGCAGGATTTGCAAATAGTGTATGCCAAGTGAAAGCCTCTAAATCCGCTCGACTTTCACGGCGTTTAGACCTTTTTTGCCTTCGATAACCTCAAAAGATACCCGGTCATTCTCGCGAATTTCGTGAATAAGACCGGTTTGGTGCACGAAGATATCCTGGTTAGTGTCGTCTTGAATGATAAAACCGAAGCCCTTTGACTCGTTAAAGAACTTCACTTTGCCTGTTTTCATAAAGAGCAGGTGTTTGGGGGATTGTTAAAAAAAGAATGAATAAAGTGGGGCCCGCTGTTGATAGTGAACGTGCGGGGCGAAAATAAGCGGACCAATCAGTAACTCCAACAGCTACCTAAGTAGTACCTCCCACAGGCGAACGAATCAACTGTGTGGGAATAGGTATCTGGGTCTTGCGCAGAGCCAGCAGCGTCGATTTGACAACGCCGTACTAACTATGCTGACGGCTACGCGTATAGTTCAGATCAACAAGTACTTGTTTCCCACCCTTGTTTGTACTCCCCCATGGAAGATAAAACGCAGAATCCTCAAAACAACGAGTCGCAAGTGACGGATGGCGCCACATCAGACTCCATCAGTATGCCGGCCAAAATGGGCCCGGGGGCTAGCAACACCCTCGCCAACAGCGTAGCCCAGCACCCCACGCCGGCCATGAACGGTACATCTCGCCCTGATCAAGCGGCAACGTCGAGTGAGTCATTAGCTGACTCTGAGACGAGTGTTGGGCAAGGTAGCGTCGGAGGACAGTCGGAGCAGCAGCCCAACAAAGAGGCTGCGCCCGGTGATGTGCAGCCCGGTGCGGGCGAATCGCAGGAGCAGCAAGAGCGCCGTCAGCATCCCGACTCGGAGCCTAGCAACCAGTACGGCGGCAATTTCGGCAACAGCGTGCAAGACATTTACCAGGACCACGAACGACGCGAAAATCAAATCAGCGGAGCTAGCCGGGGTGAATTTGGTACCCAGGACCACGGCAATACGCAAGGCGGCTACGGGAATCAGTACCGCAACACAAACGAAAGTGGTACCTACAGCCTAGCCGACGGTCCACAAGCTAACTCGTACCGTACCTACAATGGTCGTGATGATGCGTACCGCCAGAATCCGCGCAGCGCTAATCAACCTATTTATGGGCAGGACAATTTGCCTTACGAACAGACGCCGGTAGGAGCGCTAGCCGACGACAACGCGAGCTATTTGAACGACAACGGTTCGGGCTACAGCCGCAGCAAAGGCTACAGCGACAACTACGGCACTTCGTCATTATCCGACAGCAATGTAGGCACCAACCTAGGCCAGGGCGACGAACAGCGCAACCAGAACGAAGACCGCAATTCGTCGCGCGGCGGCTATGACAACCAAGCCCGCACCCCCGGCGGTAACGGCCAGCAAACAAGCCGCGAGGAGCGAGAAGCAAGCTACAATAACGCCAGCGTGCCCGACCCCAATAGCCGCAGCACCTACCAGCAACCTTCCGCCCGCGACGAGCAAACCGAAAAAATCAACCGGAGTGGCTCGGGCAATGGGCAGGGTGACTATAACGGCAAGAGCACCGATGGCTTCGGCTCACAAGGCGGCTCTTATGACGATGAATACGCTTCATCTGACCCCAACAGCAAGGAGGGCGCCCCCGTACGCGGCGACTACGACAACGCCGATAAGGCTAAAAACTACGGCGCCGATAATCGCGACGATTATCGGCCGGAAGACAAAGAAGACTACGGAACTGCGCCGCGCCGCAACCAAGGCCGCGACGCTGCCGATACGGGCAAGTAGAACCTAGGTTTTAAGTCATAAAAAAGGCTTCTCAGATCTGAGAAGCCTTTTTTATGACTCATGTATTTTCGGAACTACCCTAGGTAGCAGGCTGAAAGCAATGACAGTAATCTTGCGCGTACTGCTCGATGGTGTAGGGCGGGCGGCCTGTCAGGGCTTCCACGGTATCTGTCACTTCCGCCGCTTGGTTGTTTTTGCCAGTGCGGTAAAGCTCCAGCATAGCCTCGGTCATATCAGGTGGCGCTTGGCTTAGTGCCTGCCGCGCTTCGTCTTCCGGAATATCGATGTACCTAATGGGCCGATCAACCGCCTGGCCGATGGAGTCGGCGACTTGCTGCACGGTAAGTGCCGCGGGACCAGTGAGGGTATAGGCTTTGCCTTGGTGCTGGGCTGGGTCGCTGGTGAGTATTGTGGCCGCTACCGAGGCAATGTCGCGCACATCGATGTAGCTAATGCGGCCTTCGCCGAGAGGAAGCTCGATTTTGTTTTCGTGACAGATCGAGTCGGCATTTCGATTGGCAAAGTTTTGCATAAAGTTGCCTGGGCGTAGCAGCACATAGTTCAGGCCGCTTTGGGCTAGGTATTCCTCTACCTCATGATGCCAGCGGCCGAGTTGAATGCTAGGTTGCGCGTCGGCCCCAGCCACCGAGAGCTTGACGAGCTGGTGCACGCCGGCCTGCTTGGCCGCGTCGATAATGTGCTTGCCCAGCGCCACTTGGTTTTCTACGGCGGGCGTAATCATAAATACCCGCTCTACACCCGTCATGGCTACGTGTAGCGTATCGGGGCGGTCGTAGTCGATTTCGACCAACTGAATATTAGGATAAATATGCCGCAGCCGGTCGCCTTTGATGATCGAGTGCACGCCGGCCCGCACCGTAACATCGCGGTTGGCGAGGGCCAGTACAAGCTCAGAGCCTACCGTGCCGGTAGCGCCCGTAATCAGAATGGTATTAGACATGGGAGGTGAGATGGTGAATTGGTGACTCGGTGAGTAAGATCTTTCCTACGGTTCCGTAAGCCTACAGTTAGCTTTGGCTGCTTCCAGTCTTCGCTAATTCAGAAACTCACCATTCGCCATCTCACCGCTTCCGTTGGGCGCGGAAGATTTTGCCTTTCTCGTTACTGAATACAAAATCTTGATTATTGGTGAAGACCAGCGCCTCAGCTTGCCCAGTAGTCGGAATGAGTAAGCAGCTTTTGGGACAGTCGAATAGCTTACGGCCAGCTTGCAACTCAATCAGGTACACGCGACCGTAGCCCAGCAGTGCCACAGTGTGGCCGTCAGGACTGATATCGGCGGCAGTAATCCAGGTGTTTACTTGAATGCTATCGATGAGCTTGGCCTGGTAATAACCTGGTTGGGCGGGTAGCACGTACTCCTTTACCCAGCCGCTCTTACCGCGGTTTTTAGTGAAAAGATAAAGACTATCGTGTTGGTAGTAAAAAGCTTCGCAGTCAAAGTTGCGTGCTGACTTCTTGGGTGGGAAGCTGCGCTGATCGGCGTAGCGGAAATGAATGGTATCTATCGTAGGCTTTTGCGGCAACCCGGTAAGTCGATAAATAGCTAGGTTGCGCCGCTTATTCTGGTTGTTGCCAAAATCGCCGATGTACAGCCGTTCCTCGTCGTCTTGGGCGAGGTCTTCCCAGTCGATATTGGTGAGCGGCGCGAGGTCGAGCTTGCCCAGTAAATCGCCTTGGGGAGTTATTTTGAAGAGGTTCGCCGAGTTGCCACCGTCGGCCTGAGTCCAAAGGTCACCTTCGGGGTTGGCTCGCTCAAAGCCTGAAATTTCGGCTACTTTCTGCTTCGGTATCCGGCCAATCTGCTTGATGCTGTAGTCCTTTCGTACTTTCTCAAAATCGCCGCGGTCCTGATGCGGCGCACAGCCACAAAACACAGATTGAATAAACAGCGCAATCGGAAAAAACTTGTCGCGTAGCAGGTACAATACGGGAGGAACCATAGAAAAAAGGCAGACTACCTCCGGCAAATCTAACGCTTTGGATGAGCCTGCTGCCCCGTGCATACGCAAGCGCGCCCCAGAAGGGCGGCACGCACCCGAAAAATATGGTAACGGCCCGCTCAAACTAGTCCGGGAGCAAAACCTTCTTCAGCCGGAAAAGCTACTTTTAAAACCGCAAGTAAGGCTTAAGCTTTTCAAACGTAGCATCGTCCAGGATGCGAATCTGGCGCAGGTCGTCGGCTTGCTTGAAAGGGCCGTGCTGCTGCCGGAATGCCACCACGACCCGGGCCAGACGCTTGCCCATGTAAGGGTGGCTTTGCAGCTCGTCGAACGAGGCATTGTTCACGTCGAGCGAAGCAGGGGCAAAGCTAGCTTTCACGAACGTGTACTTGCGCAGGCTATCTACTAGGTCAGGCGCGTCGCGTAGGGTGTAGATTTCGGCCATCTGTTCGGCGCGCACAAAACCGCCCAAGCGCGCCCGGTACGCTAAAATGCGCGCAGAAATGCCCCGGCCGATACCGCGAATTTGCATCAACTGGGTAGTATCGGCAGTATTCAAATCAAACGTGGCGAAGTGAATAGGCTTGCGGGCAAACTTGCTTGGTGCGAAACCAGGGCGGTTAGTGTATTTGCCAGCGAAGCGCTCCGAGCTAGGGTAAGCAGGTGCTGTACGTGACGGCATCTGATCAGGCAGCAATATATAAGGCGCCAAACGGGCGTACACTGAATCGGGGAGGCCGTAGGTGCGCCGGATTTGCTCCTTGGCCTTGAAGCCGCCAATCTTTTCGCGAAAGTGCACAATACGCTCGGCCACAAAGTGCGGCAAGCCCCTCGCTTCCCAGTCGGTGGGCGTCAGCGCGTTGGGGTCGAAAGGAGCGAGGGGCACTTGCGCTACGGGCACGCGGGCCGCATAACCGCGGCGCGGGTAGCGGCTCTCGAACGACCTAGGTTGGCGCTGCGCAGCTAGGTCTGTGGCAAGCTGGTCAAGCTGCCGCTGGTCGGGCGTCGGGTCGTAGGTGGGCAAAGCAGGCCGCAGCAACTCCGGCACAAACAACCACAGCAGCAGCAAGCCCACCAGCACCACAAACCCCGACGTCTCCCGTCGTGAGAAGCCGAAGTAGCGCCGAATAGCGGTTTGAGCTTTCGTAAGTAGGGAGGGAGAGGGCGTGTGAGACCTAGCTTGTTTGACTTTCATAGTGCACCTTCATAACCTAACAGTGCGCTGTCGAAAATCAATTATCATTCCGATATACCGGTGTGCTAACCTAGGTTAGCGCCGGATCTTTACGTCCACTTCGTAGCGGTATTTCGGAGGGCCGCCCAGCGGAATAGCAAAGAAGGGCAAGGCCGTATCGTACTGGTCGGTGACGTAGAAAACTAAGTCGTTGCTGGCTTTGGAAAGAGAGTTGATCTGGATATCCAGGGAGAGACCATGCTCCTTGGCACTGATGGGGTGCGTGCTGCTCCGCCACTCATTATCGCCGCTTACGGTGGCTTCGTGACCATTTTTTGCCACGCTAAAAACCTTGATCGTTGCGTCTTTGTCGAGGTCGAAGTTGCTTTGCTTAATGCTCACCACCCGGTCGTTGACGAACGGATACAAGTGCGTGCGCGCCTTGCCCTGCGATAAGCGAAACGAGTACTCATAGGTGAAAGCGTTGCCACCTTCTACGGGCACATTCTGGGTCGGGCTGGTGCTCAGAAAATAGCGGTAGAGGTTGCCATCGTCGCCGCTGAGGCCCTGCGCCACAACTTTAAATACGTAGCCATCAAACTCGGGTACGAACTCACCTTCCAGCGGATTGAGTGGTCCAAAGGTATACCATTGGTTGTCGTAAGTGCGCTCGGTGCCAAAGCTTTGCTGTTTGAGCAAGGTGCCTTCGCGGAAGTTGCCACTTGGCTCCGGGCGGCGCGAGTCGGCACCCGAATGCGCCCCCGTGCCTCCGTACAAGCTGAAGCGGGTGCTGGTATTCCAGCCAAATTTGCGTTCGTCGTGTTGGCCGCCGCAATCTGGGTCGAACACGCGGATGTACACTGGCTGGCGGTTATTTTTAGGAACCAGAAAAAAGAAGGTTTGGGCAAAATCATCGTCGCCCCAACTCTTATCGGCTTTGCTCCCGAAGGTCACGAGAAAGGCAATGTTCTCGCCCGGATTGGGCACCGCCTGTGCCTGCACTATAGGAGGAAGAATAAAACCGAGAAGCAGCAGGCAAGCACAAAGAAAAGGACGAAACATAGAGGCAAGATACCGAGATTAGGATAAAATCTGGGTTGGAAGCAGGCGTAGCATTGCCGTTAAGGCGTGCGGCACGTATCATTACAACAGATTCCTTTTTTGGTTTGCCCGTCCTTGCCCGTCATGAGCCCCACCGCTGTTCGTACTACCGATTTCCTAGACCGCTTGGCGGCCGATCTGCAAGCATTGCGCGCCGTCGTGGCCCAGGAGTTTCGGCCGCTTACCGACGACCAACTCAACCGGCGACCTAGCCCTGGCAAATGGAGCGTGGGCCAGTGCCTAGAGCACCTCAATATTGTAGGTGGCCACTACTTACCTAGCATTGCGCTCCGGGTGCGCCGGGCCAAAGACCGCGGCACCCGCCCGGTGGAGATGGTGAAGTTTGGCCCCATCGGACGGCGGCTGGTCGAATCAATGCGAGCCGATAGCGCCACAAAGCCGCAGAAGGCCCCGCAAAAATTTGCTCCCAGTGGCAGCCGTTTGCCGCGCACCGTAGTAGAGGTGTTCAGTCGCCAACTCGATGAGTTATTGAGCTTGGTAGAACAAACGCGTGAGGTAAATGCCAATAACGTCCGCATTCCGAACGTCATCATTCCCCTGGTGTTCTTGCGCCTACCCGACCAACTAGAGCTGCTGGTGGTGCATATCCAGCGGCACGTGGCGCAAGCGGAGCGGGTGCTGGCTGGCACCGTACGACCGGCTAGCGCACAAGGAGAGTAGCTAGAGCAGCTGAACATTAGCGCGTTATAAACGGTAAGCTGGAAGAAGTGGGTAAAACACCCAGTAGTTGTGTGGAAAATGCCGCATTCTGGCATCTATTCTTCAGAACTTGCCCACCACTGTTTCGCTTACCCTATGCGTCTGCTCTCACTGCTTTGCTTGCTCCTGTTGTTGATGTTCAACGTTAGCTCCTCTGCGCCTACTCCCCCCGCCGCCCCCGACCCTAAGAAGTGGAAGCAGATTGATGCGTTGCTCGCCAAAGACCAGACCGCTACGGCTAGCAAGTTGGTGGAAGAAATCTACCAAGCTGCTCGTCGCCAGCAAGATACGCCCGAGTACTTGCGTGCCCTGCTCTACAAGCTGCGGCTGTTGGAAGCCAAGGAGGAAAATGCCGATGCAAAGTCAATTACTTTAATTGAGCAAGACCTAGCAACGGCAAAGTTTCCCGCCCGGCCCATTCTGCACAGCTTACTGGCTCAGCTCTACGCTAACTACTACCAGCGCCACCGCTACCAGCTCTACGATCGTACTCGCGCCGCTGCTCCCGACTCAGCCGACCTCGCTACTTGGGATGCGGCCCAACTCGGCAGCGCTATCGTGCGACACTATCAGGCGTCGGTAAACGAGGAACCGCAGCGCCAGCAGAAACTTCAGCTCCAAGACCTAGGGTATGCTGTTCGCGGCGGCGACGCCGAAGGCCGCGCCCTGCGTCCCACGCTCTACGACATCCTAGTGCACCGCGCCGTGGCAGGGCTAGGCAACGACGAGTTTTACATCACGCAACCAGCTGCGCAGTTCCGCGTTGCTAAGCCCGCGTTGCTAGGTCCGGCGGCCGAGTTTGTGCGCGTACCGTTGCAAGCGCCTGCTGCTGACTCGCTCAACGGGCAGTTTCACGCGCTACGCCTGTTGCAGCTGCTTACCGCTTTTCGCTTGACGGAGGACCGCAACCTAGCAGCCCTCGCCGACGTGGACCTAACGCGGTTGGCTTTCGTGAACCAGCACGCCACTTTCGCCAACAAAGATTCGCTGTATCGTAAGGCCTTGGCCCGGGAAGCGGAGCATTATAAGGTGCTGCCGATTAGTACTGAATTTCTGTTTGCAGAAGCCAATACGTTGCAGGAAAACCAGCCGGCTAAGGCGCGTGAGCTAGCTTTAAAAGCCGAGCAGCGCTTTCCAAATTCGCGCGGCGCTCAGCAGGCGAAAGCCTTGCGGCAGCAAATAGAGGCCGTGGAGTTAAGCTTCGTTGTGGAAGAGGTTGTCCTGCCGAACCAGCCTTGGTTGCTGAAACTGGAAACTCGCAACGTGAAGCAACTGTACGCCAAAGCCTACCGCGTGAGCACGGCGCATGTGCTTCGGCAGCTAGCCAAGCCGAACCCCGATTTTGCTAAAAGCTACGCCCGGGTCTTGGCAGCCGCGCCGGCTGCTACCTGGGCGCTCGCTCTACCTAGCTTCCGCGATTATAAAAACCACACTATCCAGCAAGCAGGTCCCGCTTTACCGCTGGGCCACTATCTGGTGGTAATAAGCACCGCCGAGGAAAACGCGACTAAAGCTCAAAAGGGTATTGTAACGAATTATACCCTGCTCGGCGTGAGCGAATTAAGTGCCCTAACCCGCAGAAATGACACGACAGGTGCTACCCAAGTACTGCTGCTACACCGCAAAAGCGGCGCCCCAGTCTCCGATGCACAAGTACTGCCGCGCTTTAGGATCAACGCTCCTCAAAGTAGAAACACGATCAACGGGCAAGCTGTACAACCTGACGCGACGGGGCAACTCACGATAAACTGGCCCGCTGATCAAGCCTCGAATGGCGTGCGCATGTTGGAAGCTTTTCTCGTTGTTCGGAAATCCGATTCGCTGCTGCAAAAAGGTTATTACGGAGCCTATGCCAACGAGC
>Ga0325401_1003366_pt1 | contig 14626 bp, 8 predicted proteins | sample PopdelMetagenome_FD_205666 | JGI IMG/M metagenome (GOLD analysis project Ga0325401, IMG submission 205666) | Populus deltoides microbial communities from Bellville, Georgia, United States - Xylem-PdKOR-R2 | ecosystem: Host-associated > Plants > Phyllosphere > Stem > Wood/Secondary xylem | place...
TTGAAGAACACTAAATTTACTACACCAACTGATAAAAATTGTTTTGGTCCAGGAATGGACCAAAATCATACAAGATTTGTCTGTTGAGTTGATCACAAAGGGGTAACATCATTGATGTATGAGATGAATGATTAGCTTAATTAATTCTTGTCGAAGGAGATCATTAATTATGAAAGTAGTTGTTCTTCCATGATTGAAGAGGGTAGTGGAGATTTGCAGGTGGATATAAGACAAAAGATTCGTGCACATATGTAATCTTAGGGGATCAGGGTAGGGCATTTTTGTCGAGCCATTGACGAAAGTTCCAGGTGTTCCTTCCTTTTCTTTTCTTTTTCTTAGTAATAAATATTTCACGGAGAAAATGAACACAGTTTCTTCAACACAAGGGCAGAAATTTCGTGAAAGAAAAGAGATTCATGTGTTATTATTTTAATATATTTTAAAAAAATTATTAAATCAAAATTTTTATTTTTCAAAATAAATCATATTTTTTATAGATAAATTTAATCTAGTAAATTTAAATTGATTAATTTGATTAAATTTGATTTAAACTCGATTAGGTGAATTTAAATTTTTTAAAAAAATAAAATAATATTTTTTAATAAAAATAATTGACTAAATAACTCATTATTTAACTTAATAACCTAACCATTCAGGTTATTTTTTGGGATCAATCCTCGGGTCTAGTTTCACAATCAAGAGTACAACCCTTAATTCCAGGGTTTTTTTTTTTTTCCAGTTGTTTTCTAGAAGGCTGGGTGTACCAAAAATAAAATAAATATATACGCTTCACTACAGCAAACAAGGAAGTGAGAAAACCAAAAGGACAGTTCCCAGTGGCCAGTAGTATCCTTGACTGTGACTGACAAACAACAAAATCAAAGCATCAATAAATCTCGAGTCACCGACCTTCAACCCGTTTTCATTCCTCCAAGTTCAAAGCACAAGAAAAACCCCGAAAACCAGATAAACTAACTCTCCCAGGAAATCGGAGGTAATTATTTTCAAACTTGTCAGACTATTTTCCGTTTATTTTTTTTTATCTTTGCATTTTTTTTAATCTTTGCTAATCGTGGCTTAAATTTATGGTTTCTTTTTGCATGCGTGGTGAATGTAAGCTTAGATACGCAATTTATTAAATGGGTTTTTATGTTAGCTAGATTAAGCTAATGATCGGCATGATTAAGGGTTTTTTATATTGTATTTTGCGCTAAATTCGATGTTCTCGCGTTATCTGGAAAGGTTTATTGAAGAATCTGAATAATGAAACGTGGGTTGTTGTTGCTGCTTTTTAATTTTTTTTTATCTTCAGCATTGTTTGGCAATAATGTTGGGTTTGATTTAGGGCTTTACTAATATAAAGCAGATTTCGAATATATTAGACTGTTTTGTGTTTGGTTTTTAATTTTTGCTAAATATAGCCTCAATTTATGGTTTCTTTGCATGTGCAGTGAATGTAAGCTTAGATACGATATTTATTGTAATGGGTTTTTGTTGGTAACTTGATGAAGATAATAATCGGCATGTTTGATGGTTTTTATTACGTGTTTAGTACTAGAATTGGTGTTCCTCCTGCATTATCTGTAGAGATTTGTTGGAGAAGCTGAGTGTTGATAATGTTTATGTAGGAATTCGGCCTTTTTTGGTAGAAATGTTAGGTGTTTGTTTGTTTGATTTAGGGCTTTGCTGATATAGAGGGAATTTTGAAATTTAAAATTGTGTGCATTGAATGTATGTGGGTTACAGCCGCTTATTAGGGAGAAAATGGGCTTTGTTTGGTAAGAATAGTTGGATTATTGGTTGCTGTGATTTAGGGGTTTTGTACATGTTTGAGAAATTTGAGCAGGACTTGTTTGAAAACATCACATGTCGATTTAAAGGTTCTAATGAGTGTTTTTTTTTTTCTTTCTTGCATGTGTTGTTGGTGTGTTTTAATGGTGAGTTTGGAACTTAGTTTTAGTGTGCCATTATTATCACTAATCATATGTTGATTAACAATTCTGCATTAGCTATAGTTTAGTAACTTTGAATGATTACTGTTAGTTCACTGTATTAATGCTCATAACCTTGAAATTCTAGTATACTGGTCAGATGGATCATAGTTCTGAAGAAGAGTCAGATATAAGTGAATCAGAGATTGAGGACTATAAGGACAAACCGCTAGAAGATTTGAGGTCTGGGAACCTTAGAGTGAAGGTGAATGGGTTCCTAAGATGCCCTTTCTGTGCTGGTAAAAAGAAGCAGGACTATAAGTACAAGGATCTGCTTCAACATGCAACCGGAGTATCTAAGGGTTCTGCCAGCAGAAGTGCAAAACAGAAGGCAAACCACCTTGCCTTGGCTAGATATTTGGAGATTGAACTGGCTAACGAAGCAGAGCAAACTCCACGCCAGGTTGTGCCACAGCCCATCAAGCCACCTCCAGAGCAACAGGAGCTCTTTGTATGGCCATGGATGGGAATTGTTGTGAATTTGACTGAGCAGAGGGACAATGAGTATTGGATGAAGAAATTTGCTGAATATAAACCCTTAGAGTTTTGTACCTTTTTTAATGAAGAAGACCATTCCACCCAGGCCATAGTGAGGTTCAACCATGATTGGGATGGCTTTATGAACGCAACAAGATTTGAACAATTATTTGATAATGCAAATCATGGTAAAAAGGACTGGAAAACGAGGAAAACACAACCTGGATCAAGCATTTATGGCTGGCGTGCTCGTGCTGATGATCACGATTCTGATGGGCCAATAGGGGAGTACCTTCGCAGGGAAGGAAGATTGAATACTATTCCTGCCATTGTTCAGGAATATAATGAAAGCAAAAATACTGTTGTGGCACACCTAGCTGATAAAATTGACGAGGCAAATAAAAATCTGGATAAGCTGCACTACAACTTCAATGAGAAGAACATGTCTTTAAGAAGGATGCTTGAAGAGAAAGACAAACTACACTATGCTTTTGTTGAAGGTATGTTCCTTTCTTTTTGTGAGCATCTCATTGGTATTGGAACAGTACACTTGCATAATTTGCATAAATGCCAGTTAATGGGTGCCTATGTTTCTAGTACATCGCCATGCTTGTGTACAGATTCTTATCTCCATTGCACACTCTTTGTTCCAAATTGCTTTGTGAATATCCGTTTGTCTAGTCTTGCTGTAGTTAGACATGCAATTCTCCTGTATTTATCCATAAGAGTTGAATATCCACAGTAATTGTTTCTTTTTTGAACATGACATTCACCCAAACCAGAAAGAAGTTTGAAGAACTGGATGCTTTTGTTTTATTTTATCAACATGTCAAAAGTTTTATCCCATTCATTCAGGTGTGGAGTCCAAATTTTTATCCCTGACTTGGATAGTACTTGGATCATATGGTTTTTAATTGTTTATCAGAAACAAGGAAGATGCAGCGACACGCACGTGAAAATGTTCATAGAGTATTGGCAGAGCAGGAAAAATTGAATGATGAATTGGAGTCTAAGAAAAAAAAGCTTGATTTCTGGAGCAAAGAATTGAACAAACGTGAAACAGTAACTGAGCGTGAGAGGCAAAAACTTGATGACGAGAAGAAAAAGGTAACATAAAGATTCAAACCAATTCTGAAGCAGGAATGGTTAGTCTCTCCACATCAACTTATCTTAGTGATGACGTTTTCTTTTTTCCTTCTCTTCTCTTCTCTTCTCTTTTCCTTTTTATTTATTTTATTTTATTTTATGAAGAGTTTTATTACCAATTGATTGTTTGCTTTTTGATCGATGAATATGTCATGTTATTTTAATTTACAGTTGTTTTCCACAAGGGCAATAAACTGGTATAGTCCTAACAAGCTTTCAGCTTACAAGAATAAAAGGCATTATAATGACTGGCTTATATAGATCAAATAGATAAAAACACTGGCATGAAAGATTGAAATGCTGATACAGTTTTTATGTTCAGTTATATATTGTGCTCAGCACTGACTTTTTTATGGTCCTCCTAGAATGATACGAGGAATAGTTCTCTCCAGTTGGCATCCATGGAGCAGAGAAAGGCTGATGAGAATGTTATAAGACTGGTTGAAGAGCAAAAGGTGTGCTTCTTAGTGCTAGGTGCATTTTATTTTGTACTTATTTTTATCTTATGGTTTCTGTTGCTTTTAATTTATGGAGATGCCCAAATTTTCAGAGAGAGAAAGAAGAGGCCTTAAAGAAGATACTTCAGTTGGAAAAACAGTTGGATGCCAAACAGAAGTTGGAAATGGAGATTCAAGAGATAAAAGGGAAATTACTGGTGATGAAGCACCTTGGAGATCAAGATGATGCAGCAGTTCAAAAGAAGGTGGAGGAGATGAAGGATGAGTTGAGCCAGAAAGAGGATGATTTTACTGATATGGAATCTCTGAATCAAACTCTTATAATTAAAGAACGCCAAAGCAATGATGAACTTCAACAAGCACGAAAAAATTTAATAGTGGTATAACTTTCCTTTCTGTTTTTATCATTGTTTCAAGTTTCACACAGTTAACTGAATCAATGTAATTTTTTTCCCTAGAGTTTAGGAATTATAGAAAACAATGTCCTTGAACTCAGTTTCTTGTCTTGGCACATGGGGTTCAGTTACTAGTAGAGAATGATAAGACAATCGATTAGCATCAAGCCTACTTGGAGGGTAAAGGAAATGCAACCAGAAATGTGAGAGAATTCAGATTTTTATTTCTCTTGGCTGGTAAAATGGAAAATACAATTTGTGACATAATTGTATTCTGCCTAATTTTGGGCACGGGGACCAAGTAGGTTTTTAGGTCTAACTTTCCATGAATATTCTCTACCTGTACTGTCGATGAATGAAAGTGAATTACGAATAATCATGTATTTATTGGATAATTCTAATATGAATTAATGGAAGGCAGTTTCTTCCCCCCTCCCCTGTTTTTTAGGGTCTGGGAGATATGCTGGGTGCTCGAACTTTTATTGGACTAAAAAGAATGGGAGAAATTGACGAGAAGCCCTTCCATAATGCATGCAAGGAAAGATTTCCTGAGGACCCATTGTTGCATGCTTCCACTCAATGCAGCTTGTGGCAGGAGAAATTGAAGAACCCAGCGTGGCATCCATTTAAAGTTATTGATGTTGATGGGAATGCAAAGGTATTTTTTTTCCTTCCTCCTCTCTTGGTGAATAACTGGAAGGTTGAAAGTTTAATCGTGTGGTATGATGCATGATTCAGCAAATACTAAATGAAGGAGATGAGGAGCTACGAAACCTCAAGAAAGAGTGGGGGGATGAGATATACACAGCAGTTGTTACAGCTTTGAATGAGTTGGAAGAGTATAATCCTAGTGGGAGATATGTGGTTTCAGAGCTCTGGAACTTCAAAGAAGGAAGGAAAGCCACATTGAAAGAGGTCATTGCCTATATTGTGAAGAATATAAACACTCTCAAGCGCAAGAAAGCTACATGAAGGTTAGCTCAACCAGCTTTCTTGATTATTATATATATATATATAATTCATTGCTCGAGTCAAATCTGATAGTTAATCAATACGTAATTCTTACTTTTAAAGTCGTTGAGAACTTATCCATCGTTCTGTATAAATTATGGATTCTATGAGAGCAAGAGTTAAAAAAACCATGGTTGGCACCGTATTAAGCTCAAAAACGTTTATAATGGTTTAGTTGATGCCTCTAATACTTCAATCCATGTTTTCCTTTTCAATCCAAGATGCACTAGGTTCATAAATACCTCCATTGTTATCATGTACTAGGGGGTGTTGTACTTATAAAATGAAGCACGAATCTGAAGCATCTGCACATTGCATTCAAGTTTCCTAGACACCAAACTCCTTGTAGAAGCTTGTTGCACCACAGTTTAATCTTGACATTGAATGCTAGGGAACTCTCGGAGAAGGTGGGAAGTGTAGTTTAAAGAGCTGGAGGTGTGCAGAAACTTTAGAGTTTGGAACAGGTGTCAGGTGACATGAAAATTGTGGACCATAAGTTGTTGGAGCAGGTTTATGCTACCACCAAGATATGCTCAATCTAGATGTGTGGTACTACGAAACTGTTGGCGTCAGACTCATTCTCCAACAATTGTGAACTTAATTTTTATGGAAGAAAATTTTCCTGCTGAGTGCAGTGGGATTTCTCCAAGGTTATAAATTTTCTGTTACCACGAGTCATTATTTTCCATGGGACGAGGTTAAGTAATGTCTTGACTTTTAATATTAGTTGGTTAATGAAGTATGCGCTTTCTGTAATGCGTTGTGGGGGTGTTTGACTTTGGAGTTTAAAAAAAATTGTTTTTTTTTTTTTTGGTGTTGATAATAAAAATAAATTTTAAAAAATAAAAAATATATTATTTTGATATATTTTAAGTAAAAAATATTTTAAAAAATAATTTTTATTATGAATAGAGAGTGGAAATAAAAAGTAGGAGACGATAATGGGGATATGTTGGAATGTCTTTTAAAATGTCTTTGTATTTTATTTTTCTTACACTAATTTAGACGCAACTCAAGTCATTTTTATGCTATTATAAACTAATGTGAAAACCATTAAAAAAAAAAAAAGCCTTGAAAAACATTAATTTTGATGATTTCTCAACACATGCATTTCTATGAGAGCAATTATCACACGCTAACATACATGAAGATATCAGTGGCCAGTTATTTTAAAAAAAAAACTTGAGGCATGTGTGTATTGCTGCATTACAAAATTGATTAGATTGTGGGCAAATTGGTTTTTTCATGGTCTTTTTATATTTTTAGTATGGTAAAATAAAAAAAATGACTTAATTATTTTTTAAAGCAAAAAGGTTAACCTTGTGTTTAAAGTTTTTTTCAATTTAAAAAAAATTAGTAAAATTAATTTACTATCAAAACTTCTTCTCTTTTAATGTTTTTTTTATTTTTTTTTATTATAAAAAATTTAATTAAAATAAATATTATTAAAAAAATAAGTAGGTGACACTTGCAGCTTATTAGTTAGCGTGTGGATAGCTCATTAGTCAACGTGTGAATAGTGCCCGTGCACTGAGCGACACATATGATATTTTCTAATGGACAAACGTTAGCTTTCAAAGCAACGACCCCTTCATTCCTGGACAACATGTGTGGTTAATAGATCTCTAGTTAACGCCAATGACTTTTTCATTTTTTTTCTTTTCTCTCGTTGATTTTCATGTTAAACCCTTCAATGTTTCAAAACAATTTTTTAATTTGTTTTTTCTTTAGATTTGGTCCATATTTTTTTAAATACTCTTTATTTTATTTGAAATAATTTATAAATTTTGATTTTTTTAATTCCATCCTCCTTCGTTTTCTTCATCAATCATATTTGGATTTTTATTGCTATTTTTTAATAATTTCTTGATTTATTTTATTTTTTTAATTTCATCCCTTATAGTTTAATTTTATTTAATTTTTATATCAGATTTGATTCTTATTTTTTTTATTGCTATTTGTTTTATTTTTTTAATTTTGAATGATTAAGAATTTCGTTTTGTGATTTTTTCAAACTTGCTTTTCATGGGTGATTCGGTCTTATATCTCGAGTTACAAATTTCAAAGATTAGCCTGATTTGACTTTACTTTCATCCTTATTTTATACCTTTTTCTATATATATATATATATATATATATATATTTTGTTTAATTTTATAATTTAATATTATGTTATTGGGCTATTCCCGGTTGCGATCTAAAAAATAAAATAAAAGTTACTCTCTCGCTAGATTTTTATATGTAAATATTGTTTAGTATGTTTAGTAAGACGGTTTAACTATATTTTTAAAAATTTCTGAATATTTTTAGGTTCAAATTAATATTTTTTATGTGTTAATATTAAAAATAATAAAAATATTATTTTAATATATTTTTAAATAAAAAATATTTAAAAAAACCATCTTCTTCACAATCCCAAATAAATTCGTTATCTTTACTTTTTTTATTCATTTATTTAATAAATACTATGGGTCAAAGAACATAAATGCTGCTGAGGAGGTGAGCAGGGAAAATAAGGATTCTTTTCCCTCGAAACTCTCTAAAATCACAGAAGAAAAAAGAAAAGAAAAGGAATCAAATTATCAGTAACTTTTGTTTTCTAAAAAACAAAAAAAAAAAAAAGAAGAAAAAACACAAAATCAAAAGACAATTAATTAATGGTATCATTTTTTACCATATAAATAAAAAAAATTGAAAAAATATCTCTTTCCGTATCCTCTTCTTCTTCCTATTCTTTATAATAACAACCATACAAACACCCTTTTTTATTCTCTAGTTTCTCTCTCCAAATGACTGTCTCTCTGTCTAGAATTTGCAGCTTTAGATCTCTTATCAGATCCTTCAAATCTCTATAATTTCAGGTCAGATCCCACCCCCTCCCTCTCTCTTTAGAATTTCTGCGTTTTTTATTGATCATTGATTGCTTTAGATATGCTATTCATTTCTTTGTCAGATCTCCGTGTTTGCTTTGTTTATTTTAGATTATTTTGCTGCTCCTGGGCTTTAAGGTTCAGAGCTGACATGGGTTTTTTTTTCTTCTGAAATTTGGTTGCAGATTTGGTTTTTTGAATTGGGTGACTGATAGATTTTGTTAGGGTTCGGTGCTGATTTTGAATGTTTAGTTTCATTAAACATTTGGGGTTAAGAAATTTTGTTGTGGGTTTGATTTTGTTCTGGTTTTTGTGATGTCGCTGTTGCCGAAAGGTGATTCCATTCACATTCGTGAGGTGTGGAATGACAATCTCGAAGAAGAATTCGCGCTTATCCGTGAAATTGTTGATGATTTCCCTTATATTGCCATGGACACTGAGTTTCCGGGCATTGTGCTGCGTCCGGTGGGTAATTTTAAGAATAGTAATGACTATCATTACCAAACTTTGAAGGATAATGTGGATGTGTTGAAGTTGATTCAACTGGGTCTTACCTTTTCAGATGATCAAGGGAATTTACCAACTTGTGGCACTGATAAGTATTGCATTTGGCAGTTTAATTTCCGCGAGTTCAATGTGAATGAGGATGTTTTTGCAAATGACTCGATTGAGCTTTTGCGTCAGAGTGGGATTGACTTAAATAAGAACAATGAAAATGGTATTGATGCTGTGAGATTTGGTGAGCTCTTGATGTCGTCTGGGATTGTGTTGAATGATAGTGTGTATTGGGTGACTTTTCATAGTGGTTATGATTTTGGGTACTTGCTTAAGCTGTTGACATGCCAGAATTTACCAGATACACAAGCCGGGTTCTTTAATTTGATCAACATGTACTTTCCAACTCTTTATGATATCAAGCATTTGATGAAGTTTTGCAATAGCCTTCATGGAGGGTTGAACAAGCTTGCAGAGCTGTTAGAAGTGGAGAGAATTGGGATATGCCATCAAGCAGGTTCGGATAGTTTGCTTACAGCTTGTACATTCAGGAAATTGAAAGAAAATTTCTTTAGCTGCTCATTGGAAAAATATGCCGGTGTGTTGTATGGCTTAGGTGTCGAGAATGGACAAATTACTCATTGATTATGAAAAATAGAAAATCCCCCCGCCCCCCCCCCCCCAAAAAAAAAAAAGAAAAAAGAAAGAAAAAAGCTTAGAAAGATGCTTTTTTCAACTCTATGTGGTGTCTGACACCAGAATTTTATGTACACTCTTGTTCAACAAGTTATTGATATATGAACATGCTTTCTGTCTACTTGCTTCACTTTCTGAATAAGAGTCAAATAATGTGCTTAGCTTCATGGTGACATAAATCATTTTGTTAAATGAAGATACAACATTGATAGTTCTCTTCGCAATTCTGATACGTAGTCTATCTTTATCCATAGCTAGCTAGTGCAGCTTCCAGACAACTGAATTCTGCTCCAGGGACAAGATTATTTTTCCTGTTCATTTTCTTAGTGATTGTTGGATTGTTTCTCTATGAACTTTATGTATCTCTCTGCTTCCTTAATATATGAATTGTTTCTTATGCGTGCTCCTCCTTGGTTCTTAGTTATAGATTTATAATCATTTACAGTAGTATCCTGCATCATAGAGTACTTAGTTTCAAGTGTCAATTACTGCTTTTAGGTTTACGTAAACACAATACTGGTTCACAGATGATGTCAGATAATAAATGATGTGACATCTCCTTATACCAGTACGAGTAAAATCTCCTCCTCCACCTCCTCCTCCTCCTTGGTTTTGGTTTCTCTCTCATTGCGTTAGCCTCAGTAATGTGTATACTGATGGCAACTCTGTCTGTTGATTGTTTGGGTTTCTTTTATTGTATAAAAAATACTTTGCTCATCATTTTCTTTAGCATTTGCACTATCCTTTCCGGTTAAGGTTTTTCTCAAGTTACCTGTCAAAATTACTTTGCTGCATTCATCTCTCCACTCGACTGCTCAATGCGTCAGCTATGTTACTTGGTCAGGTATAGTTCTACTACTACATATTTTTGTGTCTTATCCGATCCATCGAAGTTGATGCTTCATCAATGTGGAGTTAGTATTTTCTTCCATCTTCTCAATCGTCTGACATGTTTCATCTTTTCAGCATAGACACTTTTTGTCTTCTTCCAACTTACTTTGTTATTCTGGTTTATTTTTACCCAGTTGGATTTTTTGGGAGAAAAAAAAAAGAGCTTGCCTTCTTTACTCTGAAAGTGATGCAGGACTAAGGTCTCAGTTCCATGATCTTTACTGCAATAATCAGATTTAGCAGAAAATTGACTTTGTGGCCTTGAAATCTTTTTACCTTTTGAGTTCAGTAGAGGTTCATTATCCAAGCAGATTCTAAAGATGATGCTGGCCCAAAGTCAAAATGTAAAAGAACTGGACTTGAATTCTTGATGGCCTCCATGAGTGATCAAAATGTAAGAGAACTGGACTTTAACTTCTTGATGGCTTGCATGAGTGATCAACTATGATTAAATGGTTCCGTTAGTAACTTGTAGAGTTAAGTGGTTAGTTGTATCTCGTTCCCTTTTGCTCTGCTCATGTACCCATTTCTCATGGTGTTCGAGATGCAACAAGCATACAATTGCATTGCAGTTTGCAGTGGCAATTTTCAGGTAATGGCATTTTTCCTTTCGAAGATGACATGGGTCAGCTATGATGCTTTATGAATGTGATAGTGCATTAATTAGTCAGCTATGATGCTTTATGAATGTGATAGTGCATTAATTAGCTCCGGAATCATAATGTTGTAAGGTGTAAGATAATGTTCATTGCAGGAATTTCTCGGTTGTGCAGGTCTTTTTCTTTTTGGTCAGCTTCTGGGTATGCTAGGATTTCCTAATAAGTTATTATCTGTATCTGCCTTCTGATTCTTCTATCTTTTCCCCTTCAATGTTTCCAGACTCTTTTAGCATCAGCTAGTTAGCAACTATTATGGATTCTTGTGATAAACCCTAACGAATGAAGAGAGTGGATTTCTCTAGGCCGCAGAGTTGGATATTTGCTACAACTCACATGCCAAGTTGATAGAGAACATTGAATTGCTCTGCTCTGCTCTGGAGATATGCCTGTATGCTAGATGGTACCAGCTTTTAGAAACAAGCATGTTCCAATGTCTATTGAAAAGACAGCAGGATTAGCCCAGCATGCTACCTTGTTCGAACGGTGAAGGAACCAACACCAAATTACATAACAAGAATATGATAATCCCATTGCTGTCTAGGTGGGAAAAAAAATAAAAAATGCCACCTATTATTTTCAACATGATCATAAATAAATAATTTAATAAAATCCATGCATTTAATTAATAGAAAATTGTATTTAAAAATAATAACTAATAAAATAAGATTTCTTATTCGTTAAAGAAAAGAAAAGGAATTAAACATTTCCGTTGGACCGAGCTCTGTTTCGATTCAATTTTATCGAGGCCCGGCTGGATATTGGACCTCAGGGCCTAGGATAAGAAATTGAAGGACAAGAAGGTCGCTTAGAAATTTAGGGCTTTTTAAAAAGTTTTTGCCCTACTTTTATTATCGTCTTCCTTTACGACCCTCCAATTTGCTCCGCAGGCACACAAGCAGCAGGAGGCCTACCTTCACTTGCAAAGGTCTTTGTCCTCTTTCTCTTGCATCAAGCCATCTTCAGTTTCAGTTAGTTAATGTCATCAAATCTTGAACTTGTTCTGTCCTGTTTGTAGTTGATCAGTATTGTTTGAGTACTGATCTTCTGTTTTGGCTTTCTTGTGGTTTTGCAGTAAGGAGATTCTAACATTATCAACAAATCCCAAAAATGTCAGGGTATGTATCTGTTTTAATAAATTATAATTTCAACCCATGTTTGTTTGTGATTTCCTGTTTTACTAGCTATTATTGTGTGTTTAACCCATGCTGTTAGAGGTTAGTTTGTAGTTTATGATTTTGGGTTTTTCTTATTGGTCATAATGAAGTTGCACATTTGATATGCTAGGTGCTTCTTCTTCTTCTGTTTTGCTGTTACTTGTTGTGATTGTTGACATGGTGAATTGATTTATTTCGCTTAAGAATTGCGAATGGTTTTTATCCCTAGAGTTTAGGCACGTTTCAACCCATCATCTTGCAAGTACATCTTGATTTCTTGGAATTTTTGAGCTTCCATTCATTGATTTCAAGTCTTTGAATGTTAGGCTTTTGCCAGAGGCCTTTTACATTTTTATTCAAGAAAAAAACTATTGATAGAAAGGACAATGTGGTAACTATCGTATTTTGATAGAAAGGCCTTTGATGCGAATTTTGATGCACCAATCAAAATGTATTATAGATTGTTACTTATGGCCCACTTAAGGGGGGTGCATTTTGTATCCTCTTCCTTCCCCAAAGTCAAAAAACAGAAAGTATCTATCGTATTTATCTGATGTGGGGTTTTTGTTGTTTGATTCTTGAACTGGAAATGATGGTTTGTGCCGTCATTATTTATTGTATTTGAATCTCCTCATCTTTGCAGTGAAGAGACTCCCGCTCCTGCTGAGACTCCTGCTCAGCCTCTTGAGGCCATGGATTTGATGACAGCATTACAGCTTGTTCTGAAAAAGTCTCTAGCTCATGGTGGACTTGCCCGGGGCCTCCATGAAGGTGCTAAAGTGATTGAGAAGCATGCCGCCCAGCTCTGTGTATTGGCAGAGGACTGCAACCAGCCAGACTATGTCAAACTCGTTAAAGCACTCTGTGCTGATCATGGTGTAGGCTTATTGATGGTTCCCAGTGCTAAGACCCTTGGCGAGTGGGCTGGAGTAAGTTCTTTTTTATTAGCTTTTTTATATGAATCATTAATGTTTTTAGTCTACATATAGCTTAGATGTAAAACTATGGTATAGTGCCTTTTTTTCCTCTTCTATTTTCTGTAGCACATCATGTTTTTCTTGCCAGTGATGGAGTTATTGTTAGCTAGGTCAAAAGAGTAAAACAGCTTGTTGTTTCGTATTGAATTAATAGATATTGGCCTATTGCAGATCATGTTACCATTTTTTTCCTGTGAAAACTTGCATATGTATTTCCATTAAATGATTTTTTGTCACAAAACAATAACGTTTATTTACTGGTACTGCTTTGTTCCCTGGGTCCCTTCATGCAGTTATGCAAGATTGATTCTGAGGGCAAGGCCAGGAAGGTTGTTGGCTGCTCCTGCGTTGTTGTGAAGGTATGAGTCCTTCAAGGTATTGCATGTTTGTACTGGATTGTCATCTTTAGGGTTAACATTTTTTCCCTTGCTGGTTTGCAGGATTATGGTGAGACAAGTGAAGGCTATAATGTTGTTCAGGAACATGTCAAGTCTCACTGAGTCAAAACGGTTCTAATTTAACAGGGTCTGATTTGAATTTCATTTGTAGAGACCTTCACTCCATGTTTCCATGGACCTGCAATTCTATGGGTTTTTTTTTTTTTTGGAGTGTTTTCCGGTCATCAATCTCATGGTCAGGGAGTTTTGAGTCTTCTAGTTGCCTATGACTTTAATCAAATTGCTTCCTATTGTTGTGGCGAAACACCTTTTTATTGATATATGAAATGCAGAATTAGCACATTTTTAAGACATCAATTAATAAATGACATGGCGTAAATGTTTTTTGAACATGATAGTTACCAGTTTAATGTTTGTTGCTGAAACACATGCTTTTACAAGCTTTTCTTCACTTCTTGCTTTGATTGTCCAAGAGTGCCTTGAAGTAGTTTGCGATTTGAATCATCTTTATATTCAAGTTTCTGAGATTTTAGATTTGAGTTCAATAAAATCCGTGTCACCCGCATCCAGTGTCCACATGCCTTAATCTTAATCTGTTGGGTTTGCCGAGTTATCTGCTGCTGGAGTAAAGTATACAACTCTGTTGGAACGAGGCGTTGGATTATATTGATCTATCAATTGATTCTGTTCTCTCCAGCGAAGTTACCTTCATTGTCAAATCTAGTCAGATGGTAAGCCGGGTATAGCACTTCTTTGACACTGAAACCTATCCTTGAGAGTTGAGACTTTGCCTTGATATCATTTTTAGCCCCCTTTAGCAGCAGAAGACCAGGATAGTATTTTGACACTACTAAGGAGGAGGAAGGCGAGCTCCTAACCATATGAAGTCGAATTTGTCACGAGCAGAAAGGGCTACGCATGTTTTAATTGAGAATTGTTGAGCTAGAACAGTTTTGGTAGATGATTCAAATGGGTTCAAAGCTTGTCATTTTGAGTATCTTTTTTGTG
>Ga0325401_1003367_pt1 | contig 14625 bp, 4 predicted proteins | sample PopdelMetagenome_FD_205666 | JGI IMG/M metagenome (GOLD analysis project Ga0325401, IMG submission 205666) | Populus deltoides microbial communities from Bellville, Georgia, United States - Xylem-PdKOR-R2 | ecosystem: Host-associated > Plants > Phyllosphere > Stem > Wood/Secondary xylem | place...
GTTCCCATGACATCATTAAGTGTTTATCCTTTTTGTTTATCTACGTGGACACTAATTTTCATTGCCTTGCAAGGTGTTTGCAATTTTCCAATTTTCTTGTTGCTGCTGTTGTCCATTAACTCTCTCGCATTTCTTGACTTGTATGTTAGTAAAATGTTTAATGTTTCAATTTTTATGCCTGCATAATGTATCAGGATAAAATACAGCATTAGTATTGTTGCTGACAAGGGTCTGAAAAAGCCTCTCTATACTTCTGCACGTTTGAAAAAGGGAGAAGTTCTATATTTAGAAACACATTCATGCAGGTACTCCCTCTTCTTCTTCTTCTTCTTTTTTGTGCTTTCTAGCTTGATACCGCACGTAGGTTTTGGAGGCACATTTTTTTGTCTTATAGTAAAATTGTTTTAGCTTCTGTGTATGATTTTCATATCTTTCTATAACTTTTTTTTTGTCTTACAGTAAAATTGCTTTAGCTTCTGTATTGTATGATTTTCATAACTAGCTGAAAGTTGCCACAGAATTTCTTGATGATGACTTCTGTAATTTCAGGCATTATTTGTTTTGTTGTTTGCCCATGCATAGAAAACAAAATTATATTGGTTTATGTGTTTAAAATATTTAGTAAACGAACATTTTTTTTGTGCAAGTCTGAGGTATTGAAATCATGAAGTTCACGTGGTGAATTCTTAGTGATGTTCTGATTCTGAATTTTTGATTTCTTATGTGAAGGTACGAGCTCTGTTTTACAGGAGAGAAAATGGTGAAAGTGATGCAGGCTTCTCAGGTGCATGAAGAGACAAATAAGATCCATAATCACCACCCACATTCCTCAAACGGTGAGAAGCACGACTTTGATAATGTTCTTATTGATGTATTCCGGTGGTCTCGCTGTAAGAAACCACTACCGCAGAAGGTCATGCAGTCAGTTGGGATCCCATTGCCCCTGGAACATGTTGAGGTACTTCATTTCAATTTCTTTCCTTGAAACATCTCTTCATATTTAGATGTTAAAGTTTGTCATATTTTCACGAAGTCAAATAAGGAGACTGCAGAAGAAACTCATATTGTCAGCTTGTAGTTACGTTTTTCTTCTGTTTTTTTATCCTTCTAGGCTGACCGCAACATCTGTGATTTTGAACAGGTATTGGAGGAGAATCTTGACTGGGAGGATGTGCAATGGTCACAAACTGGTGTTTGGATAGCTGGAAAAGAATTCACACTTGCTAGGGTGCGCTTTCTATCTCCAAGTTAGCTATGGCTTCCTGTGTATCTTCTACAAATGGTTTTGTAGCAATGTGATGCATGCAGGAATAATATTATTTGGTTTGTAATGGTTTTATTTCTTAAATAAATCAAAGAATTGAAGTTAATCTCTTTTCTTTTTCGTTTATAAAAAATCGATTGGACTATATCCGTACCAGAGTATTTGAGCAACCAAAACAGAAGTACTGGAACTTTGAATATTGGGTAGTCTGGCATTTCTTCCATTCCAAGCAAGCTAATGACTAAAGGAAAGCATCTCTCTGCAATTTCTTATTAGCAAAATTAATTTCAGTAGACCAGATTGATCGAATTTGTATCCATGTTCTCCTGACTACTTGGTACACTTTGCTTGAAGACATCACGAGATCCAGATATTTAATATGAAATTCATCACAAGCTGATGAGCCCACTTCTTTGCCAAAAGCAGAGAGTAACTGCATGGTCAGGGTCTGTTAAACCAACTAGCTAGAATTCATGTGTTGAAATACAAAAAACTACAAGGAAAACGAGAGATCACACAGAGACTACATCTTCCAGTATCAATTCTGTTAGATTAAAGATTTCATCTTGGTCCAAGTGCAAAAGCCAAACGGATCTGCAAGTTACAGTGTGCCAGATGGGAAGCAACGTCAGAGCCATCTCAAACATAGGAAGGAGATAGTTTTATCCATGCTAGCTGCTGACCCGAGTACTGAAGTATGTTATTTCTGGCCAAGTGATTTTCTTTGGAGTTTGTATCTTCATTAATTCATTAGACTTAAGGATTTAAAGCAGTGTAATGTGAACTCGTTGAATAGTTAGTGTGAATAAATAAAGCAGAAAGTGACATGAAGTTGGCATGGTGGTTTCCATGAGAGTAATCATTGCATACAGGACAAAGGAAGCACAAGGGATTTGCACCTCTGTTTTATTTCTTTAGAGTAAAAAAACATTAAGATGCTTGCTAATTGCAATGACTTTAATAGCTAGTCTTCCACTAAGAGAGATCTCTCTCAGTATACCATTGATTTCCTAATTTCTTATTTGATAAAGTTGCTTCCACTAAGAGAGAGATCTCTCAGTATCCCTTGATTTCCTAATTTCCCTCACCAAATTTTATTTTGATACAGTTGCTTGCACATTGCACTTTGATAAAGTTGCTTCCACTAAGAGAGAGATCTCTCAGTATACATTGATTTCCTAACTTCCCTCACCAAATTTCTTAAACATATAGCATGTCTTTAAACGGATCATACTGTTCTGATTCCACAAACTCGTGGATAGAACCTGAGGAGGCCAGCCGTCTTCTGAGAGTTAGTTCAGTAAAATCTAATTAGTAAATGTCGTTTCATATATAGTATCTTGAAATAATTTGCAGAGGTGGGAAGAGGCCCAATGTATTTCTATCTTCATTAATTCATTAGACTCAAGGATTTCCTAAGCTGTTCACCTTCACCCATTCCATCCTCAAAAGGTAGAGCACATAACCCTTAACGTTGAGTTTTGCAACTGAACCACGGAAACTTGTTCATCTAAAGCAACTAAATTCAATGAATCCAGGAACAGGGGCTTGATCGCCTCCATGTACTTCCAGCATTCTTACACAAGGTTGAGAATCTAGCAGATTCAATATTCCAATTCTTGCATCTCCAGTTACAACATTTACTTCATCCTTGAAAACAGCTGCGTGTTCAATCCAGGTGCACAATTTCCACTCAATAGCATAGTCAAAGAAAATCCAATCGCCCTCATGATCTCCTCCATGTCTATAGAATTGTAAATAAGGGAATATAGTGGAAAAAGCTATGAGAAATTGTTGATCGCCTAAAGGAACTCCTAGAATGAACGTACAATGGCAATTGCATGGACCATGAATATAAAACTGATATCCCGTAAAAGGAACCTTTGCAATGTCTTCCTGGATCTTTCAGGAACAAATATCACAAGACCATCCAGTGCAGGTTTTACTAACAAGCAAACAGTAGCAACTGAGCATTAGTCCTGCCCTCTTATGACAGTATTGAGATCATGTATCAGATCTGATTTTATATATGTCATTTCCATGTATAACTTGTTTTTTTAATCATGAAAGATTGTAGTTAAATCTGATATTAAGACAAATCAGATCAAAATGTTTCTATTTGACTAAAATGGTTGCTGCTTCTTGTAGTTGTGTAGTCAGTGATGCTCTCTCTTCCCTTTCTCATCTCCTGATCATGGCCTCTTAATTTTCAAATGCTACTGATGGTCTTTACACTAGGTAACAGGCTCTAAGATTATAAGCAGAGTTTCTATTTGAATAACATGATCAAACAAGCCAAACCATGGCCATTGTCGTGAGCCAGCTTTTTGAAATTTCTCACTTAACTGTATCAATACCTCTAAATGTGTTATATGCTAATCTCTTAAGAAGATGAAACCCCTTTGACGCATACGAGGAGAAGGATAAGAAGTTAAAACTCTCAAAAACCAATATTACTATATTTACCCCTTTAAGGGATTAGAATTGCAATCAATGTGAATGACTTGAGAAATTCGAAAGTGAAAGCGAAATGGTATAATTAAAGGTTAAAAGCAACTTGCTATATCTTATAATATAATCTTTGGTAGGAAAGCCTTTCCTTCCTTCTTATTAAACAATACAATAATTAATTATCATTGATCTATCACTGTAGCTAGCTACTGCAACATTGTCTTCTGGTTGATCTCTCTCAGTATACCGTTGACTTCCTAATTTCTCTTACCAAATTTCTTAAACCTTTCTGATGATCTGTGCTTCCTGTTTCTGATTGAATCGAATCATCTCATCTGGAGTTCAACCATCTTTCTTGCTTGCTTGCAAGGTAAATCCTACTTTCTTTCCTTGTTTTTCTACCACTAATTTTGTTTCTACACCTAGTTGTTTTGGCTCTTCCAAATAGAAGTGCCCATCTGGTTGTAGAGTTTGTGAGTAGGACTCTTGATTGATCAGGTACAACTTAGTTGCTTAATCAATAATTGAACTCAACTCATATTATAGTTTTGTTCTTAATAAATGTTCATTTAGCTATCAACTTCAACTACTTATCTTAAAAACAGCTGCTCTCCTGGTTTCTTTGTCTGTTGAGTGCCTCTTGTCAGGTTGATAGGTGACTAGTTTGACTACTCTTTCTCATATTCTTGTGCTTACATTTTCAGATCAGCTTTCCCAGAATTTGAACATTGAGGTGCGTCCACGCGTTAACTCACTCAGCAATTAGTTTCGGATTCTTTTGAATCCTGGTAAAGTATTTATACTTCATCTTCTTCATTTTGTTGCTGTTATCGTTTTTGGCATGTAACTATTGTTTGAATCCTTTTTCTGTAGACTTGAACTGTGTAAGTTTGGTGTTTTAATAAGGTGTTGTAGAACTTTTATTGAGAAATTTTGGAGTTAGGATCATCAATGGTTTCCAAATATAAATAAATTGATCTTTGTTTTTATAATCCATGCCTTGTGGAGTTCATACCAAATTCATTGTTTTTTCTTTTTATTTATTCTAGTCTCAACCTTTCGTTTTCCAATTGATGTAACTTCCATTAATTTTTATTCAATATTTTGACTTTGTTTTTATATATAGGGCAAAATGGTTCAGTCAAATGATCCATTTTGGCATCATGTTGAGGAGATGAAGTGTATGTATTGCGGGCGTCAATTTCCTAACGATACTTCCATTTCAAGGATCAAATGGCATTTATCAGGAGAGAAAGGGCATGGTGTTGCCAAATGTGGACAAGTGCCTAAACAAGTTCAAGAAGCAGCTTTTCTAGCTATGCATGGTGGCAAAAAAAGACATAAAAGCATAGCAAGTTCAAGCAATGTTAATGATAATGCCATTTTAACCACTCCACAAGAACAAAACAATGAAGTCGAAAATTTGGCAGGAGATGCAAGAAGGACACAAGCACCAGATACAATGGGTCAAGCACTTGAATTAAGTTGGGTTGAGATCAATGAAATGTTAATGGAGGATGATATAGAGAATGGGACTGGAGGAGTAGTGCAGCCTGGTGGAGGAGCTTGCTCTTCTGGAGGGCTTACAGGCAACACAAACGAGACTACAGGAGATCCATTACCTACTAGCTCTACAAAGCTAGTGGGTCGAGCATTTGAAGAGAATATGAATGTGATATGTTCTTGGTTACTGGATGATGAAGTCTCAACCATTGGCATTTACGGAATGGGGGGAGTCGGTAAAACGACAATGCTGCAACATATCCATAATGAGCTTCTAGAAAGGCGAGACATTTCTCATTGTGTTTACTGGGTGACCGTGTCTCAAGATTTCAGCATTAAAAGATTGCAAACTCTTATTGCTAAATGTCTTGGCTTCAATCTTTCAAGTGAAGATGACGAACTGCATAGAGCTGTCAAATTGTCAAAAGAACTAAAGAAGAAACAAAAATGGATTCTCATTTTAGATGATTTGTGGAACACTTTTGAGCTACACAAAGTGGGAATTCCTGTCCCAGTGAAAGGTTGCAAGTTGATTATGACAACACGATCAAAAAGGGTTTGTCAACAAATGGATATCAAACACAAAATCAAAGTGAAGCCACTTTCGGAGACAGAAGCTTGGACTTTGTTCATGGAGAAACTTGGACATGACAGAGCACTTTCTCCAGAAGTGGAACGAATAGCAGTAGATATTGCAAGAGAATGTGCTGGTTTGCCTCTAGGAATTATAACAATGGCGGGAACCATGAGGGCAGTGGTTGACATATGTGAGTGGAAGAATGCATTGAAGGAATTGGAAGAATCAAAAGTTAGAAAAGATGATATGGAACCTGACGTATTCCACAGATTGAGATTTAGTTATAACCATCTGAGTGATTCAGCCATGCAACAATGTTTCTTGTACTGTGCATTATTCCCGAAAGACTTTGAGATCCCTAGAGATGATTTGATAGCTTATTTGATTGACATTGGAGTGATAGAAGAGTTGAATAGCAGGGAGGCAGAATTTAACAAAGGCCACTCGATGCTTAACAAACTTGAAGATGTCTGCCTATTGGAAAGTGCTAAGAAAATGTTTGATGATTGTAGAAGTGTCAAGATGAATGGCTTGATTAGGGACATGGCGATCCAAATACAACAAGAGAACTCTCAAGGCATGTTTAAAGCAGATTCACAATTAAAAGAATTGCCGGATGCAAAGGGGTGGACAGAGAATTTTACAAGAGTTTCATTGATGCATAACCAAATTAAAGAAATTCTTTCTTGTCATTCACCATGGTGTCCCAGTCTTTCAATTCTACTCTTATGCAAAAATTCAAAGTTGCAATTTATTGCAGATTCATTTTTTGAGAAGTTGCATGGGCTCAAGGTTCTTGATCTGTCTTATACAAATATCACAAAACTGCCTGATTCTGTCTCTGAATTGGTGAGTCTCACTGCATTATTGCTCATAAAATGTAGGAAGTTAAGGCATGTACCATCATTAAAAAAGCTCTGGGAACTGAAGAGGTTAGATCTCTCTGGTACTTGGGCACTTGAAAAGATGCCTCGAGGCATGGAATGTCTATGCAACCTGAGGTATCTTAGAATGAATGGATGTGGTGAAAAGGAGTTTCCTAGTGAGTTGCTACTTAAACTCTCTCGCCTGCAAGTCTTTGTACTAGAGGAAGAGCTAATTGATGGAAGATATGCTCCGATAACAGTTAAGGGAAAGGAAGTAGGATGCTTGAGGAAGTTGGAAAGTTTGAAATGCCATTTTGAAGGTCATTCTGACTACGTGGAGTATCTTAAATCTCGAGATGAGACCCAATCACTAAGCACATACCAAATTCGTGTAGGACTACTGGCTAACTATCATCATTGTGGCAGAAGTAAAACAATTGTTTTGGGTAACTTGAGTATCAACAGAGACGAAGGTTTTCAGGTCATGTTCCCAAAGGACATTCAAAAATTGATCATTGATAATTATGATGATGCAAGAAGTTTATGCGATGTTTCCTCTCTAATAAAGTATGCAACTGAAGTGGAGGTCATCAGGATATGGAATTGCAATACCATGGAGAGCTTGGTTTCATCTTCATGGTTCTGCTCTGCTCCATTACCATTGCCATCTTATAATGGTATATTTTCTGGTCTTAAAGAGTTCTATTGTTATGGATGTACAAGTATGAAGAAGTTGTTCCCTCTTGTCTTGCTACCAAACCTCGCAAACTTAGAAAATATTGCAATTTATAATTGTGATAAAATGGAAGAGATAATAGGTGGAACAAGATCGGATGAAGAAGGGGTTATGGGTGAAGAAAGCAATAGCAGCGAATTCAAACTCCCAAAGTTAAGAATTCTGAGCTTGTTTGACTTACCAGAACTGAAAAGCATTTGTAGTGCAAAACTGATTTGCGATTCCCTGAAAGAAATGAAAGTAATAAATTGTCAGAAGCTGAAAAAGATGCCAATTGGTCTTTCGTTGCTTGAAAATGGCCAAGGCATCTTCACATAGTCGAGCTTGCGATAACAGTTGATTATGAGCAATCAAGTATGAGTTTACCATAACTAAATGAGGATCTGTCCTATACAGATTACGTGAATGATCTAGCAGATGCATTTATGGATCAATGAGATAGGTTATTTCAACCAACTGTTGGATCATGCTCAAACTTTTACAACAATGAATGAATGGAATCATTACCCCAACCGGTTTGAAAATCTCACCTTGGGGCCTTGGATTTGACAATTTCATTTTTTATGATTTTCCTTGTTATTTCGGATTTATGCTTCTTTCTTTTGTATTTTCAGAATTCTTTTTGTTTTCTAGCTGAGATAGGGTTTCTGGCTTATTTAAGGCTTTGTAAACCTCCTAAGGAGGAAAACTTCAGTATTATTATTTTAGGCTCATCAAAAATTCAATGTTGTTGTCTTTAACTTTTGTTTGCATCAGAAACTATAAGTATCCAACCTTAACCTTTTTATAATCCACTCTTTCCTTTTATCTTAATTTTTTTTAATATTAATGGATATTGTTATGGTTACTGTTGGTATTACAGGCAGATATAAGGTTCCTATCTTGAGGGGCCTATACTATGATGTTTTGAAAATATAAGAGAATAGAAAAAGGCAACAAAGTCCTTGAAGGCTTAGAAAATAGATATAAATGAATAAAGAGTATTGTGGTAATTAAATAAACCTTGATAAGTATATAAGATTAAAAAAAGAGATGAAAATCTGATCTAAGAAAGTGAGAACCGGCAGGAGAGAAGGGGGAAAGAAGAAGAAGAGAAAAGAGAGAAAGATAAAGGAAGGAGAAGAGAGTTAGAGAAAATAAATTTAAAAGATAAGATTTACACTTTGGTTATGTATAATTATGTTATTTAGCTTTGATTTTCTGTTTCGTTGAAGATTAGGGTTTTGAAAATTTTATTTTGGGTTTGATTGATGAATTGATTTGAATATTATGGGTTAATTGTTATGGATAATGAGTTATTTAGTTGACTTTCGAAGATTTTAAATAAGGATAATGATTTTAATTTATGATTTGTTTAAATGATGAATTTGAGTTAGCGATTTTAGTAAATCAGTAGGTGATATGTAGAAAAATTTGGGTTTGAGGTTGAAGATGATGAAATTTCAGTTTGGTCCCTCAATTTGTGAAAATTATAGTTTAGTGACCAAGGTTGTCAATTCCGTTCCGTTTCGCCCGGAATGGCCGAAACATTCCATACCAATTCAAAAAACAGAACAAAACGAAACAAATTTCATCTCATTTTAAATCTCGGTCCATTCCTGATTTTTCAGCTAAATTCCACATGGAACGTTCCGGTTTCATTCCACATGTTCCGTTCCGCTCTTGAAAAGCCATTGAATCAAATTGAACCTTGTTCAATTTAATTAATTAAACCACCCAATTATAAAAAACTCTTTTTCATTACTCTTTTCAATAACAATGATATTAATAATAATATTGAAAATTATAATTACTATTTTCATTAACAATGATATTAATTTTTTTAAATTAGATTTATCACTAATATATATGGTTTATATTCATGTTGTTTTTTTTTCATGTTTATACTTTGTAGGAATTTGAGAAAAATAAGGGATGCTTTAGATTACATTAGCCTTGATAACATTGACCTAACTTTATATTTAAAATATTTGTGTTAAAACATTTTACTTTCATAATATTTTGATATTTTGTTTAAGTTGAATTACTTTAAGTTAAAGATCTATTTAATCTTGACTATTTAGAAATATTTTAAATTTTAAAATTATATTTGTTTGGCATTGTGTTTGTATTGCATAATTTATAATTAATTTATCTTGAATTTGAATTATGTTTGTTGAATATATATATATATAGTACAACCCCGAAACGGCACACCGAAACACTCCGAAACAGAAATATTCCATTCCAATTGAAAAAACGAAACATCTACCAAAACGGAATTGACAACCTTGAGTTTAGTCCCTGAACTTTGAAAACATTACAGATTGGTCCCTAGAACATAATTCGAGATTCTGGACAGAATTGAGGATAAGTTATGGAAAAATTCCAGTATAGTTATGAATTTATGACATTTCAGTTTGGTCCTCCAATTTGACCCCTACAAATCTGATAAAATTCCATATTTGTCCCTGGAGCATAATTCTAGATTCTGGACAGAATTGAGGATGAATTATAGGCAAAATTCCAGTATAGTCATGAATTTATGACATTTTCAGTTTGGTCCTTCAATTTGATAAAATTACAATTTGTCCCCTAAAATCTGATAAAATTCCAAATTGATTCCTAGCTGTAATATTAGCCTTTTCAGATTGATTTGTTGAATAATTTAGGGTTATTTGGTGAATTTACTTCAAGTTGATTTTATGTTTTATTATACTTGTAGGAGGATCAGTGACTTAACAGGAAGAGGGTCTTCCTTCCCACCTCTTAGTAATATGGAACCCATAAAAACATTGTGAGTTGGAGTTCTTCTAGTCTTATGTCCTTTTCTGCTAATGGTCTTGTCCTTTGATTTGTTCATGACATAGATATAAATACTTGACAAAAAGATTTTCTGTTTGAATCACTGACTCAATTTTATCTTAGAAAATGATTTGACTGTCTTTAAGCTTTCATTTGGAAGTACAATTAAGAGCTATGGAAACACTCCTTTTACTACAGAACAAATGCCTAGTGAAGAACTTGAAAACTGATATCTTCAGTTGATCTCAGCCCAAAAAGATAAAACATGAGCTGCTGTGCTTCTCTTTTGAGAATCCTAAAGTTGCACCACATAGTTCCCTTTTTTCTTATTTAATTATTTTTCTCTTTTCTCCTCTTAAGGACTTTTATTTTGTACAATGTAGAGATCTCAGCTTCAATAACCTCACCGGATAAAGTCTGACGTCATTTGTACCGGCAAAAATAGATTTCCTGTCAGTTGATGTGGTAAACATTTTTATTTCTTTCATATATTTCTTGGAAGTAAGCTTCTGAGTAGTATGATATTTGTCATTTTTAAATTGTCAACGTGCTTGACAGGAAACAAGCTCACTGGATCTGTTCCTCAATGGCTTCCGGGAAGAAACAAGAACGTGTACGTCTATTTTCACTACATTTCTTTTTCAGCTTGAAGTTCTGCTCCAACCCAAAGATTTCATGTTTCAAAAGTTTCAAGAAAAAAGAAAAAAGAACAAAGAAAAAACAAATCCTAATTCAATAACTTCATAGATGAGAGATATTTTGAAGTTTTGTCATCGGTTGTCTTTATATATCTTTCTTATAACAACTTCACTTGGGAAAGCTCAAGTCCAGTTGAATGTTCTCGAGGGAGTGTGTATTGAAGATGCAGAGAGTGTGTTTCAATGGAAATTCTCCTCAATTTTATTACTATGATTTAATGTCTAATATTTACTGATTGTATACACAAATGAAGGAATTACAGTATGCTAAAAATAGAAGAATACAAATTTGTTGGCTAGAATTCTGCTACACAGATTATGGTAATCAGTGGTACTAGTTTTAGTAAGAATCTGCATGATTGTAGGCTAGGATTCTGTTGAGTTTGCTGAAGGGTAATTTGCTTTGATAAACCCCCTCAAAATTGAGCTGTCATCAGCAAGCAATTTTGCCTCTGGGGAGTTCTGTTCGTTGCCGTGAAAGAGGCTTCGTCATTAAATCAGCCAGCTGGTCTTGAGTGTGCACATGCCTGACTTGAAGAGTGCCCATTTGAACCAGATGGCGAAGGGGAGTGGAGCTTGAAGTGTAGTTACTGAAGAAAGGAAGGTATCCGCATAGTTTCAGAGGCTGCAGTAGCAGGGGCCCTGTACTCAGCTTCAGTTGATGATCGTGTAGTGGCACATCGTCTCTTTGAGCTCCATGAGATGGGATTGGAGCCTACAAAGGTGATGTAGAGCATTTTTCAGAGTCGAATACCATGCCCGAGGGGCCTGTTTGAGAGCATAAATAGCTTTGTTGAGTTTACAGGCATGATCGGCATGATCAGGTTTAGATAAATCTTTAAAACCCGGTGGCTGGAACATGTAAATTGTCTCACTAAGTTTCCCATGTAGGAAAGCATTGTTCACGTCCATTTGACACAAATCCCCCCCATTCATCACAGCAATTGACAAAACAATTCTAATGGTGGTTGGCTTAATGACGAGGCTGAAGGTCTCCTTGTAATCAACTCTCGGCCGTTGGTGGTAGCCTTTAGCCACAAGTCTGGCCTTAAACCTGTCAATGGTTTCGGGATGTTTGGTGACAGAATACCTTGTAGATTTAGTTCATGGAACGAGTGGTCATGCTGTGGGTTCTGGAGGTGGGATGGCGGGGAGGCGGTTCCAAACAATGAGCTAAGGTATTACCTAGGGCTGAAGGTGGGGCGGCAGTAGAGTTCTGATTGGGCAATAAAACAGGGGAAGTGGGGGCCCCGAGGGTACAGCATGGGAATCCAAATTCAATGGAAAAGATAAATCAACGGATGGAGAGAGACAAGGAGTACCTGGAGTTGCAGTGACAATGGTGATAACATCTTCCGGTGGCACTGATGGCGAAGAGAGCATCACGGGTGGCACGGGGACAGGAGATGAGTGTGGAGTCTAGACTCTAGAGAGTATCAGGGGAGGATGGTGAGAGAGGAATGGGTTTCTGTTAATGGCTTTTGGGCCTTAAAATATAGATACGACGTCTTTTGGGATCAAGACACGCGGAATGGGCTTCTGGCCACAAAGAGCCTTGTAGGGTGTTTTATTTTGGAGTAACGATGTGGGTTGATGATTTATATAAGATACGCGGAATCGGCCTCAATCAAGAAGCAATGTGAGGCGACGACGATGTCGTTTTGAGACGACATGTTATTGAGGGGTGTGTGTAGCAGTGGTAAAATAATTAATACCATGTCGAGAGAAAAAGATTTTAAGCTAAAATATTCACCATTATCAGAGTTAGCATGATAATTGTGAAAAAAATTAAATAAAACTATAAAACCAATATTTTTCTTAAAAGAATTATATTGAACAATGAAACTGTGAAATAAAATGAGGCAAAAAAAAATTATTCATCCGTGTTAATTTTTTAAAAATATAATCTGGATCATTAGACTATAAATACTTTAAATAAAAAAAAAAAGTAAAGTTCAATTCTTATCAACTTCATTGAAGAATGACACAAGGGGACAAAATTAGTTGCACAAAAAAATCTAAAAAAAAAAGTAATTAAAAAAATGAGGGTGAAATAAAAATAAAAAAATAAATAAAAGGGAAACCAAATATATTTAATTGGAGGGTTAAATTGAAAAGAAAAAACATATTTTGAGAAAAAAAATCAAAAGAATGAGCATTAAATTGAAAAAAAATACATCATAAACTTAGACTGAAGGATAAAATTAAAAACCATAAAAATTTAACAAAAAACAAAGAAAAAAAATTAAAAATTTAAAAAAATATACAACAAGTAGTAATTCAAGGAATACATTAAAAACAAACAAAAAATTCACAAAAGACCAAGAAAAAAAAATCAAAAATCAAAAATAAAAAAAAATAATAAGATAAATTAAAATATAAAAAATAAAGAGTAGGAACATATATATATATATATATATAGAAAAAAAGCATGATAGCAAACCATCAACAATTAATTAATCGTAAGAATCTTGAATCATTGCTCAAATATTTTTCCATTTCTCCTCCTATTTCCTAGCTATTAATGAAGAATTTAGCATCTTGAGGCTTCTTTTTCTCCCTTATATTCATGTCTGAAACAAAACTTTCCATGCTCTGCTTCAAGAAATCAAAGTGAGTTTATCTTTCCGGCCTAACATCTATAAATGCAACATTGGTTTCTTTTAGTTGGACAAAATGCATTTTTGTTCCTCAATGTTAATTACTATACGAGTAAATATTTCTACATCTGAATCCTTCTTCATATTTTCAACATTTATCATAACATTATATTTATAGGGGTGATCATTTTCGGTTCGGTTCAGTTTTTATAAAAAAAATAACCAAACTGATTTTTAAAAAAAAAAACAGAAACTGGTTCAAACCGACCGGTTTCAGTTCGGTTCGGTTTTTTAGAACAAAAACAGGTTCAAACCGATTTGGCTTGGTTTTTCCGGTTTGGATTGGTTTTGGCTCGGTTTTTCCCATTTGACTCGGTTTTTTCCGGTTTGAGTTCGGTTTTTTCGGTTTCAGGCTTATAAAACCGAAACCAAACCGAACCGGTCGGTTTTTTCAAAATTCTTATCGATTTAATCGGCTTTTTTTTATTATTCGATTCTTACAGTTATTTTTTTTTAATTTCCTTAATTTAATTAGTTTTTCAATTTTTTTACTCATCCCTCATTATTCCTACAAGATGATAAAGAACTATGCATGAGGTGCTTCATGGACGATGACACTGAGGCGGATGCTTATACTGAAGCCAACATGTCTGCTATATCCAATGTATCAACTGACAATGCACGTCTCTATATATACACAACAGCACGTGTTTTTCTCCCCTCGCTCTCACGTACTATGGACTTTGCCTCGTGAATGAGAATTACACTGTAAAACTTCAATTTTCTGAGATTATTTTCACAGATGACAATTCGTTGCATAGTATTGGGAACCGTCTATTCGATGTTTATATCCAGGTAACCAAACTTTTTCTCATGATTCTTGAGAAATGACGCCGGAATTGTATGTCCACACTTGCTTGCTAATCATTACTTGCGATGAATCTGTGTATATTGGGAAAGTTGGTTCTGAAAGAATCTAACATTGAAGACGAGGCTGGTGATGCTGGCATAGCCCTTGTAAAGACATTCATTGCAACAGTAACACATCATTCTTTAAAGATCCGCTTGTATTGGGCTGGAAAAGGGACAACTGGGATTTATGGTCAGATTCAACGTTCATCTTGACTTTAATTGTCATCATTCTAC
>Ga0325401_1003368_pt1 | contig 14625 bp, 18 predicted proteins | sample PopdelMetagenome_FD_205666 | JGI IMG/M metagenome (GOLD analysis project Ga0325401, IMG submission 205666) | Populus deltoides microbial communities from Bellville, Georgia, United States - Xylem-PdKOR-R2 | ecosystem: Host-associated > Plants > Phyllosphere > Stem > Wood/Secondary xylem | place...
GGGCTGCTCGGAGTAGACGAACTCTCCCGCGTGGACGGCCTCGATCGCCTCGACCAGCTCGGGAGCGCTGAGCGCCTTGGAGAGGTAGCCGTGCACGCCGAGGTCGCGGGCCTTGCCGACCAGCTCGGGGTGGAAGTTCCAGGAGTACACCGCCACGCGGCGGGCCCGGGGGTTGTCGATGAGGACCCGGATCTCCTCCTGGTCGGACTCGGGCTGGGCGAAGGAGTCGTACAGCGCGACGTCGACATCGTCGTGCAGCGCAGTGTCCGCGTCGAGCTCGGCGACGAGGACCCGGTCGCGGTAGGGGTCGAGCATGTGGGCCACGCCCGAGACGACGACGTCGTAGTCGTCGATGATCGCGATCGTCACGGGGGCCGTCGGGGGCACGCGTGGAACCTACCTCCCTAGGTAGGTGCCTACACCTGCTCGGGGCTGGTTGCGTGGCGGGTGTCGGCGGGCACTCCCGTCGTCAGTCGAAAGGAAGGAACGCCCACCATGGAGTTCATCCTCTGGATCCTGGCCGTGATCCTGGTCGTGGCCGGGATCGTCTCGCTGTTCCGCGGTCAGCTGCTGTGGGGCGTCGTCCTCATCGTCGTGGGCCTGCTCGTCGGCCCCGGTGGCGTCAGCCTGTTCACCTGAGCCCGGCTCCACCACCGGGCGCCCAGTCCCAGGTCGCGGACCTCTCCCCCCGACAGGGGTCCGCGACCTGTCCCTCACCGGCGCCTGAGCTTGCGCTTGCGTCGCCGCCGGGCGCGCTGACGCCGTTCGACGACGGGGTCGACCACGCGCGGAGGCGGGACGAACCCCGGAGGCAGCTCCACCTCGAGGCGTCGCGCGCGCCGGCGCCGCGCCCACCGGGTCCGGCCCCAGAGCCACGCCACGACCGGGGCGTTGGCCACGACGAGGACGACCACGCCCACCACCCGCGCCCCGTCGTACGTCATGAGCGACCTCAGCAGGCTGCCGCGCCGCGTCGTGGTGATCTGCGCGTCGTACGCCGCCGTCGCCGGGTCGACGAGCGCGACCACTCCGTACCAGGTGAACATCGCCCACACGCTCGCGACCAGCAGCCACCACCCGACGTCGCGGGTGCGCCGGAACGACGCGATGACGATCGAGACGAACGCCGCGCCGACCACGAAGAACTCGCCGCCGACGAGGCTCTCGCGGAGCGCCTCGGGCGCCGCGGCGAAGAAGAGCACCGCGGTCGCGGCAGCCACCGCGCGGCCCAGCCATGCGAGCACCGTCAGCAGCACGCGGAACCGGCTGCGGTGACCGCTCCTGCGCGTGCGGCCACGGGTCACCCGGTCAGCCTGCACCAGCCGCCAGCCAAACACCCCCGAGGGTGATCATGCGACCCCTCGGGCGCGGGGACCTGCCCCGCAGCGGCGAGACTCGCCGCAGGTGAGGAGCAGACATGTACTTGCACGTGGAAGAGCTCATCAACGAGATCGTCGTCGACGAGCCGGACCCGGCTGCGGCCAACGCCCTCCAGGAGGGGCTCGGCGGCCAGTTCGGCGAGATGCGCACGATGATGCAGTACCTGTTCCAGTCGATGAACTTCCGTGGCGACCCCGCCTCGAAGCCGTACAAGGACCTGCTCCAGGGCGTCGGGACCGAGGAGATCAGCCACGTCGAGCTGATCGGCACCACGATCTCCAAGCTGCTGGACGGCTCGCCGCAGTACCAGGGCAAGAAGGACGACCCGGTCGACCAGCCCGGCGCGAAGGGCGCGACGCCGCTCAAGATCGCCCTCGACCACAGCAACATCCACCACTACCTGGTGGGCGCGCAGGGCGCGCTGCCCGTCGACTCGGCCGGCAACCCGTGGTCGGGCTCCTACGTCTACAACAGCGGCAACCTGGTCCTCGACCTGCTCTACAACCTGATGCTCGAGTCGACCGGCCGCCTGCAGAAGTGCCGCATCTACGAGATGACCGACAACAAGGCTGCCCGCTCGACCATCGCCTACCTCATCGTGCGCGACCAGGCCCACGAGAACGCCTACGCCAAGGCGCTGGAGTCGCTCGGGGTCAACTGGGGTCCGCTGCTGCCGATCCCCAAGACGAACGCCGAGCAGTTCCCCGAGGTCAAGCGGCTCGTCGACAAGGGCCTGCAGAGCATCCAGTACACCTTCAACCCGCAGCAGACGAGCCAGGCCGCCAAGCTCTACCGCGGCGCGTCGCCCTCGAACGACGGCACCGAGCTGAGCGTCGAGCTGATGCCGGAGGGCGTGCCGATCGAGATCTCGCCGGAGCGCAAGGAGGAGTTCGCGCCCGGCCTCGACCCCGAGCTGCTGGCCCTCATCCAGGCCACCGCCGAGGTCGAGCTGAAGGAGGCCGACCAGCCGAAGTCCTGATCCCGGCTGGCGCTGACCGGGCCTGCTGGCCCTCCCTCGTGAGGGCCGGCAGGACGGTCAGTAGGCGGGCACGCCCGTGGTCGTCGGGGTGAGCCGACCACCGGTCCGGGTGCGGACCTGGTACGCCGAGCGGGCGGCCTTGCGCACGATCGTCGGCACGTCGAAGGCCACCAGCTCGCCACCCCGCTTGAGGATGCGGCCGTCGACCAGCACCGTGTCGACGTTCGCGGGGGTCGCCGAGCGCACGATGGCCGACTCGACGTCGGCGGCCGGCGCCATGTTGAGGTCACCCTGGCGGATCATGACGAGGTCCGCCCGCTTGCCGGGCGTCACCGAGCCGACGAGGTCATCGATGCCGAGGGCCTGCGCCCCACCGAGCGTCGCCCAACGGATCACGTCGCTCAGCAGCACCGGAGGCAGGTCGGCGGTGTCGGTGCCGATCCACGGGATGCCGAGGTTCCAGGTCAGGTTCATCGACTCGAACATGTTGATCGGCGCGAGCGAGGAGGCGTCGAACGACAACGAGATCGTGATCCCGTCGGCCTTCGACTTCAGCAGCTGCGGGTGGTAGCCGCCTGCGGTGCCCAGGCGCAGGTCGGAGTGGGGCGAGAAGCTGACCGGTGAGCCGGTGCGCTTCATCGCGGCCCGGTCCTCGGCCGTCGCCGGCAGGTTGTGGGCGACCAGGAAGTCGCGGTCGAGGTAGCCCATCGCGTCGAGCTGAGCCGGCTTGACCGCCGTGGTCGGCCCCTGGCCGGAATGGACGCTCACCGGCAGCCGGCGTTCGCGCGCCGCCGCCATCTCGGTGGTGAACGTGGCCAGGTTCGAGGGTCCCCGCAGGTTCACCCCGAGGTCGACGAGCCCCTGGAACCGCCCGGCTGCGAACCACTTCTGTCGGACCCGGTCGATGTCGGCGAAGTCGATCGTCTGCGTCGCGGGCTGGCCGTCGCGGTGGCCGTAGGAGTAGCGCGCCCGCAGCGCCGAGTCGCGGTGCGCGCGCAGCTCGGCCTCGGCGTACTCCGGGCTGCGCACGTTGTGCGCCCAGTTGTGCACGGTGGTGATCCCGGCGTTGGCCGCCTCGGCCAGACCGAGCGTGACGCTGTTGTAGAAGTCTCGCGGTCGGTACGCCGCGACCGTGGCGCTCTTGGCGGCGAAGTACTCGAAGCCGTCGCCGACGAAGTTGCGACCCAGGGTGCTCCACATGTGGAAGTGGGTCTCGACGAAGCCGGGCATCACGATCATGCCGGTGGCGTCGATGCGGGTGGCCCGCGCCGCCTTTAGGTTGCGACCGATGCGGCGGATGCGGCCGTTGCGCACCTCGATGTCGACGCCCCGCTTGTTGCCGATCTCGGGGTCGACCGAGACGAGGTAGGCGTTCTGGATGAGCAGGTGCTTCTGCGGCCGCTCGTACGCCGGGCGCTTCGGCTTCGCTGCCCGGGCCGGGACGGCGAGGGCCAGCGGCGCAGCCACGGCCCCGACGGCGCCGGCGCCGGCCACCATGGCGCGGCGCGACACCAAGCCTGGCGGCACGGGCATCCCGCAGGCGTCCAACGCGGCAGGCTCGTCGGAGCTGGCGCCGCGGGGGTGGGGGTCCGGCCGGTGGTCAGGGATCGGGGTCGACACGACTGCCTCTCGTTGATGGAGTGGTCAGCCTCGCCGGTCGTCATTTCCCAGACATTGCAGCTGTGTCTCAGTGTCAGCACGAGGTCTCCCGGCGGCCGGTCTCGACCTGGAGCGGGGCCGGCAGGACCGCCCGTCCCCGAGGCACACGCCCGCGTCGTGCCGACCCGACTAGACGCCGCATTGCGGCCAGATGCACAGGCATGGGGGAGGCTGGAGGGGATGACAACTCCAGAACGCCGCCGACGCCACCTCGCCACGAGTCCCTTCGCGCCTGACCCCGAGCCGATCATCGAGGAGTTCGCGGTCGGCGACCTCGTCTCGCACGACAGCTACGGGATGGGTCGGGTCGTCCACCTCGAGGACGCTGCCGTCACCGTCGACTTCGGTCCGCAGACGGTGCGGGTGCGCAGCCCGTTCACGAAGATGTCGCGGATCTGACCGAGGCCTGCTGCGACCCGGACCACCCCGCGAGCAGCTCGAGCGCCCGCGCGGTGGCCGACTGCGGCTGCACGGTGTAGACGACGAGCCGCTGGTCGGGGTCGTGCGGAGCCGCGACGGTCTCGATCTCGAACTGCAGCGGACCGGCGACCTCGTGACGGACGTGCTTCACGAGTGAGGTGCGGTCGCTGACCGATTGGTCGTCCCACCAGCGGGCGACGTCCGGCTCGGCGGCCCGCAGCTCGTCCACGGTCTCGCGCAGCAGGTCGTCGTGCGGTCGGCGTCCGAGCTCGAGGCGCAGACCACCGACGGCGGCCTCGGCGAAGTCCGCCCAGTTGACGACGACCTCGCGGGCCCGCGGGTCGGTGAGCAGCCAGCGGGGGAACGACGTGCCGACCGGCAGCGGGTCGCGGAGCACGGCGGTCAGCAGCGCGTTGCGGGCCAGCACCTCGCCGCGGTGGCCCAGCAGCAGCACCGGGACGTGCTCGAGCGCGGTCATCAGCCGCAGCATCCCCGGGTCGGCACGCTGAGGCTCGACGGGGCTGCGACGGCGAGGGCCGGGCGCCGCGGCGGCGTCCGCGAGGGCGTGGAAGTGGGCGGCCTCCACCTCGTCGAGACGCAGGGCCCGGACCAGCGCCGTACGCACCTGTGGGCTGAGGTGTCGCTGGCGGCCCTGTTCGATGCGGCTGTAGTGGTCGGTCGACAGACCCGCGAGGTAGGCGACCTCCTCCTTGCGCAGCCCGGGCACCCGCCGCGCGCCCGGCCACGGGTCGATCCCGGCGCGCGACGGCGTCAGCCGGTCGCGACGCGAGCGCAGGAACTCCGCCAGCGCCTCGCTCCCGGTCGTCATGCCCCGAGCCTAGGCACGCCGCACGCCCACCACCCTGGTCACGCGGTGCCCAGGCACGACGCCCCGTGGCGCGCACACCGGATCGCGGCTTGGCTCGACGACATGACCACCACCCCGCAGTCCAGCGAACACTCCAGCGACCACCGCACCGCCCTCGTCACCGGCTCCACCAGCGGCATCGGCGCCGCCACCGCCCGGGCGCTCGCCCGGGAGGGCTACCGGGTCGTCGTGACCGGCCGCGACGCCGACCGCGCACAGTCGGTCATCGGCGCGATCGAGGACGAGGGCGGCGCGGCCGTCTTCGTCGAGGGTGACCTCACGGCCGCGCCGGACGGGCTGCGCGAGCTCGCAGCCGCCTGCGTGGACGCCGCCGGCGGCCACCTCGACCTGCTCGTGCACAACGCCGCCGTCTGCATGGTCGAGACCACCACGAGCCTCAGCGACGAGCAGCTCGAGACCACGCTCGCGGTCAACGTCCGCGCACCGCACGTGCTGACCGCCGCCCTCGCACCGGCCATGGTCGAGCGTGGGCGCGGCGCGATCGTCGTCGTCGGCTCGTGGATGGCGGAGGTCGGGCACCCGTTCGTGGGCCTGTACGCCGCCAGCAAGGCGGCCGAGCAGGAGCTGGCCCGGTGCTGGGCCGCGGAGTTCGGCCCGCGCGGCGTCCGCGTCAACACCGTCGCCCCGGGCGCGACCCGCACCCGATCAACGACGACTCGTCCGACGTCATCACGGCGATGACCGACGGCATCCCGGCGCGACGCCCCGGTCGGCCCGAGGACGTCGCCGCGGCCGTCGTCTGGCTGGCGTCCGACGCGTCGTCGTACGTCCACGGCACCGTGCTCGAGGTCGACGGCGGCATCAACGCCACCCACTCCTCGTGAGCGCGGACGGTCAGTCGCCCAGCAGCTCGGTGACCTGGGCGGAGTCGAAGAACGGCGCCAGCTCGGCGCGGAGGATCCGCTCGAGCGCGCCGGACTCGACCAGAGGCTCGACGACGCCCGGCGCGAACCTGACCAGGTCGGCGACCACGTCGGCGCGGTCGAGGTCGAGCTCGGCGAGCAGCTCGGTGGGGGTGTAGCCGCCGAAGGCCTCCAGGAACCCGTCGACGACCGAGTGGGCGAACGCCACCGTGCGGAGGTCGGCCAGGACCGTGATCACGAGGTCGTGGCCGGCGCCGACCAGACCGTCCACCTCGGCCGAGTCGACCTCGTCGCCCAGACCGCGGACCGGCGCGGCGGCGATCAGGTCCCAGACCTGCAGCGCCGCTTCGCGGGTCGTGGGATCGCGCAGCGTCTCGACGACGATCTTGTTGAGGCGGCGCACGGCGAGGGTGCCGCCCCTGCCCGCGGTGTCGGCCAGCAGCCCGTCGAGCTGCCGGTCGGCCGCGCCGACGACGCCCGCCGCCGCGCGGGTGCCGAAAGACAGCAGCCCCCCGAGCCCGGGGACGAGGTCGGCGACGGCCTGGTTGGCTGCGACCACCTCGCCGACGATGCGGCCCATGTAGCGCGACGCCGCCACTCCCACCTGCGGGCTAGCCGTCAGCCGCTCGAGCGCCCGCTCCAGCAGCGGCGTCAGCGCGAACGCCTCGTCGAGCAGCCGCTCGACCTGCGCGCGGTCGACGACGTCCGACAGCGCGAACGGCTCCGCAGGCCCGGCCCGCAGCACCTCGCGACCCAGGTCGACGAACCCCGCCACCGCGGCGCTGGACGGTACGTCGGTCAGCCCGCGGCCGACCACGTCCTTCAGGGCCTCGGCGTCGACGAGGTCGGCGAGCTGGTACCCACCGACCGCGTCGAGCATGGCGTCGGCGAGGCGCGCGACGGTCACCGCGAGCTCGTCGCCGGTCAGTCGCTCCAGGTGGAAGGCGACCTGCGCGTCGAGCAGGCGCTGCGCGAGAGGACCGGATGCGTCGGCGGGCACGTCGCGACCGTACGGGAACCCCCGCGCGTCGGCTCAGACGATCGGTGCTCAGACGACGGGCACTCAGACGACCGGCACGGTGCCACCGTCGACGAGGTACTCCGCGCCGACGATCGCCGAGGCCCGGTCCGAGACCAGGAAGCCGACCAGGTCGGCGACCTCCTCCGTGGTGGCGAACCGCCCGAGCGGGACCCCACCGAGCGAGTCGAAGACGCTCTGCTGGGCCTCGTCGCGGGTCGTGCCGGTGCGCTGGGCGATCGCCTCGACGAAGGCGTCGTAGCCCTCCGTCCGGATCCCTCCCGGGCTGACCGTGTTGACGCGGATCCCCCGGGGAGCCAGCTCGTCGGCCAGGCCCTTGCTGTAGGTGCGCAGCGCGGCCTTCGCGGCGGCGTACGGCAGGGTCGCGTCGTGGAGCGGCAGCTGGCGCTGGATCGACCCGACGTGCACGACGGCACCCGACCCGGTTGCGACCATCGCGGGCAGGAGCAGCCGGTCGAGCCGCACGGCTCCTAGCAGGTTGAGCTGGAGCTCGGCCTGCCAGTGCTCGTCGGTCGCGGCCGCGTAGCCGCCCGGGGGCGTCGACGAGCCGCCGACGACGTGGACCAGCACCGCCAGCGGGCCGTTCTCCGCGATGCGGGCGGCGACGACGTCCGCCCCCTCCCGGGTGGACGTGTCCGCCGCGATGAACCGGTCGGGCCGCTCGTAGCCCTCCGGCACCGTGCGGGCGCTCGTCCAGACGTCGGCGCCCATCTCGCGCAGCCGCTCCACGACGGCCCGGCCGGCCCCCTTGGAGCCTCCGGTGACCAGCGCCGTGCGACCGTCGAGACGGTCGCGATCCGCGTGCGTCACGGCGTCAGCCGAGGACGATGTTGAGGCGGCCGACCAGGTCGCCGGCCAGCGTGAACCGGTAGTCCAGGTCCGCCTCACCGCCGGGGAAGTCGCCCTCGAGGTGGTGCCCGACGACCCAGGTGTCACCGTCGCGGGCGACGCGGGTGACCGTGTCGGTGTAGGAGAACTCCTGGCCCGCCTCGCTCACGAAGCGGCGCAGCGCCTGCTCTCCCTCGAACGACTCGCCGACGTCGGTGATCACCGCTCCCGGGGCGAGTGCGGCGAGCGCCCCGTCGGCGTCGCGCGCCTCCTGGGCGGCCGAGAAGGCGCGGACCGCGGCGGGCAGCTGGTCGGTGGTGTGGGTGGTGTGGGTGTTGGTGTCGGTGTCCATGGCTCGAGCCTGGGCGCTCCGGAAGAGCGAGGGTCAAGCGCTGGAGTCTCCCCCTGGGGGAGGGCTCAGACTGCAGCCATGCTGGCGATCGGTGAGTTCTCACGCATGACGCACCTGAGCATCAGGACGCTGCGGCGCTACCACGAGGCGGGGCTGCTCGAGCCGGAGGAGGTCGACGCCTCGAGCGGCTACCGCTACTACACGGTCGAGCAGATCCCGACCGCCCAGGTGATCCACCGGCTCCGTGAGCTCGACGTCCCGCTCCCCGACGTACGACGCATCCTCCGCTCGCCCGACCCCGATCAGCGCGCGGCGCTCGTGGCCGAGCACCTGGGGCGGCTCGAGGCCGAGCTGGCCCGCACCCGCGCGGCCGTCGGCGCGCTCCGGCGGCTCCTGGCGCCGGAGCCCGCGCCGCTGCAGGTCGAGGTCCGGGCCGAGCCCGAGACGACGGTGGCCGCCGTCGCGGACGAGGTCGGCGAGGACGACGTGGTCGGGTGGTACGCCGGCGCCATGGCCGAGCTCGACGCGGTGCTCGGTCCCACGGCGGACGAGCCCCCGGGCGGTCTCTTCGACAACGCCCTCTTCGAGCACGGGCGGGGTCGCGCCGTGCTCTACCGGCCGACGCCGCACCCACCCACGCGCGGACGGGTCCACCCGGTGACGCTGCCCGCCGCCGAGCTCGTCGTCACCGTGCACCGCGGCGAGCACGACAGCGCCGACGTCACCTACGGTGAGCTCGGCTCGTGGGTGGCCCGCAACGCCCTCACCGTCGCCGGCCCGGTGCGCGAGCGCTACCTCGTCGGTCCCCGCGACACCGACGACCCGGACGCGTGGCGCACCGAGATCGGGTGGCCGGTGTTCCGGGTCGCCGGCTGACGAGTCACCTCAGAGCTGCGACTGCACCCCGGCGAGAAGCTGGCGCGCCATGACGATGCGCTGCACCTGGTTGGTGCCCTCGTAGATCTGGGTGATCTTGGCGTCGCGCATCATCCGCTCGACCGGGTAGTCGCGGGTGAAGCCGTAGCCACCGAGCACCTGGACGGCGTTGGTGGTGACCTCCATGGCGACGTCGGAGGCGAAGCACTTGGCCGCGGCGCCGAAGAAGGTGAGGTCGGAGTCGCCGCGCTCGGAGCGGCCGGCGGCGGCGTACGTCAGCTGGCGGGCCGCCTCGACCTTCATGCCCATGTCGGCGAGCATGAACTGCAGGCCCTGGAACTCCGCGAGGTTCTTGCCGAACTGCTTGCGCTCCTGGGCGTACTGCAGCGCGTAGTCGAGCGCGCCCTGGGCGACGCCGACGGCCTGGGCGGCGATGGTGACGCGGGTGTGGTCGAGGGTGCGCATCGCGGTCTCGAAGCCAGTGCCCTCGGCGCCGATCATCCGGTCGGCGGGCAGGCGCACGCCGTCGAAGTAGACCTCGCGGGTCGGCGAGCCCTTGATGCCGAGCTTCCGCTCCTTGGCGCCGAAGCTGACGCCCGGGTCGGACTTCTCGACGACGAACGCCGAGATGCCCTTCGAGCGCTTCTCGGGGTCGGTGACGGCGAGGACGGTGTAGTACTCCGACTCCCCGGCGTTGGTGATCCACCGCTTCACGCCGTCGAGCACCCACTCGTCGCCGTCGCGGACGGCGCGGGTGCGCATCGAGACGGCGTCGGAGCCGGCCTCGGGCTCGGACAGGCAGTAGGAGAAGCCGCCCTCACCGCGGGCGAGCGCACCGAGGTAGTGCTTCTTCAGCTCCTCGGAGCCGGCGAGCTGCACCGGCAGGGCGCCGAGCTTGTTGACGGCCGGGATGAGGGAGGCGGAGACGTCGACGCGGGCGATCTCCTCGATCACGAGCACGGTGGCCAGCGCGTCGGCGCCGGCGCCGCCATACTCCTCCGGCACGTGCGGGGCGTGGAAGTCGCCCTCGAGCAGCGCGGCCGCGGCCTCGCTGGGGTAGCGCGCCTCCTCGTCCACGGCGGCGGCGTACGGCGCGATGCGCGCCTCGGCGATGGAGCGCACCGCCTCGCGGATCGCGCGGTGCTCCTCGGACAGCTGGAACATCTCGTCGGTCATCTCAGGTCCCCCTCGATCGGTGAAGCGGTGGAAGCGCGCGTCAGCGCGCGTCGTAGGTGTAGAAGCCGCGGCCGGTCTTGCGGCCGAGCAGGCCGGCGTCGACCATGCGGGCGAGCAGCGGCGGAGCGGCGTAGAGCGGCTCCTTGAACTCCTCGTAGAGGCTCTCGGCGACGGCCTTGGTCGTGTCGAGGCCGATCAGGTCGGCCAGCGCGAGCGGGCCCTGCGGGTGCGCGGCACCCAGGACGAGCCCCTGGTCGATGTCCTCGGCGGAGGCGAAGCCGGACTCGTACATCCGGATCGCGGAGAGGATGAACGGGATCAGCAGCGCGTTGACCACGAACCCGGCCCGGTCCTGGCAGTCGATGGCCTGCTTCTCCAGCGGCCCCTCGACGAAGGCGCGCGAGCGGGCCAGCGTGTCGTCGGAGGTCATCAGCGACGGCACCAGCTCGACGAGCTTGAGCACCGGCACGGGGTTGAAGAAGTGGACGCCGAGCACCTGCTGCGGGCGCGAGGTGACGACCGCGAGCTTCATGATCGGGATCGAGGAGGTGTTGGAGGCGAGGATCGCCTCGGGGTCCTCGACGATCTCGTCGAGACGGCGGAACAGCGCCGTCTTGGCGGCCTCGTCCTCGACGATCGCCTCGACCACGAGCTGGCGGTCGGCGACCTGCTCGAGCTCGGTGGTCACCCGGATCCGGTCGAGCACCTCGTCGGCGCTGGCGATCTTGCCGCGCTCGGCGGCACGGTGCAGCGACCTCTCCAGGCGCTGGGCCGCGCTCTTCGCAGCGTCGTCGCTGCCCTCGACGACGACGGTGTCGAGGCCCGCGCGGGCGGCGACCTCCGCGATGCCGGCGCCCATCAGACCGCCGCCGATGACGGCGACGCGCTCGATCGTGCTCATGCTGCTCCTCGGGGTTGGTACTCCGTACCCTAGCGTGAGACTGAGTCCCAGATCCAACCCGCCCGACCCGCACCTGAGAGGCTGGAGCCGTGCCCGCCACCGACGTCGCCGAGCGGCTGCGCGCCGCGGCGTTCGAGCTCTTCGCCGAGCAGGGGTACGACGCCACGACGGTCGACCACATCGCCGAGCGGGCGGGGGTCGGGCGCTCGACGTTCTTCCGCGCCTTCCGCGCCAAGGAGGACGTGATCTTCCCCGACCACGAGCAGGTGCTGGCGCGCATCGAGGAGCGGTTCGCCGCCGCCTCGACCGAGCACAGCCTGCTCGCGGTGACCGACGCGTCGCGGATCGTGCTGCGCTCGTTCCTCGCCGACGCCGACCGCGCCCGCGAGCGCTACGCCCTGACCCGGGCGGTGCCGAGCCTGCGCCAGCGCGAGATCGCGAGCATGCAGCAGTACCAGCGCGCCTTCCGCGAGTTCATCCGCTCGTGGATGGACGAGACCGATGGCTCCGCCGCGCTCACCGACCTGCGCGCCGAGCTGATGGCCGCCGCCGTCGTCACCGCCCACAACCACGTGCTGCGCCACTGGCTGCGCGACCCCGGGGCGGGCCTCGACGACGTCGAGGCGGCGTTCGAGGAGGCGATGGACGAGGTGCGGGCCCGCTTCGCGGCTCCCCGCGGCGGCGACGGTCCCGTGACCGTCGTCGTCACGGGCGCCGCCGACCCCGACACCGTCGCCGAGCAGGTGCGACGGGCCCTGAGGGACGGGCACTGAGGGACGGCCGCGCGAGCAGGGGTGGTCCGGACCAGCCGGGCCGGCCCGGGCTGTCAGCGTCGCCCTGACGTCAGGGGGTCGTTGAGGGGGCACCTCCATCCCCCGCACCTCAGGAGCACCCCATGCGACGCACGCTCTCCCCCGTCCTCAGTTCTGGCCTGGCGACCGGCCTCGTGCTCGGTCTGGCCGCCCTCGCCCCCGCCGCCCACGCCGACGCGGGCACGAGCGGCGGCGAGAGCTTCTCGACCGACGCCGCCGGGTGGACCGCGACGACCGCGTCGAGCGGTGTCTGCCTGCCCGCCGTGCTGTGCCCGACCGTCTCAGCGACGTACGCCGCGAGCGGGGGCGCGGGCGGGACCGGCGACGGCTACCTGCGCACCGGCTTCTCCGCCGTCGCCAACACCCTGCTCGCCACCACGACCGCGACGTGGACGAGCCCGGCCTTCACCTACACCGGCGTCGCGGGCGCCCAGCCCGCCGACGTCACCGTCGACCTCTCCCGCCGCGCCGACCTCGGCGCGCTGCTGCCCGTCGACCTCGCCAACACCTCGAGCTTCCGCGTCGACCTGGTAGACCAGGCGACCGGCACCGCCGTCTCCGTCGTCCCGTCGCAACCGCTGCCGCACGACACGGGCTGGACGACCGTGCCGACGGCCCACGTCGACCCGGCCGTGCTCACCCTCGGCCGGTCCTACGCCGTTCGGGTCACCACCGCCTACACCTCCGCCGCGACGGTGACCACCGCCGGCGAGGTGGGCTACGACGACGTGCGGGTGGCCGCGACCGCGCGGCCCGCCACCGAGCCGCCGCTGCTGGCCCAGCCGCCGGTGGTGATCTACCCCGGCACCACGCCGGCCGCGGCCGCGCCCTCGACACCCACGGCCGCGCCGGCCCCGGTGGGCCTGCGCAGCACCCGCGAGCTGCGGCAGTACGTCCGCACCGTCGGTCTGCCCGGCCGCGCGCGCCTCGTGGGCGACCGGGTCGTGCTGACGGTGGGCTGCCCGCCGCAGTCGCTGCGCACCTGCCGCTGGACCGTGCAGGGCCTCGTGCCCGGCCAGCGCCCCGACACCTCGACCAGCCGCGCCACCCTGCGGGTGCGCCCCGGCGCGACCCGCACCGTGCGCCTGACCGTCCGGCCGGCGTACCGCCGCCAGCTCGGTGCCGACCGCAGGCTGACCGTGCGCGCCACCGTCCGCGCCGGGGTCTTCAAGGTCACCGTCGTCAAGCGGCTCCGGCTGCGCTGAGAGTCGCCCGGCGGGGCAGGGCTCAGGCGGGACCGGGCGCGGCGAGGGCCTCGTCGACGGTGCCGAAGACGGAGAGCACCTGGTCGAGCTTGGTGATGCGGATGACGCGGTAGGCCGCGCCGCGCTGGCACACCAGCCGCAGCTCGGCCCCGCGGAGCTTGGCCTGGCGGCGCGCGGCGACGAGCGCGCCGAGGCCGGTGGAGTCCATGAAGGCGACCTTGAGCAGGTCGATGACGAGCACCGGGCTGTTCAGGGCCGCGGAGTCGTTGAGCACCTCGCGCAGGCGGGAGGAGGTGTAGATGTCGAGGTGACCGCTCACCTGCACGTGGTCGTGCTCGGGGGTCGAGTCGATGCTGATGTCGAACTCCTCGATGTCAGACAACGCTCCTCCTCCCAGTCGTCCTCGTGCCGGTCGCCGCCGGGCCCTGCCGTGAGGCCTCATCATGCCACCGGGGACCGACACGCGCGGGAGGAGCGGGACGATCGGCACGAACCGGGTCACGCCCGCCGCCCAGCACGATCACGACGTCCTCACCGGACGCGTCGCCGCCCCCGGGCGCGCCGTCACTCCCGCCGACGCGGCCGCGCGCCGGTAGGCGTCGCGGGCCTCCTCGACCATCCCGGACTCGTCGGCCAGCGCACCGATCTCGAACCACAGCTGCGCCGCCCGCCGGTCGGAGCCGATGGCCGTCAGCACCGCGATGGCCTGGCGGTACGCCGCGTGCGCGGCCGCGGCGTCGCCGTGCGCCCACTCGACCTGACCGAGCAGGGCCAGCACCTGAGCCCGGAGCGGGGTCATCTCGTCGCCCAGCTCCTCGAGCACCTGGCGCGACCGGCTGCGGGCGTCGTCGTCGCCCGCGAGGTGCGAGGCGCGCGCGCAGACGTGGGCGTGGCGGGCGCGGTCGGTGCGGCTCGCCTCGCTCCACTCGAGCTCGCGACCGGCGACCTCGAGCTGGGCCCGGGCCTCGTCGAGGCGAGGCGGGTCGGCGTCGAGCATGATGTGGCTCAGCTGCACGCGCAGCCGCCCCAGGTCGCGCACCCGCTCGGTGCCCTCGAGCAGGCTCAGCGCGCGGCGCGCGAGCTCGAGAGCCGGGCCGATCTCGCCGGCCTCGGAGTGGATGATGCTGGCGTTCCAGTACGCCGAGGCGCGGGCGACCGGGGAGCTGAGCCGGTCGGCGTCCTCGATGGCGGTGTCGCAGACCCGGGCGGCCTCCTCGACCTCGCCGCTCTCGAAGAGTGCGGCGGC